>Ga0163200_1000451_pt1 | contig 17896 bp, 11 predicted proteins | sample PL_2010_200m_FD_113535 | JGI IMG/M metagenome (GOLD analysis project Ga0163200, IMG submission 113535) | Freshwater microbial communities from Powell Lake, British Columbia, Canada to study Microbial Dark Matter (Phase II) - PL_2010_200m | ecosystem: Environmental > Aquatic > Freshwater > Lake ... | reverse complement strand
GTCCAGGCTAAATTATCACTCCATCTGACCCAAGGTGAAGGCAGGGATGAACCTAAACGGTTTACTATTGTAGGGTTATGGGGCGGATATATTTTAAAACCACCCGCAATGCATTATCAGCAACTACCTGAAGTGGAAGACCTGACCATGCACCTGGCAGAGATCGCAAGGATTGATGTGGTACCTCACAGCCTGATCAGGCTTCAGAGTGGGAATCTGGCCTACATCACAAAAAGAATTGACCGGCATAAAAAAAACAAACTGCACATGGAAGATATGTGCCAGCTTACAGAGCGATTAACAGAAGACAAATACCATGGTTCATATGAGCAAATCGCTAAAGCTGTATTGAAATATTCTATGAATCCGGGATTGGATGTGGTGAATTTTTTTGAACAGGTGTTGTTTTCTTTTCTTACAGGTAATGCTGATATGCACCTGAAGAATTTTTCATTGGTAAAACGACCCGGCATAGGTTATGTTCTTGCTCCCGCTTATGACATGGTATCAACCGCCCTGGTGAATCCGGCCGACGATGAAGATCTGGCTCTTACCTTAAATGGAAAAAAGAAAAAAATAAGACGCAACGATTTCATTACTGCATTCAACACATTGAACCTGGATATGAAGCAGCAGGAGAATGTCTTTAATAAAATGGCCAAAGCAAAGGAAGACTGGATGGATTTTATTGATATCAGCTTTTTAAACAAAGGATTTAAAGAATCCATGAAAATGCTGATATCAGATCGATTTGACAGATTGGACTATTGATCAGATATGACAGATCCCCAAAAAGGAAGTTGTAACGACACGTTGGATACATGACACTCGATCCGGATTACGGGATACGGCTGCTTCTCCCGAATACTCGGGATCTCAGTAACACCTTAGGAACCGCAGGATATGGGATCGACGAAAAACGGCCTGAGAAAAATTCGTAATTCGTAATTCGTAATTCGTAATTCGTAATTCGTAATTGACACGTCGTACCCCGGGCGGGACTTGAACCCGCACGGCCGTGAAGCCACAGGATTTTAAGTCCTGCGTGTCTACCAGTTCCACCACCAGGGCATCATCTACCTCTCCTTCCACTGCGTGTCTACCAGTGGAATTTATCCCGCACCAGCGGGACCACCAGGGCCCGTAGAGACGCGATTCATCGCGTCTCATCGATTCATCGCGTCTCATCGATTTATCGCGTCTCTTGTCCTGATAAAAAAGCCCTCAATTGAGGGCCCGGTTAAGTGAGCAGAAGACGAGACTCGAACTCGCGACCCTAACCTTGGCAAGGTTATGCTCTACCAACTGAGCTACTTCTGCGTTTTGGGGGTACAAAAATAAAGAAAATTAAGAATAAGCCTATTTTTTTTCCAGCAATTTTTTGATCTCATTGAGCTTCATCAGCGCCTCTACCGGCGTCAGCGTGTTGATCTCCGTGTTCAGAATATCCTGCTTGATCTGCTCCAGAAGCGGGTCGTCGAGTTGGATAAACGATAACTGGATGCTGGATGCTGGATCCTGGATGCTTTTCGCTTTTCGCTTTTCGCTTTTCGTTGTTGGTTTTTCGCCAGTTGCTACCTGCGAACTGCCAACTGCGAACTGCGAACTGCCCTGCGCTTCCAACAGGGCCAGCATCTCCTCCGCCCGCTCCAGCACGCCAGCGGGCATCCCGGCCATCTTGGCGACATGGATACCAAAGCTGTGTTCGCTTCCTCCGGGCAATATCTTCCTCAGAAAGAGCACCTGGTTACCGATCTCTTTGATGGAGACATGAAAATTGCGGATCCGGTTAAACTGATCAGCCATCTCATTCAGCTCATGGTAATGGGTGGCAAACAACACCTTCGGCCGGAAGAGGGGATGCTGGTGCAGGTATTCCGCAATGGCCCAGGCAATGCTGATGCCGTCGTAGGTGCTGGTGCCCCGGCCGATCTCATCCAGCAGGATCAGACTCCGGTTGGAGATGTTGTTCAGGATGCTGGAAGTTTCGTTCATCTCCACCATAAACGTGGATTCCCCGGAGGAGATGTTATCCGAAGCCCCCACCCGGGTGAAGATCTTATCGGTAAGACCAAGGTCGGCCGATTCGGCCGGAACAAAACAGCCCATCTGGGCCATCAGGACAATCAGCGCAGTCTGCCTGAGCAAAGCCGATTTCCCCGACATGTTCGGACCTGTCAGGATGATGATCTGCTGGGTTTTGTCGTCCAGGTAGAGATCATTGGTAATGTACTCTTCTCCCGGCTTCATCTGCCGTTCGATCACGGCATGCCGACCTCCCTTGATATCGATGATATACGTGTCGTTCAGCCTGGGCCGGCGGTAGTTGTACTGCAGCGAAATATGCGCGAAATTCACCAGCACATCCAGCCTGGCGATTACGTTACCGTTCACCTGAACCGGCTGGATGTAATCGTTCAGGTAGAGGATCAGCTCCTGGTAGAGATTCATCTCCAGTTCCAGGATCCGCTCCTCGGCCCCCAGGATCTTCTCCTCAAAGATCTTCAATTCATCGGTGATGTAACGTTCCGAGTTGACCAGCGTCTGTTTCCGGTGCCATTCCGCCGGGACCTTCTCCTTATGGGCATTGGTCACCTCCAGGTAATACCCGAAGATGTTATTGTATCCGATCTTTAATGAGCTGATGCCGGTTCGTTCCTGCTCCTGCTGTTGAATCCTTACCAGGTAATCCTTTCCCGAAAAGGCCATAGCCCGTAAGGTATCCAGCTCTTCCGAAACTCCCTCCCGGATGATATTTCCTTTCACAGCCAGTGCCGGAGGATCCGGATTGATCTCTTTTTCAATGCGTTCGCTTACCAGTTTCAGGTTGGTCAGCTGCTCCCCTGCCTTCCTGAGTCCCGTACATCCGGAGTTCCCGCAGAGGGTTTTCACCCCTTCGATCGCATCAATCGCCCGCTTCAGGTGGATCATCTCGCGGGGGGTTACCTTCCCCACCGCCACCTTGGATATCAGCCGTTCCAGATCGCCGATCTCATGAAACGCTTTGCGATAGCGTTCAATCTGTTCCTGATGCTGCGTGAAATACTCCACCACATCCAATCGCTCCCCGATCGGTTGCCTGTTTTTCAGCGGAAGAACGATCCATCGCCGCAGTAACCGGGAAGCCATGGGAGAAACCGTCTGGTCCAGTACCTCATTCAGGGTTTTAGCGTGTTCATGAGGGGTCTGCAGCAACTCCAGGTTCCGGATGGTGAACCGGTCGAGCCACATGTACTGATCCTCTTCGATCCGGGTCAGCTTACAGATATGCTGAACTTTATCGTGCTGCGTCTCTGCGAGGTAGTGAAGAGCCGATCCGGCAGCCACAACCGCCTGTTCCATACTCTCCACCCCGAAACCTTTCAGCGACTTGGTGCCGAAATGCTGCAACAGGAGGTCATGAGCGAAATCCGGAGTGAATACCCAGTCGTCGAATGTGTTGATGTAGCATTTATCGCCAAAGAGCTCTACGAATTTCTGCCGCTTACTTTTCTGGACTACCACCTCACTCGGACGGAAACTCTGCACCAGCTTGTCGATGTACTCCAGCGTTCCCTGTGCCAGGTAAAACTCCCCGGTGGAAATGTCGAGGAAGGCCACTCCCGAGATCCTGGGTTCCAGATGAACGCCTGCCAGGAAATTATTCTCCTTCTGCTCGAGGATCTTGTCGTGATAGGAAACCCCGGGGGTCACCAGCTCAGTCACCCCTCTTTTGACAATGGTTTTTGCCTGTTTGGGATCTTCCAGCTGATCACAGATGGCTACGCGATACCCCGCCTTCACCAGCCTGGGTAGGTACAGATCCAGCGAATGGTGCGGAAAACCTGCCAGCTCTACATAGGAGGCCGCTCCGTTGGCCCGGCGTGTCAGCACGATCCCCAACGCTTTGGAACTCTTGATGGCATCCTCTCCGAAGGTTTCATAGAAATCCCCTACCCGGAACAGCAGCAACGCATCCGGATACTTCGCCTTGATCGAAGCATACTGCCGCATCAGCGGGGTGTCAGCCGGTTCTTTGCCGCTCTGTTTTGCCATTTGCCGTTCGCGGTTCGCGGTTCGCTTGTAAAATCATCCTTCATCGACTCTTAACCACAAAGGACTCAAAGGATTGCACAAAGGATCACAAAGAAGATTTCCCTTCGTGCCCTTCGTGATGTACTTCGTGTTCTTCGTGGTTAATAATCTTGATTCAAAAGTACACTTCCAGTGATGAACTCTCAAATTATGTTGATAACTCTGCAAAAAAGCGGCGAAATCCGTAGCTTTGCTCCTGGATGCTGGATAACTGGATGACTGGATAACCTGAAACCTGAAACCTGAAACCTGAAACTAATAGCATCCATCCATGCGAAAACTGACCTTGTCCGAACTCAACCGCCCTACCCTCGCCGACTTCAAATCCCGGCCAAAACTTCCTATTGTAGTCATCCTGGACAATATCCGCAGCCTGCATAACGTGGGATCCATCTTCCGGACGGCTGATGCCTTTAACCTGGAAGCTATTTTCCTGTGTGGCATAACGGCTACTCCGCCACACCGGGAAATCCACCGTTCAGCGCTTGGAGCGACCGAGTCGGTCCGCTGGCATTATTTCGAAAATTCAGTCGTGGCTGCCCTCCACCTGCAGGAGAAAGGCTACCAGTTGGTAGTAGTGGAGCAGACCGATCAGAGTATACCCCTTGATGACTTTTCTCCGGATTCGGAACATCCGCTGGCCCTGATCTTCGGGAATGAGGTTCAGGGCATATCCGAAGAGGTAATGAAACTGACCGGTCAGGCCGTTGAAATACCCCAATATGGGACCAAACACTCATTGAATGTAGCGGTAACTGCCGGAATTGTACTCTGGAAAATCACTTCGGCCCTGTTAAAAAATAGTCAGGAAAAATGAAACTATGCGCTGTACGATACGTACAAGGTATAACAGAACTAAAAAGTTTTACTATCTTTGTCGTTTGTTTGGTTTTTTTTTTAATATATTTGTGAATCAGTAAACATTGTTTGTACATAAATCTTAAAATTTCAGAAGTATGAAAAAGTTCTATCGAAACTTATCCAAGGTACTGATCGTCCTCCTGGTGGCGCTCATACCTGCTCTTGCTTTCAGTCAGGGTGAGAACACCGACGCCAAGAAGGTCCGGAACACGGCTCCCTCCTATAGCTACTGGTCTGTTCAGGCCTTTGGCGGGATCATGCAATTCAACGGAGACCTTTCCAAAAACCTTTGGATCAACCTGGGCGACAACGCCATGGGATACAACTACGGGCTGGTCTTTACCAAACAGTTTACCCGGGTGATCGGTGTCCGTGCCCGCATTGCTCACGGAAAACTTCAGAGCAAGATCGAGGGCAAGTATGTCTGGGACTTTGATAATGGAACCCCCACGTACATCCACAAAAAGTTCGTGGCCTATCCCTGGGAAACCGACCTCCAGGTGACCGTCAACTGGCTCAACTGGATCCTGGGCTACAAGCCCGAACGGGTATTCAGTTCCTATGCCATCTTTGGTGTGGGTGCCGATCAGACCATCGGTCACCGGACAGACCTGCTTCTTAATCAGGATGATGCTTGGATCGGGCATAAAGAAGATTATGCACAGAAAAACCTTATGGGCAACACCAGCGGTCTGTTCAAGCACAACCTCGAATTCAAGGTAGGAGCCGGTATTGGTTTCGATATCAACATCCACAGGAACTGGTCGATCAACCCCGAGTTCTACTGGCGCTGGCGGGATGGCGACATCCTCGACATGACCCACGGGGGTTCCAGGCAGATCATAAACGACATGTACAGCTCCCTCACCCTCGGTCTGACCTATAAGTTCGGGTACCGTGGCGGCAACCTGAAGGAGATGGCCAAACGGTATGGCGAAGTGAAGTATGAGGTTTCACCGGCTGTCCTTACCGAGAAGGGGGATTCGGCTATGGTGACCATCAAGGGCATCTTCCCCGAGAAATACTTTGCCCAGAAAGCCGGCATGTACTTCCAGCCTGCATTGAAATACGACGGCGGACAGCTTGACCTGAAACCGATGAACCTGATGGGTGAGAAGCTGTCAGGCGATGCCACCATGATCCGGTACAAGGAGGGTGGATCCTTCACTTATACTTCCGTCTTCCCCTATACGCCGGAACTGAATACCTCGGAACTGGTGGTGGCTCCGCTTATCTATGAAGCCAAAGAAACCATCATCCCGAAAAAAGACGAGATCAAGATGAAAGACAAGTTCATCGAATTGCCTTCGCGTGATCTTGCACCGGGCGTCATCTACACCCCAACCCGCATCAGCAACCAACTGGTTACGCTGATTGCCGACCATGGCTATCAGAAAGAGGTGATCGACTCCAAGACCAGCGAACTCTACTTCCCGAAGAACCTCTACAAGTGGGATCCGAAGTTCGGGATCAACAAAACCAGCGCTGCCAAGGAGGCCTTAGCCAACCAGGATGCCTTCCTGCAACAGGGCTGGAAAATGAAGGACATTGAGATCGACGGATGGGCATCACCCGAAGGGGAAGAGACGTTCAACGTTGGACTTTCCGAAAACCGTGCGAAAACAGCTAATACTTACATGATCGACCAGTATAAGAGCTGGGTCAAGGAAGCCAACAAGGACAACAAAGACAAGAAAGCTGTGAAAGCCCTTGTCGATGCTGCCGGTTCCGATGTCAACTTCGTGGTCAACCACCATGGTCCGGATTGGAACGGTTTCCTGAAGAACGTTCAGAACAGCGACCTGAAGGATAAAGACAAGATCCTGAATGTGATCAACTCTACCCAGAGTGAAGCCAAGAAAGAGCAGGAGATCCGCAACATGATCCTGATCTATCCGGAGATTGAAGAGAAGCTGCTGCCCCCGCTGAGAAGGGCTGAGATCAAATCCAACCTCTACGAACCGCGTCTGCCGGATCAAGAAATCAGCGACCTGGCTGTTTCCGATCCCAAAAAACTGAAAGTGGAAGAGATCCTCTATGCAGGAACACTCACCAACGACGTGAAAGATAAGGTGGCAATCTACGAAAATGCGGCCAGGGTCTATAACGACAACTGGAAAACCCAGAGTAATGCCGGTGTAGCTAACCTCACTGCCGGCAACTATGTCAAGGCTGCAGACTACCTGGAGAAAGCCAATAGCCTGTCACCGAATAACGGAATTGTGATCAACAACCTGGGCGTTGCCTATACCAAGATGGGAGATTATGCAAAAGCCGAATCGTATTTCAACAAAGCCAAACAACTGGGCGAAAATGAAAACTACAACCTCGGTGTGCTGATGATCCCGAAGGGCGACTACCAGAAAGCTTCCCAGATGCTGTCGGGCGCTACCTGCGATTACAACCTGGGGCTCCTCCAGCTGGTTTCCGGCAATACCTCCGCTGCAGAAACCACCCTGAAATGTGCTCCCCAAACAGCCGAAACCTTCTACCTGCTGGCTATCGTGGGTGCCAAGAAGAACGACACCGGTATGCTCTACGAATACCTGATGAAAGCCTGTCAGAACAAAGAACTGAAGGCTCAGGCCAGGGGTGATCGTGAATTCTACAACTATGCAAATACTCCTGAATTCCAGAATATCGTGAAGTAAGGTTTACTGATGAACAAAAAGGCTGATCCGGACACGGGTCAGCCTTTTTTTATCCCCCGATCCGGGTGATACCGGCCGGCCAGAAACGAAAGCTCCAGCACCATTAGCCCTATTGTGATCTACTGTGCCTATTGTGGTTCTTTTCGCCGCAGGTAAAAAAATCAACCTTTAAACTATCGGTACAGATTTCCAGCAATTCCTGGATCGAAGTTCCATTCCCCGGATGCACCAGATCACCGGCAATCTCCGCCAGCGGCACCAGTACGAACCGCCGCTCCGCTATCAGTGGATGAGGAATCGTCAACTCCGGCGTATCCAACACCAGATTCCCGTAAAAGAGGATGTCGATGTCGATGGAACGAGGAACGTAAGACGTGAGACGTGAGACGTGAGACGAAGATTCCTCACTCCTCATTCCTAATTCCTTATTAGAGCTCCGGGATCCGGTATCATTGTCACTGCGAGAAGCGAAGCGACGAAGCAGCGCGATCCGCGATCTGCCCAATTTGCCCTCAATCCCTTGAAGAACCCGCAGAAGATCATAAGGCGAAAGAGTGCTGGTTACCTGGATTACCTGATTCAAAAACGGTTCCCCGCCCTCCATCCCCCAGGGCTCGGTTTCGTATACAGAAGATCTTTGTACTATTTTTCCTGCCTCTTTCTCAATAAGATCAACTGCTCTCTTCAGCAAACCGGCACGGTCACCCTGATTGGATCCCAGACAGAGAAAAATATCTAAAGATACTGTCTCCATGAGGCAAAGGTACCACCTAATCCCTAATCCCTAATCGCTAATCGCTATACAGCCTCTTCAATAGCCAATCCAGCTTCTCCCCGTATTTCGGATCGCTGGCCCAGCGGCCGGTGAGGTCGTAGATGGTGAAGACCGTTCCCCGGTTCACATGTTGAAACCGTTTATCCACCGGGGGAAGATTAAGGGGCTCGATACTGGCATAAGCCTTCAGGTGCTGAATATGGGCCCGGATCCCCTCCTCCGGGGAATCGAACCAGTCGCCCGCCGCCGAAGCACTGATAGCTCCCAGTCCGCAGAAGTTGTTTTGAAACCGGCTGACCGATCCGTCGAACCGGAGAAACCCGGTCTCCAGGCACATCTGTACCACAGCCACATCATGGTTCACCCCCTCCAGCTTGCACTCTGTAATATACGTCTGCAACAAACGGGTCAGATAGGCCGTATCAAGGTCCCCATTAAACTCGAGCATGAAACTCATCATCCGAATAACCGGCTTCTGTCCGTGATCCATGATGCAGATAGAAGGAGCAGCCCGGGGAGCAGGCTTCGGATCCACGGTCTTCACTCCCTTTCCCTCCTCCCCGGTCATTGGAAGCGAAAGTACAGGAATAAGGAACAATAGAAACAGGAGAATGACTGCTCTGGATCGCATGCAACCGGAGTTGATTAACCGGTACAATGATACGCGAAATCACCCCAAAATTCACTGATCCCCTGGAAAAGCTATGCACAATTTGGTGTTAATTACTTTGAAGAGGTCATGACCAAAAAAAAACTAAATTTGCTAAAAAACTCTGCTTATGTCATTTTTAAAAACAATGCTCGCCTCTATGTTGGGCAGCTTCATCACCATCGTGGTGCTCTCCTTTATCGGATTTGCCATTATCATGGGCGTCATTTTAGCCGCCACCGCCGATGAGGAGGTTACCATCCCCAAAAAGAGTGTATTGTACCTCGATCTCAACAAGCCCATTGCCGACCGGTCTTCCAAAATACCTTTTTATATCAGTCCGATGAACGCAGCAGGCGACATGGGACTGGACGAGATTCTGGAGAACATTGCCAAAGCCAGATCAGACGATAACATCAGTGGCATTTACCTCAATACGGAGAACATCATGACCGGATTGGCCACCCTGCAGGAGATACGGGATGCATTGGTCGACTTCCGGAGCTCCGGAAAGTTTCTGGTATCTTATGGCAACTACTACTCACAGGGAGCCTATTACCTTGCTTCAGCGGCCGGTCAGCTCTACCTCAATCCCGAAGGCGGGTTGCTCCTCAAAGGGCTGAATGCCCAGCTGATGTTCCTCAAAGGAACCCTGGAGAAGCTCGACGTCGATGTCCGGATCATCCGGCATGGGAAATTTAAAGCTGCCACGGAACCTCTCTTCCTGGATAAAATGAGCGCCGAGAACCGTGAGCAGATCACCGACCTAATCACCGATATGTGGAAGCAGGTGATTGGTGATATCAGTCAGTCCAGGAGCATCAAACCGTCGGAACTGAACCATATAGCAGATGAGTTGCTGGTTCAAACAGCCGGTGATGCCCTGAAATACGGACTGGTTGACACCCTTCTCTACAAGGATGAGCTGTTTGCCCGGTTCAGGCAACTGCTGGAACTGGACAGTACAGCGAAGATCGGATTTGTCTCCTTCGATTCATACAGCAAAGTGGCCGACAAGAACAGATCCACCGCCAAAGAAAAGATTGCCGTGGTATATGCTTCAGGTGATGTGGTGGATGGGGAAGGATCGCAGGACAACATAGGAGGAGAACGGATCTCCCGTACCATCCGGAAAGCCCGCGAGGATAAACGTGTCAAGGCCATTGTGCTCCGGGTCAACTCCGGGGGTGGTAGCGCGCTTGCTTCGGAGGTGATCTGGCGGGAAATTGAACTGGCAACAAAAGAAAAACCAGTCGTGGCTTCATTCGGGAATGTGGCGGCCAGCGGAGGGTATTACATCGCCTGTGCAGCCGATAAGATCATGGCCGAACCTTCCACCATTACCGGTTCGATCGGTGTATGGGCCGCGATCCCCAATCTCAAAGGATTGATGAACAACAAGCTGGGGATTACCTTCGACAATGCCGCCACCAACCGGAATGCCGATTTCATCTCCGTCATGAAACCCCTCACTCCCTATCAGCAGGCTGTTATCCAGAAAGATGTGGATCACATTTACGACGTGTTTTCGGAACGGGTAGCCAATGGCCGGAATATGTCCGTCACAAAAGTCGACAACATCGGCCAGGGCCGGATCTGGAGTGGTACAGAAGCATTGAACCTGGGTCTGGTTGACACCCTGGGCGGACTGGACGCAGCCATCCACTTTGCCGCTTCTCTCGCAGGCGTTACCGATTACCGGATCTCCTCCCTCCCGGTGATCAAAAACCCAATTGATCAGCTCATTGAACAGATCCTTGGGAAATCCACACCGGATGTCTACCTGAAGAAGGCCCTTGGTGAGGACTATACCTATTACCTGACATTGCGGAAGATCAGAGAGTTGAAAGGCGTGCAGGCGAGGATGGAGTATGAGATTACGGTGAACTGATAGAGCAGGAAGGAGGTTGCTTCGCTTTGCACGCCTTTGGCGTGCTGAAGCAATCTGCAATCAGACGGTCCTGAGCAGCTACCTCATCGGATACAGTTTAAAGATCTCCTCGCTCTTCATCAGGATATCAATATACTGCGCGCGCTTGTAAGCGAATGGATCCTTCAGGTTCTTCTCCGAGAGCTTGCCCCGGAACTGTTCGATGGTGGTATATTCCTTTTGCTCCATCCAGGTATCCAGCGATTTGAGGATCTTCCCGACCTGCTCAATCCCGTTTTTGTATACCGTGCTTACTACCTGCACGCAATCCGCGCCGGCCAGGATCATCTTGGCTACATCATGGCCGGTATAGATGCCCGTGTTGGCACAAATGGAACCGCGGATCTCCCCATAGAGCAATCCTACATAGCGCAGCGGCAACCGGTTATCACCCTCATTGCTGAGGTTGTAGGGAAAGTGGTGCTGCTCCTTTTCCAGGTCAATGTCGGGCTGGAATAACCGGTTGAAGAGAACAAATCCATCCACACCGGCGTAGTACATCTGCTGGATCACGTTCAGGATATTGGTATAGAAGGGACTCAGTTTGACACTCACCGGGATCTTTAGGTTGCTCTTGATGTGGCTGATGAGTTCAAGCTGCTCGTTCACAATGGCCTTCCCTTCCTTCTTGAAATCGCCGGGAACCGCATAGAAGTTCAATTCAATGGCATGTACGCCGGTTTGCTCGAGGAGGGTGGCATACTCCACCCAGGTGTCCTCAAAGACGCAGTTGAGACTGGCAATCACCGGAATGGTTACCGATTCTACGACTGTCCTGAGATTGTGCAGGTGTTCGGTGGGTCCGGCATGCTCGATGTCGGGGAAGAGGCTGATCATCTCGGCATGACGGTCGTTGTACTGGTTCAGCTCCTCGGAAAGCTGCAAACGCTCCAGTTCGACCTGCTCTTCAAACAGCGATTTGTAGACGATCGCCGCAGCCCCCTCCTGCTCCATCTTCCGGATATTCGCAAGATCCTTCACCAGGTTGCTGGCGCCAAGGATGACCGGGTTCTTCAGGTTCAATCCCAGGTAGTGAGTGGTAAGGTCAGGCATACAAGGTTTATTTAACGGTTATCGTAGTTCATCTCCGCCAGCCTCCGGTAATGGTCATACCGCCACTTCGCATTCTCTTCGGCGGCTTTGAACAGAACCGTGGCTTCGGCCGGGAACATTTTTTTCAGGGAGGTATAGCGTACTTCGCCATCGAGGAACTCCTGGAATTTATCCCATTCCGGCTCTTTCGAATCCAGCTTGAAGGGATTCTGTCCCTCCTCACCCAGCACCGGATTGTACCGGTAGAGTTGCCAGTATCCTGCCCGTACGGCTTTGTCCATCTCCTCCTGGGTCTTGCCCATCCCATCCCGTAACCCGTGATTGATGCAAGGGGCATAGGCAATGATGACAGAAGGTCCGTGGTAGGCTTCTGCCTCTTTTATCGCCCGGAACAGCTGGCTGTTATTGGCTCCCATGGCCACCTGCGCCACATACACATACCCATAGTTCATCGCCATGGCGCCCAGGTCCTTTTTGCGGACCTTCTTTCCGGAAGCGGCAAATTTGGCCACCGCCCCTTCAGGAGTGGCTTTGGAAGCCTGGCCTCCCGTATTGGAATAGACCTCGGTATCGAGTACCAGGATGTTGATATCCTCGCCGGAAGCGATCACATGGTCCAGTCCGCCGTACCCGATATCGTAAGCCCAGCCGTCGCCACCGATCACCCACACCGATTTCTTGACCAGGTATTGCTTCAGATCCAGGAGTTCTTTAGCCAGCTGGCCGTTCTCTTTTTCGAGCAGGGGCAGCATTTTTACGGTTGCCTCCTTCGATCTGAGGGCATCATCCATCCCGTCAATCCATTCCCCGAACAGAGCCAGCAGCTCCGCGCTCATCATGTTCTCCTTGATGGCGGCACGCATCTTCTGGGCCATCCGCTTGCGAAGGTGGGTAATCCCGATAGCCATCCCAAACCCGTATTCGGCATTGTCTTCAAACAGGGAGTTGGCCCAGGCAGGGCCGTGTCCGTCGGTGTTGGGCCGGTAGGGCGTATACGGAGCCGTACCTCCGTAGATCGACGAGCAGCCGGTGGCGTTGGCAATCAGCATCCGTTCCCCATAAAGCTGGGTTATAAGCTTGATATAGGGAGTTTCTCCGCATCCGGCACAGGCACCGGAAAACTCAAACAACGGTTGTGCAAACTGACTGTTCTTGAAGGTCTTGAACCGGTCGGCCACATCCGTCTTGTAGGTCACATGATCGATCAGGAAATCCCAGTTCTTCGTCTGCTCCAGTTGGGAACCCAGGGTATGAAATTCCAGCGCCTTGGTCTTGGACGGACACACATCGATGCAGTTGCCGCACCCGGTACAGTCGAGTACGCTCACCTGGATCCGGAACTCCAGTCCGGCCAGCTCTTTCCCGATCGCCTTCAACGTGACCAGTTCCCCGGGAGCGCTGTTCTTTTCCGCTTCATTCAGCAGGAACGGACGAATGGCAGCGTGCGGACAGACATAGGCACACTGGTTGCACTGGATACAGTTATCGGGTAACCATCGAGGTACATTCACGGCAACGCCGCGTTTCTCCAGGACAGTTGTTCCCGCCGGGAAAGTCCCGTCTTCCCGTCCCACAAAAGCGCTTACGGGAACATCGTCTCCCCTGAAGCTGTTTACCGGTTCAAAGATCTGCCTGATGAAGGGATCTGCATTTGGATCCTCTTTCGGGGTGAGAATCTTCAGCTTTGTCCACTCGGCCGGAATCCTGATCTCCTCTACCTCTTCGCCTCTCTTAATGGCAGCAATGTTCATCTTCACAATCCCTTCCCCTTTCCGCCCATAGGTCTTCTTGATTGCTTTTTCCATTTGATCGATTGCCAGTTTGGCAGGGATCACATTGGCCAGCTTGAAGAAGGCCGCCTGCATGATGGAATTGGTGCGGTTCCCTAATCCAATCTCTTCGGCGATCACGGTAGCATTGATAATATAGAATTTAATCTTGTGTTCGGCCAGGTATTTTTTCATGGTGTCGGGAAGCCTTTTTTTTGTCTCTTCGGCATCCCAGATACTGTTCAGCAGGAAGGTCCCGCCATCTTTCAATCCTTTCAGAATATCATACTTATCCAGGTAAGCAGGCACATGGCAGGCCACAAAATCCGGGGTGTTGACCAGGTAGGTGGAGCGAATGGGTTTATCGCCGAACCGCAGGTGCGACACGGTGACCCCGCCCGATTTCTTGGAATCGTAGGCAAAATAGGCCTGGGAATATTTATCGGTGTTATCTCCGATGATCTTGATGCTGTTCTTGTTTGCTCCAACAGTGCCGTCGGAACCTATTCCCCAGAATTTGGCTGAATAGGTGTCTTTCGACTCGATGCACACCTCCGGCAATACCGGGAGGGAATGGAATGTAACGTCATCGACAATCCCGATGGTGAAATGGTTCTTGGGCTCCTTTAGTTTCATATTCTCGAACACTGAGATGATCTGCGCCGGGGTGGTATCCTTGGAACTCAGTCCGTACCGGCCGGCCAGGATCAGTGGACGTTCGGCGCGGTCGTAGAAGAGATCACGGACATCCAGGTACAACGGTTCGCCACCCGCGCCGGGTTCTTTCGCCCGGTCCAGAATAGCGATCCGCTTCACGCTCTTCGGGAATACGTCAAAGAAATACTTCGGTGAGAAGGGACGGTAGAGATGCACGATGATCAATCCTACCTTCTCCCCTTTCGAATTCAGGTAATCAACCGTTTCCCGGATGGTCTCGGTAACCGATCCCATCGCAATGACGATGTGTTCGGCATCCGGAGCACCATAGTATATAAACGGATGGTACTCACGTCCGGTCAGCTTATGGATCTCCTTCATGTAAGTATTCACGATATCTGCCACGGGCTCATAGAACCGGTTAATTGCCTCTTTGGCCTGGAAAAAGATATCGGGATTCTGGGCCGTCCCCCGGGTTACCGGATGTTCCGGATTGAGTGCCCGGTCGCGAAACTCCTGCAGCGCTTTGTAATCGATCAGAGGGGCCATATCCTCGTTGGTGAACGCTTCGATCTTCTGCACCTCGTGCGAGGAGCGGAACCCGTCAAAGAAGTGGAGGAACGGGATCCGGGATTTGATGGCGCTCAGGTGGGCAACACCAGCCAGATCCATGATCTCCTGGATGCTTCCGCTGGCGAGCAGGGCAAAACCGGTCTGCCGGGTGGCATAAACATCGGAATGGTCGCCGAAGATCGAAAGGGCATGGGCAGCTACCGACCGGGCGCTCACATGAAAGACACCGGGTAACAGCTCGGCGGCAATCTTGTACATATTGGGGATCATCAGCAACAATCCCTGAGAGGCGGTAAAGGTCGAGGTGAGTACGCCCGCCTGCAACGAACCGTGCACGGCACCGGCAGCTCCCCCCTCCGATTGCATCTCCACCACCTTTACTTCATCCCCGAAGATGTTTTTCCGGCCAAAAGCAGCCCATTCATCCACATTTTCAGCCATGTTGGAGGAGGGAGTGATGGGATAGATGGCAGCCACTTCGCTGAACATATAGGCCATGTGCGAAGCTGCCTGGTTTCCGTCACACGTCAGATAATTCTTAGGTTTCATGATAAATAATATATTGAATACTAGACATTTACAGCTCTTACTGTGAAATTTTTAACGAATGCAAAGGTACAGGTTCTTTTTTGAAAAAGCTAATTTTTGGAGGAGCTTTTCGCGCATAAACCACAAAGGTCTCAAAGGATTGCACGAAGGGCACAAAGGAAGATCCTTGGTGTCCCTTTGTGTTGTCCTTCGTGTCCTTGGTGGTTAAACTACTGTGAGTCCAGGGAGTAGACCACCTCCTTCACCCACTTCGCCCACTGGCTGTCGGTTTTTGATCGGTCGAATGTGGTATAGGGGATCGGCTCTCCGAACGTGATCCGGATCGGTTTGTCCTTTTGCTTCACCATCTCGTCCACCAGGAAGAGCATCTCCAGGTTCGCCTTGATTCCCAGCCTTTTACGTCTGTTCGCCAGGTTATAGAAAAAATCGGAATTTCGTCCGGAGATATACACTGGAACCACATCCCGCTTGTGCTGCCGGGCTTTGGTGATGAAGGTCTTTTTCCACGCCAGATCCCGGATCACTCCACCCCGCTGTTTCCGCGATACCAGACCGGCCGGAAAGTAGAGGACTACCTTATCCGAAGCGAAGGTCTCCTCTATAATCCGGACATTTTCTGTATTCTTTCCGTGTTTATTGATGGGGATAAAGAGTGGTCTCAACCCCGGCACATTCATCAGCAGGTCATTTACCGGAAAGACAATGTCCTTTCGCACCCTGCCTGCGACCTGGATCAACGCCATCCCGTCGAGCCCGCCCAGCGGATGGTTCGAGGCAATGATGTACCGGCCTGTTGATTGAATGATCTGCGATACGAGATCCGCGATCCGCGTGGAATCGGTGGAGGAGATCCAGGAAGATTGCTGCTCACTGTTCGCTGTTGGCTTTTCGCTTTTCGCTTTTCGCTTTTCGTTAGTTTCTTCCTGCGAATGGCAAATAGCGAATGGCGAATAGCTATCTTCCTGCGAATGGCAAATAGCGGAATTCACGCTGACCTCCGCCCCGAACTCCTGCAGGATCGCATCCACAAACTCCAGCCCGAACTTCTCCCGGTTGCGGAAAATGTACCCATTCACCGCATCCTGGTGGGTGATACGCTTCAGGTAGCGGATCACAAAGCCGGGGATTACCTTTAGCAGTGCAGGGTTCTTGGAGGCAATCACCCGTTCAATATCGATCAGATTCCGGGGTATCTCATTGGGATGTTCCATGGCGGCCCCAAAGTTACAAACCTTTGTTTTGTGAATTCAGAAAATAGTCCTACTTTTGCACTCCTTTTTATCCTTACTGAATTTATTCAAGAACAATGGCAAATCACAAAAGCGCAGAAAAGAGAATCCGTTCCAACAAAAGCCGCCGTGAACAGAACCGTTACCATGGCAAAACGGTCCGCAATGCAGTAAAGAATATCCGTCAGACCGAAAACACCGAAGAGGCTGTCAAGGTCCTTCCCGAAGTCATTTCCAGGATTGACAAACTGGCCAAGAAAAGGGTCATCCACAAAAACAAAGCCGCTAACCTGAAGTCCAAGCTGATGAAACAGGTGAAGGTTGGAGCGAAGAATGAGGAAGGAGGAATAAGGAATAATTTACCCCTTTCTTAATTCCTCATTCCTCATTCCTCATTGATTACAAGTTTCCCTCAAGAATTTCCGAAATTATCCCAAGCACAATCTCTCTACCCTCTTTCGTCTTCGCCGAGGTCGGAATGATCAACGGCAGTTCCTCCCAGGAGTGGCTCAGCCGCTTCTTGTAGCGGGCCAGGCTCTTTTGCAACTCCACCGCGGATAATTTATCAATTTTGGTGAACAAAATAAAAAACGGGATTCCATTTTCTCCCAGCCGGGAGAGGAAATCCAGGTCGTTCCGTTGCGGTTCCAGCCGGGAATCGATCAGGACAAAAATACAGCGCATCGTCTTCCGGTTCGTGAGGTATCCATCGGTCATCTTCCTGATTTTCAATCGCTCACTCTGAGAGATCTTCGCAAAACCGTACCCCGGAAGATCCACCAGATACCAGGTATCATTCACCAGGAAATGGTTGATCAGCCTCGTCTTTCCGGGAGTAGATGAGACCTTTGCAATCCCGCGCCTGCTGGTCAGCATATTGATCAGCGACGACTTCCCCACATTCGACCGACCGGTAAACGCAAATTCAGGGAACCCGTCCGCAGGGCAAGCATCAACAGAAGGAGATGAGCAGATAAACTTGACGCGTAACAAGTTCATTGTTTCGGGTTTCGGGTTTCGGGTTTGGGGTTTGGGGTTTCGGGTTTTGGGTTTATGGTTCTTTGAACTTTGTCCCGGAATAAGGAGTTCTCTTTAAATATTGCATTAGGGAGCCTATCTTCTTCCC
>Ga0163200_1000450_pt1 | contig 17898 bp, 12 predicted proteins | sample PL_2010_200m_FD_113535 | JGI IMG/M metagenome (GOLD analysis project Ga0163200, IMG submission 113535) | Freshwater microbial communities from Powell Lake, British Columbia, Canada to study Microbial Dark Matter (Phase II) - PL_2010_200m | ecosystem: Environmental > Aquatic > Freshwater > Lake ... | reverse complement strand
TCCGAATCGAGGATCTCCCGTTCGAGCAAAGCGTTCGAGATTCGGTGAAGCGTCTCGATGTCTTCGCGGAGAATTTTCTCCGAGCGCTTCATCGCGTGCGTGATTATTTTCCTGACTTCGAGGTCGATCGCGATTGCTGTGTTTTCGCTGAAATTGCGTGTGCGGGTGATCTCGCGCCCCAGGAACAGCTCCTCTTCCTTCGCACCGTAGGCCAGCGGCCCGAGTTTGTCGCTCATGCCCCAAGCGCATACCATCTTCCTCGCAATCTCCGTGGCGCGTTCAATATCATTTCCCGCACCAGTAGTGAGCTGGTTGAAGATGAGCTTTTCCGCTGCGCGGCCGCCAAGAGCATATGTGATCATCGTATCGAGGTAGTCCTTCGAATACGTGTGCTTCTCGTCGATAGGGAGATACGTCGTAACGCCTAGTGCGCGTCCGCGCGGAATGATCGTGACTTTGTGGACCGGGTCGGCATCGGGAAGATGCTTGGAGACAAGCACGTGCCCGGCTTCATGGTACGCCGTGAGACGTTTTTCGCGGTCGGAGATAATCAAACTCTTCCGTTCCATCCCCATCATGACTTTGTCCTTCGCGGCCTCAAAGTGCAGCATCGATACGACTTTGCAGTTCTGCCGCGCGGCAAGGAGAGCGGCCTCGTTCACGAGGTTTGCGATGTCCGCGCCCGAGAGTCCCGGTGTTCCTTTTGCAAGGACTTCGACCTTCACGTCCTCGGAAAGTGGGATGTTCTTTGTGTGAACCCTGAAGATTCCTTCGCGGCCTTTGACGTCCGGCCTGTCGACGACGACCTGCCGGTCAAAGCGGCCTGGTCGCAGCAGAGCCGGGTCAAGCACGTCAGGCCTGTTTGTTGCAGCGATGATAATGACGCCGCTGTTTTGTTCAAAACCGTCCATCTCGACGAGAAGTTGGTTGAGCGTCTGCTCCCGCTCGTCATGGCCGCCGCCGAGTCCTGCTCCCCGATGCCGGCCGACAGCATCGATTTCATCGATGAAGATGATGCAGGGAGCGCTCTTCTTCCCTTGCTCAAACAGATCCCGGACGCGTGACGCACCAACACCCACGAACATTTCCACGAAGTCCGCACCGCTGATGGTGAAGAACGGTACCCCCGCCTCGCCCGCGACTGCGCGTGCCAGGAGCGTTTTGCCGGTTCCCGGGGGGCCGAGCAACAAGACGCCACGTGGGATCTTGCCGCCAAGCTTCTGGAATTTCGTAGGCTCCTTCAGAAACTCAATGATTTCCTGAAGTTCGCCCTTCGCCTCGTCAGCACCTGCAACGTCCTGGAAGGTGATTTTCGACATTCCTTCCGTCAGGAGCTTTGCGCGGCTTTTTCCAAAGCTAAAGAGCCCCTTCGTCCCTCCCGCACCAGCCTGCATCCGCCTGAAAATGATTAACCATATCCCGATAAGCAGGATCCAGGGAAGCGTCGAGATAAGGAGACTCGTCCAGGTGTTGTCTTCTTTCACGACGTTGAATTTCAGCCCCTTGTTCGTCCATATGCTGATCACCTCTTCCCCGATCGATGAATAGGGGAGAGTCAGCCATACCTTCGTTGCACCGGGCACACGCTTCTCGTTTGACGTCGTGATTTCCGTCGCTTCCTTCAGCTTTCCATGGAAATCGTAGTTATTGAAATCGGACTTCTTGATCAGTGCTTCCGAGATTTTGCCATCACTCAGCAGCTTTTGATATGTCGTGAAGTTGATTTCGTATTCGGTTTCCTCGGTCTGCTTGAAAGCGAGCATTATCAAGTAGACAGCCAGCAGTATACCAAGCCAGCCGGCGATCATCCGCGCCACTTTATTCCAATTGAAATCATCCTCGCGGACCTGTTTTGGGCCCTTTTTGGGGGCCCGGAGGGGAGGTGTCCGCCGCTTCAGGCCGCCATCCTTCTGCTTGTCGTCGGACGGTTCTTCGCTATACCATTCAGAATTCATACACTTCACTCCTTCTAACTCATTGCCCCGTGTCTTGCCGGATCATTCCTGGGGGGCGAGCCGATAAATGCTCTTCAAGTTACGAACTTTTTGCGCATAGTCCAAGCCGTACCCGATAACGAATTCGGGCGGGATCTCGAAACCCACGTAATCGATCGGAAAGTCAACCTTGGCGACCGACTTCTTCAACAGGAGTGTAACCACCCGGAAGGATGCGGGATTCTCTTTCATAACGAGCCTTTTCATAAACTCGATCGAGATGCCGGAGTCGACAACGTCTTCCACCACGACGATGTCTCTTCCCTCGACCTGGCAATTGAGGTCCTTCAGCAAATGAACCTGGCCCGAAGAGATCTTCGCATCGCCATAGCTTGAGAGTTTCAGAAAATCAACTTCACAATCGACTGTAATCTCACGGATCAAATCGGCAAAGAAAATAAACGACCCGTTCAGGATACCGATGAAGATCGGAACCTTCCCGTGATAGTCGTTGTTGAGCCGCGCCGCAAGCTCCTTCACCCTGTCGTGGATCTGTTGTTCTGAAAGATACAGCGTGAACGTGTCGTTGTTGATCGTGATGTCGGGGGCCATTATTGTACAGTCGGTTTTAGTGAGAGAATATTGTAGAGCCGAACTCAAGCCTGACAACACTGCGAGTCCGGTCCGTTACTTTGAACCGCTCATCCAGCCTCTTGCCGCAAATCCATACAATATCGCCATTTGATTCCAGAATCGGAATCCTTCGCTTCTGCAACAACGAGATCTTTTCATCGACAAAAAAGTCACTGATCTTCTTCCTCGAGTTCATACCGAGGGGCATGAACCAGTCTCCGTCCTGCCACGATCGGACCAGGAGATGATCCCCAAGTTTGCCGGCATCCACAAACTCAACTCCCGTGGCCGCCCCAAGCGTTGGCGGAGGAGGAATCGGCAGACTCAGTGAGAACCGAAAATCCGGGAATGCATAGCTGTTTCCAAGTGCAACTTCCTGACGCATCGGAGGTTCTTCATGGGGGCGGACAAAATTCAGCCGTTCTCTGTCCCGAAACACGTGAAGATCCTTGGAAAGTTGCAGCTGACTTCCCGTTGTACGCTCGCACAGTTCGAGTACGCGCAGCACCTTCTCTGAATCGATCTCTGCCCCAAGCTTCCGAAGCACTTCGAGGACGATCCCTTCCTGCAAGTACTCGGGCTTCGAACGGAGTCTGGTGATATCCAGCGAAAGTTTCCCCTGCTCATCCTGAATGAGAACGCCCGACAGGATTTGCCGAACCTCCGCAGTGAGCAATTCATCCAGCTGACGCATGAGGCGAGACAACCTGTTGAGGGACGGGACGAAATCGAACTCGCCGGAAGACTCCAATAGCGGGATCACCTCGCGCCGCAGGTAGTTACGCCTGTATTCGAGCGACTCGTTCGAAGAATCCAGCCTGAAGGCGATCTCGCGCTCCCGGGCGTATTGTTCGATCTCCTTCCGTCGGGCAGAGATGAGCGGGCGAATGATCTTCCCGGGTTCACGTCGGATCGGGATGCCTGCAAGGCCACGAATGCCGGTGCCTCTCAGCGCATTGAGCAAGACGGTCTCGGCATTGTCGTCTGCCTGATGCGCAGTGGCGACGGAATCGGCGCTGTGTTGCCGTCGTACCCGCTCGAAGAATTCGTACCTCAGCTCGCGTGCTGCTTCCTGCTTGGAAATGTGAGCGGTGTGCGCGTAACCGAGAGTATCCACCCGCTCAAGAACGAACGGGATCTTCAGAGATTCGGCGCTCGTCTGAACGAACGCCTCGTCGCCGATCGATTCATCCCCCCGAAGTTGATGGTTGACGTGGGCGACGACGAGCTTGAGATCCCACCGGGGGGCGAGTTCGGCGAAGAGATGCAGCATCGACATAGAATCAATGCCGCCGCTCACCGCAAGGGCAACCGAATCTCCGCGCCGCACCAATCCAGCTGATTGAAGGAAGCCCTCGAACTGGATCTCAAGCGGATGGTGATGCTGGTTCACCCAAACCCCCTATAAGAAGAATTCTTGACCCCGACCAGGATCAAGAATTCTCGCGGATACACTTAAGCGGACTTGCACACCGAGCTTTGTAGCGGGGGAGGGACTCGAACCCACGACCTACGGATTATGATTCCGACGCTCTAACCAGCTGAGCTACCCCGCCAGGCAATTTTCCGGTTGTCGATTAATGACTGACGATTGAGGAGAAGTCGAAAACCGAAGCTCCAACCGCCTGTCCGTTGGAACCGCATGAAAGCGGAAAAGGATCAAGTACGGAAGCAAACGAGTGCACTCCAAATATATCAAAAAATCTCGAGTGAGGCAAACAAAAGTTGCTCACCGACTTCAAGGTCTCGGGATCTCTTCGCAACCTTGCCGTGGATTCAACCCGACAGAAGAATTCCGCGCGGTCAATTTCTCTTCAATCGAAGTCATGAGCTCTTTGGCAATAATCGTCCTGATCGTCGTCGGAGTGCCTTGATTATCCCGCAGCCTCTGGATATATTGATTTGAACTACGGAAGAGTCCGGAGTGCTCGCTTTTCACCAGGCACGAACAACGATCCTGCACGAGATCCCTCCAGCGGAAGCCGAATTGTAGGATCTGCGATGTTCTCACCGTCGCATACTCGCCCAGGTGGATTGTGCGGAACGAGAATGGAGAACTCCTTGTTCAAAAAAGTGGATCCCACCGGGCGCATACGCCCGACTCGAACAATGACAATAACCAGAGGATGAAATGAAATTCACATTGCTTCTCTGCTCGCTGCTTGTGATCTCTTGCAGCAAGAAGGAGACTAAAGAACCGGCGCGGCCCGCGGCCCAGGACGACGCGCGAATCGAAGAAATGATTGGATCTCTTTTTTCCGGGCTCTCGAACGCGTACAACGGCACAGGAGTGAACACGGACAGCCTCATCGATGCGTACTATGAGAACGACGTCCGGTATGTCACTCCCTGGGGGTCGACAGAGCCGCTCGACACAACAAAGGCTCGGCTCCGGAATGCGATGCATCATATCAAAGACTACGATCATCGCGTCGAAGTCGTGCAGGTCAAATCATATGGCGATGTCGCGTATGCCTACTTCATACTTCGACAAAACTACCAGGTCGATGGCAATCGCCTTGAAGAATACCTCCCGACGACGCTTGTCTTCGAGCGCCGCGGTTCGGGGTGGAAGATCGTGCATGCCCACCGCTCGACAGATTATCAGACGATCGAGCAGTATGTCGCGTTGCAGAAAAAGCGTGACGAAACCAAATGATGGTTCTGGAATTGAGGTTTTGTGATGGGACTATTCGATAGGAAAACGGAGATTCTGGGCAAGAACTCATTCGGCAAGCCAAAACTGCCTCCGGGCCAGACAGCGACCGACAAGTTCCAGGTCCTGACCTATGGCGAGACGCCATCAATCCCGCGGGACAAATGGCGGTTTGACGCGGTGGGTCTTGTCGAGCAAGAACTGCATTGGAGCTGGGAAGAGTTCATGCGTCTGCCCCAGAAGAAACTGCGCGCGGACTTTCACTGCGTGACTCACTGGAGCCGGTTTGACGATGAATGGGAGGGGGTCCTGTTCAGCGATTTCGTCAAGCAGGTCCGATTGAAGCCTGAAGCGAAATTCGTGATGCAGCATGCGTACGGTGGTTACACAACAAATCTGCCCCTCCAGTGGATGATTGATGAGGATGTGATTCTTGCTCATACTCTCAATGGAAAGTCGCTTGACGTGGACCATGGCGGGCCCATGCGCGTGTTTACACCACGGCGCTATGCGTGGAAGGGGGCGAAATGGATCAACAAAGTGGAATTCATGGCGAAGGACAAGCCTGGCTTCTGGGAAGAGAACGGGTATAGCAATTCAGCGGATCCGTGGAAGGAAGAAAGATTCTGGTGATGTAACCTGAAACTTATTTCGGGGATATGAAAAGCGATTAGTCGGATAGTGGATTGCAGGCAGTATGCAGTATGCAGGAAGCAGTAGGCAAAAACGGAACACAGAATGACAGAATGATCATGAATGTCGGATTCGGCTATCTCAGAGTGCATCATTGGACAATCATAGCATCTCTTTTTCTTGTTCTCGTGGGTTGCTCGGGCACGACAGAACTCACGGAGGTGGAACGCCAGAAGCTCGATCCGCCGTTGCTGATGCTCCTGCGCGGCGGGGCCGTGGCTGAATCGGATATTGATGCCAGCGTTCGAAAGGACGGAACCAGGGAGTATGCAGTCATCATAAGGTCGAAGAATGCTGATGAAGTGAAGTCGGCCGGAATCAAGGTGGGGAGCGTGTTTAGTGATGTCATCACGGCTCGTGTGACGATTGTAGAACTCAGGAAGATCCTGAGCCTGTCGTCGGTTCGTGCCGTCCAGACAAGCTCAAAGAACTACCCGCATTAGCACAGTCGCAGGAAAGGAAGATCGCGCATGGTCAGAAGATCGCTCTTGCTCATTGGTGTCCTGATGTTGTCGTTCGGATTGGGGATTTGTTTCGGTCAGTCGCTCAAATCACAACTCACGCAGAAACTCCATCCGGCCTTTCAGGCTCTTGTTGCCATGGACGTACCGACCGCGGTACTCAACGTCATGGCAGATGGTCGCGGGCCGTCAGGAATGACCAAAAAAGGGGAGCCGCTGTATGACGCGATCATAACGACGACAAACGCAGATGCAGTCCGCGGGACTGGTATTCATGTCAACTCGGTTGTAGGCAAGTTCGCCACAGCATTGGTGACTCGTCAGGACCTTCTCAAGCTCGTGCAATTGGACGAGGTCGAGTTTCTCGACCCGGGTTCAACCAACTATCCGGCGCTCGATCTCAGTGTCCCCGAGACTGGCGCGAATCTTCTCCACGGGGGATTTGTGAAGAATACTCCATACACGGGGAAGGGAGTTATCGTAGTGATCTATGATACCGGAATCGACTGGAGGCATTTTGATTTTCGCGATCCGTTGGACACGACAAAATCCCGCATCCTCGCCATCTGGGACCAAACGATTTCACCAGGCACAGGTGAATCTTTTCCGGGCGGCTTCAACTATGGAGTTGAGTACACGAAACAGCAGATAGAAGCTGAGCTTAAGAGCAATCCTCCGGGCTTCGTGCGTGAGAGAGATGTCGCCGGTCACGGCACGCATGTCGCAGGAACCGCGGCTGGCAACGGTGCTTCGTATTTCAAGAGATACACGGGGATGGCACCAGAGGCTGATATTATCGTCATCAAGGGGGGTGACGGGTCGTTCACTGAATCAAAGATGATTGACGGCCTCACGTATGCCTCCAACAAGGCGAGCACGTTCAACAACGAACCGGTTGTCGTCAACTGGAGTATTGGCGGACACTCAGGGCCTCACGACGGGTCGCGGGCGTACGAGGTCGCGGTGAATGATTTCGTAAAATCTTCAGGAAAGGTGGTCACCATCTCTGCCGGCAATGAGGGGGACGAGCTCATCCACGTCGACGGGACGATGAGTTCCGGCGGCTCCAGCTCAATAACGGTCAATGTCCCGACGTACACGCCAACCTCAGGAACCGACAACGACAAGTTCCAACTTGACGTTTGGTTCAACAGTGCTATTACTGTCACCGCCTCTGTCACCTCTCCCAGCAACATTACCTATTCGGTGAACTCCACACAGGGGAGCGGCTCGGCTTCGAGCGACGCGGATGGGAAAATTGACATCTTCAATCAGAAGAGCGACCTGAATGGAAATCGATACGTTCAGGTATATGTGCACGACCGGACCGCGAATGGCCCCAGGGCCGGCACCTGGAATGTCACTCTCTCTGCCTCTTCTGCCGCAGCTGCGTTTGATGGGTGGCTTTCATCATCCACGGTGGGCACTTCTTCGGTCACGATCGTAAATGGTAATGCAAACAAGACGGTCGCAATGCCAGGAACCGCAGATGGGGCTATCACGGTTGCGTCCTATGTGACGAAGTGGAGCTGGACGGCATCCAGCGGCTCGGGATACACCTATGACAACTCCACGAATCGCACATCGGACATTTCCACGTTCAGCAGCATTGGCCCAACTGCAGATGGCCGTCAGAAGCCTGATATCGCCGCCCCGGGGCAGGGGATTTCGTCCTCACTGTCTGGCTCAATGGACGTGAGCACCATCGCCACGAGAATCATGCCCGGGCTCAAAGATTATCTGACTCAAGGCACAAGCATGGCTGCTCCTCATGTGGCAGGCGCGGCGGCTCTGCTGCTTCAGATTTCCAGGGGGCTGTCAGCTTCGCAAATCAAGTCCCTGCTGACAAGCACGGCTGCGATCGATGCCTCAACCGGTTCTGTTCCAAATGCGACGTGGGGGTATGGGAAAATGGATATCCTGAAGGCGGCGGTCAAAGCAATTAATCCTCTGGCCACGGTGCAGAAGCAGACGCTAGCCTATGACGTAGACGGCACAAACGCAATTTTCCCGAGGTTCCTCACTGGGACAACCAAATATGCCCTTCGTTTCACGCCATCGATCACTGGTCAGTTAACAGGAATACAGGTGAACACCACGACGGCCGCGAACCAACCCATCCAGGGTGAGGGTCCCCTTGTGTGCGAAGTCTGGTCGAACGCCACGGGCAGTGTCGGAGGCATTCCTGGGGGAAAGCTGGGGAACACTGTCCTCCAAGCATTTGGCCGCCTAAGTCCGGGAACGAATAACTACGTTGATATGACGACGGCAGGTGTCACTGTGTTGGCGGGGCAGGAATATCATCTTGTTATCTCTGTGGCGAATCCTCAAGACGTCATCAAGATCAGAGAAGACTCGACAGCGGGGGCGACGAACAGATCATCCTACTTCGATGGTACGCGCTGGGTAAATCTCATCGATCAAACCTCAAAAGTAAATGCGCACAACCTCAGGATCCGTGCGATGATCACATCCTTGTCGGGGCTGGTTTCGGTCAGTGCTCAGGATGTGATTCCGCAAAGATTCGACTTGGCCCAGAACTATCCCAATCCTTTCAATCCCACAACCACGATTCGTTACAGCGTCCCGGTGCAAGGGCGTGTACGCCTCCGTGTCTTCGATCTTGTCGGAAGGGAAGTGGCTTCGCTTGTTGACGAGGAGGGAGTGGCTGGCAGCTATCTCATCACTTGGCGGGGGACCGACAACTACGGCAGGCCCCTCTCGAGCGGTGTGTACTTCTACAAACTGGATGGCCCGGGTCAGCAGATAACGAAGAAGTTGATATTATTGAAATAGGCCTCACTGAAGGTCACCTTCATCATGCTCGCTTCGAGCGGAAGTTGACCTTCAACCTGGTTCCTAACAAAACGTCCCGGCGATTCAGTCATCGTCGGGACGTTTGTTCTTAAGATACGGGAAGGTGAGATGATTACATAGCCTCTTCCATCGCCGTTCGCTGAGCGCGGCGGATGGCTTTCACTTTCTTCATACGCTTCTTCACTGACGGCTTGGTGAAAAATGTGCGTTTCTTGAACTCTTTCAGGATGCCAGAGCGTTCGTACTTCTTCTTAAAACGACGGATAGCACGGTCGATAGGTTCATTCTCACCGATGATAATTCCGACCAGAGTAATCACCCCCTTACAATAGCGGCGTCCAGCGGTTAGGCCCGTACTGGAACACTCTCAATAAATTCAGGTTCTGCCGATTGCGGCATATTTTCAATGAGTCTTCGCTCGCCAAGTTTCTCGAACGAAACCGTGATGGATTGCATGCCAGCGGAGATCTTTTGTTTCGCGGTTACTTTTCCTACGTCGTCCCATTCTTCGTGATAGATTGCCTGACCGACCTTGAAGACGAGTCCTCTTGAATATGTGACACAGGCTGATTTCTCTATCTTGGATTGGTCGCCTTTCTTGGACACCGGTATCGGCTTATCAAGAAGGGCGCTATGCTTGCATCGCGTACATCGATACCAGGCCTTGAGTGCAGGCTCTTCACTTCCCTCAGCCTGCGTTTCTCCCACGAGCTCCATTTTTGTCGTCTTCCGACAATAAGCACATTCATACGACATGTACTTTGTCTTAGCCATCGCACACTCCTTCACAAGTGTATCAGGGAGAAAAAGCGTCCCGAGGTGATGTCGCCGCCAGGTAAGCTGCAGTGTAAGCGAGATGGTTGCGGGCAACTTGTTATCTATGGTAATGTACTTAAAAGGTCGCACCAAGTCAAGGACGACTTGCTCACTCTGAGGCGAAGCCTGCAGAGTGTTTTGACTCCAGAAATGTAGAGATTCTGAGTTCTCAATCATTATTTGAGGCTCGAAATGTGCCTTCTGAGCTCTCTGAGATGATTGATTGCTGAAGAGTGAGATCGAAGAGGCTTTGAATGAAAAGGCAATTCCTTAATTCTTGCTTGTGAAGCTATTGTGGTCCCCTTTTTACTTCCTGTTCGTCACGATGGACAGAAGAAGATGCAAGTCGTTTCTCTAACAGCTCGAGGCTCATTGGCGGGCTGTCTGTCAACCTATGACGGAGAAGATAATATTCCGTCCGCGGGCGGCTGTCGGTGATAGAAGGCACGTCACGCAGCAGTGGAAGAAGATGCTCACGGTCGGTGAGAAGGATGTTCCGGATGTCCAGCGGAGTGATGGCAAAGTTCGTCTCGGCAATGTCCTGCTTGATGACGGGTGATTGGAATACGAGTGCAAGTCGTTCATCGTCCAACGTGATCGGCGATGGAGAACCGATCATAAAGACTCCTTCCGTCTGCCAGTTTGATCGAAACACCTTTGCATAGGGAAAGACCTCGAGAAACGATTTCATCGCCATGGTAAGATCATCCTCCCTTGAGCCAAACCAAAGCCACTGCGACACGATCCCATGGGGTGTGAGCTTCTTGATCATCTGCTCGTAGAATTCTTTTGCATAGAGCACCGTTGTTCCCGCTGCATTGAATGGAGGCGGTGGGTCGATCGTAATGACATCGTACTCCTTTTTCGTAACAAGGACGTAATTGCGTCCATCATTGATGATAATACGTCCTCTGGGTTTCCTGAGCACTTCATCTGCGTCGTTGTGAAAGAGCGGAAACATCTTTGGGACAGAGGGAACCAGTTCAACGACATCGACATCAATATCATGAAGCAGAGCAGAACGAAAAGTCGAACCCATCCCGAACGCAATGATGAGAATTGACTTAGGGTCGGGATGGAGGGCGAGTGGGAGATGCGCCATCAGTTTTGTCTCAACTACTTTCGCTGTCGTCGCAATGCCATCGATGTAAAGACTCTGGGTCTTGTTTTTTCGATCGCTATATGCCAGGACCGAAGCTACTTCGTCTTCACTCCAACGAAATGGAATGCCGGCCGAACGAGCCCAATTAATCCGCATCTGGGTCGATTTTTCGTTCACCGGGCTCTCTTGCTGCAGGAGAACGAATGTTCCTATTCCCGCAAGTGCGATGAGAATTGATGAAACCATTAGACGGAACACGCGGGTCACACCTTCACGCTCCATCCAGATGAGGATGAAAGCCAGAGTCAGATTCACCATTGCAAGGAGAATTGTGCTTTTCGAAGCCCCAAGAAGTGGTATGAAAAGAAAACTCGCCAGGAATCCACCAAGAATAGATCCCACCGTGTTCCAAGAATAGACCAAACCAATGCTTCTGCCTGTATTCCCTTCACCCGAAATGATCACGACAACAAGCGGGAAAGAAATGCCCATACAGATCGTCGCCGGTACAATGACGAACAAAGCCGAGATCTGCAGGAAGTTAAAATAGATCGATGTAAAGAACACCGAACAGAGCGCCGCGACACCGATTCCAAGTTGACAAAAGAAGAAAAGGGTTTGACGGGATTGAATCCGAACGAGAAACCTGCTGAAAATCCAGCTTCCAAAGGCAATTCCAAACAGGTAGACGGCCAGAATAGTAGCGAACGCGTAGATAAACACTCCTGTCCTCGGTGTCAAAAGTCGAGTCCATAAGACCTGATAGGCGATGGCAGTCAACCCAGAGATCGCATACAGGACGAGGATGGCCCGCTGACGGGAGTTGAGCTTTGTGTGAATTGTTGCGGAGGGGTACGATTTTGGGCTCACCGCTCCAGGTTTCAGCATTCGCGCAAAAACCCCAATGCCGATATTGATCGCAACCGCAAGGAACAATGTCCCCTGCAAACCGAAGATCTCGATAAAGACAAATCCGGTGGCCAGGACGCCAACGATGGCACCAAGCGTATTGACTGCATAGAAGCTGCTAACGTTCACCCCTGTATCAAATGAATCCTGTTCTACGAGACTGACAACAATAGGAAGCGTGGCCCCCATCAGGATCGTTGGGACGATCAACATCACGATAGTGAAAAGGAATTTCAAGAGAAGAAGTCCCAGCGAAACAGATTGACCATCGGTAAACGTGGGATAGATCGCCAGGATGCCAGTGAAGAGAAACAGCGATGCCAGTGAGGTGATGCCTATGGCAATTTCTAACCAGGAATAGATGCGCATCAATTGAGGAATTGGCAATCTATCGGATCGTCTCCCCGCAAGAAAATTCCCGATCGCGAGACCGGCAAGGAAAGCGGAAACCACTGCAACGATCGAATGCGTCGTATTTCCAAAAACGAGCACGAGCATTCGAGTCCAGAGAATCTCATAGATCAAGCCGCATGCGCCGGATAGGAAAAAGAGAGCCAGTAATTGCGATGAGAATTTACGATTCATAGACATTCCGCCTGGAAAGGATGTTGGTTTTTATGAAGGCAAAGGTATCACTGTTTATTCCCAAAGGCAAGAATCCTCGCCGGGCCCCGCATCCGCTCCAAAGAAGAAGAAAACTGCGGTACCGTTGCTCGGGAGTTGGGGGGCGCGTACGGTGAACATGAAGGCGCTCTTCGCAACGTTGAGAAGGAAGGGAAAATGGATGCGCCTTCTTCTTGCAGGCAAGGGGGGGTATGAGATCATCTCATTGCTGCCTTCCCGAGGGCCTCAGGAATTTCTGAACCTCGGCAGCGAGCCCCGGAGTCACAGGAAGACCCAACCGCGATGCCTCTTGAGCATGCGCCGACGCCTTCTCGTACTGCTTCTGCTCATAGAACAAATAGCAGAGGTCCTGGTGGGCCTCTGCCATCAGTGGATCCAGTTGCAGAGCCTTCAGCCAAGCCTGCTCGGCCATGCCTAGCGCATGACCTTCATAGCAGAGAACCCCAAGATTGAATTGAAGATCTGCGTTCTCAGGTTCTTCTGTTGCTGCCATCTGAAACTCCTCCAGTGATCGCACATAGTATCCTCGCGCAAAGTAGAGCACAGCGAGGCCGTGGTGCAGGGTAGGGTCATCAGGCCGGGACAACTTTGCTTGCTCCGTCTCTTTCAGAAGCGATCGAATCTCTTGCGTCGAGAAGGAACTCGCCTGAAACGTACTTGCCAGGTCAACCGACGAAGTGCGAGTCTGGCGTGCCAGAAACTGCCTGATGAGATCCTCAGGAACGTGCATCATCTGAACCCGCGGATACTGTGTGGCGTCGGATGGCGACGTCCTTGCGGCGAACTCGCTCAACGTAAAACAATTCTTGAAATTGAACGAGTGGTTATAGCTGAGAACCCCCAGCACCACCATCGCCAGTGTCACCGACGTATATGAGAATATTCGCGATGGCGCAAATCGTCCTGCGAATGAAAGCGAAAGTGGAATCATCATGATCCCGATGAAGGAAAGGTAGATCCGATGCTCGTAGAATTTCGGAGGATGGGTTATGCCGATATGATGAAAAAAGGTGGGCACAAGAAACAATACGAACCAGAGCACGCCAAAGGTGATCATGCGCCAGTTCCTTGTCTTCGCCAGAACGATCGCCGTCGCCAAAAGGAGTATCGTGGCGATGCCTGGAATGAAGTTCACGTCTGCCTGAACAGGTGCAAACGCCAGATCGAAAGGCCAGAAGATCTTACCCAAGTACAAGAAAAGGACGGGGAGGTGTGAAAAGACGGTTTTCACTGCGAACCACTTGTCGCCCAGCGGCCCCATTTGTGCTATGCCGCGCGAGATCTGCCAATTGAGCAATACCATCCCCCAGCCAAGGAGCAAGAGCGCTGTGGAAAGAGAATACAGGTTTTGCTTTTTCACAACTGCTGCATAATAGAGGGCCAGGAGTGGAAGAACGATCGCTGACTCTTTTGTGAGCATCGAGAATGCGAAAAAGAGCACATGAAGAAGATACCATTTGACTGATGGTGACTCCAGAAACTTGACGAAGAAAATGATACAGGGAAGAATAAAGACCGCGAGCAGCGAATCGTTGCGACCTGAAATCCAGGCAACTGCCTGAGTGAGCGAAGGATGAAGACAAAAGAGGAGTGAGCAGACGAATGCCGGACCGCGTCTGATGCCGAGAGTCTTCAGCGCACCAAAGACTAACATGCTGGCCATGAGGTGCAGCACGATATCGGTAAGATGATATCCCCACAAATCGAGACCGCTGATTTGAGCAGAGAGGATGAACGTGATGGTCAGGATCGGCCTCCAGAAGTTCCCTCCTTGTGCTTGATGGAATGTGTCTTCGAAGAACTCATGACTGATGTCTGACAATTCATCGATGTGGGAGAAGTTGCGGGCGATCAGGACGTAGTCGTCATAGTATGTATAGTCCGAGAAGGTCAGGACGTGGCCATAAAGAAGACAGGAAGCAAGCGCAATCCAGGCATACGGATGCCATCGCTCAAGAAAGATAGACTGAAGGGCTTTTTCCGTCATCGGCTTGTCAACCGTTTCCTTTCGTAGATAGCCATAAAGTACAACTGCTGTGATGGTTTCTGGAGAGCCTCCTCATCCATCACCATCATGGGTGTGTTTTGCCACGGGGTCCATTCGTAGCGGGCTTTGAGTGTATAACAACTGTCGGAGTACCGTCTCTGCCAGTGATGAAGTTCGCTGACGCTTTCTGATTCATCGTACCATGGCGGATCCACCTGCATGGTAACAAGGAAACGTGCCGCCGCCGATTCGATCTCACCGATCATTTCCTTCATCATGGACCGCGCGTACGGTTGGGACTCGATGACGGAATAGTTGTATAAATAGCCCGTCGCCGATCGGCGTTTTGAATAGAAGAACATCTCCGGCTCATTTCCGATGATGGCAATTTTGTCTTCCGGCGATGACCACTGCTCGAGGAATCGAGAAACAGTTTTCGCTTCAGGGAACGGATAGCCCCCGTACGTTGCCTTGGTAACAGAGAAGAGAGAATACTGAAAGAAAATGTCTGCGTGGGAAGCGATTGGAGAGAGAAGAACGATGAGAGCCGTCGCAACCGGAATTGCGCGCCGCAGGAATTTCCCCTCCATACGCTCGAACGTCTGCGTAAGTAACTCAATTCCCAACCCAAACAGAAGCGCAACAGATGGCAGAATCAGGACGAAATAGTGAGGCCGAAAAAAGTAGCCCGGACTGATTGCAGCGATGCCCCCCGCAAGAAAACTGAGACAGAACCAACGGTGGGTTTTCAAAGGGCCTGAAAACAAGACAGCGGCGCAGCCAAGACCTGCAAGAATCCAGATGGGGGCAGTGGCTTTGTACAAAGGAATGAAGTTTGAGAAGAAAATCGAGGGAACTTCCGCGAAGCTGACCTGAGAAGCATAAGCCCTTGCGTACGTAAAGGCCCAAAACCAAAAGCGGTCAAAAACCCCCGAGGAGTAAATATAGAGAAGACAGAGAACAAGCGGCATGAGCCCCCCGACAACAAACCAGACCAGATTGCGCACTGCAGACCTGGTTCCGACTCCAAAAAAAGACACTGAGTCCTTGGTGGTAGTGGTTCTCAACGCAGAGCCGCCCCGATAGAAGAATCGGGGTAAACGGAGAACGCGGAGCAACGCAGAGAATATTGAGACTTTTCCTCTGCGGTTCTCTGCGGACTCCGCGCCTCCGCGATGAAAAATATGGCTTGATCTATTGGGACCAGTACTAGCTCTGCCTTGTTGCCGTTTGGAGATGAGAGCGACCAGGAACACGAAGCCAAAGATCCCAAGAAAACCGCCATGCTGCTTTACCAACGTGCCAATACCGAACAGAGCACCGCTGAGAATAAGCAAAGGAAGTCGTTCCTTCTTCTTGTAGTAGAGCAATGCGAGAAAGCCGGCGAGCGCAAAGGGGAGGACAAAGTGTTCGGCATTCGCCCAGAGCGCCTGCACCCTGTTGCTCAGGCTCAGCATTGCATATGCGGCGCTCGCAGATGCTCCAACCCACTCGTTGACAAGGCTCTTGCCGATGAAGTACATCAGAACGATGGATGCCACATTGAAAAAGAGAAGGCCCAGGTGTATCCCGGTATCTGTTTGCCCAAACACGAACATAACAAGGGCGTAGAGGAAATAGATGCCCGGCAGCTTCATGTTATAGGCTTGCGAATAGGGAGGAATACCATCGAGTATGAGTTGGCCCATGTATGCGTATTCCCCTTCGTCTCGCTCAAGAGGCACATTGAGCAATCGGATCCGAACAATCGCTACGAAGGCAATTGCAAGAACGACGAAAAGGAAGGGCGCGATGCGTTTTGGGAAGAAGCCAAACACGATTCGTTCGTCGTCGACGGGCATAAGATGGTGGTCTACAGAATGGAACCGGGAAGTGAAGACCTTGAAGTGACGGTGCGTTGAAGATCCCTACGGTTCATTCGGAACATCTTGTGAACCAGGAACCTCAGCGCAACCAAAACAGTGCCTACGCCGTAGCGGACACTACGAACGAAGTTGATGCTCGAAGCTTCTGCAAAGTACCTCACTGGTACGGGAATCTCACCGATCCTGAAGCCATGTTCAATAATCTGGAAAAGGACCTGACTGTCGAAGACGAAGTCATCGGAATTGTGCTTGAAGTCAATCGCCTCGAGGACCTGACGACTGTAGGCACGCATTCCCGTGTGCCATTCTGAAAGATTTTGTCCTGTTACGATGTTTTCAAAAATGGTCAGGAACCGATTCGAAATGTACTTGTACTTGGGCATCCCACCAGCAAGCGCCTCTTTGCGCGTCCGTATGCGAGTTCCCAACATGACATCGAAGTAGTCGTTCCGTATGAAGTCGACGAAATGCGGAATCAGTCGGGGATCGTACTGATAGTCTGGATGCAGCATGATGATGATGTCCGCTCCTCGAGCGAGGGCGAGACTGTAACAGGTCTTTTGATTGCCTCCATAGCCTTTGTTGAGCGGATGCCGTTCGACCACGAGATGCAGTGCCTCGGCAATTTCCATGGTTCGATCGCTGCTCGCATCATCCACGAGAATGATCTCATCGACAATCTGACGCGGAATCTCCCGAACGGTTTGTTCCAATGTTCGTTCTGCCTGATACGCCGGCAACACGACTATGACCTTAGACGCTTTTTCCATATGTGGTATATACGAGAAAGTTCCATCAAGCAAAAGCAACAATCAGATTGCGTTGACCCGCTGGCCCGCGAGCCAGTTGCAAAAATCGTGCCTTGCGGAAAATTTAGATCTGTATTGCTGCCCGAATCCTGTGGCCAGCACGCCAATGCATCATTGTTTCGGAGGTTTCTCTATCACAGCCAAGAGTTGAAAAGGGTAACATCCTTGATGGATGCAAGGCGTTGTGGGGAAATCGAGTAATCGGGATCTAAGCCATGGTTGATTTTTCACTCAGATAGCTTTATCTTTGAACAGCAGTTCATCCCGCAAAACGTGGTGAATAGACTGTTGAAACCCGAGCTGGTTATTCAACACTTTGAACTCATGACTAAATCTGTGGTTCTTGCGTTCGCGTAGCGCCGTCTAGTTGACAATTGTCAATTTTCAGTTGTCAATTGACAATTCCGCAGCTTAAACATGTTTTGGGCCCTTAGCTCAGTTGGTTAGAGCAGCAGACTCATAATCTGCGGGTCGCTGGTTCGAGCCCAGCAGGGCCCACGAATGATTTTGGTATCTGCGGGTCGCTGGTTCCCCGCCCGCCTGACCTTCTTGTTCTGGTTGGCGGTCGGGCGGGGAGCCCAGCAGGGCCCAC
>Ga0163200_1000449_pt1 | contig 17940 bp, 17 predicted proteins | sample PL_2010_200m_FD_113535 | JGI IMG/M metagenome (GOLD analysis project Ga0163200, IMG submission 113535) | Freshwater microbial communities from Powell Lake, British Columbia, Canada to study Microbial Dark Matter (Phase II) - PL_2010_200m | ecosystem: Environmental > Aquatic > Freshwater > Lake ... | reverse complement strand
TGCGTGACGGCTGCAGGATCGTCGAAGGCTGCCCACGGACGAATCAAGGCGGAAACCGTCAAAGCGGACGCTCAGGCAGTTCCCCCTTTTAACCCCCTCCGCAAAACCGAATTCCTATCAGTTGAATAGTAATGTTACGCCAACAACGAGGATCAGAATGAACATTGAGAACGTTCAGTTGCTGAAGGCGCTATTAGATGTGAAGCGACAGCAGGTTCTTCTAACCAAGAGGACAGATGAGACCTCGTCCCTAATAGAAGATTCATATGCGTTCGCAATGGATAGGCGGTTGTGCCCGGTGTTTCACACAGACGACACGGACCCCTTTGATCCAGTGTATTCAATCAGTAGATCTTTTATAAACGACGTGCTGAACTATTGTGATGAGAAGTGGCACGCAAAGGAGCTGCTCACCTTCTATGACTTGGAAGCGCATTTTGGGCATGGCTATCGTTGCGAACTTATCGACACACTGCGATATGCTGTGCTCGCAAAACGTTTTGGTGAGGAGTTCTACAAAGGACTCGCCACGAACTGCCCCGTGGAGGCTCACGGTATAAATGAACCCTTCCGTAAATCCCAAATTTCGCTGGTCTAACCGGCGCTTCCAGCCGACCGCTCGCTTCGCTACGATGGGTCGGCGGCTGAAGCTAAGAAAGGAGAGGCCGAATGGCTGAAATTCGATTTGCTTGTTCGAAATGCGGTCAGCATTTTGCAGCAGATGGCGAGATGGCGGGAGCGGAGATTCAGTGCCCGTCTTGTTCAACACAACTTACTGTTCCAAGACCTGAGCAGACTGAAAAGCCACAAACAGAGTTTATCGAACCACGCATAGATGGTTCCGGAGAAAAGTCTCCAGACATGTTGATTTGTCCATTTTGCAAGCATGACAAATACGAGCATTACATACCTAAACCACTTTATGGCGAACTCGTCTGCAATAAATGTTATTATCATTTTGCAAATCGAAGGCGAGGTGCTTTCATAGTAGATGTCTTGGTTATAAAAGTTGTCATGTGGGCTCTTGCGCTCTTGCCGAGAATCGTAAGCCGAACGACAACGGAAGACACTACGGATCTCTCATCACTGGCAATACTGCTATTCTTATGTAAAGACGGCTTCTTTGGACAATCACCGGGAAAGGCTTTGATGGGATTGCAAGTTGTGGACGCAAGGACAGGATTACCTGCTGGGCTAGTCGCATCTTGGAAAAGAACGCTTGGCCTTCTCATTCCATTTATGCCCTTTGTTGTCGCATTCACCCTAGCCAAGGGGGAAAGATTTGGAGACGGCTGGGCGAATACAAGAGTGATTTGGCGGAAGCATCGTGGATGGTTCACCAAGCGTTTTCAGATCAGCGAAAACTGTGTAGGGGTGTGACGGTCGAGATTGCGGCAAGTAGGCACTTGAATCATTTCGCTGTCAGCCGCGCCAGTTCGCTGGCGGTCAGGGCGCGGTTGAAGACCGCAATCTCATCGAGGCGGCCTTCCCAGTTAGAGTCGTTGTCACTGCGGCCTCCGAAGAAACATTCGCCGGTGCTTGCAGGCGCAGTGATCTTCGTTTCGATTTCAAGCTGGCCGTTGAGATAAACGCGCACGGCTTGGCCGTCACGCACGAAGACAACTTGCTGCCATTGCCAGCGTGGGATGACAGTCTTGCCGGCAGTCAGATCATCGCCGTGTAAGAAGATGAGTTTGCCGGTGTGGGCACTTCTGCCGCCGATGCCGAGGTGATCGCCGTGCGGACCGAGACCGTGATTGTGGTCGCGGGAGAAGAACCAACCGCTGATGTCACGTCCGTCGTTCGGCATTCCGTTCCATAGCCACATCGAGACAGAGTAGCGGTTGCCGAGATCATCGAGGCGGGCGCGTAACCGTCCGCCGACGAAGTGCGGCGCGCGGTTGAGTTCGCCCGGCCCTTCGAGGTAATAGGTGATTTCGCGTTCATAGACCGCGTCGTGCCCGTGGCCGGTGGCGTCGGCGACGTGCGGGCCGGTGAACTCGTTCAGGCGCCAATAGGCGAGTGGCCTTGATGCGAGGACTGCACGCGCAGCGGGGCCATCGGGAAGTTTCCACTCGCGGCGTGGTTTGTTGGTGATTTTCTCCAGCAGGCCGATAGCAGCCTCGGCAATCTTCGGTTCGGCCATGACTTCGAGACCGGCAGAGCGCGCGGCCCAAGTATTTAACCCCCTCCGCAAAACCGAATTCCTATCAGTATCAGTTCAGTAATTCCTATCAGTAGTTTTCAGTCGCGGCTGATGACGAAGATGGCGAGGTCGGCGTGGCGGTTGGGATCGGACGTGACTTCGGTGTCCTTCTCGGTGTTCAGCGCGATCTGGCGGTGGATGCGGATGCCTTTGGCGCGGCAGAAGTCCTCGAAGTCGGCGATGGAAAGGAAACGGATGTTGGGCGAGTTGTACCATTCGTGTCGGAGCAGCCCGGTGGATTTCGGGGCGCGGCCTTCGTCGGCGAGCATCCGGCGCAACGGTTCGTAGGCGATGTTGGGGAAACTGACGATTCCTTGCTTGCCGACGCGGAGCATTTCGTTGAGGAGGCCCTCGACATCGTATACGGCCTGCAACGTCTGGGAGAGCAGGACACAGTCGAATTGTTTGTCGGCAAAGCTGCGAAGGCCCTCGTTGAGGTCGGCCTGTACCACATCCAAGCCGCGGCGCACGGCGGTCAGGACCGATGGTTCATCGAGTTCGATACCGACTACGCGATGGTCGGGTTTGCGTCTTACGCGGGCGAGCAGGCCGCCGCGGCCGCAGCCGAGGTCGAGAACGCTGGCGCCGTCGGGAATCAACTCGACGATGCGGTCGTAGTCCACGCGGCGTTTGTGGAAGATGCTGGTGGGTGCGTGGCCGAGGCCGTCGGGCACAGGCTGGACGGCGTCTTCGAGCGGCGTGCCCGTGAGGTTGGCAAGGAAGGCGCGCATGAGTTCGCCGTACACGGAAAGTTCGTTCGGCAGAAGGAACGCGTCGTGGCCGCCATCGCTCCGGACGTTGCAATAGCTGACGGGAATGTTGTTGGCGATGAGGGCGTCGGCCATGTTGCGGCTTTGAAACGCCGGGAACAGCCAGTCGCTGGTGTAGCTGACGATGAGCCAGCGGCAACAGGCGGGCGAAAAGGCCATCACCAGTTCCTGCGGCGTGGCGCCGAGGTCGAACAGATCCATCGCCATGGTGAGGGTGAGGTAGCTGTTGGCGTCGAAGCGTTCGACGAACTTCTGGCCCTGGTAACCGAGGTAGGCGCCGACGGAAAATTTCCTTTCGAACTCGATGGCGACGTTACGCGGCTGGAGGCGGTCAGCCTCGAACTTCTGACTCATGGCCTCGCCGGAGAGGTAGGTGATGTGGCCGATCATGCGGGCGATGGCAAGGCCGACTTCGGGTTTGGTTTTGCTGTCGTAGTATTGGCCGCTGTGATAGTGCGGATCGCGCATGATGGCGTTGCGCGCGACGACGTCGAAGGCGAGCGCCTGGCTCGTGAGACGCGGCGAAGTCGCCAATGCCATGACGCCGGCGACCTGGTCGGGGTAACGGGTCGCCCACGTCAACACCTGGTGGCCGCCCATCGAGCCGCCGGTGACGGCGAGCAGTTTGGGAATGCCGAGGTGCGCGATGAGCCGTCGTTCGACTTCGACCATGTCGCCGACGGTGATGGTGGGAAAATCGCGGGCGTATGGTTTGCCTGTCTCTGGATTCACGCTGCCGGGGCCGGTGGAGCCGCGGCAGCCGCCGAGCAGGTTCGGACAGATGACGAAGTAGCGGTCGGTGTCAATAGGTTTACCGGGGCCGACGGCGATGTCCCACCAGCCGCGGTCGTCGTCGGGATCGTGTTGGGCGACGTGGGAGTCACCGCTGATGGCGTGGCAGACGAGGACGGCGTTGTCGCGAGCGGCGTTGAGTGTGCCGTAGGTTTCGTAGCAAACGGTCACGCTCGGCAACTGGCCGCCGAGTTCGAGTTGGAACGGGCCGTCGAACGTGAAGGTCTGCGCGTGCCGCAACGCTTTTGCGTGTCGCACACTGTCGCTGCTCTCGAAGACGTTGTCTGCCATACGTGGCGGCATCCCACCACAAAACCGTCCACGGTGCAAGCCGCAGTTAGACGAGCGCCTTGTGCAACGCCTGGTCCACGTCCGCCGTGATGTCCTCGATGGCCTCGATGCCGAGGGAGATGCGCACCATGTCGGGCGTGATGCCGTTGGCCCGGCGCACGTCCTCGGTCATGTTGATGTACTGCGACGACCACGGGTGGATCGCCAGCGTCTTGCAGTCGCCGAGGTTGGCGAGGTGATAGATCAGCTTCAGGTTGCGGATGAACTCGAAACAGGCCTTCTCGCTGGCCAGCCCGAAAGTCAACAAGCCGCCGTAGCCGCAGCCCTTGAACTGCTCCTTCGCCACCGCGTGGCCGGGGCAGTTCGGCAGGCCGGGGTAGTTGACCCACTTGACGGCGGGATGGCTCGCGAGGAACTCGGCCAGCTTCTGCGCGTTGGCCAGCGTGCGTTCCATGCGCAGCGCCAGCGTGTCCAGCCCGATCAACGTCAGGTACGAACTGAACGGCGACTGGGTGGTGCCGAAGTTGATGTGCAACTCGCGCCACACTTTGTCGGAAAACGCCAGCGGACCGCGGCGATCCTTGGCGATCTTGAAGTCGGCGAACTTGTCCAGCGGCCAGTCGAACTTCGCCGAGTCAATCACCACGCCGCCGGTCGCTGAGCCGTGGCCGTTGATGTACTTCGTGGTCGAGTGCAGCACCACGTCGGCGCCGTGCTCGAACGGACGGAACAGGTACGGCGTCGCCAGCGTGTTGTCCACGATCAACGGCGCGCGGTTGGCGTGCGCCAGTTCCGCCAGCGCCGCGATGCGCGGCACGTCCATCTTCGGGTTGCCGATCGTCTCGACGAACAGCGCCTTGGTCTTCGGCGTGACGGCAGCCTTCCACGCGTCGAAGTTGGTGGTCTCCACCAGTTTGGCGGTGATGCCGAACCTCTTGAAGACGTTGTTGAACACCATGAAGGTGGACATGAACAAGCTGTTGCCGCTGACGATTTCGTCGCCCGCGCCGGCGATGGCCATCACGGCGAGCGAAACCGCCGCCATGCCGCTGCCCATGACGATGGCGTCCTGGCCGCCTTCGAGCAGCGCGAGGCGTTTCTCCAGCGTCTGGTTCGTCGGGTTGCGAAGGCGCTGGTAAATGAAGCCCGGCTTCTTGCCCGCAAACACCTCCGAGAGTTCCTCGGCCGTGTCGAAACGGTGCGAGGCGGTCTGGTAGATCGGCGCCAGCGTCGCGTTCTTCCATTCACCCGGCGTCTGCGCGCCGTGAATGACTTGGGTATCGAATTTCATGGTTCCGTGTTCTCCTTGGTTTCAGTTCAGGACCAGCCCTCAAACAACGCCGTGGACAAATACCGCTCGCCCGCGTCCGGCAGGATCACGACAATGGTCTTGCCTGCGAACTCCGGCTGATTGGCCAGCCGCACCGCCACCGCCGCCGCCGCGCCGCAGGAGATGCCGCTGAGAATCCCCTCCTCACGGCTCAACCGCCGCGCACACTCGATTGCCTCGTCGCCGCTCACCTGCTCGACGCGGTCCACCACCGACAAATCCAGCACCTTCGGAATGAACCCGGCGCCGATGCCCTGGATCTTGTGCGGCGACGGCTTCAACTCCTGTCCGGCAAGCGTCTGCGTGATGACCGGGCTTTCCTTCGGCTCGACCGCAACGGAAAGAATCTTCTTGCCGCGCGTCTTCTTGAGGTACCGCGACACGCCCGTGATCGTGCCGCCGGTGCCGACGCCGGAGACGAGCACGTCAATGGTGCCCGCCGTGTCGTCCCAGATTTCCGGGCCAGTGGTGTGTTCGTGAATGGCCGGGTTGGCCGGGTTCTCAAACTGTTGCGGCATGAAATATTTTTGCGGGTCGGAGTTGACGATTTCCTGCGCCTTCTCGATAGCGCCACGCATCCCCTTGGGGCCCTCGGTGAGCACCAGTTCCGCACCGAGCGCCGCGAGGACGCGCCGCCGTTCGATGCTCATGGTTTCCGGCATCGTCAACGTGACCTTGTAGCCGCGCGCCGCGCCGACGAAGGCGAGCGCGATGCCGGTGTTGCCGCTGGTCGGCTCGACGATGGTGGTGCCCGGTTTGAGCACGCCGCGTTTCTCGGCGTCCCAGATCATCGAGGCGCCGATGCGGCACTTGACGGAGTAGGATGGGTTGCGCCCCTCGATCTTGGCGAGAACAGTTGCGGACGCCCCGGCCGAGATGTGGTTGAGCTTGACCAACGGCGTGTGTCCGATGGCGAACGAATTATCGCTGAAGATTCTCATGCCGCGCACTCTACCCACGCGCGAAAGAATTGCAAGAGGGGAATAGTATGTTTACTGGTGTAGTCAGGATTAGGCCGCGTCCTTCGTTTGCTTCTTGCGAACGAGCGGCTCGCGTTCGCCGTCCACGGCGGCGCGGTTGATGGTGACCTCGGCGATGTCGTCGCGGGACGGGATCTCGTACATCAACTCCAACATCAGCTTCTCCAGCAGCGAACGCAGGGCGCGAGCGCCGGTGCCTTTCTGGATGGCTTTCTGGGCGAGCGCGTGGAGGGCGTCCTTGGTGAAGTTGAGGTGGACGCCTTCCATCGCGAAGAGCTTGGCGTACTGCTTGGTCATCGCGTTGCGGGTCTCGGTCAGGATGCAAATCAACTCAGGCTCCGTCAGTTCGTTCAACACGGAGACAACCGGTAGCCGGCCGATGAACTCGGGGATCAGGCCGAACTTCAGCAGGTCTTCCGGCTCGACGTGCCGCACGACGGAGTCGCAACTGGCAATGTCCACCGTTCCCTCGGCCTTGCCGAAGCCGAGGACGTGGCCGCCGACGCGGCGCTGGACGATCTTGTCGAGGCCGATGAACGCGCCGCCGCAGATGAAAAGGATGTGCTCGGTGTTGACGCGGATGTATTCCTGGTGCGGATGTTTGCGGCCGCCTTGCGGCGGGACGTTGCAGGTGGTGCCTTCGAGAATCTTCAGCAATGCCTGTTGAACCCCCTCCCCCGACACGTCGCGGGTGATGCTGGCGGAGTCGCTCTTGCGGCTGATCTTGTCAATCTCGTCTATGTACACGATACCAAGCTCGGCGCGTTTCACATCGTAATCGGCGGCCTGCAACAGGCGCAGCACGATGTTCTCGACATCTTCGCCAACGTAGCCGGCTTCGGTCAACGTGGTGGCGTCGGCAATGGCAAACGGCACGTCGAGGACGCGGGCGAGCGTGCGGGCGAGCAGCGTCTTGCCGGAGCCGGTCGGGCCGATCATCAGGATATTGCTCTTCTCGATCTCGACCTCGCCGACGGTATCGTTTTGCTGGATGCGTTTGTAATGGTTGTGGACGGCGACGGAGATGATCTTCTTGGCCTGGTCCTGGCCGACGACGTACTGGTCGAGTTGGCGACGGATCTCGGCGGGCTTGGGAATGTCGAGCCGGAACTGGCCGCTCTTGCGGGCCGCCGTCGCCTGGCCGAGTTCCTTGTCGAGGATGCTCTTGCAGACGGCGATGCAATTGTCGCAAATGTAAACGCCCGGCCCGGCAATGAGCTTGCGGACTTCGCCGTGCGTCTTGCCGCAGAAGCTGCACATTGTCAGGTTGGTCGGGCGTGCCACGGGTGCGTCTCCCTAGCTGGCTTTCTTCTCGCCGATGTCGCGCCGGGATTTCACAACCTCGTCCACGAGGCCGTAGTCGCGGGCCTCGGCGGCGGACATGAAGAAGTCGCGGTCGGAGTCCTTGGTGATGGCCTCGATGGATTTGCCGGTGTGAAGGGCGAGGATTTCGTTGAGCCGGTCTTTGAGCCGGAGGATTTCCCGGGCCTGGATGCTGATGTCGCTGGCCTGGCCTTGAACGCCGCCCCACGGTTGGTGGATGAGGATGCGGGCGTTGGGCAGGGCAAGGCGTTTGCCCTTGGTGCCGGCGGCGAGCAGGACGGCGCCCATGCTGGCGGCCTGGCCGACGCAATAGGTCGTCACATCGCACTTCACGAACTGCATCGTGTCGTAAATGGCCAGCCCGGCCGTGACGGAGCCGCCGGGGGAGTTGACGTAGAGGTTGATGTCCTTGGCGGGGTCATCGGACTGGAGGTAAAGCATCTGGGCGATGATGAGGTTGGCGACGTTGTCGTCAATCGCTGTGCCGATGAAGATGATGCGGTCTTTCAGGAGGCGCGAATAGATGTCGTAGCCGCGTTCACCGCGACCGGTCTGTTCAACGACCATCGGAACCAAGACTTGTGACTTTTCCATATCTCTCCTATTGGGCCGATTCGACCTTAGCATTAGCCATGAGGAAATCAAGGGTCTTGGCCACGCGGACCTGATCCTCGATCTGGCCCATCTCCTCATGCTCGACCAACTGGGCCTTGATCCGCTCCGGCGTGCTGCGGTTGCGCTGCGCGATCTGCGCGATGCGTTCTTCCAGTTCGTCTTCCTCGACCGTGATGTTCTCCTTGTCGGCAATGGCATCGAGGACGAACGACGCCCGCAACCGGTCCTTCGCGCTCTGCGAAGCGAATCCGAAGATGTCGTTCTTACGCTGTTCCAGTTCCTCGCGGCTGACGCCGCGCATGGTGTTCTCGCGCACCATGTCATAGCCGATGCTGCGGGTCTCCGCTGCGATGAGCGAGTCGGGCAGGTCGAACTGCGTCTGTTTCAGAAGCTGCTCGACCAGTTGATTGCGCAGGTCGGATTGCAACTCGACCTCGCGCTCGTGAGCAATGCCCTTGCGGACCTGTTCCTTGAGCTTGTCCACTGACTCCGCCCCGGCTTTCTTGGCGAACTCGTCGTTCAACTCCGGCAGCTTCTTCTCCTTGATCGCGGTCACATCCACGAAATACGTCGCCTTGCGTCCGGTCAACTGTTTCTGCGGGAAATCGGCCGGGAAATTGATCAGCACCTGCCGTTTCTCTCCCGCCGTCGCGCCGAGCAACTGGTCGCAGAAGCCCGGCAGAAACGAGTCGGACTCGATCAACACCCAGAACCCTTGGTGCTCGCCGAGGCCCTTGTTGTCGGGCACCAGCTCGGCAATCGGTTTGCCGTCGGCAATGCCGGTGTAGTTGATGACGGCGAAGTCGCCCGTCTTCACGCCGCGGCCCTCGACGGCGACGAAATCGGCCTGCTGTTCGCGGAGCGCGTCCACCATCTTCGTCACGTCCTCGTCGGTGATCGGCGTCTCCTTGCGTTTGACGGCGATGCCCTTGTACTCGGGCAGCGTGAGCTCGGGCGCGACGTCCACCAAAGCGGTGTAAATCATCGGCTGGCCGGGCTGCCACTCGACCTTCTCGATCTGCGGCAGGCCGACGACACGCAGTTTGTGTTCGCCGACCGTCTCGCGGTAGCTGTCCGGGATGAGTTTCTTGCGGACCTCGTCGTCAATCTCCTTGGCGTATCGTTTTTCCACCATCGGTTCCGGCGCCTTGCCGGGGCGGAACCCCGGAAGCTCCGCCACCCGGCGGAACTCGCGCAGGATCTCGGCCCGCGAGCCGGCGACGCGCTCGGCGCTGACCTCGATCCGCAGTTTTTTCCGGCACGGCCCGGCGATCTCAATGGTTACCGACATGGCTGTTGTTCTCCCATCTCTTGGCAAAAAAATGGAGCGAGCGAAGGGATTTGAACCCTCGACTTTCACGTTGGCAACGTGACGCTCTACCAGACTGAGCTACGCTCGCTTCCGTTACGACGGCGCGAACATAACAAAATGCCGCTTGACTGCAACTGGAAATTTCCCGACGTTCACCGCCGTGAGATTCCTCTTTCTTTGTTTCGCCGCCGTTACCGTCCAAGCCGCCGACTTCCAGGAGCTTTTCGCCAACGGCGGCGACATCTGGAAACTGACCCCCGCGCAGTTCATGGCTGCCCACCGCGACGACGGTTTCCGCTGGCAATCAGCCTCCAAGACGGACCTGGCGCGCTCCGCCGACGAATCGCTCCGCTTCGCCGGCCTGCACATCTGGGAGGCCAAGGCCGGCTTCGACAACGGCACGCTCCGCGAACTCACACTCTCCCTCTACAACCGCGGCGATGCCGGCGGGCTGCTGCAGGCCGAGTTCGAGAAGCTGCTAGCGGACACCCAGAAGACGCTCACGGACTGGTGCGCCGCGAAAGGGATTCCGTTGCGACAACAAGAGCGCACCACCACCATCACCGTCTGCCGCGAAGTCTGGGTCAAAGGCCCGCACCGGCTGGACCTGACCTGGTCGTTCACTCCGCAGCACAGCGTCAAGGGCTTCATGGTGCCGTTTCGCCCCGAATTTGTCCGCCTCGTCATCACCAAGTTCGATCCCGCCAATGTGCCCCGCGCCGGTTTCGAGGCGTCGTCGGCGACCAGTCCGACGCGTATGCTCACCGTGCTCGATTTCCGCGCCCGCGTGAAACGGGAGCCGAACGGCGACGTGTATGTCTCCGAGATTCCGATGGTGAACCAAGGGCAGAAAGGGTATTGCGCCGCGGCGGTGATGGAACGGGTGCTGCGTTACTTCGGGCGAAACATGGACCAGCACGAGCTGGCCCAGATGGCCAACACATCGTCGAAGGGGACCACCTCGGACGGAATGAGCACGGCCCTGCAACGCATGGCCGAGGAACTCCGAGTCAACCTCAACGTCCACCAGCGCTTCAGCTTCGCCGACTTCGAGAAATTGATCGCCGACTACAACCGCCTCGCCAAGACCGCCCGCAAACCGGAGATCATCGTCAAGAAACATGGCGAGATCAAGCTCGCGGAGATCTACGAGAAGATGGACACGGCATTACTGCGGCAGGCCCGCCTCCGTCGCGATGCGGGGAAGCAGCAGTTCAAGGCCGCCATCAACAAGTATGTGAACACCGGCTGTCCATTGGTCTGGACGGTGTTCGTCGGCAAAGTGACGGAAACGCCGCCGATTGACGGCCAAGGCGGCCACATGCGACTCATCATCGGCTTCAACGACCGCAAGGACGAAGTGTTGTACTCCGACACGTGGGGCGCGCGCCACGAGCTGAAACGGATGCCGCTGACCGATGCTTGGACGATCACCTTCGACCTCTTCACCGTCGAACCGCGCGATGTCCGGTTCTGACACCCCTACCCCGTTCCTCTTTTCCACATCATTTGCTCGTGGTTGCATCTTTGTTTGGTTTCAGCTACAAAGCCCACCAGTGGCGCTAACGGAGGGCCATATGCAAATGCATCGGTTTGGGAACACGAATCAGGACTTCATCAACAGCTTGGTGTTCGGCTTCGATGTCGGCACCGGCTCCATAGGCTGCGCCGTGCGCACTCAAACGCAGAAGGGAATCTGACATGAACCGCATCTACCAAGACAAGATTGCGGAGGCCGAATAGCGGACTGAACTCTCATGCACTGGATCGCACCATCTGAAAAAGACGCCGCCAACGACACGCTGGAGAAACGCCTCTGGGCTGCTGCCGAGCAGGCAAACACACGCCACCGCCAAACCGCTAACCTCCGGCGGACGCGCGACCTGCTGCTGCCGCGTCTGCTGTCGGGTGAGGTCAACCTTCGGGAGGCCTGAGCCATGAACGCGGAACTCATCAACAGCGTTGAGTCTTTGAAAATCATGCTGGTTTCCCATGCGACAGGCGGCGGCGGTGACAACATCGAATACAAAAATCTGCGCCGCGAGCTTACCACCTCGCCGCGCATCGCGAAGGTGCTTCCTCGGTTCGTTCACATCTGCCGCGACCTCTCGGAGTTCTGGAGCTTCATCAAACCCAAGTTCGGCACGTATGCCGAACGACGGGAATACCTGCGCAACGAGTTCGACCCGCTTCTGACGATGCTGGAGACGGAGTCCCGTACGCCCAGCGATGCGGCGATCACAGCAACGGTGCAGGCCGTCAGTTCGGCCTACATTCAAGAGGCTTGGCAGAAGGCGCTGGAGCGCAGAGCCACCGACGCGGAAGGCGCGATTACTGCGGCTCGCACACTCCTTGAATCAGTGTGCAAACACATCCTCGACGCCGCGGGTACGACGTATGACGACACTGCAGACCTGCCAAAGCTCTACACGCTGACGGCGAAACAGCTAAACCTTTCGCCAAGCCAGCATACGGAGCAGTTGTTCAAGCAAATCCTCGGCGGCTGCCAGACTGTGGTTGAAGGATTGGGTGCGATGCGCAATCGGCACAGCGACGCACATGGGAAAGGGGCTTCCGGAACAAAACTGGTGCCGCGTCATGCGGAACTCGCGGTCAATCTTTCAGGAACAATGGCCACATTCCTTCTGCAAACGTGGGAGTCACGGAAAAAAGCATAAGCAGCATGAGAACAAAGGACATGCCCCACGCCTACACCGAAGACCAGCTTGTCGAGCAGCCCCGAACGCTTTCGGAGTTGTTCGCGGAGCTTGGCTGGCAGACGGTGTCGGCAGTTCAAAACCTCCGCCGGACGCGCGACCTGCTGCCCCGAAAGCATTCGGGGCTGTTGGGGCAGGTGAATCTCAAAATGAATTGAACGAAAGCCATGATGACTCTCCGCCAACTCGCGGCTGAACCGCCCACGTTGCCCACACGAACGACGTGGTATCTGACCGACCTCGCCGAGGCACGCGGCAAGCAGGAACTTTTCACGCGCCAATCGCCGCAGAAGCTCAAGGTATTGCGCGAGCATGCCCTGATTGAAAGCGCCATTTCCTCCAATCGCATCGAAGGGGTGGAAGTGGATAAATCCCGCGTCGGGACGCTGATATTCGGCAAGCCCGCGTTGCGCGACCGCGACGAGGAGGAGGTGCGCGGATATCGTGATGCGTTAAAACTCATCCACGAGAACGGCGCAAAGCTGCCCATCACCGAGGCCACCATCAAGAAGCTGCACCAACTTTCCCGCGGCGAAATCTGGGATGCCGGCTGCTACAAGGAAAAGGACGTGGACATCATCCAGGCGTACGCCGATGGCCGCCGCCGCGTCCGCTTCCAAACTGTTCCCGCGAAGCAAACGCCGAAAGCGATGGCGGAGATGGTCGAGTTGTGGAATCAGGGTGTGCGGGAGAAATGGGTGCAGCCGCTCGTGCTGGCCGCCGCGTTGAATCTTGATTTCCTCTGCATCCATCCCTTCCGCGACGGCAACGGTCGCGTCTCCCGCCTGTTGTTCCTGCTGGCGTGCTACCATTGCGGCATCGAAGCCGGGCGCTACATCAGCCTCGAACGGTTGATCGAACAGAACAAGGAGCGTTACTACGAAGTCCTCGAACAGAGTTCCCGGCGCTGGCACGAAGGCAAACACGACGCCTGGCCCACGCTGAATTTCCTGCTCTACATCCTGGCGCAGGCGTGCAAGGAATTTGAGCAGCGAGTCGGGCAGATCAAAAGCCCACGCGGTGAGAAGACCGCGTTGGTTGAGGAAGCCATCGCTCGACAATCCGGACTCTTCAGCCTGTCCGATCTGCAAAGCGCCTGCCCCAGCGTCAGCGTTGACCTCATTCGCAGCGTCCTGAAGCGAATGAAAGGCACGTCCGTCGAATGTCTGGGCCGTGGCCACACCGCAAAATGGAGGAAAAGAGCCAAATAGGTAGTACCTCTTTAATCGGGTAGTGAATCAGGTATTAACTCGCAAACTGGGTATTAAACTACGTACCAACAAAGTCGCAGCCGCCGCTGGAACAACTTTCCGCTAACGGCTTCGCCAAGGCTGGCGTGTCCGTCGTAGCCCGAAGGGCGAAGGAGGATGCGGACGGAGGGACTCGAACCCACACGGATTTCTCCACAGGCTCCTAAGACCTGCGCGTCTGCCAATTCCGCCACGTCCGCGACAGCACCCGCAAGATAAACAATCCTCCCCCACCCTGCAATCCTTCCTTCCCGATTATTGACTTACGTCGTTCTCGTGTTACGGTGCGCGGCGTGTCGGCTCCTGAACAACTGCAACGCACTCCGCTGCACGCCGCGCACGTCGCGCTCGGCGCGAAACTGATGCCGTTCGGCGGTTGGGAGATGCCGGTTTACTACTCCAGCATCGTCGAGGAACACCACGCCGTCCGCCAACGGGTCGGGCTGTTCGACGTGTCGCACATGGGCGAACTGATCGTCTCCGGCCCCGATGCCGAGGCGTTTCTCAACCGGACGCTCACCAACGACGTGTCCAAAAGCACCGCCGGGCGCGCGCAGTACACGTTTCTGTGCAACGAGCAGGGCGGCATCCGCGACGACCTCGTCCTCTACTGGCTGGAGCCGATGCGGTTCCTCCTGCTGGTCAACGCCTCCAACGTCGAGAAGGATTTCGCCTGGCTGCGGGAGCGCGCCAGCGGCGCGGTCCGCGTCGAGAACTACCACCGCGAGATCGCCACTGTCTCCTTGCAGGGGCCGTTCGCGGCGAAACTCGTGCCCCACGCCGCCGCCACGCTCGGCATCTTTCACATCGCGCCGTTCGGTGTCTGCGGCGTTCGCTGCTGGGTCGCCCGCACCGGCTACACGGGCGAGGACGGCTTCGAGTTGCTCTGCGCCATCAGTGATGTGATGCGGCTCTGGAACGAACTGCTCGCGCACGGCGCGCCGCTTGGCATCCAGCCGTGCGGACTCGGCGCGCGCGACACGCTCCGCCTCGAAATGTGCTACCCGCTCCACGGCCAGGACATCACCGATGCGACGACACCGTTGGAGGCTGGGCTTGGCCGGTTCGTGGCGCTGGACAAACCGGAGTTCATCGGCCGCGACGCGCTACTCGCGCAGAAGGCGCGCGGCCTCACCCGCAAGCTCGTCCCGTTCAAGATGACCGAGAAAGCGCCGCCGCCACGCTCGCATTACCCGTTGCTGGCCGAGGGACGGCGCGTCGGCGAGATCACCAGCGGCGCGCCGTCGCCTTCGCTTGGCATCGGCATCGGGATGGGGTATGTAGAAGCCGACATGGCCGTGCCGGGCACACAGCTCGGCGTGGACATCCGCGGCCGGACGTTTGCCGCGGTCATTGAAACGAAACCGTTGTGGAAGAAAAACACATGAGCGTTCCAACCAATCTCCGTTATGCCAAGTCGCACGAATGGGTCCGCGTTGAGGGCGACGTCGCCGTCGTCGGCATCAGCGACCACGCGCAACATGAACTGACCGATATCGTTTATGTCGAGCCGCCCGATGTCGGCGACACCGTCGAGGCCGGCAAGGAATGCGCCGTCGTCGAGAGCGTCAAGGCCGCCACCGACATCTACGCGCCCGTCAGCGGCGAGGTCATCGAGGCCAACACCGCGCTCGCCAACGCGCCCGAACTCGTCAACAAGGACCCCTACGGCCAGGGCTGGCTCTTCAAGGTCAAGATGAGCGACCCGGCCCAAGCCGACGAGCTGCTCCAGCCCGACGAATACGCCAACCACATCGGCGAGTAATGGACACGCCAGAGATGCTCCGCATTGTCGGCTACCCGTCGCTCGATGCGATGATCGCCGATGTTGTTCCGGAAATGTTCCGGCTGCGTCGTCCCCTCGCCTTGCCCGCCGCGCGCACCGAACAGGAAGCGTTGCGCGACCTGAAGGCGATGATGTCGCGCAACCAACTCCGCCGCTCCTTTCTCGGACGTGGCTACTACGACTGTTACATGCCGCCGGTCATCCAGCGCAACATCCTGGAGAACCCCGGCTGGTACACCGCCTACACGCCGTACCAAGCCGAGATTTCGCAAGGGCGGCTCGAAGCGCTGCTGAATTTCCAGACGATGGTTTGCGACCTCACCGCGATGGAGATTGCCAACGCCTCGTTGCTCGACGAAGCCACCGCCGCCGCCGAGGCAATGACGATGTGCCACCGTCTGACTGAAAGTGGGAGCGGCCTCAGTGCCGCGACCCGTAGCACCTTTGTCGTCTCGCCTGATTGTCATCCACAGACGATTGCCGTCGTCCAAACCCGCGCCGAGCCGCTCGGCATCCGCGTCGTCGTCGGCAACGAACTCACGCCCGACACCTTCGGCGTCCTCCTTCAATACCCGGCCACCGACGGTGCCGTCCGCGACCTCAGCGGCATCATCGCCGCCGCGCACGCACAAAAAGCGTTCGCCGTCGTCGCCACCGAACTGCTCGCGCTGACGTTGTTGAAGCCGCCCGGCGAGTTTGGCGCCGACATTGTCGTCGGCAACTCCCAGCGGTTCGGTGTCCCGCTCGGTTACGGCGGGCCGCACGCAGCGTTTTTCGCGACGCGCGACGCCCACAAACGCCAGATGCCCGGCCGTCTCATCGGCGTCTCAAAGGACGCGCAAGGCCGGCCCGCGTTGCGGATGGCGCTCCAGACCCGCGAACAACACATCCGCCGCGAGAAAGCCACCAGCAACATCTGCACGTCGCAGGTGTTGCTCGCCTCGATGTACGCCGTCTGGCACGGCCCCGGCAGCCTGCGCCGGATCGCCGAGCGCGTCCACCGGCTCGCGCGCCGGCTTGCCGAGAACGTCGAGCGCGTCGGCGACGAGCCGTTCTTCGACACGATCCGCGTCGGCGACCGGATCATCGCGCTCGACGAGACGACGACCGACGCCGACGTGGACGCTATTGGTAGGGGCGAGCCGCCGGCTCGCCCACTGCCGGAGCTTGGCAAGTTCGCGCGGACGACGCCGTTCCTGACGCACGAGGTCTTTAACCGCTACCACACCGAGCACGAGATGCTCCGGTACATTCACCGGCTCGAATCGAAGGACCTCGCGCTGAACACCGCGATGATCCCGCTCGGTTCATGCACGATGAAGTTGACGCCGACGGCGGCGATGTTGCCGTTGTCGTGGCCGGAGGTGGCGGGGCTGCATCCGTTCGTCCCGCGCGACGACGCGGCGGGCTACCACGAGATGTTCCGGCAACTGGAGTCGTGGCTGGCGGAGATCACCGGGTTCGCCGCGGTGTCGTTGCAGCCGAACGCCGGGTCGCAGGGCGAGTACGCAGGCTTGCTTTGCATCCGTGCGTATCACAAGCAGCGCGGCGAACCTCGGCGCGTTGATGGTGACGTATCCCTCGACGCACGGCGTGTTCGAGGAACGGATCGTGGAGATTTGCCGGCTCGTTCACGAGCACGGCGGCCAGGTCTATATGGACGGCGCAAACATGAACGCGCAGGTCGGCCTCTGCCGCCCCGGCAACATCGGCACGGACGTGTGCCACTTGAACCTGCACAAGACGTTTGCGATCCCGCACGGCGGCGGCGGCCCCGGCATGGGTCCGATCTGCGTGGCGAAACATCTGGCGGGATTCATACCGCAACACGTCTCCGCAGCGCCGTTTGGCAGTGCAAGTGTATTGACGATTTCGTGGATGTATATCGCGTTGCTGGGCGGCGAGGGACTGACGAACGCGGCGAAGATGGCGATCTTGAACGCGAACTACGTCGCGAAGCGTCTCGCGCCGTACGTGCCAACGCTGTACAAGGGCACGCGCGGCCTCGTCGCACACGAGTGCATTCTGGATCTGCGTGAGTGGAAGACGCGGGCGGGCGTCGAGCCGGAGAACGTGGCGAAACGGTTGATGGATTTCGGGTTTCACGCGCCGACGATGTCGTGGCCGGTGGCGGGGACGTTGATGGTGGAGCCTACGGAGAGCGAATCGAAGGCGGAACTGGACCGGTTCTGCGACGCGATGATCGCGATCCACGGCGAGATGGAAGCCATCGCGTCGGGCAAGCTCGACCGCGCGAACAATCCGTTGAAGAACGCGCCGCACACGGCGCAGGTTTGTTGCGCGGACAAGTGGGACCGCCCCTACCCGCGCGAGCAGGCAGCGTTTCCATCGGCGTGGACGCGTGAGCACAAGTTCTGGCCCGCCGTCGGCCGCGTGGACAACGTGTACGGCGACCGCAACCTCTTCTGTACTTGTGGACCTGTCGCCTGAGCGCTGACCCTTGCCAAACATCGCGCTTTCCGCTAAGGTCGCGCCGTCTTCCATGAACCATATCAAGCGAGCCAGAGCCGTCTTTGACGCCGAGATCGCCGGACTGCGCGCCACCCG
>Ga0163200_1000443_pt1 | contig 18102 bp, 13 predicted proteins | sample PL_2010_200m_FD_113535 | JGI IMG/M metagenome (GOLD analysis project Ga0163200, IMG submission 113535) | Freshwater microbial communities from Powell Lake, British Columbia, Canada to study Microbial Dark Matter (Phase II) - PL_2010_200m | ecosystem: Environmental > Aquatic > Freshwater > Lake ... | reverse complement strand
GGCTTGGCGTACCTGCTCCAGGTGCTCCTGAACGCGCTTTCGTGTCCGCCGGTACAGGTTGAACTGCTGCTCGATGTAATCCACCGTCAGGCGGGCGCGCAGGGCGATCCCCTCGGCGGTGATGATGTAGCGCAGCTTCTTTCGTTCGGCGCGCTTGATCTTGACATAGCCTTCATTGATCAAGCGCTTGAGGTGCCAGTTGACCGTCCCGACCGCCACGCCCAATTGGGTGGCGAGCGAGGCCTGGGTCACGTCGGGATCGCGCTCGATGGTTTCGAGCAGGGCAAGTTCACGGGAAGTGTCTGGGGAGGTTTCCATAATTCCAAAATTCCAAAATTCAGTACCTGAATTATAACCGCGATCAGAAATGGGTCAAGGGCAGATAGATAAAAACCAGCTGCTACCGTTGGAACGGCAAACTGGGCGGGGATTACATCCGTTTTCCACTCGCAGGAAAAACACGGTCCAGTCTTCAGCGTTGGCCGATCGCGGATGACCATCGCTGCAAACTCGGCGCGGAAAACGGCCCTGTTAATTGCTAGAATTCTCCGATGGACTCGCCGCCTTCTAAATTTGTTGAACCAGTCAATGTTCGTGACAGCCAGATTGCTCCAGGAATTGTCGTGAGCACCATCAAAAAGCGCGTCACCAGTGCCAGTGTGGAGGCCTGTTCCAATGTTGCGCCAAGCGCGACATATAGCGTGGTATAAGCCACTTCACGCAAGCCATAGCCGTTGACCGAGATCGGCAGTACGGATAGAAAATAGGTCACCGTTTGCACGCTGATGACTTGCCAGAAGGTGACACTCAGGCCAAGTTGATGGGCCAGCACGTAAGTTGCAGACATGGGGAACAGGTTCGACGGCCAGGCTACCAGAAAGGCGTACACGAATGCCCATGGGCGCGATGCCCAGGTTTCGAATGCTGCCACCAACTTGGGGAAATAACGTTCGAATAGTTTTGGCAAGCCGGCCGGCACAGCCGCAATCCCGCCGGAGAATAACTTTCCTAAAGATGTTCCGAATGTCAACAGTGGTGCAGGCAATAGGCAGGCCATCGCGGCCATGTTGATCATGCGATCCAGCGCCACCGAGCCGATAGAAATGGTCTTGCGGCCAGTGTAGGTATGCACCGCCAACATGCGGAATCCATCGCCGCCGATGGTTGATGGCAAAAAGTTCGAAGCGAAGCTTGCCGCCCAACTCAAGCGAAAGGCCTGCCAGAAGGTAATTTTCACCTGCTGTGTCCACAGGAGCACGCACCAACGCAGGGTATTAAATCCATAGGCAAGCAAGTAGAACGCTGGCGCGAGTAAAATTGCCCAGAATGCAATCCCTGTGGCCTTTTCCAGCACTATCTCCCACTTCTGACGGGAGAGCAGCCAGACGAACAAGGCCGTGCTGGCCAACGTCCCGCCCCAGCGCAGGATCGCCGCCAATGTTTTCGTTGCCTTTGGGGATAAATGTTTCTTGAACACAAACAATCATTATCCTTCTAACCACATAGATAGATCCCGCCCAATAAGTCCAGCTAGTTTTTCAACATCCGGGGTAAAGTGTTCCAATAACCGCGCCCGCAGAGTTGCATCCATGGTGGGACGGGGTTTGCGGGCCGTATTCAAACGCTCCAGGCGGTTATAAACGATAGAAACGTTCTTCATGAAATCGGCGCCAAATACGGATACGAGCTTCATAAAGACTCGATAAACAGGCTGCGGCGGATGAAATAGACGCGCCAGAAACGCAGACCGGTTCTCGAAACTTGCATTGATCGGCAGAAATTCCTCCCGACCGTCAGATGGAACGCCGAGGAAAGCAAGGGTGTCCTCGTACACATCCCGTGGATTGGCCCTGAAATCATCGAACAAGAAGATCTTGACCTGCTTCCTCGGAAAAATGCCGAATAATTTCTCTACATACTTACCAAATTGACCCAGATCACCGTAAAGCAAAAGTTCTGCCTGGCGGGCGCTCTTGGGAATACATTGTCCATTCTTCCGCAAAGCCTGCTTGTCCCAGGCTTTTGCCAGATCAGGCTCATCTTCACGTAAGAGGCTGAGGTTCAATTGATGATAGGACTCTACAAAATCCACGGGATGACGCAATGTCAGAATCACCCTTGCAGCCGGGTCGTAGGAATACATCTTTTGGAAAGCTACTTTCGAAAACAGGTAGAACGGCGATGCCTCTCCCACCGCCAAGTGCTGTTCATTGGCTTTAGAGAAAACTTTGTGATAATCATCTATGGATCTAAAGGTAATTTTTTGTACGTTGGGGAAGTCGGTTGCGAAATAGTTCAATTCTTTTACTTCCGACATAAAAATACGCGGGTGCATGGAAAGATAAGTATAAAGCGCCGTGGTACTACAGCGTGGCGCGCCTGAGATAAAAAAATTCGGACGTTTCATCGGACAGCCTCCCGGAAGGTCGCTTCGTAAGCATCCACTACCCTCGAAAGGTCGAAACGCTCTGCCAGCCGGCGGCTTTTTAAACGAGCATTCAAAAGCGCACTTTTATCCGCCAGCAGCGTGCGCAAAGCCTCCCGCAGACCCACCTGATCACCAGGCGCACACAGGAAGCCATTTTCTCCTTGCGCTACGAGATCCACAAAACCACCGACGCGCCCGGCGACGATTGCCAATCCCATTGCCAATGCCTGCACGCCGACCACCGGCAACCCCTCCGAGAGCGACGGCATGAACAAAATGTCACTCTTCGAAAAGTTGGCAATCACCTCTTCGGGCGTCACCCAGCCGGGCAGCGTGAAGCGCGCTTCCAGGCCATGCCTTGCGATGGCTTGCCTCACATCTTCCAACAGCGGACCGTCGCCAAGCATAGCACAATGCCAGTTCAAATCCTGCAAATCAGCCAATGTCGCAATGATCTGCAGGGGATTCTTCTGCGGCATGAATCGCCCGGCGAAGATGATCACCGGTGGGTTCTGAATCGCGATCTTTCCCGGCTTCAGACTTTGCAAGTCTACGCCATTCGGGATGACACGAATATCTACCGGATAATGCTGCAAGGCAAGTTGACGGGTGAACTCGCTGACAGCGATCACCTGCCGCGCTGCCTTCCAGATTGGCGGCGTGAAGGGGAACACCCAGCGGAACCAGCCGCTGGTCTTTTCAGGAACACCGCCAGGGACATCGCCGAGATGGGTGGTCAGCACGTACGGGACCCGCGTCAGGCGCGACAAAGCCCAAGCCAGCGCCCCCGCCGGAACGGCAAAGTGGACGTGGATCGCGTCGGGGCGCCAGCGGCGGATTAAACGGTAGCCGGCCCAAAGTCCGATGAGAACGTAGGCGGCCATAGCCGCCATGTCAGCCTTGTAAGATTGTCGTCGCCATGAAGGGATGCGTATCACCCGTACACCGTCCACATTTTCCTGACGCGGCAGGCCTTTCAGGTGAGCAGTCAATACGGCGACCTCATGGCCGCGCTTCACCAGACCCCGGCTGATGTCTTGCGCCACCCTTCCTCCGCCCCCGCCGACCGGCGGAAATTCGTGAATTAGAACCAGAATGCGCATGAGGCTAACGATTTTCGGGGGGCGGGTTGATCACTTCACGCACCGTGTACGTGGGCTTGTGCTGGGATTCGTGATAGGTGCGCACCAGCAGCTCGGCGATCAGTCCCATCAGGATGGATTGAAAGCCGAGGATGAAGAACATGACGCTCATCTGGAAGAACGGCGAGGCGAGCACCGAGACGTTGAAAAAGACGCGCCGGATCATCAAGACCAACAGCGCCAGCGTGCTGACGAACATCAACCCGATGCCGGTGCCGCCGAACAAGTAGATGGGCTTGGCGGCATAGCTGAGCAGGAATTTGACCGTGAACAAATCGAGCAGGACTTTAACGGTACGCTCCAAACCATAGTTGGCTTTGCCGAACCTGCGCGGGTGGTGGCGGACGGGAACCTCGGCGATCCTCGCTCCAGCCGCGTGCGCGTAGACCGGGATGAAGCGGTGCATTTCGCCATACAACCGAAAGCCGCTAAGCACATCGCGACGGTAGGCCTTGAGCGTGCAGCCATAATCGTGCAGGTGAACGCCGGTGACCCACGAGATCAACCCATTCGCCAGGCGCGAGGGCAGGTTGCGCGTGATGGCGTTATCTTTACGCTCTTTGCGCCAGCCACTGACCAGGTCATAGCCCTCATCCAACTTTTCCAACAACATGGGGATGTCAGCCGGGTCGTTTTGCATATCCGCGTCCAGCAAGACGATGATCTCTCCCTGGGCATGGTCAATGCCGGCGGCGATGGCAGCCGTCTGCCCGAAGTTGCGACGAAGGACAACCGCGCGCACATGCACAGAATCCTTCCGGGCAAATGCTTTCAGCGCGGCGAGACTGCCATCCTGGCTGCCATCGTCCACGAACACGATCTCCCAAGTGTGAGGCAAAGGCTCCAGTGCTTGATTGATCGCCTCGAACAGAAGCGGCAGGTTCTCTTCCTCGTTGTAGACCGGGACGATGAGCGACAGTTTCACGGTTTCCTCAGGTAGACTCTCAAATCGCTCTGTATGCAAGAGCCAAGGGGCTGCTGAACCAGATGCACATCATAATTATCCAGTGAAACATAATACTCCCACGAGGGGAAAATGGGCGGTTTTTGGATAACAATCACATCGGCTGCCTGTACCCGTTGGGATGCCAACTCGTCATTCCAGAGGCCGGCGCGAAAAAGATCGTCAGGATTTCCTCCAGTGCGGAAGCTGAATTGCCCATTGATCTGCGGGGGAAATATCTGTATCCCAGGTAAATATAGCAGCAATGTCGTGGCGAAAGTGCTCGAAGAGCCGCTGTCCCAATATACTCTACTACCGGGAGGAATCAGGCTTGCGAGCTGCGCGCCCGTTGCCTCGTATGAGGCGATCACGTCTCCACCACAATCGTAGGCAAAGCGCCCACCTCCAAGAACCAGGGAGGGCGAAAGCAGCGCGCCTGCGACAAGAAATATAAGCGCAGCGGTGAATTCGAAAGAGAGCCTAAACAGGGGAAGCCTTTTCAGAATCAAATAAAACAGTACCAAAGCAAGCAGAATAATGATGATTCCGGCAAGCAAACCCGCAGCAGCAGGGATCAACCGCCTGAACACCTCATAGCTCTCGATGTAACTCCAGCCATATTTATTCCCCAAGACCCTCCATAGCGGGACACTGCCTGGCAGGAATTGAAAATTCCTCATGCGAGGAACGAGAGCCTTTAGAACAGAATCAATCGTATCTTTCAGGGAAAGATCTTCATACGCAGAATATCCCAAGCCGGCTGTCAGGATCGAGATAAGCAGGAGGAGCGCGGCGGTTCTCAGCGATGAATGTCTCTTTTCCCAAGAGCGGAAGGATATTGCCAACAAGAGGATGCCCAAAGGGACGAAAAACGAAATATATTCTGCATAGCAGAACACGCAGACATTCCTGCCCAATGAGGCCCAGGCGTGAGTCAGCCAAAGCACGCCAAGCAGGGCTGAAACAAACAAAGCTGAACGAAAATCGAAGTCGCTTTTCCATTTCTTCCTGCGCGCCCAGAAGAGGAAAACGAGTGTCATTCCCGCCATCACAATAAAGTGATAGCGATATCCCTGGAAGAAAGCGAACAGACGGCCTGACGCGCTGATACTCTCACCAGCGACGGGCATACTGCCAACCGGTTCCCGCCACGGATCTAGAAATGGCGTCAGGCTTCGAGGCAGCCAGGGCGTCCATAGCTGTAATATGTTCGGCCAAAAGAGAGCATGGATTCCGATGATAACCACTCCTGAAGCCAGGGCTGTCAACCATCCCGCTTTACGTCCATGCTGCCAAAAGATATACAGGATTAGTAGAGGCGCTACCGGCAGGAGATTTTGCCGCGTCATAACCACAATCCCTGAAAGAACACCTGCCAGGATCAATTGCCATAAGGGGCGCTTCATTCCCAGCGCAAGCACCATGATCCAGGTAAGCATACAAGCGACGATCACTTGTGTGCCTGCCAGACTATAATCTTTGACAATCCAGGGATTTACCGCTACAGCCCATACGGCGAAGGCTGCCCACCAACGACCTCCCAACCTGCGCGCGACGAGCCATAGACCCAAGAGCATCAGCAGGCCAATAAAGATGGCAAAGTAACGTCCTGTCCGCAGCCCCGGCCCAAACCAGGCTTGAACATATCCATAGATCAGGAATGACAGAGGCGCTTTGTTGGTCCAGGGGCCATAGGCTTGAAATGGCATGTACTCGCCGGTCGCAAATAAATATCCCTTATACAGATATGCAGCCTCATCCACCATGGATGCCAGCGAATGGGCATAGATAACGGACTGGAAAAAATATAAACAGCCCCCCAACAGGGATAATAGTCCAGCCAGCCAGGGCATGGATGGTGGACGGAGAATTCTCCCAACTCTCATGAAACTGGCTATCTGTTTCAACGCTTGTTCTGCCTCAAATCAGCTTCGACCATCATCTCGACCAATCCTTTGAAATCCACTTTTTGACGCCAGCCAAGAACCTGGCGGGCCTTGCTTGGATCGGAAACCAGCAAGTCCACCTCAGCGGGACGGTAAAAGTGAGGGTCTTGAATGACGTAATCCTCATAGTTCAACCCGACGCAGCCGAACGCGATTGCACAAAATTCACGCACGGAGTGAGTCTCGGCGGTGCCGATCACGTAGTTGTCCGGTTTGTCTTGTTGCAGCATCAGCCACATCGCTTCGACATAATCACCGGCAAAGCCCCAGTCGCGGCGCGCCTCCAGGTTGCCCAGGCGGAGTTCGTTAGCCTGTCCCAGCTTGATGCGGGCGACACCGTCCGAGATCTTGCGCGTCACGAATTCAAGCCCGCGCCGGGGACTCTCGTGGTTGAACAGGATGCCGGAGACGGCAAACATATCGTACGACTCGCGGTAATTGACCGTGATCCAGTGACCGTACACTTTCGCGACCCCGTACGGGCTGCGCGGGTAGAAGGGCGTGGTTTCACGCTGAGGCACCTCGACCACTTTGCCAAACATCTCGCTGCTGGAGGCCTGATAGAACCTGGCCTCGGGGACCACCGACCGGATGGCTTCCAGCAAGCGCGTCACACCCAGGGCAGTCACCTCGCCGGTCAGGACGGCCTGGCTCCAGGAGGTCATCACGAATGATTGTGCGGCCAGGTTGTAGATTTCGTCCGGTCGGTATTCCTCCAGTACGACCATCAGCGAGCTTTGATCGTGCAGATCGCCCGGCGCGATGGTGATCTCATCCTGGATGTGCTGGATGCGCTCGAAGTTCACCGTGCTGGAGCGGCGCACCATCCCGATGACGCGGTAACCTTTGGCAAGCAAGAATTCGGCCAGATAGGAGCCATCCTGGCCAGTGATGCCGGTGATCAATGCTGTAGGCATATCCACTCCATTTGCTCTAATTTCAACGATTGGATTGTAATCGCTCCTTGCTAGGCGTCAAGGAAGCCGGGAAGTCCGCCAGCGATCCCAGAACCAGCCTCTAGCCAGGGCGAGGCACTCGTTATCTCATTGGCAGCCACAGCAAACGCCTAACGAAGGGATTTGACGAACCCCAAACAATCCGCTGGCCACTCGTTCAGTCAGATGCACAGTCATCGGTGATCATTCTTGGTGCGAGCAATTGGATCCCAAGTTCGGGGAATGAATATGCAATTTCGTACTCACACAGCAAAGGTTGGGTCACTCTTGTATACCAAATATTATTTTCTTCCGGGAAAGAGAATTGTTGGCTTTTCAAACCTTCTGGTTGCATCCCAGCTACAATCAAAGCAAAGCGGTGGCTGCGAAGATCGGCATGGAACTGATTCAAATCAGGCCCTTCTTTCCAAAAGGCCATCTCCGTGAGCATAACAGTCTCGTATTCTGGAACAAGAGGAGCTTGAACGTAATGGAAGGTAATTAGTTGGCGCTGTTCCATGAAAAGCACATCGCCTTCCTTAGCAGCGCTTTCTACGTAGCCGTTTAGTGTTTGTAGTGCCTCATTGACTTCGATGGGGGAATAAGCCAGCGGTATTTCCGCCGCCCTGATTGTCAGGGATACAGGTATCAAGATAGCCAGTGCAACCCCCGGCCACGAAATTGGGTTTGCCTGCATTTTTGTGTCGGGCACGAACCGGTTGAAATAAAGAAATACAGCGATCAAAATTGATACCACCAAATAGGCATCAAGGTTGTGCAAGTTGGAACCACCGCCAATCTTGACACTGGTTATCAGCCCTCCCACAAACAACGCCAAACTTATCAAAGCCAATCCGACCATACGAATTGGATGCCATTGCCGGATTTGCCCTCTAAGTTTAGCCGCAATGATCCACCACAACGGCAGCGATACGAAAACAATCGCCAACAAGATCCCGGGAGTATATGTAGCATTTGGAAGAAGACGATACCAGAGCAACGCAGAAGAAAGAAAAGCCCCGTATACAGATAAATCAATGCCATTCAGGTAATTCATCAGAAGCACACCCGAAATAGCGGCTGTTATCCCCAGAAGCGACCAGACGAATGGTTTTAGCAAGTAATGGAATAGGTTTCGATAGCTCTCGAAAGGCTCATGCAGGAGATACAAAGTGACAACCAACATGCTGGGAACAGGAAGCCAGTTGAAGCGGCTCGAACCTGCCCAGAAGGATGCAATCACCAGACTAACCCCAACATGCCAAGGATGCCTGCCAGAATAGCCAGCCAAGACAATCAGGACAGCTAGCAGCAAGGGATAGAAGATTCCCGATTCCAGGCGAAGGTAAAGTACGCACCACGTGACGAGCAACCAATAGAGCGAACGGTTATCGATTTTCAACTGTTTACCGAGGAGAATCGCAGTACCCAACGTTATTCCTAGTTCCAGGGCGACCTGCCAGAAGCGATAAACTAAGATGGATTCACTCCCTAGTAAAAAGGGTACCGCGCTCAGGATATCTTGTGTGGGATTGATGAAGGATAACGGTATGCTTTGGTGATAGAGTTTCTCGGCCACTGCTAGGGAAGCATAATACATCCGATTTCCTTCAGTCCACCACAATGAGAATGGATATGAGGAAATCGAAGAGAGATAAGATACAACCTTATAAATCAATGCTTGGCTCAATAACGCCGCCAGCAGGGCAATTTCTGGTTTGGTTTCATCCCTCCCGGCTCTAAAAAATAGGGAGGCAAACAAGCTACATAACCAGAAAAGCCACCAATGCAGGCCCCAGGTAGCCAGCGCCCCTCTCGGCCCTCCTTGAACAAATATACGACCGACCATATCAATCATTTCGACGGAAGAGCCGTGCCAACTGCCAATGATCAGATATCTATTCGAATCAATGGTAAGAATCCCTCGCAATGGAGATACCAAAATCAAGTATGGAAATAGAGCGACCAGAACAAAAGAAAGCAAGTTTATCCATTTCTTGCTTCTCGAAAAAGATGAAAGTCGTTTTTCCGAAACCTGGACCCAATCTTGGCACCATTTCGTCCATGTAAACCCTAACATGGATAATTCGATTAGAGCTCCGAGGGCAACCAATAACAATAGAATGGTCCACTTGCTATGCAGGGGATCAGCACCAACTGCTTGAATAATACCAAGCATCTGAATCAGGGCGACGAGTGACAAGGCAGATGTCACTGCCAATACTGCTCGCCAGAACTTGACGTTATGCAGTTCCATTATTCGATGATCCTTTTTTCGACGGCCGCGAAGAGCTTTTGCCCCTTTTTCGAGACCGGTACCAATCCCAAAGCCAACCGCCGACCAGGATAATCCCGCTGACAAAGAGTATCGAACCTATCAGGATGCCGAAATCTAACTGATAGCTAATTGGGCCCACATAACGTGCGAAGTACCATTCTCCAAAAAGCAACACAAATACGCCTTCGATAGCTAGAATTCTCGCCAACCAGGGGGAGCGGGTCCTCTGCCAGTATATCCAGGCTTGAGCAAAAAGGAGCGCCTGTGGAAGCAGGAAAGTGGAACGGTAACGAGGATTATCCCATTGGTCGCCGCCAGCGCGCAAAGAAGACACAATAACCCATAACCAAACAGCAAGCCAGAGCAGAATGAGGGCCCGGCGTTCGAATTTCTCCGGGTGCTTATAGGTTGAAATTAAACTGAACATCAAGAATGGTATGAAGGCATACCAGCCCAGGGCACGCACAATATTGATGAATTTCCATGGCCAAGCGGCGGGTTCGAAGATGACGCCCGGGAGTACGGGTTGAGTTAAACCATAGATGGTTGAAAAGGGCAACTGCAATGATTCTGGCAAATCAGCATAAATAAGTTGTACCATCCCAGAGCTTCTCTCTAAGAGATATGTATCCCATTTAGCCGAATATTGCAGCCAGCTAACCAATGCGTCCAACGGCGACCTGCCAGCGATTGGACCGATGGTCAACCCCACCCAAAGCAAGAGAAACGCGACCAGGAGCGCCCCCCCACCGATCAAAATGACGCGCCAGGAGAGACGCCGATGTTCGCCCCTTAGCCAGGCCCAGCCTCCCAGCGCCAGGATGGTGTAGATTGCCACGCCCGGCGAGAACAGCAACAATCCCGCCAGCCCGCCTGCCAGCCAGGGCCAGGCGCGGCGATTGTGGTTAAGCTGCCAATCTACCACCCCCCAGAAGATCATGGCAATAAAAGTGACCAAGAATGGCTCGCGCATTTGCGAGCTGCCCAGCAGCAGACTCTCTGGATATAAGGCCATGATCCACGCCGCGGGGACAGCCAGCGACTCGCCCCAAAGCTGCCGCGTTGCCTTCCAGGCCAGGGCGACGCCCACGGCGGCGGTCAGCGCGGAGAGCAGGATGACCAGCCAGGGACGGTGAACGTCCGGGCTGAGATAGCGATAGGCCAGCGCGCTCAACGCCAGCAGTCCGCCATACTGGTCGGCGCTGTAGGATTTGTCGAAAGCCGCCCAGATGGGACGTGTCGAGCGCGCCAGGTCCCAGGCTTGCACATCGCGATTGAAGGCGTCCTTGAAAACGTAACCAGCTTGCTGAACATCGGTTGGATAACCCGCGACAGGCAAAACGTAAGTCAGGGCGATGCCCAGGCCGAGGCGGAGGAAAAGCGCCAGGAGCAGCATCAGGCCCAAGGTCCGGGACGCACCGCTCCAGCGCCAGAGAGAGGTCAGGGTGGATAGTCCCAAGAGCAGGAGGAACGAGTAAGCCAGCCAGCCGATCCACCAGGCGCCGCCATCCACCGTTCGTGCCGCAAGCAACGGCGGCACGCCGGTGCGAGACGGCAGCGCAGAGAGCAGCGCGCCCAATCCCAGGCTGGCGGGGAGGATCCACCTCAAATCACGCAGGAAGGCTTTCATGTTTTCCTTTTACGAGACAGATGACTTGTACGCTCCACCACAGCACCAGAAACATGAGCAAAGACTGGGTGGGGACGGAAAAGCGCGGATTGTCGCCGTGGTCGAGGAGAGTTTGGATGACGGAAGTCAACCAGACAGTGCTGGCGGCGAACCAGATGAAGGCGTCCGTTTTTAGGATTTGGCGCACTTTCTTGCTGACCAGCGCCGACGAGCCAAGAAGGAAGGCAGCGTTTGCAACGATCATCCCACCGCGTTCCGCGATAACCAGACCGTTCAGGACGGCCCGCAGAGCCGGGTTGGTGAAAGCCTCAGCAGACCAGTAGACCGGCGCTTTCCAAAACCACAGCCAACCTTCCCATACACTCTTCAAGTATAAACCCGGATGCTGGAGGATAAGCTGGATGGAGATTTTTGTCAGCAGCCCAGAGAGGCGGACAAGCCCAAGCCCGGAGACTTGCGAAAGGGCCGGGATGGCATCCCAGATGGCGTTGCCGGGCTCGCCGGTCGCAGCAACACGCGCATCGCGATATTGGATGAAGGTGTCGCGGATGGCGGCATATTCATCCGGCACGTACTCGAAGAAGAGGCCGGTGTGCTGGACGAGGTGAAAGCCGGTCATGTTCGTCAAGCCCCACATGCCGAACCGCTGATGGATGAAGTTCACCCACGCGCCGATGAGCACCAGGCCGGTAAGCCCGGCGACCAGCGCCGCGCCCCAGCGTACCTTCGGCGCGGCCATGCGCCAGGAAACGAGCAGGAAAAATGCGGCCCAGAAAGGCAGGAAGACGAACAGGGGACGGGTCAGGGTTGCCAGCCCCGTAGTTATCCCGCCTGCCAGCGCCATCAACAGGGCTTGCCAAAGAGGCCGTTTGTGTCCTGAGCAGAGCAGCCATGCGGTGGCGGCCAGCGAGGCGGCGATGAAAAAGGTCGTCAGGCTCTCGGTGATCAGGTTGGCCTCGAAAAAGAGCTGCTGCAAATTGAGCGTGTGCGCCAGGGCAACCAGCGCGCCGAACCAGCCCCTGCCGCTGACGCGCCAGCCGACGTAGAAAAAGAACAGCGTGGTCAGCAAGCCAAGCGCCAGTTGCGCGGCATAGACGCGCTCATCCTGGCCGGCCAGCGCCATCAAGACGGGAAATCCGGGCGTGCGCGTGCCGTCGTAGTGCATCCAGCCATCTAAGATGGCCTCGGCCAGGCGGCGGTAGCTGGCGGTATCGTGATAGGCCACCGGCCGGTAGAACAGGTAAAGCAGTACTCGCTCGAGGAGCGCGACGGCTACGACGACCACCAGCCAGGTGCGCGTTTGCAGGTTACGCAGAAATTTCAGGAAATTTTCCCCCGTACCTTTTTTAACGCGAATACCGCGAATGGGCGAATAACGCGAATAAAGCTTTAAAAAAATTTGCGTAATTCGCTCATTCGCGTCATTTGCGTTGAGTCTTTTCCATTCAAGCAATAGTGTACGATAGCGGACTAACATCCAAAGTTCTCCAAGGATTGGCGGGCGCGCGACAGCCATGAATATCTTTCTACATCAGCTCGGGCGCATTGACCCAGGGCCTGCCGCCGTTTCGAATCAGCGGATAGCAGGCTGAGGCTTTTTTTCCAAGCGCCAGAATCCCCAGGCGGACAGAAAAAGGCATTATGCTCGTTCAGCACCTCGCGCAGCACAGGCAGGTCGCTGCTGAGAATAGCCCGTCCAGCGGCCATGTACTCGAACATCTTCATCGGGCTGCAGATTTCGACGGTGTTCCCCCCGCTGGAGGTGGAAACCGTCCGCTCGTAGGGCATGAGCAGGATATCGGCGGCAGCCTGGTATAGCGGGATGCGCTCGTTGGGCAGGAAGCCGGTGTAGGTGAGGTTTTGCAGCCCGGCGGCGGAAGCGCGGCTGCGCCAATCTTCCACATCCTGCGGACGGCCGCCAACCCACAGAAAATTGATTTTCGGGAATCCGGCGGCGAGTGTGAGAAAGAGGTGCGCGCCGCGGCCGGCGTACAGGTGGCCGGTGCAGACTACCGTCAGGCCGGGGGGCAGGCCCAATTGGCGGCGAGCAGATTCCGGGTCCGGTAAGTGCTCGTAGCGCTCGAGGTCCACGCCGTCCGGCGCGATGACAACGTCTCCGTCCGGCAAGATCGGCCGGTAGCGGCATTCCAACTCACGACGCAAAGCATGGGTGATGGGCAGCAGTCGCTTCTTGCCGGGCAATCGCAGAAAGAGACGGTACCACAGCGGGCCGAAGCTCCCGGCAGGAAGATCGTGCATTTCGAGCATGACGGGCATCCCGATCAGCAGCCCGAGCGCGGCGGATTGCACCGGCCAGGCGTAGAGCAGGTCGGCGTTCAAGGCGCGGGCGCGGCGGACGGCGATCCAGGGGAAGAGGCGGCGCGAGCCGGGCAGCCATTCGACCGGGAAAGATATCGTGAGGCCGTAGTGGGTTTGCAGCGTTGAAGGTTGAAGGTTGGAAGGTTGAGTACCCGGCACGAGCAGGATAGGCTCGTGGCCGAGCTGGGCAAAGGCCTGGCAGACTTTCATGACCTGGATGCTGTTGGCTGTATCCGATGGCACCTGAGAGGCGGAAACGCAGACGATTTTCATGGTTAACCGTTTGGGGCCAATCGCCGGTGACGCACTTCCTGCAGGCCACACAGGGTGATAAGTCCGATTGATACAACAAAGTAGCCTGAGAGAATGGCGGCCATCATCAGGTATCCGTAATGCGGGACAAGAAAGAAAATAAGCCCTAACTCGACTACACCTGCCAGCGTGGAAACCAGAACAGGATAACCCGACTTGCCCAAAGAGAGCAAGAGGGAACGATTCCACTGGAAGATGCTGGCAAAACCATATCCCAGGAGAAGGATCAAGAGGACTGGGTATGCGGGACGAGCCTGTACTGTGTATATGGCAGGGATCAGCCACCAGCCGGTCAACGCCCATAGGCCCCAGATTGTCAGCACCACCCCGCTGGTGATCGCGGTGATGCGCCTGAGCAGGCGGAGCGTGATCTCCCATTGCGATGCAGCAATCGTGCGGGCGATCTCGGTGTAAGTCGGCACGATAAAGGGATCGAGTACCAGGGTGAGGGGAAGGATGAATGCCATCGCGATCTTGAAGTAACCGACCTCGGTTGTGGAAAGCAGCGCGGCTACATAGAGCGGTATGTTATCGCGGAAGATGAGATTCACCGTGCCGTTCAAGTTGGTATTGAGCGCGAAGATCGCCGCGGCGCGTTTGGCAGGCAGCACGCTCAAGGGTGTACGCCACCACCCCGATCCTAATGCTCGGTTCAACTCGCGCACGGCCGAGATGACCACGGATATACCAACATACGTCTTGCCGAGCACATAGGCCAGGAGTATATCCTGGATCAAAAAGGGCGCGATGATTTTACCAGCCCATAGGCTCAGTAAAAATGTTCCAGATATTGCCGAGGCGGTGATTACGCTCTGAACCAGGTTTATGTGGGCCAGGCAATCGAAACGGTGCGTGGCTTGCAAGACCCCGGCAGATGTCTCATAAACCAGATTGCTCAACAGGATCAAGCCGTAAAAGATGAACCAGGGAGCTGTATGAACGTCTTTTGCGAAAACCCTGGACGCCCAAGGGGTAAGAAGCGCTAAGATAATGAAAGCCATAACAGATGTAGCCGCCTCAGTTAGCCCGGCAGCCTTCACTACGGCGGCGGCCTCTTGCTTCTTCTGTTCTACAAGGGCTGGGCCTAGATGCTTGACCACCACCTCGCTCATGCGGAAGGAGAGCAGGCGATTGATATTGGATGCAAAGGTCACAATGGTGGCAATCAAACCCCAACTGGTCACACCGATCAGATGGACGGCGAGGATGCCCTGAACAAAGATCAGGACTGAGGAAAAAACATTGCTACCGAAAAGGTAACTGCTGTTGCGAACTACTCGGCGCAGCAGATTATCTTCCTTCCAGATAGCTGATATTTTTTGGAAAACCGTCACAGGGTCGCGACCTCTTTTGCCCAGGAACGTTCGGCGCGGTACCAGTCTACGAGCCGCTGCACTCCTTCGCGCAGGCCAACCCGCGGCTGCCAGCCGAGCAGGCGGCGGGCTTTGCTCACGTCAGCCCAGTTGGTCAGCATGTCGGCCGGATTGGGCGGGTGGCGTTCGATGCGCGCTGGCTTGCCGATGATCTCTTCGAGCATCTCGATCAGCCCGTTCATCGTGATGACCTCGTGCCCGCCCAGGTTGATGATCTCGTAGCCGAGCGGTTGGAGGGCGGCGAGGGTGCCGCGCGCGATGTCGTCCACAAAGGTGAAGCCGCGCGACTGTTCCCCATCTCCGTAGAGATGCAGCGGCTGCCCTTCGCTGATCCACTTGGCAAAGCGGAACATGCTCATGTCCGGCCGTCCCGCCGGGCCGTAGACGGTGAAATAGCGTACCACGCTCACATCCAAACCGTAGAGCGAGTGATAACTGTGGCAAAGCACCTCGGCTGACTTTTTGCTGGCGGCGTAGGGCTGGAGCGGATGGTCGCTGTCCGCGCTTTCGGGCGTGGGCAGGGGCGCGTCCGCGCCGTAGATGCTGGAGGTCGAGGCGAGGATGAATTTTCCGATTCCGCGCTGTCGGCAGAGTTCCAATAAGTTCAACGTGCCGAGGACGTTGGTCTCGACGAATATCCAGGGATTCTCGGTACTGGCGCGGACGCCGGCGCGGGCGGCCAGGTTGATGACGGCGTCGAAGTGAGGAGTGATGAGTGAGGAGTGATGAGTGAGGATGGCACGGTCGGAAATATCCTGCCGGACGAAGGTGAATCCCGGCAAGGATTGCAGCCGTCGCAGGCGGTATTCTTTCATGTGCACGTCGTAGGCGTCGTTCAGGTTGTCCACGCCGGTGACGGTATGTCCCTGCTCGAGCAGCATCTCGGCGACGCGCGCCCCGATGAATCCGGCCGCGCCGGTGACCAGGTAATCAGCCATTTATCAAGCGATCCTTTTCAGCCAAATCGAGCTGAATGTGTTGGGGTTCTGCTCAACTGTTTCGTAGTTTGGCACAACTTGCTTCAAGAATGGCTCGTCGAAGTGCCGGATGAGGGGCAGGGACATGGTTATCTTGAATTGCTTGTTGAAGCATAGGAAGGCCTGCAAGACCATGGCTTCATTCCAAAACATCGGCCAGGTTTGCCCGAATAGCCACAGCTTGGGCGGATAGGGGATGTTGTATGGGAATGGCACATCGTGGATGTGGATCGTGACGCCAACCTTCAGGCTGGGCAGCACTTCCAGGTAGAGATACGGCACGTCGCCGTCTATATTCAAAACGTGCGTGGAGTCGATGAAAAGAACGTCGCCAGCCTCCAATTGCTGGAAAAATGACAATTCCACATCCTGCACTTCTTTGGGAACGACTTGTACTCCCGGCAAGGAGTACAGCTTCTCATAAGGATGCGGCTCGATGCAGGTCATCTGGAGCGAGCGGCCTTCGCCGGCATTCTTTTCGGCCGCCAGGCTGCAATAATACGTGGACAGGCCGGAGCCGACCTCGATGTAGCGTTTCGGCTTGAGTTGCCGGATCATGCTGTAGAGCGTCAGCGCGTCCAGCCGCGTGTAGCCGGGCCCGAATTTCTTGCGCAATTCTGCGAAAGGCGGAAAGGCGGAGAATTCTTCGTGGTAACGCGAGAGCAAGACCTGCAGTTCGGCTTTCATGGCTTCGAGATCGTACTCGATGCCGGCCAGCGCACTGGGGCGGTTCCACCTTTCGAAGTTCTCTTTCAGGCGGTCGAGGGGAGGCAGGGGGGAGTAATAGTCGCTTTTCCTGGCAACCGTATAACCCATCGCCGCGAGCAGTCGCTGAAAGGCAACCGCAAAAGCCGCGCTGATCCTTTGAGTCACTTTCCTGGAACGCGCGATGAGATCCCATTTTAATTTACTGATGGGATTCAATAGGGATGGCGGCACGGCTTGCTTTAGCGATTGCTTCATGCGGATTTTCCTGACCTGGCGATTAAAATCGCCGCTACCAGATCGCGAAGTCCACCTTCGTGGACTTTTAGCCATCCAATTGTAAGGGCGAGCCGACGAAGGGCCTGCCCTGAGCTTGCCGAAGGGTCGGCTTCGCGTCTCTGTTGGTGCAGTTTTAACTGCCGAAAACGAAAAGGCTGAACAGTTACCCTTTCAAGCCTAGAGCCTGGCGACTTTCGGATTATCCTTGCCCATCTTTCCCAGCGCATTGCGGCTGTCGAAGATGAACTTTGCTGCTTCCAGGATCGCTTTGTAATCGTAGACCTTGTGATCCGTCACGATCACCACGCAATCCGCGGCGCGAACGGCCGCCATCAGGTCCGGCACGCTGTCCATGTCCAGACCATCGTGGGTGCGAAGGTGCGGGATGTACGGATCGTGGTACGCGACCTCGGCGCCCTTCTTCTGCAGCAGACCGATCACGTCAAGAGCGGGGGATTCGCGGATGTCGTCAATTTCCGGCTTGTAGGCCGCGCCCAGGACGAGGCACTGGCTGCCTTTCAGCACTTGGCCGCGCTCGTTCATGGCATCCAGGATACGGCTGACCACGTAGCGCGGCATGTTGGTGTTGATGTCCGAAGCCAGCTCGATGAAGTGGGCGGTGTACTGGTAAGCCTTCATTTTCCAGGAGAGGTAGAGCGGGTCAATCGGGATGCAATGACCGCCCAGTCCCGGCCCCGGCGTGAACTTCATGAAGCCGAAAGGCTTGGTGGCGGCTGCGTCAATGACCTCCCACACGTCCACGCCCATGCGCTCGCACATGATGGCCAGCTCATTGACCATGGCGATGTTGATCATGCGGAAGGTGTTCTCCAGC
>Ga0163200_1000439_pt1 | contig 18193 bp, 19 predicted proteins | sample PL_2010_200m_FD_113535 | JGI IMG/M metagenome (GOLD analysis project Ga0163200, IMG submission 113535) | Freshwater microbial communities from Powell Lake, British Columbia, Canada to study Microbial Dark Matter (Phase II) - PL_2010_200m | ecosystem: Environmental > Aquatic > Freshwater > Lake ... | reverse complement strand
GTTGAACCACTTGACCTTACCGCTTAGCATGCTGTTGTCCCTCTGCAAAGGAGTCCGTCACCGGAGTAACATCCGTTTCATTCCGCGCTCGATGGGCGTGCTGCCAATGTTGCGCTCGTATACCCGTAGCAGGCATAGACTGTTTGTATCACTGTTTTTCGGTTAGTCAAGGCAGCTCGTCTGCCGGCTGCGAAGCTTTCATCCATTCGGCCTAGTGCCGATTCTCAGAACGTACTCATGCGTGCATTTGCTCATATTCGACTAACATTCAACCAGGATCGGGCGCCCGAGGATGACCAGCATCACGAGGGTTCCGGACTGGCCGTTGAAGAGGCCAAGCCGGCGCTGAAGGCACCCTCGATGTATAAAGTTGTCATGTTCAATGATGACTACACACCGATGGACTTCGTAGTCGAGGTGTTGCAGTCGATCTTCAACCATAACCGCGAACTGGCCACCAAGATCATGTTGGCAGTGCATACCGAGGGTCACGCTGTATGCGGGGTCTATACCCGTGACGTGGCTGAAACCAAAGCGATGCAAGTCAATCAATATGCAAGGGAATGCCAGCACCCGCTGCTTTGTGAGATCGAGAAGGACGGTTAACTCCGACTGCTGGGGTAAGAGGTGAAGCTATGTTGAACCGTGAACTCGAAGTCACCCTGAATCTGGCTTTCAAAGAGGCACGTGCCAAGCGCCATGAATTCATGACGGTTGAACACCTCCTGTTGGCCCTGCTGGACAATGAAGCGGCCGCCACCGTACTGCGGGCTTGTGGCGCTAGCCTTGATAAGTTGAGACACGATCTACAGGAGTTCATCGACTCCACCACGCCATTGATCCCCCAGCACGATGAAGAGCGCGAAACGCAGCCGACGCTGGGTTTTCAGCGCGTTCTTCAGCGTGCGGTGTTCCACGTACAGAGCTCTGGCAAGCGGGAAGTAACTGGCGCCAACGTGCTGGTTGCCATCTTCAGCGAGCAGGAAAGCCAGGCGGTGTTCTTGCTCAAGCAGCAGAACGTCGCGCGTATCGATGTCGTCAATTACATTGCGCACGGTATCTCCAAGGTCCCGGGAAGTGGCGCCAGTCCCGATTCCGAGTCGGAGATGCAGGATGACGAGAGCGGAGATACCGCTGCCGGTAAGAATCCGCTCGATGCCTATGCCAGCAATTTGAACGAGCAAGCTCGCCAGGGTCGTATCGATCCCTTGGTCGGCCGCGAACACGAGGTTGAGCGTGTCGCGCAGATCCTGGCGCGTCGGCGCAAGAACAACCCGCTGCTGGTGGGCGAAGCCGGTGTGGGCAAGACCGCCATCGCTGAGGGCTTGGCCAAGCGGATCGTGGATGGGCAGGTACCTGATCTGCTGCGCGACAGCGTCGTCTATTCATTGGATCTCGGTGCCTTGCTGGCGGGAACCAAGTATCGCGGGGATTTCGAGAAGCGCTTCAAGGCACTGCTCGGGGAGCTGCGCAAGCGTCCGCAGGCGATCCTGTTCATCGACGAGATCCACACGATCATTGGTGCGGGGGCAGCATCCGGTGGTGTCATGGACGCCTCCAACCTGCTCAAACCGCTCTTGTCCTCGGGTGAGATTCGCTGCATCGGTTCGACCACCTTCCAGGAGTTCCGCGGAATCTTCGAAAAAGATCGCGCACTGGCTCGCCGTTTTCAGAAGGTCGACGTATCCGAGCCTTCGGTTGAGGACACGGTCGGCATCCTTCGAGGGCTGAAGGGTCGTTTCGAGCAGCATCACAACATCGAATACAGCGATGAGGCGCTGCGCGCGGCTGCCGAGCTGGCGTCACGCTATATCAACGACCGTCACATGCCGGACAAGGCAATCGATGTGGTCGACGAGGCGGGTGCGTTTCAGCGGCTGCAGCCGGAAGAGGCTCGGGTCAAGCGCATTGGCGTCGAGCAGATCGAGGACATCGTGGCTAAGATCGCCCGCATCCCGCCGAAGCATGTTTCGAGCTCCGACAAGGAGCTGCTGCGCAATCTCGAGCGTGATCTGAAGCTCACGGTATTCGGCCAGGACGATGCGATCGATTCGCTGGCGACCGCGATCAAGCTTTCGCGCGCGGGCCTTAAGGCGCCAGACAAACCGGTCGGCTCGTTCCTCTTTGCCGGGCCCACCGGGGTGGGCAAGACCGAGGCCGCACGGCAGCTCGCTCGAGCCTTGGGAGTCGAACTGATCCGCTTTGACATGTCCGAATACATGGAGCGACACACGGTGTCGCGCTTGATCGGCGCGCCGCCTGGCTATGTCGGCTTCGACCAGGGTGGCTTGCTCACCGAGGCGATCACCAAGCAGCCTCATTGCGTACTGTTGCTTGACGAGATAGAGAAGGCGCACCCGGAGGTATTCAACCTGCTTCTGCAGGTCATGGACCACGGCACGCTAACTGACAACAACGGCCGCAAGGCTGACTTCCGCAACGTAATCATCATCATGACGACCAATGCCGGGGCGGAGACGGCTGCGCGAGCGTCCATCGGCTTCACGCTGCAAGATCATGCCTCTGATGCAATGGAGGTGATCAAGAAGAGCTTCACGCCGGAGTTCCGCAACCGGCTTGACACGATCATTCAGTTCGGCCGACTCAGCCACGAAGTCATCAAGAGCATCGTGGACAAGTTCCTTATCGAGCTCCAGGCGCAGCTGGAGGACAAGCACGTCACGCTCGAGGTGTCGGATGCAGCAAGGGGTTGGCTGGCCGAACATGGTTACGATGCCAGAATGGGTGCCCGGCCGATGGCGCGTCTGATCCAGGACAAGATCAAGCGCCCGCTGGCAGAAGAGATTCTGTTTGGCGAGCTGGCCGATCATGGTGGGGTCGTGCGGGTCGATATACGGGACGACGAACTCTTCTTCGAGTTCGAGACAACCGCTGAGCTGGTGTAGTGGAGGAGGGCGGCGCAACGTCGCCTTCACCGGCCCCAAAACAAAAATGCCCGGTTTGAACCGGGCGTTTTTCTCGCGCTCGATTAGCGTGCGCGGTAGGTGATGCGCCCCTTGCTCAGGTCGTAAGGGGTGAGTTCTACACGAACCTTGTCACCAGTAAGAATGCGGATGTAGTTCTTGCGCATCTTGCCGGAAATATGCGCAGTAACGACGTGCCCGTTCTCCAACTCCACGCGGAACATGGTGTTGGGCAGGGTGTCGACGACAGTACCTTCCATTTCGAAGCTGTCTTCTTTCGACATTCAGCAAAGCCCTCGATATCAATGAACGCCGACTGATACGTCGGCAAAAACGGCAAGTATTGTGCCTGAATTCCCCTGATGCGCCAAGCCGTCAGCTCAGTGTTATCCAGCGCTGGCTGACCAACAGTTCGATGGGGCGGTACTCGGTCTTGTAATTCATCTTGCGGCAGTTCTTGATCCAATAGCCTAGGTAAACGGCCTTCAGTCCCAGTCGCGCCGCTTCGGCGACCTGCCAGAGAATGGCGTAGCGCCCGAGGCTTCGGCGCTCTTCGTTGGGGTCGTAGAAGGTGTAGACCGCCGAAAGGCCGTTCGGCAGCACATCGGTGACCGCCACCGCCAGTAGCCGGCCGTCGAGTCGAAACTCGTAAAAACGACTGAATGGCAGGTCGCGCACGAGGAAGGTGTTGAACTGCTCGCGGCTCGGTGGATACATGTCGCCATCAGCGTGCCGCTTCTCGATGTAGGTCGCGTACAGCGAGTAGTACTCCTCGGTGAAGCCCGCGCGCACCGCTTGGACTTTCAGGTCCGCGTTACGTTTGATAATGCGTTTTTGCTGGCGGCTGGGTAACAGCGCGTTGGCGGGAATGCGGGCAGGAATGCAGGCAGAGCATCGTTGGCAATGAGGTCGATAGAGGTGGTCTCCGCTGCGACGAAAGCCCATCTCGGAAAGCTCGGCATATACCTGCACATCCATCGGCTGGCTGGGGTCGAGAAACAGCGTCGTGGCCTGTTCGTCGGGCAGATAGCTGCACGGATGGGGCTGGGTTGCGTAGAACTTGAGGCGGGCCAGTGAAGTCATGGTCAACTCTCACGAAACTTGCGTTCAGTGTAGGTCAGCTTGCCTTGCTCGACTACGCACGCCAATTCGTTTCGCCAGGTCGTTGCAGATGCTGAGCGAGCAGCCGTTTGAACTCGCTGCGAGGAATCGGACGGGCGCCGAAACTGGCTAGATGGTGCGTATGCATCTGGCAGTCAATCATTTCGAATCCCCAGTCGCGCAGTCGTTCCACCAGTTGCACGAAACCAACCTTGGAGGCGTCCGTCTCCCGGCTGAACATCGACTCGCCAAAGAACAGGCGCCCCATTGCCAGACCGTATAAGCCGCCTACCAGGACACCCTGTCGCCACACCTCTACTGAGTGCGCAATACCCCGCTCATGCAGGCGGATATACGCGTGCTGCATAGCAGGCGTGATCCAGGTTCCTTCGGCATAGCTGCGGGGCTCGGCGCAGCCTTGGATGACCTCGGCGAACGCCTGGTCGAAGGTAACCCGCAGCTCGCCTTGGCGGATGCGCTTGCGCAGGCTTCGCGATACGTGTAGTTCGCCCGGGAACAACACGGTCCGTGGATCGGGAGACCACCAGAGTATGGGCTGACCCTCCTGGTACCAGGGGAAGCAGCCGTGCCGGTAGGCCGCGACCAAGCGCTCGGCGCTCAGATCGCCGCCGGCTGCCAGCAGCCCGTTCGGCTCACGTAGCGCCTGTTCAAGCGGAGGAAAGCCGAGATCATCGCGTTGCAGCCAGGTCAGCATAGGCCGTGCCGTCAGGAGGGGAGGCGGGCCAGGCCCGCCTTCGCGTCAGTTGTCGAGAAACTTCTCTGCATCCAGCGCAGCCATGCAGCCGGCACCGGCCGAGGTGATGGCCTGGCGATAGACGTGATCGGCAACGTCGCCGGCTGCAAAAACGCCTGCGATGCTGGTGGCGGTGGCGTCACCCTCACTGCCGCCTTTGATGGAGAGGTAGCCGTCTCGCATCGCCAGCTGGCCAGCAAAGAGATCGGTGTTGGGCTTGTGGCCGATGGCGATGAACACGCCTGCCAGGTCCAGGCGTGCCTCTTCGCCAGTCAGGGTGTGCTTTAAGCGCACGCCGGTCACGCCGCTGTCGTCGCCCAGCACCTCTTCGAGCGTATGGTTCCAATGCAGGCGGATGTTGCCGTTGGCAGCCTTTTCCATGATCTTGTCTTGCAGGATTTTTTCCGAGCGCAGCTTGTCGCGGCGATGGATCAGGTGCACTTCCTTGGCGATGTTTGACAGGTAGAGCGCTTCCTCGACCGCAGTGTTGCCTCCGCCCACGACAGCCACCACCTGGTTGCGATAGAAGAAGCCATCACAGGTGGCGCACGCTGAAACCCCGCGGCCCGCGAACGCCTCTTCCGACGGCAGCCCCAGATACTGTGCCGATGCGCCGGTTGCGATGATCAGGGCGTCGCAGGTGTAGGTGCCGCTGTCACCCTTGAGTGTGAAGGGGCGCTGCTGCAGTTCTGCGGTATGGATGTGATCGAAGAGGATCTGGGTATCGAAGCGCTCGGCGTGCTTTTGCATGCGCTCCATCAGCGCGGGGCCGGTAAGACCTTCGACGTCGCCGGGCCAGTTGTCGACTTCGGTTGTAGTGGTCAACTGGCCGCCAGGTTGGATTCCGGTGATCACGAGCGGCTTGAGGTTGGCGCGTGCAGCATACACCGCGGCGGTATAACCGGCCGGGCCGGAGCCAAGGATGATCAGACGCGAATGCTTGACTTCACTCATAAAAAGCCCTCATAAGCCTTTGTTGCCAAATAGAAAAGCGTGCTCCAGTCGAGCCGCGCGGTGAAAAGTGGCGTTTATGCTACACCGAAGTCGAGGCGAATTGCCCGGGCAGCGGAACCGACATGCGATCAGGCCGACAAACCCGTACAATGCCCGGCTTACGGCTGTTACCGGTTCATCGAGCGCGCTGAAAGCGCAGGAAAAGAAGCGTTTTGAAGAACTCCTCTCCCTCTGCGACGGTCTCGTCGTGGCGACAGCAACTCCATTACCGCCTCAAGGAAGGCGCCTTGATTGCCCTGGGTGTGCTGTGCGCATACCTGTGGATGGCGCTGCTCACCTACGAGCCCTCCGACCCCGGGTGGACGCATACCAGTAATGTCCAGCAGGTACAGAACGCTGCCGGGCGTGCTGGTGCCTGGTTCGCCGACGTGCTGTTCATGGCGCTCGGTTATTTCGCCTACCTGTTTCCCTTGTTGCTGGCGATCAAGACCTGGCAGGTTTTCCGCGCACGTCATCAAGCCTGGCGTTGGAACGGTTGGCTATTCTCGTGGCGCCTGATCGGCCTGGTGTTCCTGGTCTTGTCGGGTTCGGCCTTGGCCTACATCCATTTCAATGCCGCCGAGGTCCTGCCGGCTTCGGCGGGCGGCGCACTTGGCGAGAGCCTGGGCCAGCTCGCGGTCAACTCGCTCAATGTGCAAGGCAGCACGCTGGGGCTGCTTGCGCTGTTTCTCTTCGGACTGACAGTGTTCACCGATCTGTCCTGGTTCAAGGTGATGGACCTGACCGGCAAGATCACGCTCGATCTGCTGGAGCTGATCCAGAGCGGCTTCAGCCGGTGGTGGTCGGCACGCAGCGAGCGCAAGCAGCTGGTGGCTCAACTGCGCCAGGTCGACGAGCTGGTCAATGAGGTCGCGGCGCCTGTGGTGCGCGACCGGAAGGAGCAGGCGAAGGTCAAGGAACGTCTGCTGGAGCGCGAAGAATCGCTTGTTCGTCACATGAGCGAGCGTGAGAAGCGCCCGGCGCCGGTCATCGAGGCACCGGTTGCGCCGAAGGCACCCGAGCCGAGCAAGCGGGTCATGAAGGAAAAGCAGGCGACGCTGTTTGTCGACCCGCTGATCGAGGGGAGTTTGCCCCCCATTTCATTGCTCGACGTTGCCGAAAAGCAGCAGAAGCAGTACTCGCCCGAGTCGCTCGAAGCGATGTCGCGCCTGCTCGAAATCAAGCTCAAGGAATTTGGCGTAGAGGTGACCGTCGAGTCGGTCCATCCCGGCCCGGTGATCACGCGTTTCGAGATCCAGCCTGCTCCGGGAGTAAAGGTCAGTCGTATCTCCAATCTGGCCAAGGACCTGGCTCGCTCGCTGGCGGTGATCAGCGTGCGAGTGGTCGAAGTGATACCGGGCAAGACCACCGTCGGTATCGAGATCCCCAACGAGGATCGCCAGATCGTGCGCTTCTCCGAGGTGCTGTCGTCGACTCAGTACGACGATGCGAAATCGCCGGTGACGCTCGCCCTCGGGCACGATATCGGTGGCAAGCCGGTGATCGCCGATCTGGCCAAGATGCCGCACCTGCTGGTCGCCGGCACCACGGGCTCGGGTAAGTCGGTCGGTGTCAACGCGATGATCCTGTCGATCCTGTTCAAATCCACGCCAGAAGAGGCGCGGATGATCATGATTGATCCCAAGATGCTCGAGCTCTCCATCTACGAAGGCATTCCGCACCTGCTGTGCCCTGTTGTCACCGACATGAAAGAGGCTGCCAATGCCTTGCGCTGGAGCGTCGCGGAGATGGAGCGGCGCTACAAGCTGATGGCTGCGATGGGTGTGCGCAACCTTGCGGGCTTCAACCGCAAGGTCAAGGAGGCCGAGGAGGCGGGTGCCCCGCTGCACGACCCGCTCTACAAGCGCGAGTCGATGGATGACGAACCGCCGTACCTGAAAGCGTTGCCTACCATCGTGGTGGTCGTCGACGAGTTCGCCGACATGATGATGATCGTCGGCAAAAAGGTCGAAGAGCTCATCGCGCGGATCGCGCAGAAGGCCAGGGCCGCCGGCATTCATCTGATTCTCGCGACGCAGCGGCCGTCGGTGGATGTGATTACCGGCCTGATCAAGGCAAACATTCCAACCCGTATGGCCTTCCAGGTGTCCAGCAAGATCGATTCGCGCACGATCCTTGATCAAGGTGGCGCCGAACAATTGCTCGGCCATGGGGACATGCTCTATCTCCCGCCGGGAACCGGCCTGCCGATCCGCGTACACGGCGCTTTCGTCTCCGATGATGAAGTCCATCGCGTGGTCGAGGCCTGGAAGGCGCGTGGCGCCCCGGACTACATCGAAGACATCCTTGCGGGTGTCGAGGATTCCGGCAGCGGCTTCGACGCCGGTGGCAGCGGTGGCGAAGGCGGCGAGGGCAGCGAAGAGGATCCGCTGTACGACGAAGCGGTACGCTTCGTTACCGAGAGCCGACGAGCTTCCATTTCCGCGGTGCAGCGCAAGCTGAAGATCGGTTACAACCGTGCCGCGCGTATGATCGAAGCCATGGAAATAGCCGGCGTCGTCACCTCGATGAACACCAATGGTTCGCGCGAAGTCATCGCGCCACCGCCCATTCGCGACTGAGTCGTAGCGAGGCTTTTCATGCAGCTGATTCGCCTGTTTTCCCTGTTCGCCCTGTTGCTCGTGCTGGCCCCCGTGCACGCCGACGAGAACACCTCTACCAAGCGCCTGACAAGCCTGCTCAGCCAGGCCGACACGCTGATCGGACGATTCTCTCAGCTGTCGCTCGATGCCAGCGGCACCCAGCTGCAGGAAACCTCGGGGGAGCTTGCGCTAAAGCGCCCGGGGCAGTTCCGCTGGCATACCGACGAGCCGATGGAGCAGTTGCTGGTTTCCAATGGCGAAAAGGTCTGGCTCTACGATCCTGATCTGCAGCAGGTCACCATCCAGCAGCTGGACCAGCGGCTGACGCATACCCCGGCGTTGTTGCTGTCGGGTGACGTTTCGACGATCAGCGAAAACTTCGAGGTCTCGCACAAGGAAGTGGGCGACGTCATCGATTTCACGCTTCGGCCCAAGGCGCGCGACACGCTGTTCGACAGCCTGCGGCTGTCCTTTCGCGGCGGCGTCATCAACGACATGCAACTGATCGACAGCGTCGGTCAGCGGACCAACATCCTGTTCATGGGCGTGAAGATGAATGAGCCGTTGAAGTCGGGGCTGTTCGAGTTCGAGATCCCTGAGGGGGCAGATGTCATCTCCGAGTAATGGTCGGCCACGCGACGGCCAGGCGATCAAGGTAAAGCACTGAATGGACCTGTTCAGTCGGGAGCCCGTTGCCCAACCGCTGGCGGCTCGCCTGCGTCCGGCAAGCCTGGACGAGTACGTCGGGCAGGAGCATCTGCTTGCCCGCGGCCGACCACTGCGCGAAGCGCTGGAACAGGGCGCGTTGCATTCGATGATCTTCTGGGGGCCTCCCGGGGTCGGTAAGACCACCCTGGCACGGCTCCTGGCCAAGGTGTCGGATGCGCACTTCGAGACGGTCTCGGCGGTGCTTGCCGGCGTAAAGGAGATTCGCCAGGCGGTCGAAATCGCCAAGCAGCAGGCGGCCCAGTATGGACGGCGGACCATCCTGTTCGTCGATGAAGTCCATCGCTTCAACAAGTCCCAGCAGGACGCTTTCCTGCCCTACGTCGAGGACGGCACGCTGATCTTCATCGGCGCGACTACGGAAAACCCGTCGTTCGAGTTGAACAATGCACTGCTGTCCCGAGCGCGCGTGTACGTCCTCAAGAGTCTTGATGAAAGCGCATTGCGCAATCTGGTCGCACGCGCGCTGAGCGAATCCAAGGGGCTCGGGGAGCTGCGTTTGCAACTGCCGGAAGCCAGCTTCCAGATCCTGCTCGCGGCGGCAGATGGCGATGGTCGGCGTCTGCTCAACCTATTGGAAAACGCTTCGGACCTCGCCGAGCCTGGCGGCAGCATCGAACCGGATCTGCTGCAGAACTTGCTGGGAGATAGTCGACGTCGTTTCGACAAGGGGGGCGAAGCCTTCTACGACCAGATTTCGGCATTGCACAAGTCGGTGCGAGGTTCCAACCCGGACGCAGCCCTGTACTGGTTCGCGCGAATGCTCGATGGCGGGTGCGACCCGCTGTACATAGCCCGCCGCGTGGTGCGAATGGCCAGCGAGGAAATCGGCAATGCCGACCCCAGAGCACTGGCGTTGTGCCTCGATGCCTGGGATGTGCAGGAGCGCCTTGGCAGCCCCGAGGGTGAGTTGGCGGTCGCGCAAGCGATCGTCTACCTGGCCTGTGCGCCGAAGAGCAATGCCGTCTACACGGCCTTCAAGGCAGCGATGCGCGATGCGGCAGAGCACGGTTCGCAGGAAGTGCCGCTGCACCTGCGCAACGCCCCGACTCGCCTGATGAAAGAGCTCGGCTATGGCATGGAGTACCGCTATGCCCACGATGAGCCTGATGCCTACGCCGCTGGCGAAGACTATTTTCCGGAAGCGCTGGAGCCGCGCCGCTATTACCACCCAGTGCCGCGCGGCCTGGAGAGCAAGATTCGCGACAAGCTCGAGCACCTGGCACAGCTGGACAGTGCCAGCCCGATCCAGCGGAGGAAGCGTTGATGCGCATGCTGCTGGCCGTCGCGCTGGGTGGAATCGTCGGCACGCTGATGCGTTTCGGCATATCACTATGGGTGTCCAACCAATGGCCGCGGCATTTCTACTTTGCCACCCTGACCGTCAATCTGGCTGGCTGCCTGATCATCGGCTTCCTCTACGCGCATTTTCTGACGCGCCCAGAGGTATCGCCGGAGCTGCGCGGGGCGCTGATCATCGGCTTTCTCGGTTCGCTGACGACCTTTTCCAGTTTTTCCCTCGATAGTTTGCGGCTCCTGGAAAGCGGCCAGGTGCTGACCGCGCTGCTGTATACGAGTGGTAGCGTCGTCGGCGGATTGCTGGCGGCATGGGCCGGCCTGGCGCTCGCCAGGTTATGAATGACGTGCGATCGCCAGTAAACTGCGCAACCCCTTTGCAACCCTTTCAGTCAGACGAGACCAACCATGCTTGATTCCAAACTGGTACGCACCCAGCTGCGCGAAGTCGCGCAGCGCTTGGCGACCCGAGGCTACAAGCTGGACGTCGAGCGCATCGAGGCGCTCGAAGCCCAGCGCAAGGTGGTGCAAACCCGTACCGAACAGTTGCAGGCCGAGCGCAATGCGCGCTCCAAGTCCATCGGGCAGGCCAAGCAGCGCGGCGAGGACATCGCACCCTTGCTCGCCGACGTGGATCGCATGGGTACCGAGCTTGATTCCGGCAAGCAGGAGCTTGACCGTATCCAGAGCGAGCTGGACCAGCTGATGCTGAGCATTCCGAACCTGCCGCATGAATCCGTGCCGGTCGGAGACGACGAGGAGGGCAATGTCGAGGTGCGTCGCTGGGGTACGCCGCCGACGTTCGATTTCCAGGTACGCGACCATGTCGCGCTCGGCGAACAGCACGGCTGGCTCGATTTCGAAACGGCCGCCAAACTGTCCGGTGCACGTTTTGCGCTGATGCGCGGGCCTATCGCCCGGCTGCACCGTGCGCTGGCGCAGTTCATGCTCGATCTGCATACCCGTGAGCACGGCTATGAGGAAACCTACACGCCTTACCTCGTTCAGGCTCCAGCGTTGCTGGGCACCGGCCAGCTGCCGAAGTTCGAGGAAGACCTGTTCAAGATCAGCCGCGAGGGCGAAGCGGATTTCTACCTCATCCCCACAGCCGAGGTGTCGCTGACCAACATCGTCGCGGGCGAGATCCTCGATGCCAAGCAGCTGCCGCTCAAGCTCACGGCGCATACACCATGCTTCCGCAGCGAGGCCGGTGCATCCGGTCGCGACACCCGGGGCATGATTCGTCAGCACCAGTTCGACAAGGTCGAGATGGTTCAGATCGTCGAGCCGGCGAAGTCCTTCGAGGCGTTGGAAGAACTGACCGGCCACGCCGAGCGTGTACTGCAGTTGCTGGAGTTGCCTTATCGCGTGCTCGCGCTGTGCACCGGCGACATGGGCTTTGGCGCGACCAAGACCTACGATCTGGAAGTCTGGGTGCCAAGCCAGGACAAGTACCGCGAGATTTCCTCGTGTTCGAACTGTGGTGACTTCCAGGCGCGTCGCATGCAGGCGCGCTATCGCAACCCGGAGAGCGGCAAGCCCGAGCTCGTCCATACGCTCAACGGCTCGGGCCTCGCGGTGGGCCGTACACTGGTCGCGGTGCTGGAGAACTACCAGCAGGCCGACGGCGCGATCCGCGTGCCGGACGTGCTCAAGCCCTATATGGGCGGTCTCGAGACGATCGGTTGACCGGGCCCGGGCGAGCGTGCCGAGGCCGGCCCTGAATGTGGTAGTCCGAAGGGCCAGGCCTCATCGCACGGCAGCCGCCGCGCGCTTACTTGATGCTCGACAAGGGCACGCGCAGCGGCAGCCGCTGTGATGGATACCCCAACTGCCAGGATTCGCTCATGGATTACCTTCCGCTGTTTCACGATCTAAAGGGCAGGCTGGTGCTCGTCGTCGGCGGCGGCGAGGTCGCCTTGCGCAAGGCGCGACTGCTGGCCGATGCCGGCGCCTGCCTGCGCGTGGTAGCGCCGAGCATCGATCAATCGCTGGTTGCGCTTGTCGCAGAAAGCGGCGGCGAGAGCCGGGCGCGCAACTACACGGCCGATGATCTGCACGGCTGCGTGCTGGCGATTGCCGCTACCGATAGCGAGCCTACCAATGCACAGGTATCCGCCGACGCCCGTACGATCGGGATCCCCGTGAACGTGGTGGATGCGCCGGAACTGTGCAGTGTGATCTTTCCGGCCATCGTCGACCGCTCGCCGCTGATGATCGCGGTATCCAGCGGCGGCGACGCGCCCGTACTGGCGCGGTTGATGCGTGCCCGCATCGAGACGTGGATACCTGCTGCCTACGGCCAGCTCGCGGGCCTGGCGCGGCGCTATCGGGCGAGGGTCAAGGCGCGCTTCGCCAACGTCCAGCAGCGCCGCATCTTCTGGGAAGAAGTGTTTCAGGGGCCGATCGCTGAACAGGCGCTGAGCGGGCGACAGGCGCAAGCCGAGCAGTTGCTGGAGGAAAAGCTCGCGGGCGCCAGGGAACAGCTGCTGGGTGAGGTTTATCTGGTCGGTGCTGGGCCCGGTGATCCGGATCTGTTGACGTTCCGTGCCTTGCGCCTGATGCAGCAGGCCGATGTCGTGTTGTATGACCGCCTGGTTGCCCCGGCCATCCTCGAACTGTGCCGGCGCGATGCCGACCGGATCTACGTGGGCAAGCAGCGGGCCAATCACGCGCTGCCTCAGGAGCAGATCAACCAGCAACTGGTCGCTCTGGCGAAACAGGGCAAGCGCGTGTTGCGGCTCAAAGGGGGGGATCCGTTCATCTTCGGGCGTGGCGGTGAAGAGATCGAAGAGCTCGCAGCCAATGGGGTGCCATTCCAAGTGGTGCCGGGAATCACCGCAGCCAGTGGTTGCGCCGCATACGCCGGCATTCCATTGACCCATCGGGATCATGCGCAATCGGTACGCTTCGTCACCGGTCACCTGAAGGACGGTAGCTGCGACCTGCCATGGGCGGAGCTGGCCGCGCCGGCGCAGACGCTGGTTTTCTATATGGGGCTGGTCGGACTGCCGGTGATTTGCGAGCAGCTCATCGCACACGGCCGCGCCGCCTCGACACCGGCCGCACTGGTGCAGCAGGGCACCACGCGCAATCAACGGGTTTTCGCCGCAACGCTGGCCGATTTGCCTGGGCGGGTGGCCACCGAACAGGTGCAGGCTCCGACGCTGCTGATCGTGGGGGAAGTCGTCCAGTTGCGCGAAAAGCTCGCCTGGTTCGAGGGCACTGCGCAGACTGAATAGCGGTAGCCCGGAAATACAAAAGCCCCGGTAGAACCGGGGCTTTTGCTATGCAGATGGCGGAGGCGGTGAGATTCGAACTCACGGAAGAGTTTCCCCTTCGGCGGTTTTCAAGACCGCTGCCTTCAACCACTCGGCCACACCTCCGCATGAAGCGGGCGCCATAGTACCGGATCGAAACAGACTGTCAAACTCTGAGCGCAGAGTTCTGCCTCGCCTCTGTTATAGTCCGGGCAAATTCTCTTCGATCATCGTCAGGAGCGTCGCCATGCGAGAACACGAATACGCGCTTAGCCACGCAGAAGTGGAGCAGCGCGAAGTCAGCAAAGTGCTGCGTAACACCTACGGCCTGCTGGCCATGACCCTGGCTTTCAGCGGCCTGGTTGCCTATCTGGCCATGCAGGCCAATGCCGCGTATCCCAACATCTTCGTGGTGTTGATCGGCTTCTATGGCTTGTTCTTTCTCACCGTGAAGCTACGCAACTCGGCCTGGGGGCTGGTCAGTACCTTCGCCTTGACCGGTTTTATGGGCTATACGCTGGGCCCGGTCCTCAACCTGTATCTCGGACTGGCCAACGGTGGCGAGCTGGTGACGTCCGCGCTATCCATGACTGCCTTGGTGTTCTTCGGGCTGTCGGCCTACGTGCTGATAACGCGCAAGGACATGAGCTTCCTGAGCGGCTTCATCACCGCAGGCTTCTTCGTGCTGCTGGGAGCGATGCTGGTTGGCTTCTTCTTCCAGATCAGCGGTCTGCAACTGGCCATCAGCGCCGGCTTCGTGCTGTTTTCCTCGGTCTGCATCCTGTTCCAGACCAGCGCCATCATCCACGGTGGCGAGCGCAACTACATCATGGCCACGATTGGCCTGTTCGTTTCGCTCTACAACCTGTTCATCAGCCTGCTGCAGCTGCTGGGCATTGCGGGCGACGACTGACGGTTCGTGCTATCGAATCAGCCCGCTTCGGCGGGCTTTTTCATTTGTGTGCCTGGCGTATCATTGCAGCCCTGCATAACGATGGATGCGTCATGAAATTCGCAATCGCACTGTTTACCCCGCCTCATTCGCCGGCCGCGCGCCGTGCCCTGCGGTTTGCCGAGGCGACGCTGGCAGGCGGGCATGAGATCGTGCGGCTGTTCTTCTACCAGGACGGCGTGCATAGCGCATCGGCCAACGTCGTGTGCGCCCAGGACGAGCTCGACGTGGCGGCGGCCTGGAGCCGTTTCGTCACGGACAATCAGCTCGACGGGGTGGTCTGCATTGCGGCCGGCTTGCGCCGCGGTGTGCTGGACGAGCAGGAGGCCGCACGCTACCGGCGTCCGGCTGCGAACCTGAGCGCGGCGTGGACGCTGTCCGGCCTCGGCCAGCTCCATGAGGCCGCGCAAGAGGCCGACCGTCTGGTCTGCTTTGGAGGCAATTGATGATGCGGTCGATGCTGATCATCAGCCGGCAGGGCCCCTGGAGCGGCCCATCGGCGCGCGAGGCGCTGGACATCGCGCTCGCCGGCGGCGCCTTCGAGCTGCCGCTGGGCTTGCTGTTTCTCGACGACGGCGTGTTCCAACTCGCCGCGGCACAGCAACCTGCCGCCATCGAGCAGAAGAACCTCTCGGCCAACCTTCAGGCCCTGCCGATGTTCGGCGTCGATACCCTCTATGCCTGCGCCCGCAGCCTTGACGAACGTGGCCTCGACGCCGGGTCGCTGGCGCTGCCTGTGGACGTGCTCGGCGAAGACGAGCTGCGCGCGCTTCTCAACCGTTTCGACCATGTGATTACGCTCTGATGGCCACTCTGCACCTGCTGTCCCACTCACCCTTCGACGATGGCCGCTTCGCCAGCTGCCTTCGCCTGCTGGAGCGCTCCGATGCCGTGCTGCTCAGTGGCGACGCGGTTTATGCCCTGCAGCCGGGCAGTGCGCCCCAAGAGGCGCTGGTCGGCCTCGACCCGAGCATCCATGTCTTCGCCCTGGCCGAAGACCACGTGGCGCGCGGCGCGATACCGCTCGCCACGCGTGTTCAGTTGGTCGACTACCCTGAGTTCGTTGAACTCTGCGGTCGCTATGACCGGGTCAATAGCTGGTTATGAGTGACTTGAGCGTACAGGGCCGCGCCATCGCGCTGGACGCCGATGGCTACCTGGTCGACTTGAGCGACTGGAACGAGGCCGTCGCAGAGGCGCTCGCCGAGCGTGAAGGCCTCGCGCTGGAGGAGGCCCACTGGGAAATCCTGCATTTGTTGCGGCGCTTCTACGACAGCTATCAGCTTTCACCCGCGAACCGCCCGCTGGTCAAGTACGTGGCCACCGAACTCGGGCCGCAGAAGGGCAACAGCCTGCATCTGAACCGCCTGTTCAAGGGCACTCCCGCCAAACTGGCCGCGAAGCTCGCGGGCCTGCCGAAGCCGACCAATTGCCTATGACCTCTCCTGTAGAACATCCCTTCGCCGAATTCGTACGCATCCTGGGCAAGGGCAAACGCGGTGCGCGTGGTTTGACGCGCGACGAAGCCCGTATGGCCATGGGCATGTTGCTCGACGGCGAGGTGGAAGATGTCCAGCTCGGCGCCTTTCTGATGTTGCTCAGGCACAAGGAAGAAAGCGCCGAAGAGCTTGCGGGTTTCACCGAGGCGGTAAGGGCACGCCTGCCGAGCCCGGCCGTCCGCGTCGATCTGGATTGGCCAAGCTATGCCGGCAAGAAGCGCCATCTGCCGTGGTATCTGCTGGCGGCGCGCTGTCTGGCAGGCAATGGCGTGCGCATCCTGTTACATGGCGGTGGCGCGCATACCGCCGGGCGACTGTACACCGAGCAGCTGCTCGATCTGCTGGGTATCGGTCGCTGCGAGAACTGGACGCAGGTACAGGAGACGCTCGATCGGGACAGCCTCGCTTTCATCCCGCTTGGGGCCTGGATGCCCGTCCTGCAGCGCATGATCGATCTGCGCAACGTGCTCGGCTTGCGTTCGCCGATCCATTCGCTGGCGCGCATCCTCAACCCGCTCGGGGCGCGATGCGGGCTGCAAAGCATCTTTCACCCTGGCTATCAGGAGATCCATCGCCAAGCCAGTCGACTGCTCGGCGACACCGCCATCGTGGTCAAGGGCGAGGGCGGCGAGGTGGAGATCAACCCGGACAGCGCTGCGGTGCTCTACGGAACGGCCAATGGCGAAGCCTGGGACGAACCATGGCCGGCGCTTTCCGCGCAGCGTCACGTCAAGCCGGCCGAACTCGATCCGGCGCACCTGCTGGCGGTGTGGCGCGGCGAGCCTGATGCCTATGGCGAGCTCGCCACGACGGCCACCATGGCACTGGCGCTTCGCGGGCTGGGTGCCAGCCGCGACGAGGCCTTCGAACAGGCGCGAGCGTACTGGCAACAGCGGGACCGATCGATCTAATCGATCATCGGCTTCCGCGAATCCGGCCGATCGGCTGAACCATCGCCCCTAGACTGTTTTCCGAAGACAAACGACGGGAGGCAGCATGGGATTACTGATCGACGGGCGCTGGCACGACCGCTGGTACGAGAGCCGAGACGGGCGCTTCGAGCGGGAGCAGGCGAAACGGCGAAGCTGGGTGACGCCCGAGGGCAGGCCGGGCGACGATGGGCGCGGCGGTTTCAAGGCCGAGCCCGGGCGCTACCATCTCTACGTATCGCTGGCCTGTCCCTGGGCGCACCGGACGCTGATCGCACGTGAACTGAAATCGCTGCAGGGGCTGATCGACGTCTCGGTGGTGGGCTGGCTGATGCTGGAAAACGGCTGGACCTTCGAGCCTGCCAGTGGTTCGACCGGCGACCGGCTGGACGGCCTCGAATACCTCTATCAGCGCTATCTGCTCGATGACCCACGCTACAGCGGGCGGGTCACGGTACCGGTACTCTGGGATCGCGAGCGCCGCTGCATCGTCAACAACGAGTCGGCCGAGATTCTGCGTATCTTCAACAGCGCCTTCGATCATCTGACCGGCTCGCAGGTCGACCTCTACCCGGAGCCGCTGCGGGGCGAAATCGACGCGCTCAACGCGCGCGTCTATGCGGCGGTGAACAACGGCGTCTATCGCGCGGGGTTCGCCACCACCGAGGAAGCCTACGAAGAAGCCTTCGACGCACTTTTCCAGGAGCTGGACTGGCTGGAACGGCGCCTCGCCCGGCAACGGTACCTGGCGGGCCAATACCTGACCGAGGCCGATATTCGCCTGTTCACCTCACTGATCCGCTTCGATGCCGTCTACTTCGGTCACTTCAAGTGCAACTGGCGACGCATCGAAGATTACCCGGCCCTGTCCAGCTGGCTGCGCGAGGTATACCAGTGGCCCGGAATCGCCGCGACGGTCGATTTCCAGCACATCAAAGGGCATTACTACGGTAGCCATCGGCAGATCAACGGCAATGGGCTCGTGCCGAAGGGGCCATGGCTGGATCTGGATCGCCCGCATGATCGCGAGGCCTTGGCGGGCAAGGGGCTCTGGCTCCGTCAGGAGCACCGCTAGAGCGGCTCGCGCTGTAAGAAACTGACAGATTTCCGCTGCCAACTCCCTTCTAGAATGAAGGTAGATCAAGGCGACGCGTGG
>Ga0163200_1000436_pt1 | contig 18203 bp, 14 predicted proteins | sample PL_2010_200m_FD_113535 | JGI IMG/M metagenome (GOLD analysis project Ga0163200, IMG submission 113535) | Freshwater microbial communities from Powell Lake, British Columbia, Canada to study Microbial Dark Matter (Phase II) - PL_2010_200m | ecosystem: Environmental > Aquatic > Freshwater > Lake ... | reverse complement strand
GGCCGTGGCGGAGTTGATCAAGCTGGCGTCGAACGCATGGCACGCGACAAAAGTTTGTTTCGCCAACGAGATTGGGCGCATTGCGAACCAGGTTGGAGCCGACGGACGGAAGGTGATGGAGATTTTTGTGCAGGACACCAAGCTCAACGTCTCGCCGACCTACCTGCGACCGGGGTTTGCATTCGGTGGCTCGTGTTTGCCGAAGGACGTGAGGTCGTTGACGAGTTTCGCGCGGCTGCAGAACGTCGAGGTGCCGTTGCTGGCGTCGCTGGCGCGCACGAACCAGCTCCAGATCGAGCTGGCGGTGGAGCGCGTGCTGGCGACGGGCAAACGCCGTGTCGGCCTGCTCGGCCTTGCGTTCAAGCCCGGCACCGACGACCTGCGCGAGAGTCCCGCCGTCGAACTGGCGGAGCGGTTGATGGGCAAGGGCTGCGAGGTCCGCATCCTCGACAACGCCGTGCGCGAGGCGAAACTGATCGGCGCGAACCGCGCGTACATTGAGCAACACATCCCACATCTCGCCAGTCTGCTGGTAACCGATGCGGCAGAGTTGTTGCGTCACGCCGAGGTGATCGTCGTCACGCACGACACAGCGGAGTTTCGCGCGCTGGCGCGCCGGGCCGGTGTGCCGGTGCTGGATTTGGCATGACGGCGAAGATCCTCATTATCGTCGAGAATCTGCCGGTGCCGTTTGATCGTCGGGTCTGGATGGAGGCGACGACGTTACGGGGCGCGGGCTACGAGGTATCGGTGATCTGCCCCACCGGCAAGGGCTACGAGGCGACTTACGAAGTCATCGAGGGTATCCACGTGTACCGGCATCCGTTGCCGCCGGAGGCGAACTCTGCCGCCGGTTATCTGCGCGAGTATGCCAGCGCGCTGTGGGCCGAGTGGCGGCTCGCGCGGCGCGTCTGGCGCGAGCGCGGGTTCGACGTGATCCATGCCTGCAACCCGCCGGACTTGATCTTTCTGGTCGGCGCGTGGTTCAAGCTGTGGCACGGGACGAAGTTCATCTTCGACCAGCACGACCTGAACCTCGAACTCTACGAGTCGAAGTTCGGCGGACGCCACGACCTGTTCTACCACGCGCTCAAGCTGGCGGAGCGCCTGACGTTCGCGACAGCCAACACTGTCATCAGCACCAACGAATCCTATCGCGCCGTCGCACTCCAACGCGGCCGAAAGAAACCCGAACAAGTCCATGTCGTCCGCAGCGCGCCCGACCTCGCGAAGTTCAATCCGACACCGCCCGACCCGTCGTATCGGCGCGGGCGTAAGTATCTCGTCGGCTACCTCGGTGTGATGGGGCCGCAGGACGGACTCGATCACCTGTTGCGCACCGCGCACGAGCTGGTCGTGAACCGCAGACGGAAGGACATCCAGTTTTGTCTGATTGGCAAGGGGCCGATGTTCGACGAACTCCAACAAATGGCGCGCGACCTCGGCGTGGTGGAGTTTGTCGAGTTCACCGGACGGATTCCCGACGCCGAGATGATAGCGCGGCTCTCAAGTTGTGATGTCTGCGTCAATCCCGACCCGCTCAACCCGCTCAACAACGTCTCCACGATGAACAAGATCATGGAGTACATGGCGCTCGCGCGGCCCATCGTGCAGTACGACCTCAAGGAAGACCGGTTTTCCGCCGGGGAAGCGTCGTGGTACGCGGAGCCGAACAACGTCGTTGACCTCGCCGCGAAGATCGAGCAACTCCTCGCCGACGAAGCCGCGCGCGCGAAGATGGGCGCGCTCGGACGCAAACGGATGGAAGACTCGCTCGCCTGGCACCACCAGGCCCCGCGCCTGCTCGCCGCCTACGCCGCTACAGTGTGACGGCCTGGCCGGTGCGCTGGGATTCGAGGATGGCCAGCGTCGCCCGCGTGCTGGCGATGATCTCCTCCAGCGGAATCGGCATCGGCCCGCCGGTCTTCACCGCGGCGATAAAGTTCCGGATTTGTTCCGGCTGGCCTTTGTCGCGGAAATCGGTGACGACGAGATGCTTGCCGCCGCCAAAAACCTCGATCTGTTCCTTCGCCAGCGATGCGTCGGCCACGTCGAAGTATTCCACGGTGCCGACGGAGCCGTCGGCAAAACGCAATGACACTTGGACGTTGTCGGCGCCGAAGCCTTGCGCGTACACGCGGACCGGTTTCGAGAGCGCGGCGAACTGGAGGAAGTCCACGAAGTGGCAGACCTCGCCGAGGACGCGTCCACCGCCGACTTCGGGATCGAGATACCAACTGCCTTGCGGCAACGGCTGGACGCTGACGCGGTAGCGCATCACCAGCGGTGGCGCCAGCTTGCGCACCTGCGCCGCAAACGGCGCGAACCGGCGGTTGAACCCAACCATCAGGCGCGCGTTACCGGTCTTGATGATCTCGTCCAACTCTTCCGCTCGCAGGCAAAGCGGTTTCTCGCAGAACACCGTCTTGCCGGCGCGCAGCGCGGCGCAGACGATCTCGGCGTGCAGGTTGTGGCGGGTGGCGACGAGGATGGTGTTGATTGCCTTGTCGGCGACGACGGCACGCCAGTCGGTCGCGGCGTTCTGGAAACCGAATTTCCCGCGCGCCTTCTCCGCCTTCGCGCCGGTGGCGGTGCAGACGGTGGCGAGCGTCACGTCCTTGCTGGCCTTGAATAGCGGGAGCAGGACGCCCTGCGCGTAGTTGCCCGCGCCGATGACGCCGAGGCAGACGGAGGAGCGTGGAGCGGAGAGCGTGGAGCGTGGAGCGGAAAGCGGAGTGTGCGTCGGGTATTGCAGGAGGACGCCGACGAAATGTTCCGGTTTTGTTCCGGTGATCAGCGCGTACGCTTTCAGTGCGTCGGCGATGGGAAAGACGTGTGTGATCAACGGCGCGAGATCGAGTTTCCCGGCGGCGAGCAACTGGAGGAAGGCGTCCATGTTGCGTTGCTCGGTCCATCGGACGTAGCCGATGGGATAGTCCACGCCCTTGTCTTCGTACACCGGATCGTACCGGCCGGGGCCGTAGCTGCGGCTCAGGCGGAAGTCGAGTTCCTTGCGGTAGAAAATGTCGCGCGGAATCTCCATGCCGGTCTGGCCGACCATCACGACGCGGCCCCGGTCCCGGCAAAGTTGCGCGGCCAGTTCCAACGGCTCGCTGGAATCGGTCGCGGCAGCGATGATCACGGCGTCGGCGCTGTCGGGTTCGCCCGTTGCGACGCCGGCCAGCGCGCAGGCACCGGGTTGCGGGTCCCAACCGACGACGCGACAGCCGGCGGCGCGCAGGAGCTGGACGGTGAGCTGGCCGACGAGGCCGAGTCCGATGACGGCAACGGTCTCGCCCAGCCGGACATCGGCCTGGCGGACGCCGTGCAGGGCGATGGCGCCGAGCGTGGTGAACGCGGCGTGTTCGAGCGCGACGCCTTCGGGAACTTTCGCGCAGAGGTTTTGCGGGACGGCAACGATCTCGGCGTGGCTGGCCCGGTCCTGTCCGCCGCAGGCAACGAGGTCGCCGGGGGCGAAATCGGTGACGCCTTCGCCGACTTCGATGACGGTGCCGGCGGTGGCGTAGCCGAGGGCTTTCCACTGGTCGAGGCGCGACTGGACCTTGTTCATGGTGGCGACGAGGCCCTCGCGCTTGAGGGTGTTGAGGACCTGCTTGGCGAGGTCGGGGCGTTTGCGCGCCTTGCCGAGCAGGGATGCCTGTCCCATCTCGACGGTGCTGCGCTCGGTGCCGGCGCTGACGAGCGAGAAGGCGTTGCGGACGAGCACTTCGCCGGGGGCGACAACGGGCGGTGGCACCTCGGCGACCATGAGTTCGCCGGTCTTGAAATCCTGAACGAGTTGTTTCATGCGATGGGCTGTTCTCCACTGCGGTCAATGAATGTCTGGAACCAAAACTCCAACGTGACCAGCGCCCAGAGTCGCAGGGCGTAGTCTTCGTAGCCTTGCTGGTTGGCGTCGTAGATCGCTTTCACGGCGTCGGCGTCCAGCAGCCCGCGGTCGCGGAACCGCTTGCCAAACAGCATATCATAAATCGGCTCGCGAAAGTCTTTCTTTATCCAGGCGCGCACGGGGCTGCTGAAACCGGCTTTCTTGCGCCAGATGATCTCGCGCGGCACCCACGGGGCAACGGCGCGTTTGTAGATGTACTTCTGCTGGCGACCGTGGATTTTGCAGGCGGCGGGCAACGACATCACCAGCTCGACAAGCCGGTAATCCAGCAACGGCTCGCGCACCTCAACGGAGGCGGCCATGCTGCATTTGTCAGCGTAGGCGAGGTTCAGGCACGGCAGGAACGTCTTCAGGTCGAGATAGAAAATCCGGTTCAACGGTTCCATCGCCTCCGCCCGGCGCAGGTAACCGAGATGCTGGTCGTACACTTCGTCGGGGCTGACCGCGCGTCCCATCAACACGCTCAGCTCCTCCGGCCTGTAGCACGAGAGGTAGCCGAGGTACGATTCCTCGAACGGGTAACGGGCGCTGCGGATGAACTTCTTCAGGTTGCGCCACGGGGCCGACATGCGGTCGGCGCTGGCGATCTGGCGGTGCGCCACGGCCCGCTCGAACGTGCTGCGCATTGCCGCCGGCATCTTGCGGTACTGGATCGCCAGTTTCGCGGCGAGATGGCGCGGATAACCGCCGAAGAGTTCCTCGCCGCCGACGCCCATGAGCATCACGGTGGCTTTGCGTTTGGCGGCGCGGCAGATGAGGTAGGTCGGGATCGCCGCGGGATCGGCGAGCGGTTCGTCGAGATGCCAGACCAGCTTCGACCAGTGTTCAAAGCCGGAGGGTTCGAGTTCGATTTCGTTGTAGTCGAGCGGCTGCGCGCGTTCGGCCATCAGCCGTGCGTAACGGAGGTCGTCGGGGATGATGTCGAGCGCGAGGTCTTGCGGGCGGAACCCGGCGGTGAACGTGATGATCGGGTCGCGGGTGTGTTGGCGGGCCATCGCAAGGATGGTGCTCGAATCGAGGCCACCACTGAGGAACACGCCGAGCGGCACGTCGCTGATGAGACGCTGCTGGACGGACTCGCCGATGAGTTCGGCCACCTCGCGTTCGGCCGCGGCATCGTTGTCGCGCCCGCCGACAAGATGCGGCACGTCCCACCACGGCGCGATGCGCGTGTGGCCGTCGCGCCAGGTGAGTTTGTGGCCGGGCGGAAGTTTCATGATGCCGCGGAAGAGCGTGTCGGGATCGGGCACCCAAAGGAAGGTGAGATACTTCGGCAGCATCGCCCGGTTGAACTCGCGCGGCACGCCGGGGAGCTGGAGCAACGCCTTGATCTCGGAGGCGAACGCGAACCCGTCGGGCAACTCGACGTAGTAGAACGGTTTCACACCGAGCCGGTCGCGCACGGCGAACAGCGTCCGCTCCTGCGAGTCCCAGATGGCGAAAGCGAACATGCCGTTGAGCCGGTCGAGACAGGCGTCGCCCCAGGTCAGGTAGGCGTGGAGAATGACCTCGGTGTCGGTGTCGGAGTGGAACGCGATGCCTTTCTGTTCGAGCGCGCGGCGGACGTCGTGGAAATTGTAGATCTCGCCGTTGAACACGATCCAGTACCGGCGGGTCGGGTCGGTCATCGGCTGGTGGCCGCGCGGCGAGAGGTCGAGGATGCTGAGCCGTTTGTGGCCGAGCCAGGCGTCGCCGATGTGCTCGACGCCGTCGTCGTCGGGACCACGGTGCACCATCGTGGCAAGCGCGCGCCGGAACACCGGCTCGGCGAGCTGTTCATGGCGGCTGATGAATCCGAGGATGGCACACATAATCAGGTCGAGAGTTCGGAGACGATGAAACGGAACTTGCCCGCTGCCGTCCGTTCGATGGCGTCCACGTACTCGAAACGGACGCCGATGACGTCGCCGAGACGTTGGCGGGCTTCGCGCCGCACGGTCTGTTCGTCGGCGTCGCCATAGCCGTCGGCGCGGACAATCCGGACAACGATTTCATCTGGCCGCCGCTGGACGATCTGCGCCTCGCGGACGTGGCGGACATCCTTGAACAGATGGTCGAGGCGTCCGACGAGCCGGCCGTCGGGCGTGCGGATGTAATCCTCGACGCGTCCCTCGACGCGCTCGATCAACGGGAACGCGCAGCCGCACGGGCAATTGCCGGGCTTGGCGACGGCGCGGTCGCCGACGCGGTAGCGGATGAACGGCATGGCGGGATTGTTCAGGCCGGTGCAAATCATCGTCCCGTCGGCGAGCAGTTCGAGCACGCCATAATCGAGCCGGTAATGCAGGTTGCCGGCGGCGCACTGGACGATGTTGGTGGTCATCTCCGTGTTGCCGTACCAGTCGAGCACGCGGACGCCGAACGCCGTCTCGATGGCCGTGCGCTGGAAATCCAGCAGCGTCTCGCTCGCCGTGAACACCGCTTTCGTCTGGCAGCCGCCCGCCTGCGCCAACAGGTACAACGACGACGGGTAGCCGTGGATGAAATCAGGCGCGTACCTCCGCAACGCGTCGAGATAGGCGCCGAGGTTTTGCGGCGCGAGGTGGTAGGAGGAACACAACAGCCGTTTCTCCACCGAATCCACGCGCCAGAACGGCGGCCGCGACTGGTTCGCGGGCACCACGGGATGCCCCGCCACGTACGCGCCACGGCTCGGAAACGGCGTGCCGCCCCACGCCCGGTGCCGCCAGCGAAACGCCATCTCCGTCTGGTAACACTCCCCGCTCATCCACAACGTCAACGGCGTCCCCGTCGTCCCGCTCGTGTACGCCGGGATCAGCCGCCGGCGGTCGTGGAGGTCCGACACAAACTTCTCCGGCTCTGCCACCACCGTTGCCTTCTCCAGCACCGGCCACGCGCCCAAGTCATCCGTCGGACAACCCAGCGCCTGGTAAAACGGCACGTGCGCCACCGCGTACCGCAGCAACGCGTGGAGCGCCGCCCGTTGCTCCGCGAGCAACTGGTCGCGCGACTCCCGTTCGTTGCGCGCCAGCCGCGCCAGCGCCGCGTGAAACGCCCGTCCGTATTTCTGACGCCAGCCGCGCGCGCTCGCCGCGTTCACCGCGACAGTCTGCGCCCCGACCGGCAGCGCGTCGTAGATGTCCTTACTCCGCTTCAATGTGCCCCTTCCATCCGAAATGCGGCTCGAACCGGAACACCTCGCCAAGTTCCGGCCTGACCTCGACCTGTTCCGGCGAGATTTCCTCCCGGATCATCGGCAGCTTCCGCCAATCAAACCCCATCAACCGCGCCGCCACGAAATCCACCGCAAACGGGTTCGTTCCCGCCAGCAACACGCCGCACGGTTTCGCGTCCGCCGCCATCGGCCCGTTCCCCTCGCCCGCGATGATCCCGTCCACAATCGAAATGTACCGGCGCGGACGCGCAAAGAACGCGCGGTTCAAGTCCAGCACCATCCGCCACGTCGTGTCGTTGCCGTGCCAGTTGCCGCTACGGACCACCTCGTTCGTCTCGCCGAAAATCCGCGACCCGACCCGCTTCGCGACCGGCCCCCACCACTGCGCCGCCCGGCCGCTCTTGCGCGCCGCCGCCTTGAACGCCGAGATCAACCGCGACTGCACCTTCGCCTTCGCGTCGCTCGTCGGAAACTCGTCGCCGCCCTCCGCCGGCGTGCCGATGCAGAAGTGCGGCAGATAATTCTTGTCGCCGTTGATCCCGACGAGATTTTTCAAACTGACCGTCAGCCCGACCTTCTTGTGCGTCTTCAACTTCGGCAGGTTCACGAACAGGTCCGCGTCCATCGCGCTGCGGCTCAACAGATACTCGTGCCGGCCACGCGCGTGATGTTGCTGGGTGAACGACGAATCGTAATCCGCCCCGTAAAACCGCCCGCTCTTGCCGTGAAAATGACTCTTCTCGCCTAGATTGACCAGTGTGTAGCCGCGCGGGTCCTCCGGCAGTTTGCGTCGCTCGACGATCACCCCGCGCACCGTCCGCCACACTTCCCGGCGCAGGTCCAGCACCTCCACCGTCAACTCCGGAAACTCCTTCGCCAACCGCTCCCGCAACTGCGGAAGCTGCGCCCGCCGGCAGATCGCGTCGAAATCGCTGTCCGTCTGTGGCGCGTCCGCGATGGTGATCGTCCCGCGACCGTTCATCGCCGCCGCCGCCGCCCGCGCCACCGCCGCGATCACCGTCCCGTGCGTGATGATCTGCTCCCATTCACCGGGTCGCTCTGTGTGCGATTGCCGGATGAAATTCGGCTTGAGCAAAACCCGCTGGCCCGGCTGGATCAGTTCCGACCAGCGCAAGCCGAGCGCCGACATCGCCTCGGCGACCGACGCGCGCACCAGCCCGTCCTCATAACGGGGCGGCTGGCGAATGACAGCGACGCGCTGTTTCATATTTCGCTTGTGACTTCCAACTTCTGACCTGCCGACACCACAATCTCGGTCGCCAATGTCACCAACACCTTGCCATCCTTCGCCTCTTGACGAAACTCAACCGGTCGTCCGTTCATACTCACCTTCGCCACCTTTCGACCAGCCAGCGAGATGGTCTTTACCCGCAGCCTGCCGTACTTCACCCACACTTCTGACTTCTGACTCCTGACTTCTGACTTCTGACTCCTGACTTCTGACTTCTGTCTGAACGTGCCCCAACCTTCCGCGCTGGTGAACGCCGCCTTGAAGTTTTCCGACGTCAGGCGCGGCGCGAAACCGATATGCGCTTTCGGGCCGTGGTACTCGAAGCCGCACGCGGCGAGATAAACGCCGTAGCTGGCCATCGAACGCGCGTAGTGGTCGCCGCACTCGACTTCGTTCCACGGGTTGCGCCGCGACGCGTGGTAGCGGTCGTGCACCGCGCGCGTGACGGCAAGCCCTTCCTGCACCATGCCTTCCCAGACCATGTGACTGGCGGCTTGGTACTCGAACCCGTTCATGCACTCGTTGAAATAACCGGCAGGCCCCCCCGGCCCTTTGCCTTTGGCTTGCTCGTAGTCCCAGCCGCTGCGCGGAAAACTGCACATCAACAGCCCGGCCTCGCCAGCCATCGCATACCAGCGACCCGCTGTGTAACGCTCGCGGTACGGGCCGACGTCGGGCGTGAAGTTGTACTTCCACAACGACCGCAACGCCGACTTTGTCTCCTTCACCGGGAACACACGCGGCAGGCCGACCTGCCACGCCCAACTCTGGCCCATCACCTGGTCAATCTCGCAGCCGCTGCCGGAGTTGATCGCATTGAGATGTTGTGGGTCAGGCTTGTTGATGAAGTATTCGCCGTCGAACAACTGTGCCACGATGTACTTCTGACCGCGCGCTGAAATCTCACGGCACTGCTTTGCGAACCCGGCATCGCCCATCTCGTCGGCCATCGCGGCGGCGGCCTCCAACGCGGCGAGGTACAAACCGCTCAGCCACGCCACAGGGCCGAACCAATCCGTGTCGAGCGTGTTGTGCTGGTTGCTCACGATGATGCCATCGCCATCTGCGTCCTTGGCGATCAGCCATTCCGTCGCGCGCTTCACCCCCGGCCAGATCCGTTTCAGGAACGCGTCGTCCGCCGACATCTGGTGTTCGCGCAACGCCCGCAACACTGTCCCGGCCTGCCCGTCAACCGCTGGGGCACCGTTGTTCTCGCCGCGGAAATGGATCGCGCCGTCAGGTTGCAGCGCGAGGCCGAAATCAGTCCGCTCGCGGACTGTCCGCTCCAGTTCCGGGAACTGCCGCGCCATCGCGTGCGCGTATTGCCAGACGTGGGCGCACGTGCCGGCACAACAGCCGACGCCTTCCCACCCCCAGAACCGGCCCGAGGCGAAGCGGAAGCAGGTCGAGGTCGCAAGAATCGAGGTGTTCAGTTGCGTGCGGTCGAGGAACCAGAACGGCAACGTCGAGTCGTACCACGTGTCGCGCCAGAGCCGCGTCTGCGACGCCAGCCGCTCGAAGTTTGCGGCGACGTACTTCGCGACCGCCAACGCCGAATCGAACTTCGTTGCGTAAAACCGGCCGGTGTCACGCACTCCCTTGATTTCGAGGTTCGGGAAATGCCACGCCAACACAAACGTCACCGTCGCCGATTTGCCGGCATCGAGTTTGAATTTGCGACCGAGCGAGCCTGTGTCTGCCACCTCCGCCGGCACGCCGAGCAACGCTAGCCCCATCGCACCGAAGTCTGACTGCAATTCCGCGGCCGCACCAGCAGGCGGCGCGTCGGCGAACACAATCTGGTCAACGTTGATGTGGCCCCACGGACCGGTGGCAGCGTCCACGATCTCAATGTGCGCTTCACGGCCCTGGAGATCGAACACGTTCCAGAAAGCCGATTCCAGCCGCTCGTTGTTGTGGCCGGTGGCGGTGCGCACAGTTTTGCCTGCAACGACGAGGTTGATGCAGGTCTTGTCCTTGTGGCCGCCGCCGCCGATAAGGAACGTGATGTACCGGCGCTCAATCTTGAACGGCTGGGAAACGAGCTTGCCGGTCGCGCTGTCGCGGCCCAAGTACGAGTTGACGAGGCCATTGCCTTCGTAGCCGCTGACTTGTTGTTGTCCCTTCCACGTGCCGCTGGCCGGGCGTTCGCCGAAGGCTTTGCCTTCCGCGGTCCATTTGCCGTAGCCCGACTCGAAATCCTCGAAGAGAATCTCCGGCTGCGGCGGCGTGGCGGTCGCGCTGGGTTTCTCCGCCGAGCATTCGAGGAAGGTGAAATTTGTTCCGGAAATGTTCCGGCTGTGCCGAACACAGCCGGCGGAACGGCCAACGACATTTTCCAGCGAGCCGGTCAGCGTCGCTTCGATGGCGGTGTTGGAAGTGTTCTTGACCGTGAACTGCATCACCGTCGCCGGCAGGCTGGAGTCGTCGGTGTTCAGCGGGATGAACGGTGAGAACGCCTCCAGCGTCACAGCCACATCGTCGGCGCGATACTCGACCCGGCCGATTGGATACTCGCCGCGGAAGCTGATGTCGGAAAATCCGGCACTGTCGAGTGTTCTCGTCTTCCCGCCGATGGTCAACGTGAACTTCTGTTCCAACGGCGATTCTGGCTGCATCGGCTTGGCATAATGGGCCGAGCCGGTGCGGATGTGCTGGTTGAAGATGTCCCAGTGCCAGAGTTTGCCGTCCCCGCCGAGATAGAGTTGGCCCGCGCAGATGCCGCCGACGGGCATTCCGATCAGTTCGAGTTCCTTGCCGCGATACACTTCCGGCGTGCCGCGCGCGAATAGCGACTTCACCCAATCGGGGCTGAGTTTCTTGTCGGCGGGGACGAGCTTCTCGAAATCTTCCCGCGTGAACGGCCCGGCCATCACATCCAGACGCGTTGCCAACAAGGCGAGTGTTCCGGCTGCCGTCAGGCGCAAGAATTGGCGCCGATCCACTCCATTGTCACACCCGTAACTCTGTGAATATCCCTTCGTCTGGTTCATGGTATGGTCTCCGGTCAGATTGAGAGTTAAACTTTCTTCGTCTTGTGACCGCCTACTTTTGCGGAAGCTTCGTATATCGGCATCAATGCGCTGTACAAGGCTATAATCTCTCCGACAATTTGGGAACCCTTTTTGATAGCGTCTTCTTTGCTGACCCGACGAAGAATGTACAAGTCAACCCATCGGTCGGAAGGGATGGTAGCTAACCGCTCGTAGCTGGGAATCTTACTCACCGGGATGGAATGCCCTTTACCAAGGCGTTCCGTCCGGTAAACCTCCAAGCCATGCTCTGTTGCGAGGTTGTGAAGAATGGTTGTTCCATCGCCTTCCTTCAGCCAATTGAGAAAACTAATCCAATCTTGACGTGGATCCAAAACATCGTCAGACCGTTCGATGTGAAGGCCATACGTGACAGAATTCGGCGTGTTCTCAAGTTCTAATGCCACTTGAAACTTGATCTGATAAAAATGCTCTCGCTTCTTCGTCAGGCTGCCATCGCTGCGCACTACCTTCTCTTCACCCCAATGCCCTTCAGCGGCGTTATAAAACCTCGGACCACGAGGACAGCGGTTCAAAAAACGCTGCGTCTTGGTCGAAAACCGCTTGCAAATATCTTTCCCCAATTGTTTTCGCCAATGTATGCCTGCTAAGTTATCCGTGAAGTCCGTCTCGACAAATCCATTGAAAGTCGTAGGGGGCGGCGGTTTGACAGGATTGCGAATCCGGTTCTGATGCTTGTCAATCATGCGCCAGAGGTCATCAGCAGACGTGGTATGTTGAACTCCGTTTGCGTCCTCGTATTTAACGTTTGGATCATTGACGCCACGAATAGTAATTTTACCGCTGTGGATTTCGTATGTTTCGCCAACCTTGAACTGCCTCGTCATGGTTTCCTCCGTTATTTCTTGGGACCGTGTGTTGTTTAGGCAAACCGAGAATACCAAAAACTTCGTGACAACCGAGGTTCTTTTTCTTGATCCCCTACGATGAATGGCAAGAGATTCACTTCTGAATCCAAGCGTTCTTCTGATCTGCGATGGTTTTCAGAAATTCCTCTCGCTGTAATTTCGTCAGGCGGATGAACCGAAAAGTTCTATTCAGTTTCAGTAATGGTTTCGGGATGCGGGATAACGGAATATAAGCGAGGCGGACACGATGGCGCCGGGCGATTTGTTTTATCCGCCGGCTGGGCGCATAAGCGGCGTAATACGCCACAACTTTTCGCGCACAGAATCGAAACATGATCTCCAGCCAACCGTACAGGTTATCGCTTGGCTTCTCATGTCTAAGTTTTACCAGCGGAAGGATGACGTTGTCATAGAAGGTTCTTCCGCTCGTGGGGTCCTTCAGCCAATTTGGACAATCCAAAGACACCAGCGAGAAATCGCGCCGCCGCAGTGTGACCCGACAGGGCGTATCTTGTAGGAGAACCGGGTCTGAAGCTTCGCGCGAGCAGCTTCCCACATGCTTGAATGACGGGTCAGTCCAACCAGCGTCCTCTTTACCTTCAGCTTTGCCCTGTAAAATCTCGGAGCGCTCGCTCCGATTGGAAAAGTCAATGACGGCATTGGTTATTCTCAGTTGTGCGTTGGCTTGCTCGCGCACGTAAACCGTTCCGTCTTTCCAGTGACGGATGGTGTCTCGGACATCCACGCCATCACGCAAGCCGGCTTGGAACGGGAATGACTTCGATTCCTGCGAGTCCGGCAGGCTGGCATGTTCCAGCACATAGCGAACAAATGCCTCGTAAGCGGTTTCATCAGAAGGATACGCCATCCACTCCCACGGATCACCGTCTTTTGCCTTGGGAACAGAAGCATAGGGTGCCTGCATTTTCCTAGTAGCATCTAATTGTTGCGCTACCCACAGGCTGCGAGAACCAGGAGACGGCCAGTACGGCTCTGCTGTCAACCACCTACCCTCCAGCCGGTAACCTTGCTTTCCGTCTTTCCTCTCATAAGTCAGAGAAGGAAGACCATGAGTTTGGGCACCATCGCGCTCTCGCATGGCGATCAGATAGAGCCGTCCAGCGTATCGGTTACCCAACGTCGCTGAAGCTGCCGTGAGCAGCTCTCCCAAACCCGGCATCTCTCGAATCCCTGAAGAAGCTGCAAAATTCCGGGCGTAAATGAGCATTCGGGCCACGTCCACACTGGCACTAACCGGTTCTGCTGACTCATCTGCGGGAGCGTCGTGTCCAGCAATTCTCAGAGTCACGTCTGCTTTCGACTGGCAGGCCGCTAAGCCGAGAGCACGAACCGTTTGCCATTCGTCGTAACGACAGGGAGTTTTTGCGTATCGGGCGAGTTGGAAAGGCGTTCGGCCGGTCATTTTGTAGAGCGCGGTTGGTGAAAGCTTTGCTCGACGGAAGGTGCGGCTTCTAATTACCCGCACAGCCGGGCCGGTAAAGTTCCCAGACCGTAGCCGCTGCGCCATTCGTGTCCAATGAGCCATTCCACCAACCCACATTACGCATCGAAACTGTTTCATCAACTCCGAGAGCCGTTGTGCCATGAATGCTTCACGGGCCAAGTCTCCGCCTGCGGGCGGTCCCGCTGTTGCCTCCAACGCATCCGTCGTTTCCAGGAACTGCTGCCGACCTACACGGGACGCAAATTCACAGGACGGTAAATTCACTTTCGAGCGGTGGATCGGGTCTGCCACGTCGAGGTCAACGCAAAAAGCGGGCAGCCGCTTTTGGCGCGCCAGCCGATAAGCTTCGATAATGGAATCGCCGGAAACACACGGTATGAAAGTTTCTTTGCTCACGGATACTGCTAAGTCCGGCCAGCACGATACCAACCAGTCCATCTCCCCGGCGATTGTTGCCGGTAATTCTACTGCCACAGCGTCGGGGCGAAACTTCTCAATTGCCGCACGCACGACTTGTGCAAACACCGGCTGGTAATGATACGAGGGAACTCCAACCAGATTTTCGCACGTTTCGATAAGGCATTCCGCGCTCACGGTTACTCGCCAGTCTCCGTGTCAGCCGTTATCAGCACTTGGGACACGGCTCGCTTCAAGGGATTTGCCAGCCCGGTTTTGCGGAGCTTCTGAGCATACTGCGCGAGCGACAGCTTGTCGCGGACACTATCGCGGCATCCATTCGAGGCCCGCTTCTTGAGTTCTGCGAACACCTGCCTCAACAAGTCATCATCCACACCCGGACACTTCAAGCGCACAATCTGTTCCTGTATTTCCCACGGCGGACTGACTACCTCGATCTTCGGTTTCAGCCGACTCTGGATATAGCCAGGCAATTCATACACGCTGGCATCGTCATTCATGGTCACACACACACGAAAATCTGTGTGCGCATGGATTTTGACCGCAGCCAATGCGCTCTCGACGTAGCGCCGTTCATCCAACAGGGGTGCCAGAGACGCCCAACTTCGCTCCGGCATTCGATTGCCTTCGTCAAGGATCAAGACGCCGCCTCGCAGCATTGCGGACACAACGCTGGACGCGCGATATTCGATGTGCCGGTTGCCGGTCAATACCGGAGTGATGATGAGGTCTTCCGGTCGCGTGTCCATCGTGCATTGGAACAAATACACATCGCGGCCCAGCTTGCGACCCACCGCCGAAGCCAATGTGGTCTTGCCGATGCCCGGCTCTCCAATCAACCGCGGGTTGAGCGGCGGCTCGATGTTAGACAGCCGCAGCCACGCGGCTTCCAACTGCCGCAGGTAATCGTCGTAGTCAACCCATTCGGACACGTGGTTGTCAGCCGTCGCCAATGTGAGTTCAACACCTTGAATGATCACCTTCTCCATGTTGCTCATCCTGATTCTCCTTCGTAGTTTTAACCGTGGACCCACCCGAATTTCTTGAACGTTTTCCCCAGAACCGATTCTATCAGCTCAGCCAACTGCAATAGCAAGCTTTTGACCCACCACGTCCATGCCGTTTGTATCCTGATTCGCTGTGGCCTTCAAGCGTGGCGTTGTGGTAGCATTCCGGCCATGAAAGCCCTGTTTCTTTCCTTCGTTTTGCTCGCTACCGCTTACGCCGCGCCACTCCAGAAATTTGTGGACGACGGCACTATCGCGGGCGCCGTCACGCTGGTCGCGCACCGCGGCAAAACTATCAGCCTCGAAGCCGTCGGATATGCCGACCTTGCCGCGCGCGCGCCGATGCGAACCGATAACCTCTTCTGGATCGCCTCGATGACCAAGCCGATCACGGCCACCGCCGTGATGATGTTGCAGGACGAAGGCAAACTCTCTGTCGAAGACCCGATCGAGAAGCATCTGCCGGAGTTCAAAGGGCAGTGGATGATTGCCGAGAAGGGCAAGGACGCGCTGACGTTGAAACGCCCGCCGCGCCCGATCACGTTGCGCGACCTGCTCACCCACACCTCCGGTCTCGGCAACCTCGACGCGCCGCGCCCCGACTGTTCGCTCGCTGAGTTGGTGATGGCCTACTCGCAGAAACCGCTGGAGTTCGTCCCCGGCAGCAAATGGAGTTACTGCAACGCCGGTATCAATACACTAGGCCGCATCGTCGAGATCGTGTCGGGCCAGCCCTACGCCGAGTTTCTTGAACAACGCCTCTTCCGCCCGCTCGGCATGAAGGACACCACGTTTTGGCCGACCGAACGCCAAGCTCGCCGCATCGCCAAGTCCTACCAGCCCGGCAAAGACGGTCACAGCCTGGAGGAGACGAGTGTCTTCTTCCTCAAAGGCCCGCTCACTTCGCGCACTCGTACAGCGTTCCCCGCCGGTGGCCTGTACTCCACCGCGTCCGACCTCACCAAGTTCTACCAGATGGTCCTCAACGGCGGCATCGTCGGCAACCGTCGCTATCTATCGGAAGCCGCCGTCAAACAAATGACCACCACGCAGACCGGTGACCTCAAGACTGGTTTCGTGGACGGTATGAGCTTCGGCCTCGGCTGGGGCGTCGTGAAACAGCCAACCGGCGTGACTGCGGTGCTTTCGCCCGGCACCTTCGGACACGGCGGAGCCTACGGCACGCAAGGCTGGATTGACCCGCAACGCGAGTTGGTCCTCGTCATGATGATCCAGCGCGCCAAACTCCCCAACGGCGACGCCTCCGACATGCGCCGCGTCTTCCAGGAAAGCGCCGTGGAGGTGATTTCTAAATGACCGAGGTTACACCACAAGCCGCGATGGGCTTGGCATTCGAATGCGGTTGGGATATGGTTTGGGTATGAGCGTAACGTTGCCATTGAAGGAAATGACGGTGGGCGAGAAGCTGGCGGTCATGGAATCGCTGTGGGAGGACCTCAGCCGGTCACCCGACGCCATCGAGTCGCCCGCCTGGCACAAGGAAGTACTTGATGAGCGCCGCCAGCGCGTGGCCAGCGGGGCCGCGCAGTTTGTGGACTGGGAAAAAGCCAAAGCGAATATTCGTGACCGACTGTCGTGAGAATCGAGATTCTTGACGAGGCCCAGGAAGATTTGCTCGCGGGCTTTCAGTTCTACGAACGCCAAGATCGCGGACTGGGTTCCTATTTTCTGGACTGTTTGTTCTCCGACATTGATTCGCTGCGGCTGTACGCCGGTATTCACGCAGTCGTTTACGGCTACCATCGGATCCTATCCAAGCGTTTCCCGTTTGCCATTTACTACGATGTGCAGAATGAGTTGATTCGCGTGCATGCAGTGTTGGATTGTCGCCGTAACCCTTCGTGGATCAAACGGCGACTGACAAACGGTGACTGACAATGCGTAGAGATCCTCGTCATGACGATCCAGCACGCCAAACTCCCGAACGGCGACGCCTCCGATATGTGCCGCGCGTTCCAGGAAAGCGCCGTGGAAGCAATCACCACGCGGCGTTGATGAAAAGGCACGGATGACAGGTTCCTTCTTCGAAAACTTCCGGTTGGCGTGCCTTGCGGTGGGAGGCTACTTCATCGTCCGCGCCTTGATCACCGGGCGCATTGAGTTTATCGGCGGAAAACCGATTGTGCGTTCCCAGACGCCGCGTGACTTCTGGATTGTCTTGGGAGTGATTGTCTTGGTGTTCACGCTCATCATGTTCGGCTTGTTCCAGATTGGAAAATAACCCATGAACCAACGACTCATCGTTTCTTTCGCTATCGCCTTGGTGCTGGCGACCGGGGCGGCGCCGTACAAGCCGTCCGACGGCGAACTCCGGCAAATCCGCGCGAAGACCGACGAACTGGCCGCCTCACTAAAACGGCTGAGGGCGGACGACGCTTTGCTGGCCGACGTCGAGGTCTATCACAAGGCGGCGGTCTGGATCGTGCGCTACGCTGACGAGGAATTTTACGCGAAGCGATACGTCGCCGACACGCTCGCCGTCCTCGACCGTGGCCTTGCCCGCGCAAAAGAACTCGCCGCCGGCAAGCCGTCGTGGCCGGCGCAAAAAGGCCGGCTCGTGCGCGCCTATCGCTCGCGCGTGGACGGCAGCGTCCAGCCGTACGCGCTGACGATCCCCGACCACTGCGATGGCCGGCTCGATGTCGTGTTGCACGGACGCGGCGGGACGCTGAACGAAGTCAGTTTCATCGCGTCGCACGACACCGGCAATCCCGCGCCGCCGGAGCAGCATCACATCACGCTGGAGGTTTTCGGTCGCGTCAACAACGCCTACCGCTGGGCGGGCGAGACCGACGTGTTTGAAGCCATCGCATCCGTCCGTCAACGTCATCGGATTGACGAAAACAGAATCGTGTTGCGCGGTTTCTCGATGGGCGGCGCCGGCGCGTGGCATCTCGGCCTGCATCATCCGGACCTGTGGGCCGCGGTCGAGGCAGGCGCGGGGTTCACGGATACTAAACGCTACGCGAAGCTCGACAGCCTGCCGGCGCACCAAGACACCACGCTGCACATCTACGACGCGGTGGACTACGCGCTCAACGCGGCCAACGTCCCGTTCGTCGGCTACTGCGGCGAGGACGACAAAGCGTTACAG
>Ga0163200_1000435_pt1 | contig 18224 bp, 14 predicted proteins | sample PL_2010_200m_FD_113535 | JGI IMG/M metagenome (GOLD analysis project Ga0163200, IMG submission 113535) | Freshwater microbial communities from Powell Lake, British Columbia, Canada to study Microbial Dark Matter (Phase II) - PL_2010_200m | ecosystem: Environmental > Aquatic > Freshwater > Lake ... | reverse complement strand
GTAGGATTTCACCACTGACTTATCATTCCGCCTGCGCACCCTTTAAACCCAATGAATCCGGATAACGCTTGCATCCTCCGTATTACCGCGGCTGCTGGCACGGAGTTAGCCGATGCTTATTCTTACGGTACCATCAACCCCGGTACACGACCAGGGAATTTTTCCCGTACAAAAGCAGTTTACAACCCGTAGGGCTGTCATCCTGCACGCGGCATGGCTGGGTCAGACTTGCGTCCATTGCCCAATATTCCTTACTGCTGCCTCCCGTAGGAGTCTGGTCCGTGTCTCAGTACCAGTGTGGGGGAAAATCCTCTCAGAACCCCTAGACATCGTAGTCTTGGTGAGCCGTTACCTCACCAACAAACTAATGTCACGCATGCCCATCTAAAACCGCCGGAGCTTTAATTATAATATGATGCCATATCATAATATTATGAAGTATTAATCCCGATTTCTCGGGGCTATTCTCCAGTTAAAGGTAGGTTGCATACGCGTTACGCACCCGTGCGCCACTCGCCACCAGGTATTGCTACCCGTGCTGCCGTTCGACTTGCATGTATTAGGCCTGCCGCTAGCGTTAATCCTGAGCCAGGATCAAACTCTCCATAGTAAAAGGAAAATTGATCTTGTCAGGTTAATTATTCCAAAGAAATTACGAAAATTTCTGGGATATTTGCTACTCTTCTTTACTTCAGACTTTCAAAGAACGTTATCGTTTCCGGCAACCCTGCCGGAAGTGAATTCCTAAATTAGGACTGCAAAAGTACAACCATTTTTTCACACCGCAAAATATTTTTCCTGTTTCTCTAGGAAATTTTCTCTGCTGACCTGGTGAATCCGTACGAAATCCTCTTAATCACTTGATTCTTCTGCAGTTTCTTAAAGAACAAACCTCCAGGTGTGTCAATCGGAGTGCAAAAATATAAAAAATTTCCGGTTCCGTGTACGTGAAATCTGGATTCTGGTTACATTTGCATATAGATTGAATCAAAAACGGTTCATGAGCAAACTGATACGATACTTTCTCCTGCTTCTCATTATCCCCTTGGGCTGGACAGGATACAGTCAGAATCCCGACTCCATTACCGTCATTCCTATGGTTACGGTAAAAACTGATACGGTTCAACCCGGACAGCAAAAGGCCAGAACTGGCAGAACTGCCCGGCCGGATAACTTCTGGCGCCGGATTGCCCTCGGAGGGAATATTGGTTTTCAGTTTGGAACTGTTACCGGTTTCAACATAGCACCGGAAGCACGGATCCGAACAATCGATTACCTCTATGTGGGCGTTGGCTTTATCTACCAGTATTTCCGCTTCAAGGATTATTTTTACGACCTGACCGAAAAGGATTATATCAGCTATACATCCAATACCTTCGGTGGACGAATTTACGCACGCTACTACCTGCGAAGCCTGTTCGACAACTGGGCCGGAAACTTTTATGCGCATGTTGAATACGAGTACCTTCACTATATAATCCCCTTTGAACTGGATCCAAATGGAAAGTACCAGGCAGTGTATTATCCCAACGATTTTTACTCCCGAGGAAGGGAAGTTCGGGACATACAAAGCATCTTTGTGGGAGGGGGCTACAGCCAGCCGATCAGCAACCGGGTCTTTTTAGATTTCCTGATCCTGATCAATCTGAACGACAGCCCCTATTCGCCGTATACCAATCCGGTGTTCAGGCTGGGAGTAGGGGTGGGATTGTGACGAAGGACGAATTTCCTAATTTCGAATTTCCTAATTTCAACTGACCTACTATGGAGGTAAATAACGTAATCCTTGAATCTGAAAGCCGGTTCGGTTTTGAAGAAACTGTTGCCAGGATCAACCAAAAGGCCGATAGCACCGGCTGGAAGATCCCCACGGTTCACGACCTGCAGGAAACCCTCCGGAAAAATGATATAGATGTGCTGGAAGTAAAGGTGATCGAACTCTGCAAGCCTCAGTACTCAGGAACCCTGATGAAAGAGGATCCCACCAAATTTGTCTCGGCCCTGATGCCCTGCCGCATCTCCGTCTACCGGAAAACCAATGGTAAGACCTATATCTCCCGTATTAATGCCCCCATGCTCTCCCTCTTCATGGGAGGTACGATCGGCCAGGTGATGGGCCAGGCAGGAGCGGAGATGGAACGGATCATGAAGGAGATCCTGGTGGAGGAGCCGCTGCCGGACTTCTAGATGCTGGATGCTGCTGCTTCGTCGCTGCGCTCCTCGCAATGACAATGATGCTGGATACTTGATGCCAGATACCAGATGCCAGACACCCAAATACCTTCATACCTCATCCCTTATCCCTCGTCCCTCGTATCAAGGCCAATCCTCTTTCGGCATATCCAACAGGTGCCCCAGTTGCTTGATAAAGTAATTCAGATCGGAGAAAAGGGTTGCCCATCCTGAAACATTCCTGAATTCAATGGATTCAACTGCTGCAGTATGGGTGAGAAATGCTTCAGCGTACCGGCTGATGTCGACCATACCTGTATAGTTGATCCGTTCCGGTCGATCGCGGTGGGTATGATAATCCGGATGCATCCCGGTGGTCAGATAGAAGATTGGAACCTCTCCTTTATAAAAACATTCCTGGTCGGAAAAGCTGGAAGCCCCTTTGTATTTCTTTACACGAAAAGGGAATGCCGGCATCTCTTTATATACCTCTTTCCACTGGGGTGATGTAGAGGTGCCCAGGGCGGTAATCCGGTTCCCTTCGGCACCAAGCCGTCCCACCATATCGAAATTGCACATATAAACAACTGTTTCAATGGGAATAACGGGATTTGCACAAAAATAACCAGACCCGATCATACCCAGCTCCTCTGCGCCAAACGCGATAAACATGTAGTTGAATCGCCTGCTGCCTTCTGCCTTCAGATAACGCGCCAGCTCCAGCATCAGCGCCACTCCGCTGGCATTGTCATCAGCGCCGCACCTGGCCACTCCGGCCCGGTTTAACCCCTCGTGGTCGTAATGGGCACCCAGGACGACCGTCTGCGGTGCCCCGTTGTCAAGGAACCCTATAATATTATGGAAAGTAGTCCGGATCCGCGTAAAGCCGGCTCCCAACCGGGCCGGCTGACCTTCCAGCCGTTTCAGCTGCCTGGCGATACCTTCCGTAACAAAAAGCACAGGCCCTGGCATCGGTTCGGCATGATCAAAATCAAACAGATCGGGATAATCCGGCGAATCTGTATTCCACAGCAGGACCGCTGCAGCGCCCCGGCGAAAGGCTTCGGCCAGCCTGTTTTCGATAGATAACCGGCGACAGGCGACCGAATCGTTCTGAAGTTCCCTGGGAAGCGGAAATTCCATCAGCAGCACACAATCGGCCGGGTCTTGTTTCCCTGTATAGTCATCCCACTGAAGGGTGGAGTCAACAATCCCGTGACCGGCTACCAGAAGGTCCCCTTCCATTTTGTCGTTGGCTGAGAAGGAGGTCATGCCGAAGTCCCTGCGGTACCGGTGCGCATCGTAATCGGTGGCCAGGAAGTTTTCGACCCAGGAGTGGTAGGAATGTTCATAGGGAAGAGGCTGGAGATAACTGCCGCTATCGTTGCCTTTTGGCGTCAGTCCAATCGCACGGAACCGGTTGATGATGTAGCCAGCGGCGAGGCTGTCCCCTTTCGTTCCGGCTTCACGTCCTTTAAAAGAATCGGACGCCAGGATGAAGATATCTCTACGAAGCCGCTGGAGAATGGCTGAGTCAGAGAATGAGAATGAGAATTCCTGACCCTGAAGAGGTCCGGTATAGCCTGCAAACAGAAAGCACAGCCCGGGCAGCAGACGGGTAAAGGGGAAGCGCATAGGCGCTATCTTTTGGGGATATGCTTCAGCACGTCGAGGAGCAAATCCCAGAATTTGACTGTCGTAGGGATGTCCAGCCGTTCATCCGGAGAGTGGGCACCCTTGATCGTTGGCCCAAAGGAGACCATATCCATCCCCGGGTAGATCGCACCGATCAATCCGCACTCAAGCCCGGCATGAATAGCCAATACCTCCGGTTCCTGGTTAAAGAGCCGTTTGTATGAAGTGATTGTCAGGCGGAGGATCTCCGAATCGGGATTGGGTTTCCAGCCGGGATAGCCGGCAGTTTGTTCCACTTTCGCTTCGGCGAGGTGAAAAAGGCTGGCCACCATATCACCTGCATCCTTTTTGGATGATTCAACCGAACTGCGCTGACTGGTGGTGACCACCAGCTGATCTCCCTGCATCTTCACGGAAGCCAGGTTGGTGGAGGTTTCCACGAAGTGTTCGATCTCCCTCGACATGGCAATAACCCCGTGGGGACAGGCATAGAGTGCATTCAGCAGCCGCTCCTGCAGTCTCATGGCCAATACCGCAGAGGGCATCTCGGCCAGGATTGCAGCAAATTTCAGTTCCGGCTCAGTGACATGCAGTTCATCATGAAGTTCTTCCCTGAAGGTACCTATATAGGATTCAAACACATGCGTCGATCCGGAAGGGATTACAATCCAGGAGAAGCCTTCGCGGGCCAGGGCATTACGCAGATTCCCGGCGTTGATGGCAGCAATCCGGGCATCAAACTGCGCTGCTGCATTCCAAAGGAAGCGATCCAGGATTTTTACCGCGTTGCCCCTTCCTTTGTTGATGTCGTCACCAGAATGGCCTCCCACCAGGCCGGTGATGCTGATTTCATAAGCCACCTGACCTACCGGCGGATCTTCGGTCTCCATGAGAAAGCTCGCTATTGTATCTATTCCTCCTGCACAGCCAATAAAGATCTGTCCCTCATCTTCCGAATCGAGGTTGATCAGAATACGCCCCTGTAACAGATCGGACTTCAACCCAAACGCCCCGGTCAGTCCGGTCTCCTCATCCATGGTGAAGAGCGCTTCCAGCGGCGGATGGTCAATCTCATCCGATTCCAGGATGGCAAGGGTGGTGGCAATTCCGATTCCGCAGTCGGCACCCAGCGTGGTCCCTCTCGCCTTCACCCAGTTACCGTCGATCCAGGGGGTAATCGGGTCCCTGGTGAAGTCGTGGGCCTTGTCGGAATTCTTCTCGCCGACCATATCCATGTGACTTTGCAGGATTACCGTTTTGCGGTTGTCGTAACCCGCGGAAGCAGGTTTCCGGATCAGCACGTTTCCGGTCTCATCCAGAACCCCTTCCAGGCCATGGCGGCTGGCAAAACCCAGCAGGAACCGGGCAATCTTTTCTTCGTGTTTAGAGGGTCTGGGGACTTTGCAGATCTCATCAAAGTAATACCAGAGCCTTTCGGGAGCAAGTGATAAAATAGGATTTTCCATGGAGATATAATACGATATGGTAGCTGCAAAAATAGTTTTTTTTACCTTTACCCGAAAATAGAATAACAGCGAGTGGTACGCAAAGGGAAACAACAGAAGAAAATAGCAAAAGGGTCCCGCATCCGTTTCGGTTTCAGGAGCCTCGCTTTCCGGTACAGCATATTTTTTATCCTTGCCGTGATGCTGATTTTTATCGTCTCATTCATCTATACCCTGATCTATGCCCTGCAGATTCTGGCTAACGAGGCAAAGAATGATACCGCCAATACGATGGATCTTACTATTTCCCGGCTGGAAAAAACATTTCAGGAGGTTGAAGAGGTACCGAATGTCCTTGCCAGGTTCGTGAATACGGCTGATCCGAATTACGGTGAAATGCAAAAGGTGCTGCAGGGCATCGTGCTCAGTGAACCCTATGTATATGGTACCAGTATGGCCTTTGAACCCTATGCGTTCCGTCGGGACTCCCTCTATTACGCGATCTATTCGTATCAGACCGAGTCGGGGATCAGGACCAAATTCCTGGGAGGGGAATCCTATGACTACTTTGAGAAAGAATGGTATAAAAAAGCAAAGGAGCAGGGAAAACCCATCTGGACCGAACCATACTATGATCAGGGGGCCGGAGATACTCTGATGTGTACCTATTCGGTGCCGTTATTCAGGGATGTAGGAGGAAAGGAGACATTTATTGGCGTGATCACATTAGATATATCCCTATCGGCAATCGGACGGGAGATCTCGGAAATTAAGGTGTATGAGACCGGATATGCATTCCTGGTGTCCGGCGACGGGGCCATCCTGTATCATCCCGACAGTGCCCTGATCAATCAGAATATATTCCTGCTTGCTGCGGATACCATTAATCCAAGATTCAGATCCCTAGCCGCCTATATTAAGGATTCGATTGAAATCAACCGTGTAATCATTTTGGGAACAACGATCAGCACGACGAAAGTGGCATTACTCCCCTCCACTGGCTGGCACCTGGTTGTGGTGTTTCCGGTTCTGGAAGTGTTCAGTGACCTCATCAACTTTTTAAAATACCTTGGAACAATATTCCTGTTCAGCGTGCTGGCTGTATTTGTGGTCACCATCCTGATCACAAGGAGGCTTACCAGTCCCTTACGGAAACTGGTCAAGATAACCCATCAGATCGGTCATGGCGATTTCGACTTGGAGCTTCCGCGGGTAAAACGACGGGATGAGATTGGTGTACTTACCCGTTCCTTCTCTGTGATGCTGGATCAGCTGAAAGAGCACATCCGGACACTGCACAAGACCATCAGTGAAAAGGAGAAGATAGAAAGCGAACTCAATATTGCACACACCATCCAGATGGGGATGCTTCCGCGCGAGTTTCCGCTCCGGTCGGAGTTTGAGCTTTTTGCGGTGCTCGATTCGGCCCGGGCTGTTGGTGGAGATCTCTACGATTTCTTTTTTCTGGACCACGACCACATGTTCATCTCCGTGGGGGATGTATCCGGGAAAGGGGTCCCCGCTTCCCTCTTCATGACGGTGGTGCGCACCCTCTACCGCTCCCGGACCATGGACGGACAACCGATGCACCAGATCATGGCACTGATCAACCAGGAGCTGTGTAAGGATAACCCCAACGTGATGTTTGTGACCATGGTGTCGGGGATCATCAACTTCCGGACCGGGACAATCGACCTGTGCAATGCAGGCCATAACCCTCCGGTCATCATGGATCGTGAAGGGAACGTTCGCCGGCTGAACCTTTTTTCGGCCATCCCGCTTGGCATCCAGGAATACCATGGATTCCGGACGGAAAAGGTGCAGCTTCAACCGGGAGACCGGCTGGTGCTCTATACCGATGGGGTGACGGAAGCAATTAATGTGGAAGAAGAGCTGTTCGGAGAAAAGAGGCTGATTGACGTCCTTCATACCCACCGGTCATCTGATGTCCCGGAGCTGGTGAAGGAGGTGGTCGCTTCGATTCATGACTTTTCCAAAGGAGTAGAGCAGGCTGATGACATTACCCTGTTGATCCTGGGTTACCAGAAAAGCAGTGCCATTCAGGAATTGCCGATGGAGACAAAGATAATCAGGGTCCCCAACCAGCTGGACCAGCTTCCTATGATTGTGGAAACCGTGGAAGAGATTTCACGCGACTGGAATATCTCCTCCAAGATCAACATGGAGCTGAACCTGGTGCTGGAGGAGCTTTTTACCAACATCGTATTCTATGCATTCAAAGATAAGCAGGAACACCTGATCGACATCACATTCAGTCTCACCTCTTCGGATATACTGCAGATCGTCATTGTGGACGATGGACGTTATTTTGACCTGATTGAAGCCTCCCAGGAGGTGAAGCTCGATGCCGCCCTGGAAGAGCGGAAAGTAGGCGGGCTCGGGATCCATTTCGTCAGACAGATGATGGATGAGATGAATTATGAACGGAAGGGTGGTAAAAATGTAGTTACCCTTAAAAAGTATATCAAATAATAGTATTGTAACAATGGAAATTACAGAGAAAAAAGCAGGAGATTGCACCGTGATCAACATCACCGGCCGCCTGGACACAACCAACTATTCGGTGCTGGAGAAAAAGTTGATGGAATTGATCGACGCCGGAGAGATCCGGCTGCTGGTTAACCTTTCGAAGATGGACTATGTCAGCAGCAGTGGATTGCGTATCCTGCTGATGGCTCTGAAGAGGATCTCCATGGTCAAAGGCAAATTTGCCCTCTGCAGCCTGCAGGATAACATAAAAGAGATCTTTGAAATATCGGGGTTTACGAATATCTTTGAGATCTACGACAAGGAAGAGGCGGGACTGAAGAACTTTTAATACCAGATACCAGATACCAGATACCAGATGCCCGATATATTCATCCGGTATCATTGTCACTGCGAGAAGCCGAAGCTGCGAGGGAACCGAAGCAGGAGCGACGAAGCAGCGGTATCCGGCATCCAGCATCATGGCGTACTTCATCCACTTCAACGACCCCAACTCCCCTGAGATGGAGGAGTTTTTACAGGGTATCCCCACCTGTCCGGGAACCTGCTTCTTTATTGATATCAACAAATCGACCGATCTGAAATATACGGGTGGTTTGTCCGATTGGGGCCGGAAACTGAACAACACCTTCAATTTTATCTCGCTGTTGAACGATTTCCCCGACAACATCGTGAAGGGGATCGGTGATGAGATCATGTTATACATCCCGGATGAAGAGTTGAAGGAGAAACAGACGATCCGGACCTATTACCAGTTGCTCGAAGAGATCTATTCCACTGTATTCAATATAAAAAGCTTTCCGGAACGGGAGATGTTTCTCCCCTGCAAGGTCTCCATCCATTACTGTACGGAGGTATACAATATCACCTTCTTCAAAGAGGCGAACGACTACTATGGGAAGGATATCGATTTAACAGCCAGGCTGATGACGAAAGCAGTGGATAACCGGATTGTGTTGAGCGAGAAATTCTTTGTAAAGGTACAGAACGATCTGGTGAACCTGGGAATGCCTCCCGGATACGGCTGCCTGTCGAAGGTCTCCGGACCATTTCTGGAGACGTTTCGAGGGGTTCCGGAGAGTACGGAGTACAGGGTACTGGATGTTGGAAATTAGAAATTAGAAATTGGAAAGTAGAAAATCGTAAATCGACATTCGAATGAATCAGAGATCCCCTTGACCCTTGAACCTGAAAATATGATCTGGATCTATATACTTTTAATTGGCTGTGTCCTGGGGGCAGGCCTTTTGGTCTATCTGATCAAGCTGGAGAGCAAACAGGTCCTGAAACTCCTGCTATCATTCAGTGGAGCATTCCTGATCGGAATCAGTTTTTTAAATCTGCTTCCTGAGATCTACGAAGAACATACGGTTTATATCGGGTTATTTGTTCTGCTGGGTTTTGTTCTTCAGTTGGTTCTGGAATTGCTAACCCGGGGGGCCGAACATGGACATGAGCATGATGAGGAACATTGTTGCAAGGAAGATCATCTCTCCCCCTGGTTGTTGATGATTGGCCTCTCCATTCACTCTTTTTTAGAGGGGATGCCGATTGTGGATTCATTCAATGATCACTTGAGGAATACCCTGGTTGTAGGAATCATCGTGCACAAGGTGCCGATCGCGATCACTCTTCTAACCCTGTTCCTTCATTATGGGATGCCGTTCCGCAAAGCGTTTTTCCTGCTGTTCATCTTTTCCCTGATGACCCCGCTCGGCTCCTTGGCCAGCTATGTGGTGCAGGCAGTCATCATTCAGGACCTGTCCCATTACTTCCATTATGTGATGGCGGTGGTGGTCGGTATTTTCCTCCACGTTTCCACCTCGATCCTTTTTGAAGCTGATGAAACCCATCAGTACAACTGGAAAAAATTTCTCACCATCGTGCTGGGTATTGCATTCGCTTTTTCCATTGCTTTCCTCGGCCACGGCCACTAAAAAATCCTTTGCCGGAGAAAATATCTTTGTTAATTTTGCAGCCCCAATTCGAGAGTCGAAAGACGAAAGACTTGTCATTGCGAGGAGTGAAGCGACGAAGCAAATTCGTAATTCGTAATTGGAGAGGCCCAGGTGGTGAAATTGGTAGACACGCTACTTTGAGGGGGTAGTGCCCTTACGGGTGTGCAAGTTCGAGTCTTGTCCTGGGCACAAAAAGATGTAGGGGCGACCTGCCAGGTCGCCCCTACATCTTTTTATACGGTCGCCCCTGATTGCCCTGCTGCCCCTCATCTTCAACCTCTCAACCGCCTCATTAACAACCTGGAAATGAGGATGTCGCGCAACAACTGTTAGTAAGCATCCTTTCGTAAAACCTTCCCGATTAAGTTTAGTAATTCCTGTTTTGATACGGGCTTTGGAAGAAATTCAGTAAATCCTTTTTCTAAAAAATCATCTCGCTCAAATTCAGTGGCAGAGCCTGTAATTGCAATAACAGGCAGGTCGACATTGGATGCCTGTGACCTGATCTCCTGTAGAACTTCAAATCCATCTATTCCACTGCCGAGGCAAATATCCAGCAAAATCAGATCATAACTGTTTTGAGCTGCTTTAATAACTGCCGCTTCCCCGGTATAGGCAATATCCAAACTGGCTATTTGCTGAAGGTAAAACACGAGTAAATCACAGTTGATATCCATGTCATCAACGATGAGGATACGAGGTTTTTTTTCAGGGGAAGGTGGATCCGACATGCTGTTTTTCCGTGAAGGGATATTCTTTCTGTGATTTAGGCTTAACAAAGATAGTGATTTACAGATCGTACTGCAATGCGGTTTTTGTATTTTTACCAGCCGGATGATCTTCCTGCGAATGAACGCCAGTTTCCTGAGAAGCTGTTTTATTGTAATCGGACTCATGACAGGTTTGTTGCCAGTGTCCGGCCAGAATGACTCCCTGGTGATGGTGAACGGGGATCTGCATTTTATCACCACCCTGAGAAATAAAAATTTTGCCAAAAGGGATAAAACTTTTATTTTTGCACCCCCAATTCGAGAGTCGAAAGACGAAAGACTTGTCATTGCGAGGAGTGAAGCGACGAAGCAACGTCATTCTTAATTTGTAATTGGAGTTGCCCAGATGGCGGAATTGGTAGACGCGCTAGTTTCAGGGACTAGTGTCCTTACGGATGTGCAGGTTCGAGTCCTGTTCTGGGCACAAAAAATCGAGAAACGTCATTGTAAATCAAATGTTTACAGTGACGTTTTTTCGTTGGTGTCAGAATCAGTGTTAAAATCGCTTTGGTTTTCAATAGATCATATATGAATAGGGGATCGCCGAAACTAATATCTTTGTGGAAGCACCGTCAAAATCCTTTGTCGTTATGATGAGTCATTCCCTCATCAGATATGCAGCTCAGGCTTTCTCTTTCGTAGCTTTTACAGGTCTTTCTTTCATCTTTTCCCAGGGTTATTCACAGCAAACTAACGAACCTGTAAAACTCACTCACTGGCTCACGCAGGAGGAGAAGACCCGCCTGCATGAAATTGGAAAATCATTTGTTGAAACGGATCCGCCTGTTTCCCCAATCCGTAACGTAGCCGAGTTTGATTTCCAGCAAGGCGTCTTAATCCGGTATCCTTTCGGGATTCCCATGGCACTGATCAAAGAGATGGCAAGCGATATCATGGTCACCACTATTGTAAACAGTACCGGTCAGCAAAATACGGTCCTGAACTTGTACATTTCTAATGGAGTGGATACCAGTAACTGTAATTTTCTTATTGCCGAGACAAATTCCTACTGGACGCGGGATTATGGTCCCTGGTTCGAATCAGACAGCTCCAGCCAGATCGGAATCATCGATTACCCATACAACCTGCCACGACCGCTTGATGATGAGATCCCAAAACAAGTTGCCGTTATGCTGGGCATACCCTGGTTCGGGATGAATGTCATTCATGTCGGAGGAAATTATATGACCGACGGTTATGGTATTTCAGCATCAACTATATTGGTTTGGGAAAATAATCCGACACAGTCTCACGATCAGATCGCTGAAAAAATGCATAACTATCTTGGCATCGACACGTATCACGTTGTACCTGATCCTAATCAAACATTCGCCTTCCATATCGATTGTTGGGGAAAATTTCTGGCTCCGGATAAAATCCTGATCCGGAAAGTTCCTCCTACTCATCCCCGGTATTCTTACATTGAAGAAGCAGCGGCATACTGGGCAGCCCAAACCTGTGCATATGGATACAATTACAAGGTGTTCCGGGTGAATACGCCTGAAGATCAGCCCTATGCAAACTCACTGATTCTGAATAACAAAATCTTGATTCCTATCCTGAATAGTTCCTGGGATGACAGTGCGCTTGCGATTTACCAGAGCGCCATGCCCGGATATGAAGTAATCGGATTTTTAAGCAATTTCCCCATTACTTGGTATTCGTCCGACGCCATACATTGCCGGGTCATTGGAATCACTGATGTTGGGCAGCTTTTCATCCGTCATTACCCTCTTTTCGGAGATCAACCCGCGGAACAAGATTATGTGGTCAACGCAGAGTTGATCGTGTGCAGCGGAGCCCCTGTACCAAATGATTCGGTGCTGGTCCATTACCGTGTGAACAACGGACCCTGGGAGGTCGTGCCCATGGTAAATACTTCAGCTTCTTTCTACACGGGAACAATACCGAAACAACCTGGAGGAAGCACTGTTCACTATTATCTGACAGCAGCAGATAATTCCGGACGGCACGCGAACACTCCGTTTATCGGGGAACCCGATCCTTTTTCCTTCCAGACTATGTATACGAACCTGACAGCCATTCCGGATACCTTATGGTTCAATACAGTTCAGGAATGTTTGGAAGGAAAGGTGACGGTTTTAAACAACTTTACATCCGGACCGATTGAGGTTACGTTCATTGAAGAAGAAGGTTGGATAAGCGGAGGCTACTGGTGGGAACAGCCTCAGCTGGTCACTCCATTCAGCCTGGCCCCCGGTGACACCGTTTCTTTACGCGTTTTTATCGAAATTCCTCCGATGTCAGGAAGAGTTGGATATTTTGCGGATTCCATGCAGATCGTCACTGACAAAGGAGCTCTTAGAGTTATCATTATGGTGAATGATCAGTTACTGGGAGGGAATCTTGATCTACTGGTGAGGAACACAACCCGGCTTGGGGAAGGCTTTCCCAACCCATTTAGTACATCGGTTACAATCCCGTTCTATTTGCAAGACAGATCCCATGTAAGAGTACTTGTTAGTGATGTTGCAGGAAAACAGGTAAAGGAATTAATTCAAGGGATCTTTTCTGCCGGAATCCACACAACTACCTGGAACGGAACCAATCAATCAGGTCAATCACTTCCCGGAGGAATCTACTTCTACAGCCTGATTACAGAGGGGAAAACGCAGATAAAAAAGGTAGTGTTGATCAGGTAGACCGTTTTTCAATCCCTCACACACCTCACACTGGCCCCGCTGTTCCTGTTGAAAAGTCCAGTGAACGCATTGGCGGAATTGGTGCTCAGCCAGATGCCTTTAATATCTAGTGTATCCGGCGTTGAGCTCCACCAGTATCCACTGGGACCAAGCCCGGAAAAAACTCCTTCAATGTAACTCCTGAACCCTCCCGGAAATGCGGAAAAACCGCTTTCATTTGTTCCGAGGTAATTGGGAGGGATCCAATAGGGGTGTTGATACAATGCAGTGAGCGCTGATTTCAGTTTCCCTCCGGCAACCAATGCACCTCCCAGCTGATAGAACAGGGTATCCCACTCTTCAACAGAAGGGATGTGCCAGTCATCCGGACAAATGCTTCTGGGATCCGTGAGGGCATACCAGTTGTACAATGCTCCGTAGTATTGACCATACGTCTGATAATCATTGCCGTACCACGCGAAAGCGCCGGAAGTTAGTTGAGCCCATTGAGCATAATCTGTGATATTCGGGAGAGCAACCCCGTTATTAAAATGAGTAACTTTCAGATTCTGCGCCATCCACTCCTGCACCCCGATGTGCACAGTCTGGTACGTATTCCCGTCAATATCTTTCACAGTACCAAACATGGTTTGCAATATGAGCTGGTCGCTATACCCTGTTCCAACTTCATTTGTAGCGTAAGTCCTGACATAATAGCGCGTATCCGGGGTCAATCCGGTCAGGGTAGCTGTGAAGTACCCCATTCCTGATCCTGCTGTGGCATTGCCGTCAGCAACGGTAGGCGATGGCTGGACACTCCAGCAGATGCCCCGGGCGAGGATCTCCCCACCTCCGTTATCCAGTACCAGTCCGCCTCCCCTGGCAGATGTGGTGGTTACTGAACTAAGCGGATCCGTTACAACTACGGGAATCGTGGTCTCCTTTTTTTTGCAGCCGGCAGCACCTAAAAACACGAACACAATCAGCGATATGAAAAATAGTGAACCAAGTTGTTTTCTCATGACATTGAATTTTCACTATAAAGATACATTATTTTCCGGATCGGCTCCGTTGGAATAGATTCCAAAGCAGGGTCCAACACCTCTCATAGGAGTATTCCATGTTGGCTTTGATATCGCCTGGTCTATTCTGGTCATTGTAATATTGACCCCAATAAGGGTAGACCGTGAGGAGGAAAAGTGCTGGGCAATGATCCCCAGGTCTGAATCAATCTGTGAAGCCGGAATCTGAACGCCGGGATGCTGGGCAAACGGATTTGAGTTAAAATCAGCTTAAGTAGTGAACTTTCACTGAAAATCCTGAACTTTGTTCCATCGAATAACAATCCGGACCATGAACACGCACGAATTCCGAACCCACGCGCATGAACTGGCCGACTGGATGGCCGATTACCTGGAGCGGGTAGGGGAGTACCCGGTCACGCCGCCGGTACGGCCGGGTGATATCAAAAAACAGCTTCCCGTTGCAGCTCCTGAAAATCCCGAATCCTTTGCATCGATTTTTCAGGATTTCCGCGAGGTGATCCTTCCGGGGATGACCCACTGGCAGCACCCTGGTTTCTTTGCCTACTTTCCGGCCAACAACAGCGAACCCTCTATCCTGGCTGAAATGCTGACCGCCACTTTGGGGGCTCAGTGTATGGTATGGCTTTCCTCACCTGCTGCCGAAGAGCTGGAAGAGCGGATGATGGAATGGCTGCGGGATATGCTGGGACTCCCCGGACCCTTCACCGGGGTGATCCAGGATACCGCATCCTCCTCCACACTGGTGGCGATCCTTACTGCACGGGAACACCGTTCTGGCTATGAGATCAACCGCAGGGGCTTCGGTCCGGCCGACCGGTTCCGGGTCTACACATCTACACAGGGGCACTCTTCCATCGACAAGGATGTGAAGATCGCAGGGATCGGGATAGAAAACCTGGTGAAGGTGGAGGTTGACGAAACATTTGCCATGATTCCTTCCCGGCTTGAAATGGCAATTCAGGAAGATATCACGGAGGGATTTGTTCCCCTGTGTGTGATCTCCACCATCGGAACCACCAGTTCGACAGCTATCGACCCGATCGGAGAGATCAGCAGGATCTGCCGGAAATACTCCGTCTGGCATCACGTGGATGCCTCCTATGCCGGCACTGCTCTCATCCTGCCCGAGATACGGTGGATGAGTGATGGAGTGGAAGGAGCCGATTCGTTTGTCTTCAACCCCCACAAATGGATGTTCACCAACTTCGACTGTTCCGCCTATTTTGTGAAAGACAAACAGGCGCTCATCAATACATTCAGCATCCTTCCCGAATACCTCAAAACACCGGAGGATAAGCTGGTGAACAACTACCGCGACTGGGGTATCCCCCTGGGGCGACGATTCCGGGCGCTGAAACTGTGGTTTGTGATCCGTACGTACGGTATCAGCGGATTGCAGGAGAAGATCAGGAGCCATATTCAGTATGGGCAATGGCTGAAGCAGGAAATGCACAACACACCGGGGGTGGAGCTGATGGCCCCGGTCCCGCTTAACCTGGTCTGTTTTCGGTTCAATTCAAATAAGCAGACCACCGAAAAAGAGGTGGATGCAACCAATGCCAGGATCCTGGAGGCATTGAACAGAAGCGGGAAGGTCTTTTTAACACAAACAAAGCTCAATCATAAAGTGGTGCTGCGGTTTGTCGCCGGACAAACGCACACCAGCCTGGAAGATATACAGAACGGGTGGAGATTTATATATGAAACGGGAAGATCGATGTGCAACGAACAGTGATCAGCCGGAGAAGAGAACATAATCTATAATCAAGGGGATCTCCTCTTCAAGGATACCGTGCTGCTGCAAGTAGGGACTGTCTTCTTGGAATGCTTCCACAAATAACTCCTTTGTAAAACCGTTCATGCCCAGGGCTGATTTGTAGTGGTGAAGGGCTTTCTCCTTTTCTCCCAAACATATGGCCACATGTCCCGCATTCATGAAATCATAGGGAGTATTGGTCTCACCCGACGCCAGGATCTCGTTATAAACTTCCGTTGACTCTTCCAGTTTTCCCAGAGTGAATTTGCAATAAGCTATTGGCCGAAGCGCTTTCATATTTCCCGGAGAGGCACTCCATACCTGGCTGTAATAGCTGACGGCCTCATGGTAGTCTTTCAGATTCAGGTGGCACTGACCGGCCTGCGACAACAGGTTCAAATCATCCGATTGCAGTTTCAGTGCTTCCCGGAGATAAGAGAGCGCCCCGGTGTAATCCTCCAGCCTGATGGAGCACCAGATCAGCTTCTTCAGCACCCATAGCCGGTCGGTATCAAACAGTTCAGCTTTTCTATAGGCTTCCCTGGCTTGATCCCAGTTCCCTTTTTTCTGCCAGGCGTAGCCCAGTTTCTGGTAGAGCTGACTGCTGGTGTGCCCTTGTTTCTCCAGGTAGGAATAGATATCAATAGCCTCATCCCAGTGGTCTTTGGAAAAATAAAATGCAGCCAGCTGCTCGGCAAACGACTCCACATCGGAGAATTTATGGAGGAAAAGGAGTCTGGTATAGCGCAACCTCCATTTGAAAAAGTCGTCGAACTCCCCTTTCTGCGGGAAGAGTTTATAGAACCTGTAAAGATCCTGGATGTACTGGGTGAAGACCGCATTGCTGATCATCGCCGGATCAAGGATCGCTTCTTCGGATGCCATCTCCTTCATTTGTTCCAGCTCTACTTCAAAATGGGTGACGATGATGGAGCGTTGCTGGGCCGGAATGGCATTGAAGTTGAGGGCAAACGAGTACTTGTCGGAGTTGCAGATATAAAATGCCTTTTCGAGCCCCTCCAGCAACCGGGTCCGGATTCCGCCTTCTTCTTCAACACCGGTGTTCAATGCCGGATGCTGGTGAAAGTAAGGAATAAACCAGTTGCACATCTGATTGAAGAAGTCGAATCGCTTCAGCATAGCGAACGTACTCATGAAAACATCGGCTCCCTCCATCTGCATGCGGGAGAATTTCTCGATTTTTTCAAACAATCCGGGTACTTCGTCGATCATCTCTTTCCAGACAGGATTTTCACCCTCCGGATCCTCTTCTTCAACCACGTTGTCGAGTTGCAGTTTATCCCCAAGCTTTGGCATCACCTTTTGCATATCCGGCAGGACCTCCTCCTGGAACTCTTTGGTGATCTTTTCGGTTTCACCAGCTAGCAGCAACTGGAGGATGATCGTCTCTACATCTTTCCGTATCTCCTCATCAGAAGCCAGATCTTCCACCAGTTTCACTACTTCGGGGAAGAAACGGATCCGTTTCTCATACCGGATCAGGGCCAGTACGAAACCGGTCAGTGCCCGGTGGCAGACCCCCTGTTCCCGTTTCAGGATGAATTCCAATAGCAGCACAAATTTCTGCGGATCAAAGAACTGGAGGAGGCTCAGTGTAAGAGCGCTGACAACCAGGGACTTTTCGTGCCACTCCACTCCGTTGTCCTGGTTCAGAAACCGGATCAGTTTAAGATGGTAATCCTTCACGTCACGGGTCAGCCAGATCAGTTTGAAGATGGAGTCGGTAACGGGTGAAGCATGGACTGCCTGGTGGTCGATCAACTCGGAAACCTCATGCGAAAAGAAGATCTCATCGATCTTTGCCGCGATAGCAGCGGAATCTGTCCCGAACTCCTGATTCAGCATGATCTGCGACTGTTTCTGCACCGGATAGGAGTCTTCCAGCAGGTGGTCGGCCAACTCATCTGCCAGTTGGAGGAGGGATGCTGAGATGGATCCAAGGATCTCATTCCGTTTCGGATCGTTGTACCCTTCAAAGGCATACTTCAACAGGTTCCGGTAATTTTCCTCAATGGATTCCAGTTCATAGAAGTAATCCGATCGGGTGCTCTGACGGACCAGCCGTTTCAGGGTCTCCAGGGCAAAGGTCAACCTTCCCGATGCCACATCATCAAGAACCAAACGATAGCTCTCGCCAATCTCTTTCCGGGTCATAGGACTGTCATTTTTGTTATCAAATGTACATGTAATCCACCGGACTACACACAGACGGATAAAAATCCAGTCCGCTACTCCAGCGCTTTCCGTGCTCGAAGCACAATCGTATATTAG
>Ga0163200_1000429_pt1 | contig 18326 bp, 8 predicted proteins | sample PL_2010_200m_FD_113535 | JGI IMG/M metagenome (GOLD analysis project Ga0163200, IMG submission 113535) | Freshwater microbial communities from Powell Lake, British Columbia, Canada to study Microbial Dark Matter (Phase II) - PL_2010_200m | ecosystem: Environmental > Aquatic > Freshwater > Lake ... | reverse complement strand
GTATTGCGTGCCTTGCAGGTGCCGCCGGACTTTCAGTTCACCCTCGACACGCCGCCGTTGCAGTTCGACACGACCCCGCCCAACGACGCCCCCAATCCCGATATACCGAAGATGCCCACGAGCGGCTTGAACTGGATTCACCGGCAGATCGGAGATGCCGAGGTTTACTTTGTGGCCAACCCGCAATATCGAAACGTCGAGGCACAATGCACGTTCCGGGTGCGCGGCAAACAGCCGGAGCTGTGGTGGCCCGACACCGGTCGCACCGAGCTGGCAGCCGCCTATGAGATGAAAGACGGTTGCACAAGCCTGCCGCTGCGATTCGATCCGAGCGGTTCGCTGTTTGTGGTGTTCAGGAGAAGTAGTCGTCTCGCTCCGCGAGACGCCGGAACAACGAATGTCCTCTCGCGGAGCGAGAGGACTACTTTGGCCGGCCCGTGGGAAGTTCAGTTCGATCCGAAGTGGGGCGGCCCGACAAAGCCGGTGACATTCGACAAACTCGAAGATTGGAGCAGACGCCCGGAAGACGGCATCCACTACTACTCCGGCACAGCGATCTACCGGAAAGTTTTCAGTCTTCAGTCCTCAGTCCTTAGTCAGCGTACTTACCTCGACCTCGGCAGGGTTGAAGTCATCGCCGAAGTCACGCTCAACGGGAAAGACCTGGGCGTTTTGTGGAAGCCGCCGTTCCGTGTCGAGGTTACGGGCGCGGTGAAACCGGAGCACAACCACCTGACGGTGCGGGTGACCAATACGTGGGTCAACCGCCTCATCGGCGACGAACATCATCCGGATGACTGTGGTTTTGGCGACAAGCCTTATCTGATCGCCTGGCCGGACTGGCTGTTGAAGAACCAGCGTCGCCCGGAGCCGGGCCGGTTTACCTTCAAGACATGGAAACACTACACGAAGGATTCACCGCTGGAAACCTCCGGCCTGCTCGGCCCGGTGACGTTGGTGCTTGTAAAGTGAACGAATGCAAATGGAGAATCGTACCATGAGGAAACAAATGATGATCGCGTTGTTGGCGCTCTGTGCGCTGACTGGAATCACAATGGCGGCTGATGATTTGGCGAAGAACTTCGCGGTTCCGCCGCCGTCGGCGCGGCCGTGGGTCTATTGGTTCTGGATCAACGGCAACATCAGCAAGGAAGGGATTACGGCTGACCTCGAAGCGATGAAGCGGGTCGGCATCGGCGGGGTGCTGTGGATGGAAGTCAGCGGACCGGCGTGGGCGCCGGATGGGAAGGTGACGCCGCTCAGTCCTCAGTGGCACGAGGCGTTCCAGTGGGCCGTGCGGGAATGCGAGCGCCTCGGCATCGAATTCGATGTCACACTCGATTTCGGATACGGGAGCGGCGGGCCGCACATCACTCCGGAACTCTCCATGCAGAAGCTCGTCTGGAGTGAGACGGTGATCCAAGGCGGAAAGCCGGCCAGCCTGGCGCTGGAAAGGCCGCGCGTCGAAAAGAAGGTGTCGGCGTGGTTGAGACCCGGAGCCAAGATCAGCGACATAGTTCTGGAACAAATCGAAAAGTGCGACTCCTACAAAGACGTTGCCGTGGTGGCGATTCCCGTGCCGGCATCGCCAGAGGCGCGCGCCTACCGAATCGCCGGCATGGATGCGAAAGCCGGGCTTCACTGGAAATGCCCAGTTGAGGACAGCGCGAATCGCCCGCCGGCGGACGCGGCTACGCCGGTGGAGCAGGTGATTGACCTGACCGGCCGTCAAACATGGGATGCGCCGGCTGGCTGGTGGCGGGTCATCCGCTTTGGCCATGCATCCAATTTCAAAATGACGCGCCCCTGTCCTCAGGCGGCTGTGGGACTTGAATGCGACCGGCTTGCCAAAGCCGGCATCGAAGCTCATTTCGATGCGTTTCTGAAAAAGATCATTGCTGGCGGGACGCTGGCCTACACTCACATTGACAGTTGGGAAGCCGGCGGCCAGAACTGGACAGCCACGTTTCCCAAGGAGTTCCGTTCGCGGCGAGGATACGATCTTCATCCGTGGCTGCCGGTCCTGACGGGGCGTGTGATTGGCAGCGCGGAGTTGTCCGAGCGGTTCCTGTGGGATATGCGGATGACCGTCAGCGAGATGATCCGTGACAACTATGCCGGCAGGCTGCGCGAGTTGGCGCGGGCGCGCGGCGCAAAACTATCCATCGAAGCCTACGGCCATTTGTGCATTGACAATCTTTCGTATGCCGGCATCAGCGACATGCCCATCAGCGAATTCTGGGCGATGGGCGACGGAGTGTTCCCCGCGCTGCGCGGTGGTTACGATCAGTCAAGCAAGGCGATGGCGTCAGCCGCGCACACCTACGGTCGGCCTGTTGTTGGCGCCGAGGCGTTCACATCCGACCGCGCATGGCGCGACCATCCCTTCCTGTTGAAAGGAATGGGTGACAAGGCGTTCTGCCGTGGCGTCAACCGGATGATCTTCCATCTGTCGGCGCATCAGCCTTATGACAACATGATCCCCGGGCTGACGCACCGGAAGTGGGGCGAGCATTTTCAGCGACACAACACGTGGTGGAACTACAGTCGAGTGTGGACGGATTATCTGTCGCGGTGCCAGTCTCTGCTCCAGCAGGGACAATTCGTGGCCGATGTCGGCTACTGCTTTGGCGAGGGCGCACCCTTGGGCGTTGATGACATGACACTGGAGATGCCCGATGGATACGACTATGACCTGTGCTCCTCGGAGATCGTGTTGCAAATGAAAGTCCGCGACGGGCGAGTCGTCCTGCCATCGGGCACGAGCTATCGCTACCTGCTTCTGCCTGATGCCGACCGCATGACCGTGCCGCTGGCGAAAAAACTCCGTGAACTGATTAGCGCAGGGGCGCGTGTGATCGGCGGGAAACGTCCGAAGGGTGCGCCTGGCCTGACAAACTACCCACAGTGCGACGCGGAGATTGAAAAGACTGCCGCTGCATTGTGGGACGCCAACCGCGTGGTCTCCGGCAAGAAACTGGCTGAGGTCTTCCGTCAGGACGGACTCAAGCCGGATTTCGAGGGCGGCGGGCTGTTCTACATCCACCGCCGGGTCGGCGAGGCAGATGTGTATTTCGTATCGCACCAGCAGGACCAGCCGCAAGACATCGCCTGCACATTCCGGGTGGCCGGAAGAATCCCGGAGCTTTGGGACCCGGAAACCGGCGCGATTCGAAAACTGCCGGAGTTCGCCGAGAAAGACGGCAGGATCACAGTCCCGCTCCGGTTTGAGCCGATGCAAAGCTGGTTTCTTGTGTTCCGAAATAGTAGTCGTCTCGCTCCGCGAGACGCCGGAACGAAGAATTTCCTCTCGCGGAGCGAGAGGACTACTTTAGCTGGCCCGTGGCAAGTCTCGTTCGATCCGAAATGGGGCGGCCCGGACAAGCCGGTCGTCTTCAAGGAACTGGCCGACTGGAGCCAGCATAACGATCCGCGCATCCATTACTACTCCGGCACGGCGACGTACCGAAAAGTTTTCAGTCTTCAGTCCTCAGTTATCAGTCAGCCTCTGTACCTCGACTTGGGGAAGGTGGATGTGATGGCGAGGGTGAGGCTCAACGGCAAGGATTGCGGCATTGCCTGGAAGCCGCCATACCACGTGGACATCACCCGTGCGGTCCGGCCGGGAAGGAACGAACTGGAAATCGAGGTGGTGAACCTCTGGATCAATCGAATGATCGGCGACGAACAGTTGCCGGAGGACAGTAATTGGAAGGATTTCGAAACACTGCTGGAATGGCCCGATTGGTTCAAGACCGGCAAACCCCGCCCATCGGGTCGCTACACGTTCACGACTTGCCGGCACTACAAGAAGGATTCGCCGCTTGTTCCTTCCGGCCTGATCGGCCCGGTGACGTTGCGCGCCGCGCAATAAGATTGCCATTCAATAACCGTTGCATAGGATTCAAACCATGAAGCGACAAATCTTGATCGCGCTGTTGGCACTGGGGCAAGCCGCTGCGGTTGAGAACAACCCGTTGCTCGCGTTGCCCGTCCCGATGATGACGGTCACGCGGGCGCCGCGCCCACCGTCGATTGACGGCAAGATCAAGGAGGGTGAGTGGCGTTATGCGACGAGCACAGCCGGGTTTCTGAATCTGGCTGACGGCAATCTCGCCGACGAGAAGACGACGGTGCACGTCACGTTCGACGCGCAAAAGCTTTACCTCGCGTTTGAATGCACCTTCACCAGCGAGCGGGCGGCGCGCGCGGTGGAACTGAAACGCGACGGCGCGGTTCACGCCGATGACTCCATCGAGTTGCATCTGTTGCCGCCGGGGGCGAACGAGAAGCAGTATTTCCAACTCGTCTTCAACAGCCGCGGCACCATCCATGACCGCCACGGAACGGACTCGACGTGGGACGCGCATTGGCAGATCGCCAACGACGCCGGCATGGGCTGGTGGAACGCAGAAGTCGCCGTGCCGCTCGCCGACCTGGGCGTGACGAACCTCGCGGGGCAGACATGGCGGATCAATTTCGCGCGCAGCGCGGGCGTGCATACGTCGTGGTCGTACACCGGGCGCGGCTATGTGAATCCGCCACGCTGGGGCGAGGTGCGGTTCGTGGAGAGCGGCGTGATCGCGAAGGTCAAGGACATCAGCCTCAGCGACCAAGGCGAGGCGGTGGTTGAGGGCGCGGTGTTCAACAGTGGCGAGAAGATCATCCGGGCGTTGGCCGGGACACGCCAGCCGGCGTTCGAGGCCGGCATCAAGGCGGCGTTTCCAAAGGTCGGCACGGAGAAGTTCCGCCAGGAAACGCGACCGAACCTCCTCCATAACGAACTCAAGGAATTCCATTTCACAAAGGCCAGCCGCGACGAACGGCGCAAGCTGTTGCAGATCGGCGCGGCGACAGAGGACGGCACCGAGTTGTATCGGCAGGCAGTCCCGTGGCAGCCAAGGCCGGTCCGGCATGTCGAACTGCTGGCGGAGCCGGACGAACAGACGGCATTCGTGCGCGTTGACCCGCGCGGCCTCAGCGGTGGCAAACCGGTGGATGTGCAGTTGAAGGTGGCTGGCCACGAAGTGAACCTGACCGGTTTCGCCGGCGCCGGCGATGTGCGCCGTGTCAACATCGCAGACTGGCCGGTGGGCACTTGCGAATGCAGCTACCGTCTGCTTGCGTCCGGTGGAGGTAAAGTGCTGGCCGAAGGAAAATTCGCCTACGAGCGTCGCGCCGCGCCGCAGTGGCAGGTCGAGGGAGTGAAGATCGGGCGCAAGGCCATCGTGCCGAAACCGTGGACGCCGATTCGTTGGAGCGCCGACGCAGCGGAGACGTGGGGACGGCGGCATCAGCTCGGCGCGCAATTCATCCTCGAACAGGTCAGCAGTGCCGGCTCGGATTTGCTGAGCGGGCCGGTCACACTCGAAGCTGAGTCCGGTGGAGCGACGGTGTCGGCAAAGCTGGTCCAACGCAAGCCGCTGCGCGCCGCTGACCACGAAGGCGCGTGGGAATCCGTCGGCTCGCTCGGCGCGTGGCGCGTGGCGCTCACCACGGCCATCGAGTTCGACGGCATGATGCGGTTCGATCTTGATCTTCAGGCGGACAAGGCGGCTAAGCTCGACGGGTTGCGGCTGGTGATTCCGATTCGTCCCGAACACGCGAAGTATTTTCATCACGCGTCGTCGTATTACGCCCGCGGCACGGCCGGCACGCTGCCGGCGGAGGGGCTGCGGCTGGGCTTCTGGCCGTTTGTGTGGCTCGGCGATGACCAACGCGGCTTGATGTGGTTTGCTGAATCAGAAGCCGGCTGGCACAGCGACGAGACGCCCATCGAGGTGCGTCGCTCGCCGAAGGAAACGAAGCTGATTATCCATTTCGTCAACCAAACGGAATCCGTCGCGCGCAAGCAACTGACCTTCGGACTGCAAGCGACGCCGGTGAAGTCGGTGCCGCCCGATTGGCGCGAGTGGCGCGTGGAGAGCGTCCGTCCGAAGCGAACGGCTGCGAAACAAATCGAGTGGGAGAAGATGGGACTACCGATCCAGTGGCGGATGTTGTCGCCGCTTGACGGCTCGAAGTTTCTTTTTTCGGCGGGCCACACCGCACCGCTGGATGAAACGGATGCGCTGGGCGAGTTCGCGCGCCAGACGCACGCCAAGAGGACGCGGTTTGTTCCGTACCTCTATTTGCATGGTGTGACCGACAGCGCCACGGGCGCGGACCGTTACTATCCGGTCTGGCAAACCAGCTCGCCACGGATGATGGCCTTCAGCGACCGCCTAATTCAGGGTGCGTGCGCGGGCGGGCCGTTTGCCGATTACATGCTCTACGGCATCGAGCAATGGGTGAAGAAGTACGGCGTGGACGGCGTTTACTTCGACGGCGCAGGACCGCCGGTGCCGTGTGCCAATCCGTTGCACGGCCACGGCTGGCTCGATGCCGCCGGCAAGCGCCAGCCGGTTTATCCGATCTTTGGTTTGCGCGAGTTTTACAAGCGGCTCTGGATCATGCTCAGCGAGCACGTGGCCGATCCCGTCATCTGGGTGCACGCAGACGGCAAGACGCCGATTCCGTGCTTCGCATTTTGCACGGCGAACCTTGAAGGCGAGATGGTGCAAGGCCCGCTATTGAGCGGCGAGGCGTTGTTGTCGGACTTGCTGCCGCCGGAGTTCTGGCGCGCGCGCGGCCAAGCCACGCAATGGGGCCTTGTCAACATCTGGCTGCCGAAACTTTCCCGCGGCGAAAACCGTCTGCGTCAAGAGAACGATACGCTGGCGACGCTGCTGGTTCACGGCACGCCATGCGCCAAGCCGGAACAATTTGACCGTGAACTCATCGAACCCATTTGGCGCGCGCAGCACCAGTTCGGCATCGGCCGGGCGACGTTCCACGGTTACTGGGAGAATCGCGACTTGATCAAGGTCGAGCTGGCCAGCGACCGCATCCTTGCGAGCTTTTACGAACGCGACGGACGTATCATGCTCATCGTCGCCAACCTCACCAACCAGCAGCAACCGGTCACCGTGGAGTTTCTGAGGCGACCGACGACGGACTTCGGCGATGTGCTCACCGGCGAAGCGATTCGGAGCACAGGCAATCGCCTGGCCGTGACGGTCGGTCCGCATTCGTTCCGGTTGCTTCACACCTTGGACTTTGGTAAAAGGGGTTCATGAGCTTGAAGTGCTTTCTTCTCTTGGTCGCCGCGGTAACCACACGCGCCGCAACCTATGATCTCACCATTCGTGGCGGGAGTGTCGTGGACGGCACGGGCATCGCGGCCTTCCGTGCGGATGTCGCGGTCAAGGACGGTCGCATCGTCACCATCGGTCAGTTCAGCGGAGACGCAACGTGCGAGGTAAACGCTGCTGGCCTGGTCGTTGCGCCGGGATTCATTGATGTCCACACGCACGTGGACAACGCGCACCAACAACCGTTGGCGGAAAACTTCGTCCGCATGGGGGTGACGACGCTTGTTACCGGCAATTGCGGAGGTTCCGTGCTGGACGTGGGCGCGTATTTTCGCCGGCTCGAAGCAACAAATGTGTCCATCAACGTTGCGACGTTGATCGGCCACGGCACCGTTCGCACCAAGGCGATGCGCGGCTCGTTCAACCGCCCGCCCACCGACGCGGAACTGGCAACAATGAAATCGCTCGTCGAGCAGGCGATGCGCGATGGGGCGGTGGGGTTGTCCACGGGCCTGATCTATCTGCCCGGCGTGTTTGCCAAGACCGACGAGATCATCGAACTGGCCAAGGTCGCGGCGGCGCACGGCGGCATTTACGCCACGCACATGCGCAACGAGGGCGACAGGATTATGGAGTCGCTGGATGAAACGTTCACGATTGCCCGCGCGGCGCACATCCGCGCCGAGATTTCGCACATCAAGATCGCCAGCAAAGTCAAATGGGGTCAGGCCGCCGCGGTGCTTGGTGCCATTAACAAGGCACGAGGTGAGGGCGTCGAGGTGACGCAAGACCAATATGCTTACACGGCGTCAAGCACTGGATTGACCCGAATCATCCCGGAGGCTGCACTCGAAGGCGGCAAGTTCAAGGAACGCATTGCCAACCCGCAGGAGAAGGCGAAGATCGTCGCGGAGATGAAGGACCACCTGAGACGCAACAAGCGCGAAGATTATTCCTATGCGGTTATCGCCAGCTATCGGCACGACTCATCCCTGAACGGACTGAGCCTGCCGGATGCGGCCAAAAAGGCGCGCGGTTCCGCGTTGCTCGACGAGCAGATCGAACTGGCCCTCGACATGCAACTGCATGGCGGGGCGTCGTGCATTTACCACGGGATGAACGAGGAAGACGTGCAGCGTTTCCTTCGTGATGGGAACACGATGGTCGCGAGCGATGGCGGCTTGCGCAAAGCGGGCGGTGATTTTCCGCACCCGCGCAGCTACGGCAACAACGCCCGCGTGTTGGCTCGCTACGTCCGTGAACTGCGGCTCTTGACCCTCGAAGATGCCATCCGCCGCATGACCTTGCTGCCCGCGACCACGTTCTGTCTGACCGATCGCGGCGTAATCCGTCCCGGCGCGTGGGCTGACTTGGTGGTCTTCGACCCGGCGAAGATCCAAACCGAGGCAACGTTCAACGACCCGCACCACTACGCGACTGGTTTCGCATGGGTGTTTGTGAACGGCGTCGCTGTCGTGAAGGACGACGCCCATACCGGTGCCCGCCCCGGCCGGCCATTGCGACACCGCGCAGCCGGCGATTGAGTCGAAGATTCGCCCGGCTATCGTGGTGCATCAACCAGTTTCCGCCATTTCTCGATTTGTGGTTCACAACTCCCGCACGGGTCACACGCGAACACCCACCAGCGTTCACCGCTGCCATCAGCCAAGGTCTCTGTGTGCCGGAGCGTGAGCGGACCGCGGCTAGCCGTATGACGGTCGAGACCGGCGGCTGTCACGGTTCCGGGGAATGTGCCGATCCAGAGCGCGTATTCGCCGTCGCTCAGGCGTGCCCAGCCCTGCCGGAACGCCCAAGCCAGATGTGTCCCAACCTGCCAGCACGTACGCACCTCCGTGTTACGAGCGATGCCTTGCACGAAGTCGCGGACGACGACAGCATCTGGCGCTAGGCGGACTTCGCGACGCACAGATGCGCCCGCCGGCAAGCCTTGGTAACATCCCGTCAGATCAATCATAACTTGGTGCTGGTTCAGCGCGAGCAGCTTGGGTGCTCGGCGCGATACCGCTTTGCCTCCAATGATCGGCGCGTTGTGAGCCTCCACGCCGATGGTGAAGTCGCGTTCATCGCCCGGCCGATACTGTTGATAGCCCGGATCGGTGATCCAGAACCGGTTCTGCCAGCCCAAGACGATTTGGCCCGAGTCCGTGTGCAAGTGCCCCATCGCGCCGCGAGTGAGGCCGACCGCGGCGAGAATGTCGGCGCTGTCCCAGCCTGTGCGCAGGGTAACCGCGTGGGGATGTTCGTGTGGTTCAGTCTTGGGCGGCGTGCTGTTGGCGTTCAACTTATCGGCACCTATGAGAGCTTCCAGCAAACAAGCTGCGGGCATTCGCGAAACGGGAAGCCGGCGCGCGAGCCATGCGCTGTCCGGCCAGCGGTACCAAGCCGCCAGCCGCGTCAAGGCCGTTTGCCAGAACGGCATCTCCGGCTCCACGTCGCCCAGCGGCGCGTGCAGGTCTGGCCGACCCGGCAACGCGAGATGAATCCATTGACTGGCAAGACTGGCGAAAGCGTCGCGACATTCCGCGAGCAGTTTGTCACGGTCCGGGAGACCTTCCAACCACTCCGTCAGGCTATCCATGAGGTAGCCGTCGTAAGCGGTCCCTTCAGTATGACGGGCTTCGCCGACACGATACCGACACCATGCGCTGATCACTTCGCGCGCGCGTTCCTCCAATGCTGCGGCACGCGGACTGCCAACGACACGCGCGAGCTGCGCGGCGCGGGCCAGTGCGATGACAGGGACGTTGTGCAGGTCGCCCGGTTTCAGCTCTCGACCCTCGGGCCACTTCCGCACGAACCACGGCCACACGTCGCGTTCCAAGAGCGTCTCGGCGGCGGAGCGCGCCTGCCGGAGCTTTTCGGCATCCCATCCGCCCCGGTCGGCCAGCGCTTGAGCCAGACTGGCCGCGATATGTGCCGTTGACAGCGAGACGCCGTCCTTGGATTCGCAGAAGTGCTCCCAGCCAGCCAGCGAGGCCAACTCCTGTTGAAGCAACGCTCCGGCTTCGCGGTCGTTGAACCGTCGCCATGCGACGTGCAGCAGTCGCCAGCGTTCTTCCAACGCCCAGCTCAGCCACGTGAACCAAGGATAGTGCGTGCCCCGAATCCCCTCCGGCAACTCCTCGGCTCGCGGCGAGGTCGCCAACGGCAGGGGATACGCGATGGTATAACCGATTCGGTAGTAGTAAACGTCCAGTTCCCGGCGGCGCTTTTCGGCGCTGACGCGTGCCCGGATTTCTGTCTCGATGTTCCGCTGCTCCCAAACATGCAATCCACGCGGCACGTATGGAGTCAACTCGTGTGCTGAAGCGTCATAGACGAGAGGCATCGCGGTCGTTTGGCCACATGCCGGTTTTTCGCTGGCTGTGAGCAATACGACGGCAGCAGCGACTATCTGGTACGCATTCATCTCGACCAGTGTTCGTATAACAACCTACACCAGCGGCGTCAACCACCGCAGTAGTCGAAATCTGCCTTGCCTTGCGCTGCATTTCGGCCTACGAAACTGGCACGGAAAGGAAACCCGCCATGCTCATTGATATTCATGTTCACGTTTGCAAGGCACGGCATCCAAAAGTGACCCGCGCCAACGGCACCTTCTATCCCGATCCCAAAACGCTGATCGCTATGATGGACGAGGCCGGCATCAACAAGGCGGCGGTCATGACGACACTCAGTCCAGAGTGCCGATACACGATTGTTTCGCCGGAAGAGACCATCGAGATCTGCGCCCAGTATCCGGATCGGCTGATTCCGTTCTGCAACATGGATCCGCGCTGGCTCACAAACAGCACGAAGGCAAACTTCCGTCCGCTGCTCGCGGCCTACAAGGAATTGGGATGTAAAGGCGTGGGCGAATACGTCCCGAACCTCTGGTTTGACAATCCGCTCAACATGAATTTCTTCGCGCAGGTTGAGGAAGTCGGGCTGCCGCTGACGTTCCACATCGCGCCAAAGATGGGCGGCTACTACGGCTGTGTGGATGAGCCTGGTCTGCCGCGACTGGAGCGTGTGCTCAAGGCGTTCCCGAAGCTTGTCTTTCTCGGGCATTCGCAACCATTCTGGGCTGAGATCAGTGCGGATCTCACCCCGGAGACGCGCGCCGGTTATCCGAAAGGCAAGGTCACACCGGGTCGTGTGGTCGAACTGATGCGCCGCTATCCGAACCTGCATGGCGACCTGTCGGCAGGCAGCGGTTACAACGCAATCAGCCGCGACCCGGAATTCGGCTATCGGTTCATGGAAGAATTCCAAGATCGGCTTTATTTCGCCACCGACATTGCCAACGTGCCGCAGAAGTTGCCCATCGTGGCGTACTTCCGAAAGCTCAAGGACGAGCACTTGATCTGTGCCGCGGCCTTCGAGAAGATTGCCTGGCACAATGCCAGTCGTCTTCTGAAGCTGGAGTGATGAAGGAGTAACCGAACCATGAAGAAACGAACGATGTTGGTACTATCAGCGCTGTGCGCCGCAACTGAAATCATTTTGGCTGCCGATGATCTGGCGAAGAATTTTGCCTCGCCGCCGCCTTCAGCACGACCGTGGGTTTATTGGTTCCCGCTCGACGGGAACATCTCCAGCAACGGCATCACCGCCGACCTCGAAGCGATGGCGCGCGTCGGCCTCGGCGGCGTGCTCTACATGGAGACCGAACAAGGCGCGCCGAAAGGACCAGCGCAGTTCGCCGGGCCGCTGTGGCGCGCGTTGTTCCAACACATCTGCCACGAGGCGCATCGGCTGGGCTTGGAAGTGAATATGAACAACGACGCGGGCTGGTGCGGCAGCGGCGGACCGTGGATCACGCCGGAACTTTCGATGCAGGTGGTCGTCTGGAGCGAAACCAACGCCGTCGGCCCGCTGCATTTCAATGCGGTGTTGGCACAGCCGAAGGCAACGAAGGATTTCTACCGCGACATCGCGGTGTTCGCTTTTCCGACGCCGGCGACCAACTATGTTATTCCACACATCCGCGGCAAATCGGCGGCAGTGCGCGAGGAGGTTCCGTTGCGTACAACGTTTCCATCGGGAGCTGCGGATGCGGTCGTTCCGCGCGACCGCATCGTGAATCTCACCGGTAAGGATGGCCGGCTCATGTGGGATGTGCCTGCCGGCAACTGGACGCTGTTGCGCATGGGCCACACCACCACCGGCAAGGACAATCATCCCGCGCCGCTTGAAGGCCGCGGGCTGGAGTGCGACAAGCTCAGCAAGGAAGCGGCGGAGGTCCAGTTTAACGGCCTCATGGGCAAACTCATCGCTGACAACAAGCCGCTCGTCGGCGAGAAGTGCACGCTCGTCTCGACGCACATTGACAGTTGGGAGGTCGGCTCGCAGAACTGGACGCCGCGGTTCCGCGAGGAGTTCCGGCAATTGCGTGGCTACGATCCGCTGCCGCTGCTGCTGGTGTTGAGCGGGCACGTGGTGGACAGCGTCGAAGTCTCGGAGCGGTTTCTCTGGGATGTGCGGCAGACTGTCAACGATCTGCTCTGCGAAAACTACGCCGGCCATTTCCGCGCGCTGGCGCATCGCCACGGGATTCGGCTTTCCATCGAAGCGTACGACACGCCGCCGTGCGACGACCTGACCTACGCGGGCCGCGCCGACGAACCGATGGCAGAGTTCTGGTCGTGGGGCATCGGCGACTCGCAGTGGTTCACGGCCTACAGTTGTACGGAGATGGCGTCAGCCGCGCACGTCTATGGCAGGCCCATCCTCGGCGCGGAGGCGTTCACGGCGACGAATCTGGAAAAGTGGCAGGGTCATCCGGCGAACATCAAACATCTCGGCGACTGGGCGTTCTGCGAGGGCATCAACCGTTTCGTGTTCCACCGCTACGCGCTCCAGCCGTGGACGGACCCCGACCGTCCGCCCGGCATGAGCATGGGACCGTGGGGCCTGCACTACGAGCGCACGCAGACCTGGTGGGAACAATCGCGCGCGTGGCACGAATACCTCGCGCGCTGCCAGTTCATGTTGCAACAAGGCTTGTTCGTCGCTGATCTGTGTTTCCTCGCGCCGGAAAGATCGCCGCAGCGATTCAAGTCGCCGGTGAAATCCGGCTACGACCGCCCCAGCTACAACTTCGACGCCTGCCCGCCCGAGGTCGTCCTCACGCGCATGTCGGTGAAAGATGGACGGCTCGTGCTGCCCGACGGCATGAGCTACCGGATGCTGGTGTTGCCGCAAGTCGAGACAATGACCCCGCGGCTTTTGCACAAGATTCGCGACCTCGTGAAGGCCGGTGCCACGGTCGTCGGTGCGCCGCCAAAGAAGTCGCCGAGCTTGCAGAACTATCCAAAGTGCGATGAAGAAGTAGAATCGCTGGCGCGCCAGTTGTGGGGTGAGAACCCGTCGCCGACAGACTCGGGTGGACGCCCGTTCGGCAAGGGCCGCGTCATCTGGCCGCGCGAGCTTCAGAAGAAACCGGATGCGGCTTACGAGAGCGTGAGTTCGTTCAACTCAGCGAAATGGATTTGGTTTCCCGAAGGCAAACCTGCTCGCAGCGCGCCGCCGGGCAAACGCTTTTTCCGCCGCATCGTCAACGTGAACGGCGCCATCGAATCCGCACGGCTGGTGATGACCGCCGACAACACCTTCGAGTGCTGGGTCAATGGCCAGCGCGCCGGCAAAGGTGAGCACTTCAAGCGCGGTTACACAATGAGCGTCGGCCACCTGCTCAAGCCCGGGGCAAACCTCATCTCCGTCACGGCCGTGAACACGCTCGACACCCCGAATCCCGCCGGGCTGGTTGGATCGCTCAGCATCAAGTACCGCGATGGCCGCACCCAGGATGTCCGCACCGACGCGAGTTGGGAAGCAGCGCAGACAGAGACGGGCAACTGGAGCGCCGCAATGGAACTTGGTCCGATGGGCATGACCCCGTGGGGCGACGTGCAGGAAGGCCCGGAGGGCGTGGATGAAATCCCCGACATCGCCATCCCCAGCCGCGTGCTGGCGCAGATGGGCGTGCCGCCGGATTTCAAGGCGTCAGCCAACTTGCGCTACATCCACAAACGCATTGGCGAAACCGACGTTTATTTCATCGCGAACCCGGAGCCGCGCGAGGTCGAGGCGCTCTGCACGTTCCGCGTCAGCGGCAAACAGCCGGAGTTGTGGCAGCCGGACACCGGCCGCACGGAGCCAGCCGTTGCATACAAGATCAAGGATGGCAGCACGAGTCTGCCGCTACGGTTTGATCCGAGCGGTTCCGTCTTCGTCGTGTTCAGGAAAAGTAGTCGTCTCGCTCCGCGAGACGCCGGAACAACGAACGCCCTCTTGCGGAGCGAGAGGACTACTTTGTCCGGCCCGTGGGAAGTTCAGTTCGATCCGAAGTGGGGCGGCCCGACAAAGCCGGTGACATTCGCGAAGCTCGAAGACTGGAGCAAACGCCCCGAAGACGGCATCCGTTACTATTCCGGCACGGCGATCTACCGGAAAGTTTTCAGTTTTCAGTTTTCAGTCGTCAGTCAACGGACTTACCTCGATCTCGGTAAAGTGGAAGTTATGGCGGAGGTAACGCTCAACGGCAAACCGCTCGGCACGCTCTGGAAACCGCCCTACCGCGTGGAGGTAACCGACGCGCTCAAACCCGGCGAGAACACGCTCGAACTCAAAGTCGTTAACCTCTGGATCAACCGCCAGATCGGCGACGAACAGTTGCCCGAAGACAGTGACCGCAAGCCGAACGGCACGCTCAACTCGTGGCCGGCATGGCTGGCGGAAGGTAAACCCAGCCCGACTGGCCGTTACACGTTCAGCAGTTGGCGCCTCTGGAAGAAAGACGACCCGCTCGTCGAGTCCGGCCTGATCGGCCCGGTGAAGGTGCTGACAAGCGAAAGGTGATGACCATGAAACCGCAAATGACATCGCGTGAGCGCGTGTTGAGTTGCCTGGCTCGCACCGGCCACGACCGCATCCCGGTCAAGCATGAAGGCACGCCGGAGATTGATCGTGCCCTCATGGAACACTTCGGGCTGTCGAACACGGAACAACTGCTGCGCGTCGTCGGTGACGATTTCCGCTATGTAACGCCGGAGTACATCGGGCCGCCGCTGCGCACGTTCCCCGACGGCAGCATCGAGGGCTATTGGGGCGAACGCTACATTTACGCCGAGTTCGAAGGCGGCCGTTATCTGGAGTCGTGTTATCAGCCGTTCGCCGGCATCGAGACGCTCGACAAGCTCGACCGCTCGCACTTTCCGTCGGCCGACTGGTTCGATTACTCCAACATCAAGGCACAATGCCTCGCCTTGCGCGAGCAGTTCGCTGTGTGCGCGGGCACGGCCGGCGACTTGGATTTCATCAACAGCATCGCGCGCGCCCGTGGCATGGAGGAGGTGTTGATGGACTTGGCCACGGACAATGAGGTCTATCTGACGATCATGGAGGCGCGCTTCGAGTTCTACTATGGGATGCACGAACGGATGTTGCAGGCCGCCGACGGGCTGATTGACATCATGCACGCCGGCGAAGACTTCGGCAACCAGCTCGGCCCGATGATCGGCATGGAGATTTTCGACAAACACTTCGCGCCGAAGCTGGCGAAGTATTTCACAATGGTCCACCGCTACGGCGCACGGACGATGATGCACATGTGCGGTTGTTGCGAGGCGTTCCTGCCGCGACTGATCGAACTGGGCCTCGACATCTACGACGTGGTCCAGCCGACCACGCCGAAGATGGACATCGCCTGTCTGAAGGAGCACTACGGCGACCGGCTGACCTTTTGTGGTTCGGTGTGCGTCCAGACCACCTTACCGCACGGGACGGTGGCGGACGTCGAGCGCGAGGTGCGCCGGCGATTGGGGCTGTTTCCGAAAGGCGGCCTGTTCCTCGGCCCGACCCATGCCATCCAAGTCGGCACGCCCATCGAGAACGCCGTGGCGATGTATCGTGCTGCGGGCAGCCTCCGCGAGACAATTGACGACTCGATTCTGAACATCCGCTGCGAGGCGGAGACGAAGCCGGATATGTCGAAACTCTTTTGAGGCCGCCATGACAAGTCTGCAAGAACCGAACATTCAGCGATTGGTGGCCGCGTTGCGCGGCGAGCGGGCCGACCGGGTGCCGAACTTCGAGATTCTCATCGAAGACCAGCACGTCGAGAAACTGCTGGGCCGCAAAGCCGGTAACACGCTCGGCGTCGGCGGCGATCCCGCCAAGGGCAGCGACGCGGGCGAAGGCGTGCGCCCCATGTATCCGGCTGACTACATCGAGCTGTGCCGCGTCATCGGCCAGGACGCCATCGCGCTGGAGTGTCTCTGGACGCCGATCAAACAGCGCAAGCCCGACGGGTCGGTCGTGTTGCTCAACGACCGCTCCCTCAAGAGCGACGCCGACTTGGAGCGCGTGGTTTGGCCCGACGCTGCGGACGTCGAGCGTGTGCTGGGCTACGTGAGGGAGTATGTCGCGGCGGCGAAAGGCACCGGCATCGGCGTGATCCTGTGCGGCGGCGCGATCTGGCAGACGCTCTATGAGTTCGCCATCGGCTTGGAAGACTGCATGGTGATGATGCTCGAGGCGCCGGAGTTTTTCGACGAACTGATGGCGCGCTCGGCGGACCACTATGTCGAGGTGGTGCGGGGCGCTGTTGAAGCCGGCATTGACATCTTCTATCCCGCTGACGACTTCGCTTTCAACAAGGGTCTGTTCGTCGAGCCGCGCCGCTTCGAGCGGATGTGGCGGCCTCCCTACGAACGCATCTTGGCACCCGTGCGCGAGGCCGGCATCCCGATCTGGTTTCATTCCGACGGCCGGATTGATGACGCGGTGGAGATGCTGCTGGAGATGGGGGTGGACTGTCTCACGCCGATGGACCCGTCCGGGATTGATTACCGCGACTACAAGAAGCGCTTCGGCCACCGCGTGACGTTGCACGGCAACATTGACATCACCTGGCCGCTGGTGAAGGGCACGTCCGACGACGTGCGCCGCGACGTGAAGGAACACATGGACGCGCTGAAACCCGGCGGCCGTTACATCGCCGGCTCCAGCCACAGCATCGTCAACTACATCCCACACGAAAACTTTCTGGCCATGATCAACGCCATCCACGAATATGGCCGATACTGAATCCTGAGGACACCCCATGAAAACATCACCGGTAGTCTATTGGATCGTGATGCTGGGCATTACAACCGCAGCCGCCTGCGCCGCCGAGCCTGCGACGTTGGAAAAACAATTCGCCTCGCCGCCGAACGAATCGAAGCCGTGGTGCTATTGGTGGTGGCTCAACGGCGCAGCGAGCAAGGAGGGAATCACCCGCGACTTCGAGGAGATGAAGAAACAGGGAATCAGCGGCGCATTGCTCTTCGATGCGGGGCAGGCGGGGCCGGAGGCGCCGCGCGGACCGCTGTTCATGAGCGCGGAGTGGCGTGAGCTTTACAGGCACGCCGTGCGCGAGGCGGACCGGTGTGGCATCGTGCTGGGCGTGAACCTGTGCAGTGGTTGGAACGCCGGCGGGCCGTGGGTGACCGACGAGCACGCCGCCAAGAAACTCGTCGCCGCACAGACCATCGTGAAAGGGCCGGGACGCGTCACAGTCGCGCTCGGGAAACCGGCGGTCGTGCAGGGATTCTATCGGGACATCACCGTGCTGGCCGCCCCGGTGCCGAAAGGCGCGTTGCCGGCGTTCACGTTACGCGCCAGTTCCCAATACCGCGACTACGGTCCCGCGCTGGCCGATGACAGCGTGGACGACACGCGCTGGGTTTCCAACGGCCACAAGCCCGGCATGGGGCCGACGCCGCAAAAGCCCGAGTATCTCCAATTTGATCTCGCCGAAGCCGGTGTGGTGGCGGGGCTTTATTTGAAGCCGTATCCGCAGTGCGGTCCGAAAGACATCGAAGTGCAATGTTCGGAAGATGGCCAAAGTTTCCGCCCGGTCAAACGGGTGACGCTGGAGCCGCGCAACGAGATCACAATGCCCTTCGGCGAAGTGCGGGCGAAGCATTTCCGCGTCGTGTTTCTGTCCTCGCATCCCCTCCGCGGCCAAGAGAACTGGAATGTGCAGGTGGCGGAGATCGCGTTGCTGTCGAAAGGCGAACTGGCGAACCAGGCCGCGCCACGTCTGTTGTGGGACCGCAGCCGGGCGGTGGATGTGACGAAGTTCGTGGATGGCAACGGGCAGTTGAACTGGGATGTCCCACCGGGCAACTGGAACGTCCTGCGCAT
>Ga0163200_1000425_pt1 | contig 18396 bp, 22 predicted proteins | sample PL_2010_200m_FD_113535 | JGI IMG/M metagenome (GOLD analysis project Ga0163200, IMG submission 113535) | Freshwater microbial communities from Powell Lake, British Columbia, Canada to study Microbial Dark Matter (Phase II) - PL_2010_200m | ecosystem: Environmental > Aquatic > Freshwater > Lake ... | reverse complement strand
GATAACATCCCATGCTTTTTTTACCAAATCGTCATCTTTCGACATTTGCCCTTTTCTTTTTGCTCCGTATAATATAATCCTTTTAATATGCCTGAAATTACATTACGCTACTTCCACCTATCCTTACCAAATCCTAGCCAAATAAGGCACGATAGTCGTATAATACTGCACCCATCGGCCATCCCAGCGTTCTTATGAATACCTTTTTTGTCATAACTTATTCTTTCACAAAATATTATGATAGTTTTTATTCTCTAGCAAGGGGTGTCAAAAACTGGATAGTCTCTGTAATCGCACTTTGGTTTAAGCCAGCTTTTTTTATCCAGTGATATAAACCCCGTCTTGTTGTGTTAAGTATTCTTACCGCTTGGAATAAATTTTCTGGTGGGTAATTTACAAGCGCAGCTTCCAATTAGAATTACCTTTTACTTATGTTTTTTTCAATACAATCAATAAGTTCTTCTGCGGTTGCTGGTTTAGCTATAAAAGGATGTCCACCAATAATACCACTAGCTTCTTCTACTTGCTTTTTCGTTGCAACGGCAGTTAAAAACACGATAGGAATATTTTTGGTATCTTCGTCATTTTTTATCTGAAAGGCTACCTCACTGCCTTCCATATCCAGCATTAATATATCTAACAGAATCAAATCTGGCTTAAACTCCTTGGCAGTGGTAAGGCCAAGCGATCCTTTATTCTTTGTTTTAACTTCATATCTACCAGTCTTCTCAAGATTCAATTTCACTATTTTTGTAAAGTCCTCTTCGTCATCAACAATCAATATCTTTTTTTTCATTGTTTTCTTCCACATATTGTCCACCTTTCATTTCTAATAATCCGCTTATTATTTAACCCCGCTTCTTCTTAAAACCTCATCTATTTTGGTTTTTAACTCGGGGGCTTCTATTGGCTTGGCGATATATTCTTCATCATATAATTCTGAGGCTTTAACCTTAGACGCTTCATCTCCTTTAGCAGTAAGCATAATTACAGGAATCGCTATCGTATTCATATCACTTTTTAACTTTTCTAAGACTTTAAACCCATCCATGCGAGGCATCATTATATCCAGAAGAATTAAATCTGGTTTTAGCTTTTTCGCTGAATTAAAACCTTGCTTACCATCTCCGGCTATAGCTACCTCAAAGTCACCAATTAATTCCAGATTTCTCTTAACTAGTTTACAAAAATCTGTTTCGTCATCAATAATTAGTATCTTTTTCTTAGTCATTTTATCACCTCCCGGCTATTTTTAAAATAATGGTTATTTTAGTTCCTTTACCAACCTGGCTTTCCGCATATATCAATCCTTTATGCATATGAAGTATATTTCGACTTACAGATAATCCTAGCCCCGTTCCGCCCCTTGGACCTTTAGTAGTAAAGAATGGGTCGAAGATTTTGCCAATATTTTCTTCAGAAATTCCAATACCTGTGTCTTCGAATTCAACTATTACGGCTTTTTCTCCAACCCTGAAATGATCTTCGTCTCTTTTACCTATGCCATTTTTTATTTCTTCTAACTGCTTATCATAACTACGGATAATAATCTTTCCGCCTTCAAGCATAGCCTGAGCCGCATTTAATAACATATTAACACATACCTGTTCTATTTTATTTTTATCTACCAAAACCTTAGGTATATCTGTCTTTAGTTCTCTGACTATTTCTATATGCTCAAATTTAAACTGATTTTTTACTAAACTTAAGGAATTTTCCAAAATAGAATTTATATCTTCTGGTTGCAAATTTAAACTTGCAGCTCTAGAAAAATCGAGAAGCGCATTTATAATCTTATCTGCTCTTTTTACACTATCTTTGAGCATGGCCAAAACTTCAAATATATCCTCTTCCTTGCTGGATATCCTCGTTTCCAGATAATTAACGCCTTGTATTATTATTCCTAAAGGATTCCTTACCTCATGGGCTACACCACTGGCTAGTAAACCTACAGCGTTTAATTTTTCGGCTTGGATAAGCTGATCTTGCGTTTCCCTTAGTTTTATATACGCCTTGTTAAGCTCTTCCTGCGCCAGTTGACGCTCGGAAATCTCAATCTTTAATAGGTCGTTGCTTTTTGTTAATTCTCTGGTGCGTTCCTGAACGCGTATTTCTAAGTCAGCATAAGCTCTCTGCAATAACTCTTGAGCCCTTTTGCGCTCGGTAATTTCTCTTTGGAGTTTTTCTACCGTTTCCCAGTTAAAAATTCTAAGCATTCCACATACTGCCCAGGCAATAATTATTGCGCAGATGGCACGAAATACTTGAACAGGAATGTATACTACCAAAAGAAAGGAATCTGCGTTAACCCAATTAGAAGGAAAGAAATCTCCCCTAGGGACCACCAATCCACCTAAAATTCCATAAACTAAGAAAGATAGACTTGCCAAGAAAAAATATTTCTTTATTTTCAGAGGTTGTAATTTTTTTTCTTCATATTTATAATATAGAACAAAACCAAAACTAATTAAAAGTCCACCGGGAAAGCCCAGAAGATACCTTGCCCAGATAGTCCCTATTTTCCAGAAGTCAGTAGATATAAAACCAAAAATAAAAACGCCAAGCCCAATAATCAAGGTTAACCACCAGCCAAATAATTTAGTAATCTTTTCAAGGTTTTTTTGTTCACATATACGAAAGAGCTGTCTACCAAATTCAAATAAAAAAAGGTAAGAAATTATAAGAATAAAACTGCGGACTGTATTTAAAACAGGGCTTCTACCTTTAATTATTGCCCACATATCCAAAAATTCATTTGTTCCATGAATCAGGCCAAATCCTGCTAAAAGCCATAAGATATTCGCGAGTTTAAACTCACTCTCTTTTTTCGGCTGAACCCAGATAGCAATCCCCATTGCCACAAAAGCTAATCCATAGATGAAAAAAACTATATCTAAATTACGTTGAGACCATTGATAAATTAAATCCAAAATTAAATGCATTTTTTAACTAACTCCGATTCTAACACTTCAAGATTTTATCTTCTAATTTATTCGTAATATACTCCAAGAATCAATCTTATTTCTCCAATTGCCTGCTTTACTATGAGACAACGATTAGGTTCTATTTCAGGATCTCTAATTCTATATTATTATCCTTCAACATCATTCTACATTATACCACATTCAAAAAATTCTTAACTAAAAAAACTTATCTGCCTTAATTCTATGATTCACAAGCACTTAATCTCTTTTACCTTCCAGCCTCACCAACGCCTCAGCTATCCTCCTCTATAGTCCTCCTATAGCGCAGCGATAAATTATCACAAATTTTATAAAAATCCTTAAGTACATTACTCAACATTGCTTCACATTATACAACATTAAAACGATTCTTAATTTTTAACTCACTTTGTCATAACATCATGATTGCAAGTCACTTAACTCCTTTAAAATCCCCAGAATCATATCGCGGTACTTGCACCAACGGCCACCCATAGTTTTTCAGAAAAACCTTCATGGTAAACACTCCTGTTTTTCTGAAAAACTAAGCATGGGTGCTCCCACGCTTAGTTTTTGCGGCTTTGCCGCAAAAACTGTGGGGGCAGCCGTATTGCTATAAAGTAACTTTATTCCGTTCATATATCCTTACCAAATCTTCCTTTTGTTTCCTCGTCAACTTCTTTATATTCCTCTCTGCATGCAACGCATTCTTATAATATCTATATTCCTTCTTATAAACCAATTCCACCGGTAGTTTACCTCGTAAATACTTTGCCCCATGTCCTGAATTATGAAGCTTTATTCTTTCTTCTAAATTATTCGTATATCCAGTGTAGTAAGTGCCATTGCTACATTCGATAATATAAACAAAATACTTTGCGCTACGTTTTATTGTTCTCATTATCACGCTACTCTTTCAACTTCTTTAGCAACGCTTGATTATATAACTCAGCGTATTTCTTAGCGGAATTATAAAGTTCCACATACTCACCACGTTCCGTCATATCTGATGTACCTTGTATAATTCGAGAGCCAAATTGTTTAACAAAATTATAATTATTTTTTTCAATTCCTGGGCAATAGCATACAATACCACATATACTGATAAAACGCTTGTCACCATGGGCGAAATTCCTCTCCATATCAACTTTCGGATTTTCTAAGTTAAGTGCGGCAAGCTCTGTTTTAAGAATAGCTGTTTGAGTGGTCTGATTTTTAGATTTGTAATTTTGTGTTGCGTTAACAGTTTTGCATCCTGCCAAAAATAGAAACAAAATTGAGATTAAAAATACGTTTATTGTTTGCATATTCAATCCCTCCTTTTGAATAAATTCACAATCGTATCAATGCTTCTATAATCCTCTCCATAGTCCTCCTATAGCGCAACCATCGGCCAGCCCAGAGTTCTTATAAATACCTTTTTTGTCATAACTTTTTCCATCGCAATATATTACGGCGATTTTTTCTTTCTATTAAAGGGTGCCAAAAACTGTAAAACAAAATTTGTTATTTTGAGTTATCTCGTTATAAATCAAAGTATTATAGAAAATCCTCGACATCCCTACTAACATACGGTTCTTTGCTTAATTTTATGGTGTTGCGCCATTTAGTGATTTTCTCTATGTCAAAAACTGTTAAAACAGGATACCGTCTATAATCGCGCCAGGGTTTAACCCAGCCTTTCTTCATCCAGTAATATAAAGTTTGTCTTGGCACGCCTAGTATTTTTGCTGCTTGTGATAAATTATATCTCTTTAATTTTCTTTTCTCTGCTTTGCGGATGATTTTCTTATCTGGCTCATCCAAAATTAAATTTACTTGTTCTTCTCGCTTTTCCTTTTTGTTGAGTAGCTTTTCTAAACTCTTCTTAGTTGCCTCAGTCAATATCTCCAAAACTTGTTTGTATCTTAACCATGGTTCGCTGCCATAAGGAAAGACAGCAATAACCTTACCTTTTCTATTACGTATAACCAGATCCTTTTTTAAAACCGTCCATACCCCCCTCCTTTTGAACTATTATTTTAACACAAAAAATGGCTGGTATAAATGAAAATAGATTAGCAAGACAGTAATTACTTGCCTTGAAGCTTCTCAGGATGGTGTTTCACGACCTTAGCTTGAACCATATAAATAACATCTTCAGCAATGTTGGTTGCATGGTCGCAAATTCTTTCTAAATGGCGGGCAATAAGAAGAAGGGGAACTGCCCTGGTAGCAGTTGATGCGTCTTTACTCATGTAATCATTGATGAGCTCTTCCTGAATTAAATTTCTTAAATTATCAGCTTCCGAATCAGAAAGTATTACTTTTCTTGCTAAGGCTTCATCACTATTAACGAAAGCATCAATAACATCTTTTACCATTTTTCTTGCAACATCAGTTAATTTGGGAATATCGATAAGGGGTTTCAATATTGGTTTATCTGCAAGTTCAAGAACCCGCTGCGCGATATTTGTAGCAAGATCCGCTATTCTTTCCAGCTCAGAATTTATTTTCATGCCCGTGGTGATAAAACGAAGGTCGCGAGCCATAGGCTGATAACGTGCTATCAAATCAATACACTTTTCATCTACAGCCAGCTCCAATTTATCAACATTGGCATCATTATCAATAATACTCTTTGCTGCCTCCTTGTCTCTGTTCTTCAATGCTTCGATAGATTTATAGATCGCTTCCTCTGCCAGAGCGCCCATCTTTAGGATATCCTTATTCAACTCTTTTAACTCTTGATCAAAATGTCTTTCCATATTAAACCTCCAATTTTTATCCATACCTTCCGGTAATGTAATCTTCTGTGCGTTTGTCACGTGGCGCAGTGAATAACTTCTGCGTTTCACCGAATTCTATTAACTCGCCTAAAAGCATAAAACCTGTATCATCTGACACACGTGCTGCCTGTTGCATATTATGCGTTACTATTATTATAGTATATTTGTTTTTCAGTTCACGCATTAATTCCTCGACTCTTGCTGTTGCCTGAGGATCTAATGTGGAACAAGGCTCATCCATTAATAATACATCCGGCTTAACAGCAATGAGTCTAGCAATACAAAGTCTCTGCTTCTGTTCCAATGATAACTTTAACGCCGGCTCGTTAAGCCTGTCTTTTAATTCGTCCCACAAAAGAACATCTTCTAGGCTTCTCTCGACAATTTCATCTAATTTGTCTCTGGTTATGGCATCTGCATGAATTTTCTCTCCAAAAACAATATTTTCATAAATTGACAGCGGAAATGGATTAGGCCTCTGGAATACCATTCCTACCTTTTTACGTAAGACGACGAGATCTGTATGAGAATTCAGAATATTCTCGACATCAATTAGAACTTCTCCTTCCGTACATACTCCTTCAATCAGATCATTCATACGGTTGAAGACTCGAAGCAAAGTTGACTTACCGCACCCTGAAGGCCCGATTATGGCAGTAATCCTATTTGCCTCGAAAGACGAATTGACATTCATCAAGGCCTGAAACGCGCCATACCAAAGATTTAAATTTTTAGTTGTTATCTTCTGACTCATCCAAACTTTCCTCTAATGTAACCATCAGTACGCTTATCTTGTGGGGCGGTAAAGATTTTATCTGTGTTGTCTAGTTCAATAAGTTCACCATCTAAAAAGAAAGCAGTCCTATCTCCAACCCGAGCTGCTTGCTTGACATTATTAGTTACTAAAACAAGCGTGTATTTTTCTTTTAATTTAACCATGGCGTCTTCTACTTTTGCGGTAGAAATTGGATCAAGCCCGGAGCAGGGCTCATCAAATAAGATCACTTCCGGCTCAACAGCAAGAGTCCTGGCTATGCAGAGACGTTGCTGCTGGCCTCCGGACAATTTGAAGGCTGACTCGCTTAATCTACCTTTAACCTCTTCCCAAAGGTAGGCTTCATTTAAAGATTCTTTTACTTTATCACTCAAAAATTTTTTACTTTTAGTGCCGTGCATCCTAATCCCATAAGCCACATTATCAAAAATTGATAAGGGAAGCGGCAGAGGTAATGCAAATACCATGCCCACCCTCTTACGCAATGATTCCATATCAATATTTTTTATATCTTCATTTTCAAGCTTCACCGTTCCATTCATCGTAATATTTTGATTTAAGTCGTTCAGCCGATTAAGCATTCTTAAAAAAGTTGTCTTACCGCTATTTGAAGGCCCGATTATGCTTAAAATTTCATTCGCCTGGATTTCCATGCTTATTTTTTTTAAGGCATGGACGGAACCAAACCAAATATTAAGGTTTTTAATGTCGAACTTTACCATTTTTTCCTTTTTCTAAATCTATAACGGATGATTATTGCTACTAAATTCATAAACAGAACCAATGTTAATAGAACAAGTGCTGTGCCATATCTAGTCTTCTCGTCAACATTAGGCACCTGAGTTGATATGACATAAAGATGATAAGGTAATGCCATTGCCTGATCAAATATCGAAGTCGGTAATTGAGGCAAATAAAAAGCGGCAACAGTAAAAAGAATTGGCGCGGTCTCGCCGGCCGCTCTTCCCAAACCCAGAATAGTTCCGGTTAATATGCCGGGGATAGCATTAGGAAGAACAATGTGTCTTATTGTTTGCCATTTGCTTGCGCCTAAAGATAAACTCACCTCACGAAAAGAATACGGAAGACTCTCCAGGGCTTCGCGTGAAGTGGTAATAATAACAGGAAGGATCATAATCCCAAGAGTAAGCGAACCGGAAAGGATTGATGCGCCGAATTTAAAAAAGACGACAAAAAGAGCCAAGCCAAAAAGCCCATAAACGACCGAAGGTACTCCTGCTAAATTTATGATAGCCAACTTTATAAGCCTATTAAGCAGGTTATCTTTTGAATATTCGCTTAGGTATATAGCTGCAAGAAGCCCTATTGGTAAAGCAAAGATAATAGCCCCTGTAACTAAATATAGAGTTCCTACAATCGCCGGGAATATGCCGCCTGCGCGCATTCCTTGTCGTGGGATATCCGAAAGAAACTGCCAGTTAATGGCTGGGAGTCCTTTTTGGATAATGATAACAACGATTAACCCTACCGGAACCACTATTAAGAGTGTGGCTAAGAGTAAAAAGAAAAAGGCAATATTTTGTGTTCTATAAGGGTTTCGCATTATTGTCTTTTGTGTAGAAATAAATCAGCGGATACATTTATTGCAAAACTGATAACAAACAAAACTATACCTATAGCAAATAAAGCAAAATAGTGCTCGCTGCCTACTACTGCCTCGCCCATCTCAGCGGCAATCGTAGCAGTCAAGGTTCTAACTGGTGCCAGGATACTATTCGGTATGACCGCGGCGTTACCGGTAATCATCATTACTGCCATTGTTTCACCAATTACTCGGCCAATTCCAAGCATGACTGCGGCAAGTATCCCACTTGATGCTGCCGGAAGCATTACGCGCCATATTGTCTGCCAGTGTGTTGCTCCTAATGCAAAAGCCCCTTCCTTATATGTCTTTGGGACCGAATATAAGGCATCCTCTGCAATTGAAACTATTGTCGGCATAGCCATAAATGCCAGCATTATTGAACCGGACAAAGCGGTTAAACCGGTTGGTAGATGGAATAAGTTCTTTACTAAAGGCACAAGGGTTACCATGCCTATAAATCCCAAGACAACGCTTGGGATAGCTGCCAATAATTCTATCCCTGCTTTAAGAGTCTCTTTGATTTTTAAAGGGGCGATCTCGGCAATGTAAATAGCGCATCCAACGCCTACAGGGATAGAAATAATTGCTGCACCAACAGTAACTAATAAAGAACCAAGGATTAGAGGCAGAATTCCTAACTGAGGTGGTTCGGAAATTGGATACCAGCTCTTGCCAAAGAGAAACTTAAAAGGACTTACGATCTTGAATACCGCAAGTCCTTCCTTAAGCAGGAAAAGAAAAATCAACGCTACAAAGAATATCGAGGCGAGACCACAGATGAGTATGAGTTTTTCAATAATAAGTTCTTTGAGTTTACGCATAAACTTTATCTGCTAACCGGTACAAAATCAGTTGCCAAAACAATATCCTGACCTTCTTTAGAAAGTGCAAAATCTATAAATTTCTTCACCAGACCTTGCGGTGAACCATTAGTATAAATAAATAATGGTCTTGATATCGGGTATTTACCGTTTACGACATTTTCTATTACAGGTACAACATACTCTGAATTCTCATCTTTTGCTACGGCTATAGGTTTCTGTTTAGAGGAAATATACCCCATGCCATAATATCCTATTGCCGCAGAATTTCCGGCCACCTCATCAGCTATTGCCTGAGAAGATGAAAGAAGTAAAGCGCGCGGAGCAAATTCTTCTTTACTGTTGGGGTCATTTTTCCTTAATACATGCTCTTTAAAATAAACATGCGTTCCGGAGTTAACTTCACGCGAAAGTATAACTATCTTCTCGTCATTGCCTCCGAGTTCTTTCCAATTAACGATTTTACCGGTAAAAATTCCCGCTAACTGATCTACGGTAAGTTTACTAACCGGATTATTGGGATTCACCACAACTGCAAGCCCATCCAGCGCAACTTTTATTTCATTAGGATTTATCCCTCTCTGATTAGCAAGGGAGATCTCTTTTTCTTTAATATTCCTTGAGGCTATGGCAATATCGCAAGTGCCACTAATGAGGCTGGACAAACCAGTACCTGATCCCCCGCCTGTAACTGCTACAAAATCTGTGGAATTTTTCTTCATAAATTCTTCAGCCCAGGCTTGGCCCAAATTAACCATAGTATCTGAACCTTTGACCTGTATTGAGTTTTTATTTTTTGCCGCAAAAGCCGGGGCCGTTAAAACTAACATTGCCAAAACAACTAACCATTTCTTTAGCATATCATCCTCCTGATTTTTTTAATTCTATTATATTTATATTAAATACCCATGAAGTTAATGTAAAATCTATGTAAAATTTAAAAAACGAGCTTTAACTTCGTTCCCAGCACATTGGAATCAACCCATTGGCTGGAACTCTTGCTGCTTTGCAATAAATAATAGACTTCGCCTTTTATATTCTTGGTTATGGTAAAACCTATGCCGGAATACACCCTATTCCTGCTTAATGAACCATCTTCTAATTCAACAAAGATCTCATCAGCCATATAAGGTTGGATTTCAAACCTTGTTAGCTTCCAAGGAAACTTTACGGCAAACTTATTACGATACCTCCAAGTATCGGTTTGATAATCGAAATGTCGGTATTCAATACGGTTACGGTCATCGAGCTTGAATCCGTAGAGTTCATATTTCAGCGTTGCATTAACATGGGGTCTATTCTCTTCCTTAAATTCCCCCTTTTTCTTTTCATAAACCTGTCGATAGTTAATTCCTAGATCAAGATGCTTGTTCAAAGTGTAAACAAAGCCCGCATCATAGTGATGATAATAGAAATCGCTAGCATCATCTCCCCAGCGAAATTCCTCTTCCAGGGTTATTTTTGACTCTTTGTTTACCTTAAACTCCTGATTTTCTGTATTCCATATTTGAAAATCACCATCGTCGTAAGCATAGACTTTTGTTGTTAAAAGTGAGGCTAACCCGACTATTACAAAAATTCTCTTCATTATATCTTCTCCTTTTAAGAATGATTGTTTTCTTTCAACTCAACTAAAACACAGAACGCATATAACAAACCAAGTTCGATAAACATATCACCCCCTTTCCTGCCTGCCAGCAGACTTTTAATTCTTAAAAAAAGTATATAATGAAGGTATTAAATCTGCTTCAAGGAGAAGTAAAATGTGAGTAAAATCTTGTGGGGAGTTTAAATTACTTAGGAAGGATAAACCAGAATTTTGAACCGAAACCTTCGGTACTTTCTACGCCGACACTTCCGTTATGCAACTCGATAATATGTCTTACAATAGAAAGCCCAAGGCCAGTACCGCCGAGCTCGCGTGAGCGCGCTTTATCTACGCGGTAGAAACGCTCAAATATACGGGGAATATCTTTCTCGAGTATACCGACTCCTGAATCCTCTACATAAACTTTAATTTCCCCATTTATTTCCTGAGCATATACCCGAATACTACCCTTTTCTTTGTTAAATTTTATGGCGTTATCAATAAGGTTGGTAAGTACCTGCTCTATTCTATTTTTATCGGCAGTAATAGAACTGCTACTAGGCAACTCGTTCTTAATTTCTATATCCTTCTTTTTTAATTGAGACTTAAAACTTAAGACAACCTCTTCAAGCTGCTGCCTCAAATTAAAACTTTTTTTATTCAGTACTATTTCTTTTGATTCAAGGTGCGACAGAGAAAGTAAATCTTCAACTAAATTGTTAAGGCGTTCAGCATGCTCTTGGATGATCTTCAAGAAATTACGGTTATTCTTCTTATCGTCAATAGCACCTTCAAGAAGTGTCTCTATAAAACCTTTTATAGAAGTAAGCGGTGTTTTTAACTCATGGGAGACATTCGCCACAAAATCGCTTCGTATAGTCTCTAATTTGCGAATTTCGGTTATATCATGTATAACAATCAAACAGCCATTTACTACAGTGTTATCGAAAATTGGCGCAGCATTAGCCTCGAATGTTTTACACACTGGTAAAACAAGACTAATCTCTGTAGATAAAGGCCTGCCATTCTTTAAAACGCTGCTTATGACTTCAGAGATATCGTTATTACGTATAGCCTCCAGGAACGCTTTTCCTTCTATCTCCTTTTTCGAAACATTAAATATGTTCTCAATAGTAGGATTCACAGAAACTATACGGGAATGCCTATCGACAACGATTATGCCCTCAATCATACTGTTAAAGATTGCGAAGAGTTTTTGATCTTGAGCTCTAATTTCTTTAACCTTGTCTTCTAACCCTTGAGCCATTTTGTTTAAAGTCGCGGCAAGCTCCCCAATCTCATCATTAGAGGATTGTATGATTCTGCGGCTAAAGTCTCCTTCAGAAAACTTACGTGAGACCTGAATCATTCTGTTAATCGACTTTATAGTTTGAGCAGCTATTACTGAGCCTAAAACGAAGGCAAGGGCTAAGGCAAAAATTAAACCGAGTAGAACTGTCTTGCGGATCTCGCCCAATGTTCTCTCTATACTCTCAAGAGCAAGTGCAAGCCTCACCACTCCAATAATTTCATTATTTTCTTTTATAGGTAAAGCAACGTATAGCATATCCATCTTGAGTGTCGAGGAATAACGTGTATCAATACCTGTTTTATCGGCTAAAGCCATGCTCACTTCTGGCCGATAAAGATGATTCTCCATTTGAAAAATTTCTTTTTGGTGCTTTTCTGAATCAGCTAAGACTTTGCCAAGTTTATTAATAATAGTAATGCGGCATTTGATCTTCTGACCCAAGGAAGTAACTAGAGGGTCTAGAAAACCTATGTCTTCTTTCTTAATACGATCGGCAGTAATTTGATTTTCAACAAGGTGGGCCTGATTAACAAGAGAAGTTTCAATATTATTGAGTGAATTCTTCTCTAGGTTCCTATCTAAAAAGAAGGCTATAAGCCCAAAGGAAACTAAAATTATGAAAATATACGAAAAAATCAATTTTAACTTAAAACTTCTAATCTTCATGCTCAAACCTATATCCGTAATTTTTTACTGTGATAATCCGTTTTGATTCGTTTTTTAACTTTTTACGTAGGGTTTGAATATGCACGTCTACAGTACGAGTTTGGATTTCCATAGCATAATCAAACCCCCAAATATTATCCAAGAGATAATCACGTGACAAAACTCTGCCTTTTGCGTTCAGTAAATGTTTTCAATAGCTCAAATTCCTTTGCAGTAAGCTCTATAGGCTTGCCTTTAATGGCTACACTAATCTTTGAGAAGTCGATGGTTAAATCGCCAATTTTGAGCACTTCTGGCAGCTTATCTTTTTCCTTCATGCGCCGCAATACTGCTTTTATCCGAGCAATCAATTCTCTCGGGCTGAACGGTTTGGTTACATAATCATCTGCTCCCAGCTCAAGGCCTACAACTTTATCCGATTCCTGGCTCTTGGCTGTAAGCATAATTATCGGAATAGATGCGGTTTTATTGCTATTTTTTAGACTCTTGCAGACTTCTAAACCGTCGATTCCGGGAAGCATTAAATCTAAAATAATAATGTCGGGTTGTTCTTTGTTCGCAGAATCTATGGCATCTTCGCCGTCATGAACAGAAAAAATCCTAAATCCCTCCTTCTTAAGGTTATAGTCCAACATCTTGACTATATCCTTTTCATCTTCTACGATTAATATTTTTTCTTTCATTTTATCACAACTCCTTCATTCAAATCAGTTATCTTCTTTAGGAGCTTCAAAATCATCCCTCGCCACAACTGCTTGGCAACATCCTAAAAGTCAAATAGGTACCTATTTTTATCATTTTGGGGATTTCCGTTGTTTCCTATTGTTTCCTATTATAGTACATTACAAACAAATTCAGTAATCAATCCATTCTACCACAACTCATTCATTCCAAATCACTTAACCCCTTTAAAATCCCCAAAATTATATCGCGGTACTTGCACCAACGGCCAGCCTAGCGTTCTTATATAAACTGTTTTTGTCATAATCTATTATTTTCCAAAATGTTACAAATATTTTTGGCTCTCACAAAGGGGTGTCAAAAACTGTAAAATAAAAATGATGTTTTGTATCTATCCCCTTGTAAATTAACTTGTTACAGAAAATCAAAAAAACCCTTCTAACATTCGGTTCTTGCTAATTTTATCGTATTGCGCCATTTAATAATCTTCTCTATGTCAAAAACTGTAAAAACAGGATAACTTCTATAATCGCGCCTTGGCTTAACCCAACCTTTCCTTATCCAGTAATACAAGCTTTGTCTTGGTACATCAAGAATCTTCGCTGCTTGCGATAGATTATATCTTTTAAGTTTTCTCTTTTCTGCTCTGCGGATGATTCTCTTATCTGGCTCATCTAATATCTGATTTACTTGCTCTTCGCGTTCCTTCTTTTTGTTAAGCAGCTTCTCTAAATGCCTCTTGGCTGCTTCAGCCAATATTTCAAAAACCTGTTCGTATCTTAACCATCCTTCGCTGCCGTAAGGAAAAACCTTAACAATCTTGCCTTTTGCATTACGTACAACCAGATCCTTTTTTAAAACCGTTCATAGCGCGCCTCTCTTTTTGTATTTACTTTCATAAAACAAAGTCATAGCCTTATAACACATGTCAAAAACTGTAGGAATGCCTCATATAAATTGCCAACTAATCGCCAACTTCACCCACTGGGTCGGTTGACTTGGTCGGCGGCTGAGCCCCTTTTTTCTCTTCCTTCAAAAATGTGGCAATCGCAGAACTGATCTGTTTAAACGCAACCGGATAATAATCCCAAACCTCGACGCAGAGATTCATAACCAATGAATTCTCATTCAATCGCTTTACCTTGTACTTTTCATGAACATGACCGCAGAAATTCCACGGCACGTTGGGATCCGCATCCTCGGCCCGGTGCGTCATGCAAATATCCTTTGAGCCATAATGAATATACATCTTCGAGATGATCGTATTAAGGCTATTGTTCCGGTCATGGTTGCCTTTGATGAAAATAAACTTACCGTTCAGCCTCTTTTCGAACTGTCGGTATTTATCGACGCCACCCTCTTTCCCGCCTTTAAAGATAAAATCGCCGAGAAAGAAAACAGTGTCCTCGGGCTTGACCCTCTCGTTATGCTTACGAATAATCGTTTCATTCATTTCTTCGGCTGTCTCAAACGGCCTCTTGCAATATCGGATGATATTGAAGTGTGAAAAGTGATAGTCTGATGTCCACCAGTAATTCATATTGAGATCCTACTCTTTGCTCACTTTAACGCAGGTTTTATTTTTCCGTAGCGACTTTCTAAATTCCTTATCGAGCCGCTGTATTTCCGCTAACATGTATTTTTTCAATACAGTCCATTCATACTCGTTAACTTCTTTACCGAGATGTTTACTGTAATATTTTTTACTTAGAACCTTGGGCGCCTCCTCGATTTTCATTAACCTGCCTTTCCAAAACACCAGAACATACACATTTCCATTATGAAGCTCTAAGGGTGCCTGCCAGCCAGCATAATGAGGCGTTTCAACATAAGGCGAAAGATTATTGAGCTTTTCTAATTCTTCCTTGCCCATTTTGTTTAATGGCTTACCCAAATCATTATGTCTAAGAAAGAATGTTGAAGTTCCCATAATTTATTATTTCCTCAACTGCATAACTTATCCGGCGTTCCTCCGTATAGGTACGGCGTCAAATCTGCCTGCCAATATTCCTTTGTATCAACATCCATTATAGTAAGCTTCCCTGACCATCCAGCTCCGGTATCGATATTCCAAACATTGCACACATGAATCGGCTGTAAAGTACTATAAAGCTCGGTGGTCGTGTGGCCAACAAAAATATCCTTATATTTCCCTAATTGACATTTATGCCCATCGATCTGCTTCTTCCACGCCATATCAAGGAGCTTTCTATCCCAGACCAACGCCTGCGCGCTGTGGCTGGAAAGCGATATATCCGGATTAAACCCGCCATGCACAAAAACCTGTTCGTCTCGCTCGATCCACAGTTGCCCGCTTTTCAAGAAATCGATATGTGCCTGCGGCATGGGACCGCCGTTATAAGACGCCATTGTCCGGTCACCGCCTTGTCTCGTCCATATCTCCGGCTTATCGCCTCGCAAGACCCAATCCAGCGCCCACATGTCATGATTGCCAATAACCAGATCGCAATGTTTGATCTTTAACAGCTCATCAATACACTGCCTGACTTCCGGATACCCATCGCAAACATCGCCCATCACAATCAGGCGGTCTTTTTTATAATCGAATTTCGCACGCTCAAAACACTGCATCAACGCCTTATAAGCGCCATGAATGTCCCCGATGGCATAAGTCTTCACTCGACCTTCCCTTGCAATGCTTCCCTTAAGCCTTTAAATCTCTCAAATATATCCTGCCGCACGTCATGGATATAATCATCGGGGCCATTTTCCTGTTCAACGAATAAAGGTCCCTTTGAATCAACACTACCAAAATACTCTTTGAGATTATCTTTGACCTGCTTGCCTTCTTTACGTTTCTTAATAAGGCCAACCACGTCGTCAAAAAGCTGTGCCTTTGTCGGGCTGAATCGGAGCATGTAGTAAACGTAATACAGATCTTTCCGTAATTTCGCTTTATTTTCCCGATCAATGAACGTCAATAATTTATGAAATATAAACATCGATTCGGTCGGTATCTGGATGCTTTTGCCGTTCATTTTTACCGACATGACAGAACCAAGCAATAAACTGAAATGCTGGATTTCATTGATCTTGATCTCTTGACCCACTATCTTATTGATGACTTTCCGGGAGACCTTGGGATCGGTGATAAATTCAACCTCGGCTTTCGATCCATCAACCATATCTTTCACGATCGGGACAAATGGATACGGCCGATCCATTGAAACGTGGCGTTCTCCGTACCCCAACCGTAAAACGCGGGAAGCCACAGTGTCTTTACCGCTAAAATCGTGATCACCGACGCCGAAATCGATATCTCCAGTAGTCACTGCCATATTCGGGACATCTTTCCACATGTATCTGGCATAGATGTACGGCACCCAGCCGCCGACAAGAACAAGATACGGTAAAAAATCAGCCAAATCATCTATGACTTTGATCAGGAGTTTTTCTCCCGGGAATTCTTTAAGCAATTGGTTTTCCTTCCTCTTTTAATGTTTTAAGTAAATACTCGGCATGGTCTCGGCCTCTCTGCAGGAAATGGTAGAGATCCAAATACAACTGAAGATCCGAAACAACATTGTAACCTTTAATTGTCTGAGTATTGAAAAATGTGGCGCTCCTATAATACGGGTTTATTAAATAAAAATTACCTCCCGTTTTTAATTCCTTCAGATCGAGCACCTGCCGCAGGTCCAATGAAGCGCTCTTAAAATTCTCTACCGGTAAATAACAATATATCGTCTGCGTATTCACGTAGCCTGTGATCAGATTTGCTCCGGTATGAAGCGTCAAGGCGTATTTATTAGGCCCTTTCTTGTTAGCAAAATATTCTTTCAGCCGCGGAAGCATATCCTCACGAGTTGAGTAATAAAGATGGGCCTCATTAAGCTCGAACTTGTAGACTTTTAGCCACTCCTCAAGAAGTTCTTCTTTGTTTTGTAATATGCTATGCGCGAGCCTGCCAGACCGGACACCCCCAACAAACCCCTTGGCGCGCAATTCTGATAGTACTTTTGCCGCGCGCGCGCGCCCAACGCCAAACTCTTTCTCAAAATCTCTAGCGACCCATTTTTTGTCGGGTTGAGATAGCATGGCGCGGATGATTATGTTCGCCTTATCTCCTAAAAGTATTTTCATCGTAGCAACTCCTTCGTACAATCCATTACTTGGCTGTCTGTTAGCCAAGGTATCATTAAATGTCCACTACTCCTAAATGTCCACTATTTAGTGGACATTTCCAATTAGTGGACATTTTACCATGATCCGGCTTAGAGTCAATACAAATGTTACGGCAACGTTTATAAAATCTCTTTGTCATAAAAACTATATACTTTTTGTGACAGATTGATGTCACTTCATGTCACTCAAAACCGCCATTTTTGACCATCCCGAACACCTGCAGAACGCCCCAGAAACCGCCTGTCTACCGTCTAGGAACGATTGTTTGCGTCGTTCTGACCATAGATAAGGTACCCGTTGAATTGACATTGACATCGATTTTTTTGACCATAATCACTGACAACCTGCGCCTCGCCCGACCCGTACCCCGACACCCCTTCCAAGGACCCGTAAACAAAAACCCTATTCCTATGCCGTCCGGCACAGTCATAGGGATTTAATCCGTCGCTGGCTTAGATCCTTCGCCCTGCGGGGCTCAGGATGACAATGTAAAAATGTTCACGATGACATCCATGTTAATCCGCTCCCACCGCCGCTTCGGCAAGACTGCGCATCGTGCTACTGTTAATTGGACAACGGCCATCCGAAGGTACGAATATAGATTTTTAGTCTTTCTTTCATATCTAATAGTATCACCTTATTTTAGCCCCTTTATTAAGCTCTCTATCACATCGACAAAATCTATTGCATTTTTATAAATTTTTTCAGCATCTTGTTGCGCAATAACTGCATCGGCCTTATACTGCGCTGTATTTCTTTTTGATTTTGTGGCCAACATTCTATTTACATATTTCTCATCAAGTCTCTTTGCAAACTTAATCTTCTCAATGTCTTCCGATTCTATAGCCTTTTCTTTAATAACAAAATGATATTCTAAACCCTCGATAAGCTTTCATGACTTTCGGCTTTTATTCCTATTTCGGCCAACGCAGCTGTTGCGGCATGAAACATTGCATAATATCCACAGCTTATAACCCAATCGTATCCGACATAATCGATGCTTACTTTCAGTCTTTTCTTACTTTCATTGTCTTTTGAAGCCTCCATTAGCAAAGAACCAGTCTCAATATTGTGCCTTGCCTTATCAATAT
>Ga0163200_1000424_pt1 | contig 18446 bp, 15 predicted proteins | sample PL_2010_200m_FD_113535 | JGI IMG/M metagenome (GOLD analysis project Ga0163200, IMG submission 113535) | Freshwater microbial communities from Powell Lake, British Columbia, Canada to study Microbial Dark Matter (Phase II) - PL_2010_200m | ecosystem: Environmental > Aquatic > Freshwater > Lake ... | reverse complement strand
TCTATATACATTAATTGATCTGTAGCGCGCCTCATGGCGGCATAGGATTATTTTGGCCTCGAAGCCATTCCCCTTGGTCCATGATCGACAACGAGCGCATCCGGGCCGCTGCCCTGTCGGAGGGGGCGGACTACTTCGGCATAGCGGATCTGAGCATTGCCAGAGAGGCGGTCCTGGAGCAGGGAGGGGCGCACATCGCCTCCTACCCCCTCGCCATCTCCATGGGCATGCGCATGTTCGACGACCTAGTCGACCTGCTTCCCACCCGGGAGAGATGGGTTAACATCAGCTACAGGCACTCTTGCTACGATGTCATCAATTCCCGGCTGGACCAGCTAGCCTCGAGGGTGGCGGGCGAGCTGCAGAGGAGCGGATATCGGGCCATGCCCGTCCCCTCCTCCAAAAGGGCAGATAGCGATCGGCTGTGCGCGGCCTTCTCGCATAAGATGGCGGCGCATCTGGCAGGGCTGGGATGGATCGGGAAGAGCTGCCTCCTCATCACACTCGACCATGGTCCGCGGGTCCGTTGGGTGACGGTGCTCACCGATGCGCCCCTGGAACCGACCGGCAGGGGCATGGAGCCGAGATGTGGCTCCTGCCATGAGTGCGTGGACGCCTGCCCGGTGCAGGCCTTCACCGGGAGGCAGTTCGACCCTAACGAACCCAGGTCCGCGCGCTACGATGCCCGAAAATGCGAGGCGTACTTCGACGAGCTGGAGGCTCGGGGGGAAGAGGCCACCTGCGGACTGTGCGTGGCCGTGTGCCCCCGCGGCAAAGGTCGGAGCTGATGGTGGGTGGGGAAAGCACTATTATTAGCTAGCTGCCTCCTGCAATCGGAGTCAAGCAAATGAAGGTCATCGCATTCAATGGCAGTCCGCGGAAGAACGGGAACACCTTCCATGCCCTGGAGATCGCCTTGGAGGAGATCGGGGAGGAGGGCATCGAGGGGGAGATGGTGCAGATGGGCAGCCAGGAGATCAAAGGCTGCACCGCCTGCGGGGCCTGCGGGAAGAACAAGGACGAGAGGTGCATCCTCGAGGGGGACGAGGTGAACCACTGGATCCAGATGATTAAGTCCGCCGAGGGCATCATCATCGGCAGCCCGACCTACTTCGGCGACATGAGCGCGCAGACCAAGGCCTTCATCGACCGCGTGGGGTTCGTGTCCCGGTCCAATGGCCTGCTGAGGCGCAAGGTGGGCGCGGCCGTGGCGGTCAACCGCCGGGCCGGGTCCCTCACGGCCTTCGACAACATCAACCACTTCTTCCTCATCTCGGAGATGATCGTGCCGGGGGCGAGCTATTGGAACGTGGGGACGGCGCACAAGCCAGGCGACATGCAGCTGGACGCGGAGGGCATAAGCACCATGCGGTCGCTGGGGCGGAACATGGCCTGGCTGATCAAGAAGCTGTATTGACCTGGTCTGAAGGGTCCCTGAGCCACTGGCCGCTCGTCCCTGTCCTGGGGGCCGGGCATCTCCTCAGGGCCACGCCTCAACCTCAGCCGCCTTGCCTGCTCCTCCCCTTCTCTCGCATATCGTCTCGGCTGCCAGTTTGATGGTGGGGCTGAGGTTGGCCATCAGCTTGGCCTGCGCCTTCCTGAGGTGCTCCCCATAGGTCGAGCGGGACAGGCCGTTCCGCTTCGCCAGGGTGTCAAGGTCCACCTTGGAAGGTTCCTCGAAGTAGCCCTGGAGGCATGCCTCCAGCAGGACCCGGACCTGCTTGTCCGTCAATCCGGCCAGAACGCTGGAGCTGGTCAGCAGCGTATCCTGCGCCACCCCGTGCAGCCGGAACGGTCTGAGGGAGAGCAGCTCGACCTTCCCCCCGGACCGGCCCAGCCTCTGCACGAAGCGCGCGATGTTCGCCTGGTCGTGCGTGATGATGCGGTAGTGCTCCCAGCCGCCCTGGTATATGACCGGCTCCTGGTTCCACACCCCCTCCTCCTCCATCATGGTGGCGGCCCCCGGCTGGCAGTCGCAGTCCTTGGCCAGCATGCGCACCACGCCGTTGTCCCGGAGAACGGATTGCCGATGCCCCATTCTGGAGAGGTCCTCCTCGACCTGCTGCACCATCTCCGGCTCGGGAGCGCTGATCTCGAAGACATGCGAGTTCAGGTCGCACCACATGGCCACGGTGGCCTCCGGGTACTTCTGGGTGAGCCTGCTGTAAGGGCAATCGTGGACCAGCTGGAGCCGCGCCTCGTAGGCCGTCATGAGAATGTCATTATCGGCGGGGATAATAGCCTTTGCACCGCCCTAGGGTGGCACAAGCCCGTGGTGCTGCGACGCTCGCCCATGAATGAACATCATTGTCGAGGCAAGGGGTCAGAGCCCTTGCGGTGTCCCCAGGATATATTTAATAGGGCACGTTCCGATTCATCCATGGCTTGCTTAGTGAGATGGGATGGAACAGCCGTGCGTATGATGCATGCTTCGTCTATCGCGCCGAGCCAAGCGGAAAGTGACTGTCATGGGGATGGCCAGTAAGACATTAAGTCCGGGATCGGAGGTCCAGAAAGGCCATCCTCCCTATATGGCGCTCGACGAGCGCGCCCGATCGAGAGGAACGGAGGGAAACGCATGAAATTGAGAGGATGGAAACTCGCCTTGGCCGCCCTGGTCATCCTGGCCGCCCTGGCGCTGCTGGTCAACGTCTCTTCCCACACGGTGCAGGCAGCCCCTGCGCCGGGGCAGATATTCATCGACCTGGATGGCAACTACACCTACGACCCAGGGACGGAGACGCTGTACCCGAACATACAAGACGCGATCGATAGCGCAACGATCGGCCAGACCGTGGTGGTCGGGGCCGGGACCTACACCGAGCAGCTGTCGATCGATAAGAACATAAGCCTGGTGGGCGCCTCCATGGCGAACACCAGCATCAGCTGCCCTGCCACGCTGATCACCGAGCCCTCGATGGTGCTGGTGTCCGGCGGCGCCACGGTCAACCTCACCGGATTCTCTCTGACCGGGCCAGGCAGCGCCCTGGGCATGGGCCTTTACGTCTTCGGCGATTCCTATGTCCACGTGTGGAATTGCACCTTCAGCGACATCCGCCACAATCCCATCGACAGCTCCCAGTCCCCGATCTGCATCAAGTTGGGGAACGCCACCTCCCTCAGCGTCGGCGCGGGCCTGATCGAGGAGTGCGTCTTTAGTGACTGGCAGAAGGTCGCTATCCGGGTGGACAGCGCCGGGTCTTACGCGGAGGTGCGCAACTGCACCATCCATGGCTGGTCCACCACCTCGAGCCTGGTGGTCCAGATCGGGATCCACGTGGTGGACCACGCCAATGCCTGGATCCACGACAACACCATCGACCAGATAGGCGGAACGAATGGTGGCTGGGGGATCATGCTGGAGAATGGAGCGAACGCCCTCATCGAGAAGAACGACCTCACCGGCATCAACACGGTGGGGGACCTCAGCAAAGGGATCCTCCTGTTCAACTCCGGGACGTCGGTCATCATCCAAAACAACACCTTGACACACTGGGCCTGGGGTGCCTATGTCTGGGACACCGTCCAAGGACCTCTGTTCGAGTCCAACACCTTCGATTCGAACCGCGGCTCGGGCATCGAGCTCGACGGCGCGCAGAACACCAGCATGCTGTTCAACGATTTCATCCAGAACGGCCTGCCCACCGGCGGCAATGGCCTGATCATCACCGCTGGCTCGACCAATTCCTCCGCCCATTACAACAACTTCCTGGGGAACCACGTGGGACTGTACGCGGCCGCCAATGTGCCCTTCAACGCCACGCTGAACTATTGGGGCTCCTTCTCCGGGCCGAGCGATTCGGGATGGGGGACGGGAGACGCCATCCATGAGGCCTCGGGGCACCCGGTTGCTTGGAGTCCCTGGCTGAAGAGCCCATACCCCTTGCTCACTCCCATCTCGGGGATCGGAGGCAAGGGAGTGGTGGACCAGTCCACCCCGCTGGACCTCAGCGCCACGGCGGGCATCTCGGTCCAGCTGAACGGTTCCGGGTCCCCCCTGGTCACCGCCTTCCGCTATAGCCAGGGTCCGACCGATCCGTTCGCCGGCAAATCGCTGGAGCGCTACATCGACGTGAGGATATCCTCCAGCACCGGCGTGACCCAGCTGACGGTCACCCTGCATTACAACCAGACGGATGTGCCGGCGGGAATGAACGAATCGGAGCTGCGCCTCTACTGGTGGAACGGAACGCAATGGACCGCGGTGTCGGACTGCACCGTGGACCCGGTGGCCAATCTCATCATAGCGGAGTTCCGCACGGACACCCAGCCGGCCCTGGGCCAGCTGGTGGGGACCCCCTTCCTGGGAGGCACGCCCAAGATCACCCTCTCTCCCCTGAGCGGGCCGTCGGGCACCCTGATCACCGTGGAGGGCAATGGTTTCCTCCCCTTCAGCATGGTGACCATGAAGTTCGCGGATAACCTCGTGGCCGTGAGCCAGGCCTCGTGGCTGGGCACGGTGACCATCGAAGGGCTCGCACCCTATGCGCAGCCCGGAGCGTACAAGGTCAGCCTGGTGGATTCCTGGGGCTGCACCGGCTCGAGCAGCTTCTCGGTGGTCGACGGCAGCGCCCTGGACATCCAGGTGAGCGTCGGATCGTTGCACTTCAGGGGCGAGCTGGCCACCTTCTGGGCGTCCACTTCCCTGAACGGCATGCCGGTCGATGTGGACAGCTTCACGGCCGTGATCTACAACCCTGACATGGGCGTGCTCAACCTGACGGCCGTGCGGGTGGCGACCGGGCTCTATTGCATGAACTACACCATCCCGCTGAACGCGGGTTTCGGGGACTATGCCTTCGTGGCGACGGCCGTGTATGGCAGCCACTGGGGGGTGGGGCTCACCGGGGGCCAGATCAGCCAGACCCTGACCGGCTTCAATGCCCAACTGATCGGCATCGAGGCGAACATCGCCACCATCCAGACGGACCTGGGCGTCATCCAGATGAACCTGAGCCAGATGAACCTTGAGCTCGTCTCCCTCAACGGGAGGGTCGCGGTCCTGGAGACCGACGTGGGCTCCATCCGCGTGGACCTGGCGACCATCGCAGCCAATGTCACCAGCATCAACGGCAGCGTGGCCGCCATCCAGACCGATCTGGGCCTGCTGATGGTGAACGTGAGCGCCATCGACGCCCACCTCATCAGCATCGACAGCGACCTCATCAGCATCGACGGCCAATTGGACCTGATCAATGGCGCCTTGGCCACGGTCCAGATCTCCCTGGGGATCATGCAGGTCGACATCACCTCCATCCAGGTCTCGCTGGTAGAGATCAACGGCACCCTTGCCACCATGGAGACCTCCCTGGGGCGCGTGGACGTGAATGTGACCGCGGTCAACGCGCACCTGGTGTCCATCGATGGGACATTGGCCACGGTCCAGACCTCCCTGGGGACGGTGCAGACCTCCCTGGACGACATCGACGCGCGGATCATCTCCCTGCAGGGAACCGTGGCCCGCATCAACACCACATGTGGGGCCCTGACGGTCAGCCTGGCCGCGCTCGACCTCAAGGTGGTGCAGGTGCAGGGCAGCCTGGTGACCATCCAGACCACCCTGGGGACGATGGATGGCCAGATAATCGCGCTGCAGGGGACCACGGCCACCATCCAGACCGATCTGGGAACAGTATCTGCCGATGTGAAGGAAGCGCAGAACAACTCCAACAACAACAGCACGACCATCATCGTGCTGCTCATCCTGATATTGGTGGTCCTCATCGGCATGTACTTCTGGAAGCTGAGGAAGGTCCTCTGAGCAAACCCCTTCCCTCATCCTATTTTCCCTGGACCAGGAGCGGACGCTTCAGCCCTTCTCAGGCACGGCAAGAAAAGAGAAGTATACCCGCCTCCGTCATGCCGTATCGGAGAGGTGTCATCGATGGCAGAGAAGCCGGAAGAGGAGCCTGAGGACAAGAAGGACCTCGCATGCGCCACCTGCGCGCCCTTCGCGCAGGCCGGGACCTGGCGCTGCTCGGGTTGCGGGGCCATGAACATCAGCAAGTGGAAGGAGTGCTGGAAGTGCAAGTCCCCCCGGGCGCCGGACCTCGCCCCGCCCCTTCCTGCGGACGAGGGGGGATGAGCCGACGATGGAGCCCAGGTCCCGCCCCTCGCCACAAGGCAGATGACCTTATGCACTTCGATCCAGATGGTCATCCGTCACTGACTGGCGGGGCAGGACCTGGCAGCGAGATGAGCCAAGGGAGAACGAGGCCATCGAACCCCCCCGCCATTGCCGGGAACTGAATGGGCAGCCCGGTCCCGGAGCACCCCTATATTGATTGATTGGCACAGATATATATAAAACGGGCTCGAACCATTGGTCGTTCCATGAAGATGATCGTCACGGGCGCTTCCGGGCAGCTCGGCTCGTACCTCTTGGACGAGCTGTTGATAAAGGACGAGGTCGTGGGGATAGATCTGGTGCCCAGCAGGCATGCCTCCCATGCTTCCCTGGTGCAGAAGGCCGACATCCGCGACCGGCCGGAGATGCTCCGCCTCATGAGGGGCGCTGATGTCGTGGTGCATTGCGCGGCGCAGGTTTCGGTGGTCAACTCGATCAACGACCCCTATTTCGACCTGGACGTCAACGTCAGAGGCACGCTCACCCTGCTGGACGCCGCCTCCAGGGCCAAGGTGGGCAAGTTCATCTTCATATCGACCGCGGCGGTGTACGGGGACCCTTCTTCCCTGCCCATCGGCGAGGACCATCCCCTGAACCCCAAGTCGCCCTACGGCGCCTCGAAGGTGGCGGCCGAGCAGTACTGCAAGGTGTTCGCCGCGACCAAGAAGCTGCCCTATGCGGTGGTGCGACCCTTCAACTTCTACTCTCCCCGGGCCGATCCCACCAGCCCCTACTCCGGGGTCATCACCAAGTTCGTGGAATGGGCCAAGGCAGGCAAGCCGCTACTGGTGGAGGGGGACGGCCTGCAGACCAGGGACTTCATCTCGGCGGTGGACGTGGCGCGCATGGTGGTCTCCCTGGCGAGGTCGGAGGTCAAGAACGTCACCCTCAATTCCGGGTCCGGAAAGCAGACCACGGTCAACGAGCTGGCCGAGACGGTGGTGCGGGTGAGCGGAGGCCGCTCCGTCATCGAGCATGTGGCGGACCGCGTGGGGGACATCAAGCACTCGGTCTCGGACATCGCCCGGGCGCAGAGGCTGCTCGGGTTCGAGCCGCAGACGACCCTGGAGAAGGGAATAGGCATGTTCTTCGGGTGAGCCCTGCCCGGCCGCGGGCGGAACGAGGATCGCCAAGGATCAGGTTCGAATTGAAAGAAGCGCGTGATCCTGGTGATGTTGGAAGGACCCTTGTGCCCCAGGGGGCTTGGATCGGCCCAGGGCCCTACATCTTCATGATGGGGGCGGCTTTCTGCATGAAGCCCGACAGATCGACGTCATAGTTGCAGTCCTGGGTGGTCCCATCGATCATCTCGAGCCTGGCCTTGATCTTGTTCCTCTCGAAGATGATCTGCGCGTTCATCACCCGGGCCTTGTAGAGCGACATGCGCTTCCCGGCCTGGGTGAGCTTCCTTTCCGCGCAGAACAGCAGTCCCGCCTCCTCCAAGGAGCGGATCTTCCGGTAGCAATTGGCGATAGGGATGCCCAGCTTCTCGCTGAGCTCGAGGGCGCTCTTCGGTCGGCCCATGGTCGCAAGGAGTATCTTGGCCGAGTACTCCTCGGTCAGTAGTTTGGAGGTTTCCAGGAATTGCATGTGTCGTATCCCCTTAGTTGTTGATCTCAAAAACCTGCTCGTGCCTATTTAAAGGGTGTCGGTTGAGAATCAGTTTTGATTGGAAGGGCCGGGACCCTATCCAGACGTGCCGTTTTTACGATAAAGCCGAGGCGTTGGTCGGCTATCGATAATGATCATCAGCCCGCACAAGAGCCTGAGGACCCGCCCCCGCCTTTGCAAGGCTGCTCTGATATGCTTTGACGGTGGTTGCGGCGCAGTTCTGCACACGGCCGGCCTGCCGCGAGCCTGCCTCAGCCAGTTTCTCTTGCAAGTTTTATATATAGAATCGCCTAATTTATTCTGGGATTCGAAAGATCCCGATCAGGAGGATGAGAACATGGCCGGTGGCGCAAAGCCTTCAGGCAAGAAGAAGGACGACAAGAAGAAGGGCGGCAAGAAGAAGTAGCGGCGCGAACGTCGCGCAGCGGCCGCCTTTCGGGCAAAGGCGACGTCAACTGCGATTCATGTGAATCCTTGGCGTCGCCCCTTTTCTATTCATCCGATGCCCAACCGGTCCTTTCCGCAGCTGCAAAGACCACCCTCCTTCCGACCCCAGATGGTCGGAAGGATGAATGGCTGGCATCCTCCTCGCTGATGGGGATCCGCTCGACCTGTTCCCTTGGACCGGAGTGCCTGGTCCGTGCAGGTGCGCGGACCCTAGGGTCAACGCTTCTCTCGCTTCCGGTCGGCTCACGGCGTACCATCGTCGCGGGCATGGCGCCGGCCCAACTGCATATGGGAAGTTGGACCGCGAAAGCCTGAGCAAGGCTGATAAGGCCCCTGCGCCAATCCCACCTGCCAATGGAAGGACGAGGTCAGGGCAAGGCCAAGCTCCAGAGGAAGCTGAACTCCTTCGATGTCACCAACCTGGTCATCGGCTCCATCATCGGAGCGGACATCTATGTGGCCACCGGACTGGCCGCAAAGCTGGTGGGCCCCTCCTCGCTCATCGTCTGGGTCCTGACCGGGGCGATGGCCATCGTCATAGCCGTCTCCTTCGCCTACTGCGTCATGCTCCTGCCCAAGGTGGGCGGGCCCTATGCATACGTCAAGGAAGTGTCGACCCCCTTCGCCGGTTTCATGGTGGGCTGGGCGCTGCTGCTGGCGGAATGGTTCTCCCTGGCCGTCTTCCCGGTCGCCTTCGCGCAGTACTTCACCTCGCTGGTGCCGGGGATAGGGCCGACCGGGGTGGTGCTGCTGAAGGCGGCCTTCATCGTCTTCATCATCGGGACCAACTTCGTCGGGGCCAAGGCCGCGGGCCGCGCCAACGACGTCCTGACCATCCTGAAGATCAGCCCCCTCGTGCTCATGATCATCGCAGGGCTGGTGTTCGTGCTCCTGAACCCGGTCACGGTGTCGGATAACATGACGCCCTTCGTCACCGGGAACCTGGCCTCCTTCGGGGGGGCGCTGATACTCATCTTCTGGGCCTATGCCGGCTTCGAGCTGTCCACCCTGCCTGCGGACGACGTGGAAAGGCCGGAGCGGACCATCCCCCGGGCCATCGCCATGGGCATGCTCTTCGTGATCGTGTTCTACCTCCTGACCAACTTCGTGGTCCTGGGGGCCGTGGACCAGCAGACCCTGCAGAGCACCAGCACGCCCTTGCTCTCGGCCGCGGCGGCCATCTTCAACTCCTCCGCCTTCATCACCTCGCTCATGGTGCTGGTGGTCGGGATTGGAGCGCTCTTCTCCATATTGGGCGCGGACGAGTCCGGGACCATCGGCACCACTCGATTGGCGTACGCCATGGCGATCGATGGGCTGCTGCCCCATTCCTTCGCCAAGGTCCATCCCAAGTACGGGACTCCCTACATCGCCCTGATGGTGCTGTGCGCCACGGCCTTCGGGGCGAGCGTGTTCGGCGGACTGACGCTGCTCATCAGCTCCTCGGTCTTCCTGCTCGCCTTCGTGTACCTGGCGACCTGCCTCTCCACCATCCGCCTGGAGAGGAAGAACGCCGTGGTGGCCCAGCGGCTGCGGTGGAAGACTGCCATCCCCATCACGGGAGCCGCCCTCTCACTCCTCCTGATCGTGCTGGTGGACCCGCTGGAGATCGCCATCTCGCTGGCCGTCCTGGGGGTCGGGGTCGTGGTCTACATGTACTTCTCCCCGCGCAAGGAGCTGTCCGAGGCCCGGGCCGTCTTCCTCTCGGAGGAGGCGATACTGCGCCGGGCCGCGGCACAGCGGACCCGGTTCCTGGCGCATCCCTTCTACCATCTCAAGATGTACATCTACAAGAGGAGGGGCATCGAGCCCGCCATCGTGCTGGTGGACACGGACGATGCGAGGAGGGAGATCAAGGAGTAGGCAAGGAGCAGGCCGATCGCATACATTTGCCAGCCGCATTCCTCGGGCCGCAGCCCGGCCCTGCCGGAAATTCGAACTTACCGTGGGGCGGCTTCGTGCGCCGGTGGCGCGCCCCTGATCACCATGAAGATCGCGAAGAAGGTGAGCCCGGCCCCCAAGATCACGAACAGGTTGACCGGTTCGTCGAGGATCAGCACCGCGAGGATGACCGCGAAGGTCGCTTCCGACAGGATGATGGTGCTCGAGGTCACCATGCCGATGTACCTCAACCCCCATACCCAGAGGATGGTGGGGACCGCGGTGCACAGCACCCCCACATAGAGGATGAGGGGGACCAGGGAGAGGTCCGCGTCAGCGCTCCCTCCGAACAGGAGGTAGAGGAGGAGGAGGGGGAGGGCGGTGAAGAGGAAGATGGAGAGCACGAACTGGTCGTAGCTCATGTGCCGGAGCGCGTAGCCGCTGAGCATGTAGGTCAGGGCGATGCATATAGTGGCCGCGAAGACCAGGGCATCGCCCACCAGCTGGCCGGAGGATATCGAGCCCAGGTCCAGCCGAGTGGTGAGCACGAACAGCCCCACCATGCCGAATGCCAGCCCGAGGATGCGCAACCGGCCCAGGCGCTCCTTGAACAGGAGGGCCGACAGCGGCGCGACCAGCAGGACGTTGGTGCCGATGATCAGCGCCCCGGTGGAGGCGTTGGTCATGCTCAGCCCGACGTACTGGCAGGCGACGAGCACGAAGGTGACCGCCATGGCCGCCCAGGCCTCCCAGCGCCCGAAGATGCTCAGCCTGAAGGTGCCTTTGAAAAGGGTGTAGGCCAGCATGAAGACCGCCCCCACCCCCACCACCAATGTGGCGAAGAGCAACGGGTCGACGTTGCTGACCCCCAGCTTGATGGCCACGTACGAAGAGCCGAGCAGCAGCGAGCCTATGAAGGTGAGCAATATGCCCATCCTGGCCTGTTCCTTGGTCGTACTCGGCTCAGCCTCTATCCATATCCCCTTCCTTGCGGAGAGGCCAGTAGGCGTGGCCCGTTTATAGCTGTTCCCCTTAGGGGCATGCAACTGCGGGCCGACCTGCGTCGGTTGGCAGTCCGATATCGGGATCAGGGACGTTTCGCGCCCCGGAACTGCCGCTCGGCCTGCCAGCTACCAGCGACGATCAGTATCAGCGGCCCGGCCCACAGGTAATAACGCAAGGGGTACCCAAAGACCACGGCCTCCCAGAATATTGGCAGGGCCGAGATGAGGAGGATGCTTGCTGACGAGTAGAACACCATGCGATTGATGCTGTGCCGCCTGACCTCGGCCGGGTGGATCCTCCTCCCCTCATTCCTGGCGATCCGATCGGAGAAGAAGGCCAGTATGGTCATGAGTCCTGCCAGGTCGATGGCGTAGAGCATCGACGAGACGTCGTCGACCCTACCGCCGACGAACTCGGTCGGTCCGTTGGTGAAGAGGAAGAAGAAGTATGGCTCCAGCGCCACCAGGAAGAGGAGGGCGATGTTCAACCGGACGAGACCCCTCGACTCCGCCTTGACGAAGGTCAGGGCCGCAGTGTATCGCATCCATATCACGATAAGGATGAAGAACGAATAGCTGAAGCCGAGGACGTCGCTCAAGATCCCCTGGGAGTCGAGCGGGGGCTGGGAGATGAGCACCAGGGCACCTATGGAAAGGGCCAGGCCGAAGACCAGGTCCGTGAGGCGTTCCAGCTCTGGGGTCTCCTTCCTCAGCATTCGCCGTTCGTCCCCGTCCTCTTCGTTCATGTTTCCCATTGCCAGCTGCCGGAGGAAAGGTATGAGGCTAGCTCATATATGTTCCTAGCACAGGCCGTGGCCGATGCTCCCTCTCTTCCCTTGGGTCATTTCATGGCTCAACCTCTGAATCTGGAGGTCGAGCGTCGGTCATGAAGCTGCACTCAGCTGGATTGTCACCTCATCCTGAAGCCCGAATTCACCGCATCCCGACGTCATTGCTATATCCCCTTATCACTCCCTTTTTCTAGGCGATCAGCAAACCATGGCTCGTGTCCGTTCTTGATACTATTGAGTTGGCTCCCCCTCCAAAGACCGACAACTATAGTAACGGCTTGTTCGACTCGTTATACCAAGGAGTCGAAAATGGAAGCGTCCGCGGTCAAGGTGCTATTGATAGACGATGAGCCGGACCTCTTAGAAGTTTCTAAGCAGTTCCTTGAGCTGGATCATAGCATCTCTGTGGACACAACGACCTCTGCCAATGATGCTCTGAGACAGATCGACCGACAGGAATACGACGTCATCGTCGCCGATTATCAGATGCCCGGCAAGGACGGCATTCAGCTTCTGAAGGAGATCCGCGGCACAGGGAACAAGGTCCCCTTCATCCTCTTCACCGGGAAAGGACGGGAGGAAGTGGCGATACAGGCGCTCAACAACGGCGCCGATTTCTATCTGCAGAAAGGAGGTCAATCTGCCCCGCAGTTCGCCGAGCTTGCGAACATGATCAAGCAGGCCAATATCAGAGAAAAGGGAGAGCTGGCCTTGCGGATCAGCGAGGAACGCTATCGCTCCCTGTTCGAGAACAGTGTGGATGCGGTGATGCTCACAACCTATGATTTTGATAGCGTCCTCTCGGCCAATCCTTCAGCATGCAGGATGTTCGGCATGACCGAGGCTGAGATCAGAAAGTCCGGCATAAAGGGGCTGACACTCAAAGATGAAGCGTGGGAAGAGGTTCTTCGCAGATTGAACCAAACTGGATTGGCCAAAGCTGAATTCACCTATAGGCGGAAGGATGGGACGGCCTTCACCGGCGAGACCACCTCCGGCGTCTTGACTGGCCATTATGGCATCGCTAGGATTGCCATGATCGTCAGGGATGTCACTGAGCGTGAGTTGGCAGATGAGACCATACATGAAAGCGAGGAACGATTCCGCACCTATATCGACAACGCCCCCGAGGGGATATTCATCGTCGATGCGATGGGCAACTACCTGGACGTCAATAGGACCGCATGCTCCATGCTCAAATATTCCCGGGAGGAGCTGCTCAAGCTGAATATCGCGGATATCGCAGACAAGAGCGTGCTTCAGGATTCGTTGCAGAAGTTCCAGCAGCTGCTGCAGGACGGTGCGATGACCCAGGAGACCATCCTGGTGAGGAAGGACGGCATTGGTGTCCCGATCTTCTTGAACGCGGTAGAGCTGCCGAACCAGAGGTACATGGCGTTCTGCACCGACATCACCTCCCTCAAATGGACCAAGGACGCGCTCATGGTAAGCTCTGCCAAGTACCAAGCGCTGCTCGATTCCCTTCCTCTGGGTGTCACGATCTCCGATGATGATGGCAACATCCTGGAGAGCAACCGCGAGGCCGAACGCCTTCTGGGCCTTTCGAAGGGCGAGCAGGTCAAGAGGCAGATAGATGGCGAGGAATGGCGCATCATCAGGCCCGACGGCACCCCCATGCATCCATCCGAGTTCGCCAGCGTCAGGGCTTTGCAGGAAGGAAGGCGTGTGGAGAATGTAGAGATGGGCATCGTGAAAGGCGATGGGGACACGACCTGGATAAGCGTGAACGCTGCTCCCATCCCCCTGAAAGGTTACGGTGTGGCGATCACCTACATAGATATCACCGAGCGAATGGGGCTCGAAGAAATGATCCGAGACAGCGAACGCCTCTATCGCAACCTTTACCAAAACGCACAGGTCGGCCTGTTCGAGACGGACCTTAACACGGGCACAGTGGTGGCCTGCAGCCAGGAGTACTCCGATCTGGCAGGGTTCGCTTCGGTGCAGGAGGCCATCGGGAGCGACATATTGCATCTCTACGTGAACCCCGAGGACCGGGAAGAGGTCAAGCGGATCCTGAGGACGGAGGGGCGCATCAAGAACCATGTCCTGCGGCTGCGCAAGCACTCGACCGGGGAAGAGTTCTGGGCGGAGTTCAGCGCCCATTTCGACCCGGCCCGGGACGTCGCCGAAGGGGTCATCGTGGACGTGACCGAACGGATGAAGGCCGAGAAGGAATTGAAGCTGAGCGAGGCCAAGCTCCGCGCCGTGCTCGATGCGACGCCATTCCCGGTCGCACTGATCGATCTGGAGGACGATAAGATCGGGTTCTGGAGTTGGAGCGCGCACGTGCTCTTCGGCCATACTGCCCCGACCTCAGCGGAGTGGTATGAGATAGCGTACCCGGACCCGGATTACCGAAGAGAGGCGATCGACCGATGGAAATCGGAGCTGACGACGGCGCGATCATCCGGTCAGACCGTCAACACCGGCGAGTACCAGGTCACCTGCCACGACGGCTCCGTGCGCATCTGCGAGCTTCACGCCACTTATCTGGCCGATGGCCTCATCGTCACCTTCAATGACATCACCGAGCGCAAGAGAGCTCAGCATCTCACTGAAGAGAACCTCAGATTCTACGAGTCGCTGCTCGACACGATCCCAGTTCCGGTATTCTACAAGGACAAAGAGAGAAGGTACAAAGAATGCAATGCTGCGTTCGAGTCGCTTCTAGGTCTGTCCCGCAGCCAGATAATTGGCAGAACCGTTTTTGAGATATCTCCCCAGGAGCTTGCTGACAAATACTCCGCTGCCGACGACCAGGTATTCGCCGACAAGGTCTCGCAGGTCTATGATTCACAGGTAAGAAGCGTGGATGGGACATTGCATGACGTGATCTTCCGCAAGGCACCGTATTTCGATAGGAAGGGGGAGATCGACGGCCTCATCGGGGTGATCGTCGACGTCACGGAGCGCAGGCGGGCCGAGCATGCGTTGCAAGAGACAAATAAGAAACTGAATCTCCTGTCGAGCCTCACCCGGCACGACATCAAGAACCAACTGATGGCACTCGAGGGTAACTTGACCCTGCTGGCGATGATGGACCTGGACCCTGCCTCAGAGGAGCAGCTGCGCAGGTCCGAATCTGCCGCGGATCGGATCTCGGCCATGATCCAGTTCACCAAGGAATACGAGAACGTCGGCGTGCGGGCTCCAATCTGGAAAAATGCCAGGGAATTGATCACAGGAGCAGCGAGTGACTTTACGCTCAACCCCATCAACCTGGTCAACGATGTTCCAGCCGACCTGGAGGTCTATGCCGACCCGCTCATCGCCAAAGTGTTCCATAACCTGATCGACAACGCGGTGCGGCATGGCGGCGGCATAACCACCATCCATTTCTTCGTGGAAGCGCATGACGACACTCGCGCCATCATCTGCGAGGATGACGGCACCGGGATCCCGCCAGATATAAAAGGGGAACTCTTCACCCATGGCTCGGGGAAGGGTCACGGTTTCGGCCTCTTCCTCTCCAGCGAGATACTTGCCATCACCGGCATGACGATCCAAGAGGAGGCGCAGCCAGGGAAGGGGGCGCGGTTCAGGATCAGGGCGCCGGCTGGCTCATGGCGTTCTGGATGAACGGCATTGGTTGACGATCAGACGATCCTTCCACACCTCATCCATCTCCTTCCTCCTTTGATCGGGGTCAATTGGCCCTATCGCCAACTGCGAACCGACAAGAGGGCCCGGTCCCGGTTCGCGCGCCGCCTCAGACCTCGAAGGCCATACCCGTGCTCAGCTCCAGGTAATCGTCCTTCAGCGCCCGCATCAGGATGGCCGATGCCTGCTTCCCCGTGCAATGGCCGCTGATCACCCGCTGGCATCCCAGCTCCTTGAACCGCCGGGCCACCGCTTCGACGTCCGCCGGCGTGCCGGCCATCTCGCCGGCGGTGGGATTGCTCATCAGATGGAAGCCGCCGATGGCGGCCTTGATCGGCTCCTCGGGGAACCTCCGCTTCGCGGCCAGGACCATGTTGAGCACCCCCAGGTGCCCGCAGCCGGTGATGACCGCGATGCCGTCGTCCTCCCGCACCACCAAGGCGAGCTCGTGGCCGAACCTGTCCGGGACCAGCGCCCCCCCTTGCTTAGCCATCAGCCTATCTTCCGTGTGAGGCCTGCGCTCCACGTCCGGGATCGAGGTGAGGGCGTGCAGTCCCGGGGCGATCTCCGTGTCCTCCCCCACCCACCGCAGCCGGGTCCGGTTGGCCTGGAGGACGTCCCGGTCCAGGCCGATGTAACGCTCTCCCACGGGCAGCTTGGCATAATATTCGCCATCCGCCGTGGTCCTGAGGAAGAGAGGCGCCGTCGCGTTGGCGGCGAAGAAGGCTCCCAGGCCCCCGCCGTGATCGTAGTGGCCGTGCGAAAGGACCGCCAGGTCGACGGCGCTCAGGTCCACGTTCAGCTTAGCCGCGTTCTGCACGAAGGTCGAGGACTGCCCCGTGTCGAAGAGGACCCTCCTGCCGTTCGCTTCGATGTGCAGCGAAAAGCCGAATTCGTTGGTCAGCCCTTCCCTGCCCATGGAGTTCTCGATGAGCGTGATCAGGTGCATGGACGTTAGTCGGCCTGAGCCCTTAATATCTTATTGACGATCGGGAGGGGAGTCCGGTCAGGATCCTCCATGCCATTTCGGAGAGGAGTGATGGCTGTATCGTTTTCCCATAGGGCCCTGAATCGCGACATTAATATGCCCTTTGCTACACTGAGTAGAGAGCAATGAGCATTGCTCGAAGGTGAGGACCATGACGACGGTGAGATTCTGCGAGAGGTGCGGTGATGGGTTGGAGCCGTATGTTCCCCGGGAATTCGTGCAGCACAGCGACGGCTCGGTGCATGTCTATTGCATGACATGCGGGTACGAGGTGACCAGATTGGCCAGGCTTGAAGGGTCCAGATACGAGTGGAGGAAGGACCACATCTACTAGGTTCGAGGGAGCGCCGCTCACAGCGGGCACCCAGGGGTCGATCGCCGGCGGAAGGTGACACGATCGATTCTTCTCAAGATCAGATATGGGACCGCATCCCCTTGATAAGGGTGAATGGAAAACCAGGAAGGGGTTTGGCGCGGTCTTAATCCCAGTTACTCGATGCGCCTTTGCCGCTCGCTGCTGGACCTTGCCGGGCCTCCTGGCCGAGCTTTGCTGGGCCGGCCTCCTCTCCCCGCCCTCCCATGAAGGGGGACTTCGCCCCAGTGAAGATGGCCAGGACCTTGATGGTGCCCTTGAGCTCCTGCTCGATGGAGCACCCCCAGATGATCCTGGCGGAGGGATGGATGTTCTTGCCCACGATCTCGGCGGCCTTCTGGGCCTCCATTATGGTCATGTCCGGTCCGCCGATGACCCGGACCAGCGCTCCCTTGGAGCCCTTCAGGTCGATGTCCCCCAGCAGGGGCGAGTGCAAGGCCTCATTGACCGCCTCGTCCACCCGCTCCTTCGCATCGTCCGACTCACCCAGGCCCACGAAGGCCATGCCGCCCTCGTTCATGATGGTCTGTATGTCGGAATAGTCCAGATTGACCAGGCCCGGCTTGGTGATGATCTCCGTGAGGCCCTTGATGGTCATCATCAGGACCTCGTCCGCCACCTTGAAGGCGGCCTCGACCGGTAACTTCGGTACCAGCTCCAGCAGCTTGTCGTTCATGACCACGATGGTGGTGTCGCACACCCAGCTCAATTTCTTCAGGCCTGCCAGGGCGTTCTCCATGCGCAGCGTCCCTTCCGCTTTGAAGGGCATGGTCACCACCCCGATGGTGAGCGCCTGGATCTGGTCCTTGGCGATGCGCGCCACATAGTGGGCGGAACCGGTCCCGGTGCCCCCGCCCATGCCCGAGGTCACGAACACGATGTTCGCACCGTTCAGGAACTGCTTGATCTCGGGGCCGTTCTCCATGGCGGCCTGCTCTCCAACCTCGGGTATCGCCCCCGCCCCCAGCCCGCGGGTGGAGGCCCTGCCTATTAGGATCTTGCTGGGCGCGCGGATGGTGAGCAGGTGCTTGGCATCGGTGTTGATGGCGCATAACTGCGCGCCCGAGATGCCCGCGTCCACGCAGCGGTTGATGGTGTTGCATCCGCCTCCCCCGCAGCCGATGATCTTGATGCTGACGGACAGTTTCTCCGCGATCCTTCTGATCTCCTCGTCCGCTTGCGACGTTCCCGCCTCTCCAGGAACGGCCGCTTGTGGCGGAACGCCCTCTCCTTCTTTCTTCGCGCTCGCTAAAGCTTCCTTGACCAATGAATCAGGCATAGTGCATCCCATGTGAGAACTCATCCTCTGGCTAGATAAAATCTCCTGTGCTACTCTGATCGCCCTTGATCGCAAGCAGGTTATGCGCCAGCTTCGTGGGGCCCCTCTGCCGTGGAACTGCTTCGGGCGGTTCGCGCTGTCCCACGACCTATTTGGGGGTGTCACGACGGTGTCGTTGGGGCATCACCGGTTCATCCTGGAGAAGATCTGCGCGAAATCCTCTCCCGCGCCCTTCCTGATGCCCTGCGCCATGCCCACCGTTATCTCCGGCTCGTTCCTCTCCATGCCCATCACGGTGGCCTTCGCGACCTCGACCGGAGG
>Ga0163200_1000420_pt1 | contig 18627 bp, 12 predicted proteins | sample PL_2010_200m_FD_113535 | JGI IMG/M metagenome (GOLD analysis project Ga0163200, IMG submission 113535) | Freshwater microbial communities from Powell Lake, British Columbia, Canada to study Microbial Dark Matter (Phase II) - PL_2010_200m | ecosystem: Environmental > Aquatic > Freshwater > Lake ... | reverse complement strand
ATAATATATAACTAATATGAAATGCAAAAAAGACAAAATATTTTTAAATAATTTAACATTTCACTAGAAGAACCGGTACATCTGACCACCTTTCGCCGATTCAAATGGACTACCGCATATGCCTGATTTTAAGATATCTAAACTGATTTACTACGATTAGCCCGGGGTGGTTAAATCCGTCGGCTTATCCAATCAACATCATGATTAAGGATCAAAATACTATTACGCCACCCTCACCTCATACAAATGCCGCTGGAAGGTGAAAAACAGCGACCGAATATCGGCAACCGCTCCTAATTGTTCTGTGGCATCAGACAACGCCTGGTACTTTAATTCCAACAGTTTTGGCAGCTTCTCCTGGTCGAGCTCTTCAACCCCGCTTTCAATGTATTGAGTAAGCACGAACTCTAGAAACTCCTTCTGTTTGGCATTGAGACCTACGAAAATCTCAGCCTGGGCTGTAGCTACGCGCATCTCCCGGGTCATTGGCTTTGTTGAATAGGCAACATATTCCAGCACATCAAAGAGGTCGCTCTTTTCGGCGTCGATCAACTTTTGCAGGACTGAAAGTTCTTCCCGCCCATATCCTGCTGTAGCTAACTTATCCAACAACGTTCTTCGGGTCACCGGATCTGACCATATCTCACGTAATTCAGCTTCATCCTGAAAGAAATCTGGTAGTGTTCCAAAGAGGTTTTGCAGGAATTCCTCTGCAGATATAGGATTTCCATCTGCACTCCAATAGGAGGTGGCGATCATGTGTTGGATTTCTCGTTCTTTTCCGTCCCTCAGTTTCACTTTAATTTTCTTTCGCTTCTCACCTGGCTCAAATGGTTCAGGTGGCTCTTCAGGCCATGGAGGTTGTGGTTCATCAGGTGGTTCCGGATACGGTTTGGGTTCCGGTGGCATGGGTTCCCCATCCCATTCCGGATCGGCAAAATGATGATGGGCATCAACAAAATCATATAGAGTGAAGAATTCTTTGCCATCAAATAATCTTGTTCCCCGACCAATGATCTGCTTGAACTCGATCATTGAATTGACCGGACGCATCAGGATGATGTTGCGGATATTCCTGGCATCAATCCCTGTGGAGAGCTTCTGGGAGGTGGTTAGAATGGTGGGGATGGTCTTTTCATTGTCCTGAAACTCCCGAAGGTATTGTTCCCCCAGCTCACCATCATTCGCTGTGACACGGACGCAATAGTTGGGAGTTGTACTCTGCTTGAATTGATTAACCAGGTCTCTTACAGCTGCCGCATGATCCTGTGTAGCACAAAAAACGATGGACTTTTCTCGCTGGTCGATCTCCGATAAAAAGATCTTCACCCGTTTGGCTTCCCGTTCCTTGATCTCAATGATCCGGTTGAAATCCGGCTCAATGTAAATCTTCCCTTCCTCAATCTCCCCTTCAATCACCTGGTCATCCGGAGTATAGATGTAATCATCAATGGTTGTTTTGATCCTTTTGACCTTGAACGGGGTCAGATACCCATCATTGATACCCTCTTTCAATGAATAGATATAGACAGGATCCCCAAAATAACGGTATGTGTCTGCATTGTCCTGCCGTTTTGGTGTAGCTGTCAACCCTAGCTGAACGGCCGGGGAAAAGTACTCCATGATATCCCGCCAGTTGCTTTCATCGTTGGCGCCGCCACGGTGACATTCATCAATGATGATGAAATCAAAGTAATCCTGCGGATAATCACCAAAATAGGGTATGTTCTCAGGCCCGCTCATGAAGGTCTGGAAGATGGTAAAGAAGATGCTTCCATTGGTGGGTACATGCCTGTGTTTCCGGATCTCATTCGGTCTTATCCTGACCAGGACATCTTCCTGGAATGCAGAAAAAGCATTGAACGCCTGGTCAGCCAGGATGTTCCTGTCGGCCAGGAATAAGACCCTGGGCCGCCTGGACCCATCCCGGTGGAGATTCCATCGTGTGTAGAAGAGCTTCCAGACGATCTGAAACGCAATAAACGTCTTGCCGGTACCGGTAGCCATGGTAAGCAGGATTCGTTGGTTCTCTCCTGCAATGGATTCCATTACCTTGTTTACGGCAATTTCCTGGTAATATCGTAACTCTTTACTCCCGCCAACATCTTCAAAGGGTATCTCGTCAAATCTCTTTAGCCAAAGGTTCTGGGATGCAAACGCATTGTTCCAAAGTTCATCAGGTGTGGGAAACCGGTCAATTAGGCCTTCAATCCCTGTGTCCATACGAATCTGGTAAATCTCATGACCATTACATGAGAATGTAGTATAAATATGCAGCTTTTCCGCGTAGTTTTTCGCCTGGGCAACTCCTTCTCCCACTTCCAGTTCATCACTTTTTGCTTCAATCACTGCAAGTTTCCGACCTTGATAGACCAGGATATAGTCTGCAATCAATGGCTTTGCACGACCGCCACCAGTTTGGATCTTGCCAATTGTGATCTTGTATTCGCGCATCACCTTGGAACCATCCACAACGCCCCATCCGACTTCTTTCAGCTTTGGGTCAATAAGTTCCGCCCTGGTTTCTGCTTCATTCATGATTGACCAGTATTTAGCTCTCCGGTAAAGGCTTTTTGGAGAAGTGATTTCTTCAAGTCTTGCAGTTTATCAAGTTTCCGCTGGTATATATTCTCCAGTTTTTTGGTTTCATTAACAAGTTGATCAAGCATGAATACAATTTGTTTCTGCACAACCTTATTTTTTGGAAAAACAACAGAAAGTCCAGCCCATTTACTTTTTTTCAATATAGGCAAAGTTGCCTGAGAAGCATTTGTTATAACTTCCTGTTGGAATCTTAATGTTCGCATAGCATAGTAAAAAAATTTTGGCTCATATCCAGGATCTACCGTAAGAGTGTTTATTTGTTGATTACATGAAATATTTCTATCAGTATATCCTACTTTCCCAATGCTTGCTCCAATACAAACCATCAAGATAGATTTTTGTATAATTCCCCTGCCTTTTTTCAAGCCTAATTCACTCAATGAATCATTATTATATTGATTACCCCCCATGCCATCTATGTCGATATCTGCCGGCTTAATGAAAGGAATAAATGAACCATAGTATTCCTTATGCATTGTGCTAGGAGTAGTTCCAGTTTGTACAGTACCAACTTCACACAATCTTTTCTCCACCCACTCCTCCCCTGGATTATCAAATACACCATTAAGATACGACTCAAAAACCTCCCTCGCATTTTCCAGGTTCTTCTCAGTATTCTCGCTGGCTTTGTCGATGGCAGCAAAGGCTTCATCCAGGATGGCTACGATGCGGTGTTGTTCGGGGAGGGGGGGGAGAGGGATGTCAATGTCATATACTTCATTGCGGTTTATGCCAGGTTTAACTCCTTTCGCTAATTTAGGGAGATCAAGCGTTGATAATAAGTAGAAGAGAAATTTTCTTTGATATTCCTTTTCATCAAAGACGAGGAAATATGTAACATCTAATGGCCAAAATTTAGATTCTGTTAGATTTATTTCACCAGCAGACCCCTTTCTCCCAATTACAATGCTTGGCCTATCAATATAATACTGATCTGTTCTGTCTTTAATTCCATTTGCACCATAAACTGGATAAGCACCACTCGGATTCCGCAAATCAGGCGGGAGAGGTTTCCCGTATTCAAGTTTTATAACTTCCCCGAGTTTCTTTACCTGCCAATTTTTACTCATACCAGTTTACGAATTGTAGTTAGAATTTCGGCACTTTGCTCATCTAGGTCTTTGATATCGTCTAATATTTCATGTGGTTCACGTAGTGTTTCCTCCTCTTGCGTATTTGGATTTTTCACAGAGAGATCATAGGATGTGGTATCTACATCCGCGATATTAACTGGCCAGGAGTTGTCTGAATCAGCATTTGTCTTTTGTAATTCAAGGAATTCAGCCAGATCGTTTTCATTCAGCGGATTGGTCTTGCCCAGGTTCCGGACCAGGTTTAATTGGTAATACCAGATTTTCTGTGTTGGCTGGCCTTTTTCAAAAAAAAGCACAACAGTTTTAACACCAGCACCGGAGAATACTCCGCCTGGCAAATCCAGGATGGAATGAAGGTTACAGTTTTCGAGCAAGAGTTTCCGTAAGCTGATGGACGCATTATCAGTATTGGACAGAAATGTATTCTTAATTACCACACCTGCCCGGCCGCCGGCTTTGAGAATCTTGATGAAATGTTGTAAAAAGAGAAAGGCGGTCTCCCCGGTCTTGATCGGGAAGTTTTGCTGAACCTCTGCCCTCTCTTTACCACCGAACGGCGGATTAGCCAGAACAATATCATACCGGTCACGCTCCTGGATATCAGCCAGGTTTTCAGCCAGGGTATTCGTGTGAATGATATTGGGGGCTTCGATCCCATGCAGGATCATGTTCATGATGCCTATTATATAGGCCAGCGACTTTTTCTCTTTCGCATAAAAAGTCTTTTTTTGTAAGATCTCCGCTTCCTGGGTGGTCAGCTTCTTCTGCTTCATGTATTCAAACGATTCAACCAGGAAGCCAGCCGAACCAACGGCGCCATCATATATTTTTTCGCCAATTTTCGGAGCTACTACCTTGACGATAGTTTTAATCAGTGGCCGGGGTGTATAGTATTCGCCTCCATTTCTGCCGGCATTACCCATGTTTTTGATCTTGGCTTCATATAGGTGGGACATCTCATGCTTTTCAACATGAGAACGGAATCGAAGCTCATCAATCAGGTTGATCACTTCCCGGAGGTTATACCCACTCTGAAGCCTGTTTTTCAGTTCACTGAATATTTCACCGATCTTATATTCAATCGTATCAGCACTCTCTGCTTCGGTCTTAAACTTTTTCAGATAGGGGAATAGCTTCTGGTCGACAAATTCCCTCAAATCATCGCCGGTAAGGGCCCTGTGGTGATCGATCTTTCCGTCTTTGCCCCTGGGGGCAGCCCAGACTTCCCATGTGAACTCAGGGCTGATAATGCAGTTATAGGTTTTGCCAGATAGTTCGGCTGCGGTTTTTCTATCTTTTTCCAGGTCATCCAGATATTTTAAAAAAAGAATCCAGGAGGTTTGTTCGACGTAATCCAGTTCACTGCTGCATCCGGCATCTTTGTGCAGGATATCGTCGATGTTCTTGAAGGTTTGTTCGAACATTGTATTTGTCTTGGTATGGGAAGTAGATATTACAGTTTCACAATCGACCATTGATTGGTTTATAGCAAAGATATGAATATATATCTAAAATAAGTACTTATCTTTGCAAGAGTACTTTTTTTATCAGAGGTTGAATCGTTCACTAGTAACAAAAGCTCCTTTTATGGTACGTGTAATTGTATTTTCCATCCTCATTGGCTTGCTGCTGAGTTCATGCTCCACAGGGAAAAAAGCTTTGGAAAAGGGTGATTATTATACTGCCACGCTCCAGGCTGTGCATCGGTTAAGAAATAGGCCCACATCCAAAAAAGCCCTGAATGCTATTAAAGACAGCTATCCTATGGCGCTCAAGTATTACAAGGATAAAATTGATTATGCCCTGAAAATAAACAGCCAGTTTAAATATTCGGAAATCGTTGATTACTACGAAAAAATGAATCGATTATCCGACGAAATAAGCCGCTGCCCTGCTACATTGAATATCTTTCCGAATCTGAATTACTACACCAGTGAATTGGCCCAGGCCCGGGCTTTCGGTGCCGAAGAGCAATACAGCGCAGGCCTCAGCAGTGAAAAGGAAAATACACGGGCGTCATGGAAAGAGGCATACTTCTATTTTCTTAAGGCAGATCAGTTTGTCCCGGGGTACAAGGATGTAAAGGAAAGGATTCCAATAGCAAAATACAATGCCACATTAAAAGTCATCGTTGAACAAATCACCGTACCTAAGAACTACCAGCTGACCGCTGATTTTTTCCTGAACCAGATCATTGAATCATTGACACAAAACAGACCCAACGAATTCGTTGCTTATTATTCGCCGGAATCAGCCCAAAATGCCGGAATTAAAACCCCTGACCAGGTATTGGAGATGAATTTCGATGAATTTACCATCGGGCAGGTTTATGATAAAGAAATCATCGCTGATGTATCCCGCGACAGCGTGGTTGTTGGAACAGTTACACTGCCTAACGGGAAAAAGATCAACGTTTACAATACGGTAAAGGCAAAACTGACCACTTACCGGAGAGAACTGACATCCAAAGGAGTTTTGGATGTTACGATTGTTGATTTTCTGCTGAATAGTGTTTTGGTCGAGCGTAAATTTCCGGGGCAATACGTCTGGTTCACAGAATGGGGTAGTTTTAATGGGGACGAACGGGCGCTCAGTAAAGAGCAATTAGCCCTGTGTAATAAAAAACCAATACCTCCACCCGATCCACAGCAGTTGTTTGTCGAATTCACAAAACCTATTTATAACCAGGTAACATCTTTTCTCAGGGCCTTTTACAATACGTATTGATCTCCTTCTGATAAAAAAGAAAACCTGACCATTCAGGTCTCTTTTTTTGTAGTTTTACAGATCCTTTCGGAAGATTTGAAAAACAGGCTCTCCAACCGGCTTCAAGGGGGCGTGAGGATACTATTAATCATCCTTTTCCTGCCCGGCGGATCAGGGTTCCCGGTCCAGGCTCAGAAGTATTTCACTCGGATTTATACCGAGGCCGACGGACTTCCTAGTTCAATGGTCTTTGATGTGGCCCAGGATTCGGCCGGTATCTTATGGGTTGCCACCCGTTCGGGAATTTCCAGCTACGATGGATTGACCTGGACGAACTATTCCGTGGTGGACGGCCTCAGCCCAGCAAGTTTTTCTTTTTTGAAGATTGATGCTCAGGGAAAACTCTGGGCCATCCCACAAAAAGGAGATCTTTGTATCTTTTTATTCAATGGCAAAACCTGGGAGAAATATGCTTGCAACCTTTCCCCGAAAATTTCAGCCACATTCAGCACCTTCGATGTCACCTATTTCGGTGATGAAGTGGTCCTTGTAATCGGAACCTTTAATTACGGCCTGTTTATCTGTAAGGACCAGGAGTGGAGACAATACACTGTGCAGGATGGATTACCCAGCAACCGGATCCGGGGGATATATGCAACCGGCAACAAGGTTTACGTAGCTACTGACAATGGCCTTTCCGTTATTCAGGATCAGCGTGTACAGCATGATCTGAACCTGAATCCAGGACTTCCTTCCCGAGATGTTCTCGCCATTGCCCCGGATCGAAGAGTCCATCCGGATTCGACTCTATCAAGGCTTTGGTTACTTGGGAACGGTTGGATCGGGTTTGTTGAGGGAGACAGCTTTTCGCTTTGTGCCAGGAATTTCCGGATCCACGTCAGCGATATCCAATCCATCTACTTTCTTTATCCGGATCTTCGCGGTGGCGTTTATTTTGGGAATCCGTTTTACCTCTATTATTATCAGCCCGACAGGTTGTTGGAGCTAATGGGTTGTCAGAACGGTCTCGTATCTGATGGGGCCTCCAGGATATTGACAGATCGCGAGAAGAATATCTGGATTGCCAGTTATAGGGGGATTACCAAGATCCCGTCGAAAAGATTCACAGGATATACCCAAACCGAAGGTTTATTTGATAATGAAGTAGCGTCTGCCCTGGAACTGGAACCTGGAAAATATTTGTTCGGACATCATGGCGGATTGACCTTTTTAAAGAATGGGAAGTTTACTCAACTGGATCTTTACACCTCGGGTATAATGAAGGCACAGGAAATGCGCATTCAGGATATGGATATAGATCGGGCCGGTATGATCTGGTTTGCCGCTTCATCGTTAGGACTGGGTCGTCTCGACCGGCAGGGCAGGATTTACTGGTACCGGGGTGATAAAGGATTACAAGGTATTATTGGTTCTGTTTGCGTGGATCAAAATGGAAATGTATTTGCCTCAGGCGATAAGAGATTATTCGAATATGATCCGAACCGGGATGTATTTTATAACCTCCCCAGGGCCAGATATAAAGATACAGGAATCCGGAAGCTATTCCCGGGAAAAGATGACAACCTGTTCTTAGCCAGTTTTTCGATAGGATTACTGGAAAGGAAGAACAACCAGGAGGTAAACTACCGATCCCTGGATCGCAAACATGCGAACAATGTGTATGCTTTTTTCCAGGATTCAAAAGACCGTAAATGGGTCGGAGCAGCTGACGGACTTTTTCTTTTGGTGGATACTGTGTTACAAAAATACGATAGCCACGGCCTCTCTATCTCTCGTCCAGTCTACCTGATCCTTGAAGACAAACAGGGGAATATCTGGCTTGGTACTGACAATGGGGTGTTTCGCTGGAACGGAAACCAGCTTGACCATTTTTCAGTCAACGAGGGATTTGCCGGACTAGAAGTGAACCGGGATGCCGGATTTGTGGATAGCAACGGAAATCTCTGGTTTGGAACAAACAACGGGTTGAGTATCTATTCACCCGCAGAGGATTACCAGATAAACGAAATACCCCCTCCCCTCACCAGGCTCACCTTCGTTGAAGCCGAAAACGACACCCTTCTCCTGGACCGGGACCAGGTTATTCCGGCCAGCCATAACACCCTTGTCTTTCACTTCAAAGCTATTTCCTTCATTGATGAACGAAAGGTATATTTCAAATGCATCCTGGAGGGATTCGATAATGACTGGTCCTCAGAGATTTTTGCTCATACAACTCGTTACCGGTATACCAATCTGCCTCCGGGTACGTACAGGTTTTGTCTGAAAGCCTGTAATGCACTGGGAATCTGGAGTGAACCTGTCTGTTCCGGAACCATCCGGATCAAACAACCCTTCTGGTTCCAGTTGTGGTTCATTGCCCTGGTACTGGCATCTGCCCTGTCGTTGATATATGGAGTCGGCAGATTCATTATTATCAGAAGATACAATCTGAAGCTGGCTAAAATGGTAGCCATTCGGACCAGGGAGTTGAGGCGATCCGAAAAGGATCTTCAGGAGAGCAATGCGGCCAAGGATAACTTTTTCTCCATCATCGCCCATGATCTGAAGAGTCCCTTTAACGCCATTCTGGGCATGCTGGAGTTGCTCACTACGGAATATTCCGAATTCAGTGATCAGGAGCGTCAGAAAATTCTGCTCAACCTGAGGAATGCTTCCGTTCGGACCATCGACCTGGTGGATAACCTGCTCACCTGGGCACAGGCTCAAAAAGGACTACTCCCGTTTAACCCGGAAAAATTCGACCTGCTGGAGCTGATCAGTGAAAATATATCCCTGTTTGAGCCGACTGCACAGGCAAAAAAAGTTCACCTGATCCATCCGGATCCTGATCTTACAGTGGTATATGCCGACCGGAACATGATCAATACTGTGATCAGGAACCTGATATCCAACGCAATAAAATTCTCCTTTCCGCAGGGGGAAGTGACCATAAAGGTAGATCGGACAACAGAAAAAACTGTCACGGTTGCAGTAATGGATACCGGTACCGGCATGGATAAGAAAACGCTGACAAACCTGTTCATCCTGGATCAGCGAACCATCACAAAGGGAACCAGTAATGAAACAGGAACCGGCCTCGGATTGATCCTTACCAAAGATTTTATAACCCGGAATAAAGGCAAAATCTCTGTAGAAAGTGAAGAGGGTTCCGGAAGTACTTTCCATATCAGCCTGCCGGTCAATCCACCCAACTGACTTGGAAAAAAATCATACGACCGTCAGTAAAAAGACAAATCCCATGGTTATTCGGAAACTTCTTCAGGAAGATCTGGTGCAACTGACAGGCATTAACCTGCTGAAATACAAATTGTATCATTATCCTGAAAAACAGATCTGCATCCCGGAAGAGAATAGAGCTGCTCGAAGTTATATGGAACAACATGCTTATAAAGAGTATCTTAGAGCGCCCAGGATGGTTCTTTACGGAGAGGTATCATGGAAGCCGGAATGGATTTATTGCAGAGCCACCGGATATTGCGGATAATGGATTGAAAATAGATAAACATTACGAAAGATGAACTCGGATCAAAGAAAGCAGGAAATTTACCGGAAACAAGCAGAACGTATCATCAAGCATTTGCGAAAACGAGGAATGGATGGAATCTATTGTGACCAGCCGGAGGAGGCAGTTCAGGCTATCTGTTCAATGATACCGGCCGGATCCCTGGTCGGGCTTGGAGGTTCTGAGACTTTGCTGGAAACAGGACTGGTTGTAGCATTGCGCCGACTGGATATCAGGCTATTGGACCGCTACCGGGACGGGGTGACGAAGGAGGAAGTAGATCAAATGCGGAGAGAGTGCCTCCAGGCAGACATATTTATCGCCGGTACGAATGCCCTGACCCTGGATGGACAACTGGTCAATATGGATGGGATGGGGAATCGTGTAGCATGCCTGATTTATGGCCCGAAAAAGGTGATTTTACTAACGGGGATGAACAAGGTGGTAGCTACGGTTGAAGAGGGAATCGCCCGGATTAAGAACTGGGCTGCTCCTGTCAATGCCGTACGCACCCAGGCAAATTCACCCTGTTCGAAAACAGGTGTGTGTCAGGATCCTGCCTGTTACCCGCCCAACAGGATATGTAATCAACTGGTAATCACTGAAGCCAGCCGGATCAAGGATCGGATCACGGTGGTACTGATCGGGGAAGTCTATGGATTCTGAAACGACTTTTCGGGTGGCTTCCCCGGCCGATTGGCAGGCTATCATTGCTATTTATAACCAGGGTATCGATGACGGGTATTGCAATGCCTTTACCAGCCATCTTTCCGTAGAAGGACACCGGCACTGGTTGCAGATCCACGATGGGGTGGAGTACGCTATCTTCGTGGCAGAAGTGGATCACACCGTGGTCGGTTGGTGTAGTTTGAGCCCCTACCGCATCGACCGACAGGCTTTTCGTACAATCGGAGAGATCAGCTACTACTTCGACCGTGCATACCGGGGCAAAGGGATCGGGTACCGTCTGGCAGCCCATGCGATCGAACTGGCCCCGGAATATAACCTCCATACGTTACTCGCCTTTTTACTGGATATCAACAAAGTAAGCGTCAACCTACTGGAAAAATTAGGCTTTATACGCTGGGGTCATTTCCCCGATATAGCTACCGTTCGTGGCACGATTTGCGGTCAGTTTATTTATGGGAAAAACTTGGCGTCGTTACCGGGGCCAGCAGCCGGGATTAAAGAGGGACCGAACTGGGGAAGATGGTAACTTTATCTGTTCCCGGGAAAGGGACGGTCACTTTTCAATACCTTCGGGATCCGGAAGGCACTATTCTTGAAATTCAGAAATGGGATTGAAGCGTAGCCTGAGGCAATCAATCCTTTTATCGTATCACAACCAGTTTTTTTACCGCCTGTGCAGTCGCCGTCCGGAAATGCATGAAGTAGGTCCCTGACGGCACATTGGCTATGTCCAGCGTGAAAATATTTTTTCCGGAAGTTATTCTGCCCTGGTAGGGGATGCCTTTCAAACCTCCTGTCAGGGTGTATAATGTTATTTCAAGAAACTGATCCGAATCGGATAACACGTCTGCAGTCACATTGTCCCGGGCCGGATTGGGATACAATTTACTGATCTGCAGAGAGGTCGTGTAAAAGGGATCCCCGATGGCGGCCGCCGGATCGTACCAGGTACTGTATACCCCGTTCCCATGCGTTCCCACGGCGATGAATCCATCCGTCTGCCTGGCATCGATCATATCGATGATGACCGATCCGATCGATTCGGCTCCCTCCTGTTTCCAGGTGGTTGAATCGCCTTTCAGTTCGCTCGTGGAATAGAGTCCGACAGAGGTTCCGGCAAACCACACCAGATGGCTGTCATACGTAAGCGATTTGACCCACCTCACAGAAGGGCCTGATCCTGAGCCGTCTGGGTTTTCCTCCAGGTTCCCTCCCTGTGCGATCCAGGTTGTACCTCCATCTTCAGACGAGAAGATACTCTGTATCTCATAATTGGAAAAAACAACCACAATGCGGTCGGCATTGGACTCATCCACGTCGATACAGGCCACAAAGGCATTCTTCGGGAAGGATGCAGCGGTAATATCCAGAGGGACCGGATTCCCGGTGTGCGCGTTGTCCAGCCTGTAAACCCGCCCCAGGTTGGTGCCGTAATAGAGACGATTGGCCGGATTTTTAGACACGGTGATGTAACTGATCTCGGAAGCGTCCCCTATATCTACATTGCTCAGGTGTTCCCATCCCGCATTTCTCAGGGAGCTGTCGTAGGCGGCTGTTTTCAGATTTGCTTTCCGCCAGATGCTGGTGATGGTCGGCAGGTAAAAGGTCTCGTAATTGTTGGGATCCAGGGCAAAATTTTGATAAAAGGGGAATAAGGCGTTGGATCCCATCACCGGATCATAATACTTCAGCAGGGTATCGGGAAGCTGGGGAAAGATATCCATGGTATACATACCTGTGTCGAACCGGCTGGTCCATATGTTTCCGCTGTAGGCCGAAATGGCACAATATTCCCAGTCTGTCGCCACACAGGTGGCAAAGCCGTCGTAACAGATATCGATATTGAACCAGAATGCCGACAGATCGTTGGTGACGGTATAGTACCAGTTGTTGTCCTGTAATCCACCCAGGATCCAGTCGTCGCCGGAGCCTCCATGGTCGATGGTTACCGAGTAGAACTGGGTGGTGGTCAGCTTGTTGTTCTGCCGGTTCCAGTACATATCGGCGCTGTCGGCCAGGCAGTTATAGGTAATATAAACACCCCCGTCGCAGGAGATGAACAGCACATCCGGATCAGAAGGAAGAAAAGCCATTCCATGCATATCCGGATGAAGGGCGTGAAGGGAGTCCATATCGTAGGGATATCCGCCCATAAAAACGGTATTCAGGCTGTCGGCAAAACCATTTTCCGACCGGTAAAGGTTCATTCCGCCGATGATAACGATATTTTCATCCTCCGGATGAACCCCCAGTGTGAAGCAGTAGCCCCCGTAACTCACGAAGGAGAAAGGAAAATCGTTGATGCTCCCGCTTCCTCCACCCAGCGTCCCGGCTGTCCGGTTTTCCCAGATAGCGGAATCACCTGCCGGATCCCAGGTCATCTTCCAGAAGGTGTTCAGGGAGTTCGCATAGCCGTTAAACGGATTAAGGTCAGGAGATTGCGATTCAGTGAGTACATAGAGGACCAGTTCATTGGAGGGGGGGATTACCAGCCTGTTTGCCCGGTTGTCGTCCGGAAATCCGGCTGGTGTGATGTTCTTCCAGTCGAGACCATCGGTAGAGCGCCACACACCGGCCTTCCCGGGAGGCTCGATGCCCCATCCGTAACTACCCAGGATGGCGTACAAAGTGCCGTCGGTAGTGATGGCAAGATCTGTCCCAAACGACTTATTCTCAATGTCCCCCAACACCATTTGCCAGGTTTCCCCGCCGTCTTCACTCCGCATGATGGCCCCGTAGCAGGCAGCATAGACAATGTCTTTATCCATGGTCACCGGATCGGTCACAATCCGCCAGATACCCTGGAATATCTCGTTGAGATCACCGGGCGATCCATCCTGGGTGGAGGGTAACGGCTCCCAGGTATTCCCGTTGTCGGTCGATTTAAAGATCCCGTTGCCGATCCCGAGGGTCCGTACGTTGGTACTGATGTTCCGGTTGGTGGTGCTCAGCATCTCCCCCGTGCCGTAATACCAGGTGTCCCTGTGACCGGGCCGGGTATCCTGCCGGATACAGGTGGCGCTCTGCTCTGCGTCCGGTGAGGTAACTTTCGACCAGTTATTTCCACCATCCAGCGATTGCCACATGCCGCCGGAAGCGCTCCCGGCCAGCAGGTGATCCTCATCTTCCAGATCTATGGCGATACAAAGCATCCTTCCCCCGATGTTATTGGGTCCACGCCAGTTCCAGTGCTGACTCCGGGAACTCTCATTAACCGGCAATCCGGCGGCAAATGCCAGCTCCCGGCTCCGGATCCCCACCGGTATCTTCCCGGTTTGCGGATTCCGGAGTTTCATTACCTGGAGATCCGTCAGAAAAGGAAGCTGTAATGCGGTGGGCATTCTGGTCAGCTCTTCATTGCTGAAGGACTGATCCGTTGATGTTTTTCCCTGGTTCGATCGGCGCGGGAGAAGACCATATCCGGCGATTATGATAATCCCTGCGACCAGAAAGAGGATCGATGCTTTTTTCATGGGATTTGCGTTTATGAAAAACTTCACATTGGAAGCAGTCAAATATAAACACAAATCCGCAGAAATCAAATGGGATGAAAGAGATTAATCGTTCTCCTCTGCCTCTTCCGTGATCAGCTTTTTATTGATCAGTGTACCGGATTCAGCATACGAAGCTTTATATTCCTGTTCGCCTTTTTCCAGGTGAACTTCATAAAAAGCCCCTTTATCAGGAGTTTCCCCCTTCACGACTTCCTCTGTTTTAAATCCCGGGAAATCCCGTTTAATTCCATCCAGCACCGCGTTGGGAAGTTCCGACTGGCTGATCTCTGTCTCCGACTCAAGCCAGTTTCCGGCACTGTCGAAATTGGCAGATGCTTCCTTCCCGTCGAGCTTGAAGGTAACTTCGTAATTCGAATCCTCCATCTCCCAGGTGTATTTGTACACCTTAGGAAATTTTTTCATAAATGCCTGACGGACCTGTGCAGGGACTTTATCGACGGTCAGTTTTTGTGCGGTAACAACTCCGCCGGTGAACAACAACGCTCCCAGCAGAAAAATTATCTTTTTCATAGTATAGCAACGGTAAAAGTAAGACAATATTTCTTAGATTTCCGGGGTTAAATCTTCTACCTTTGTTACCTTAGATTTTCGCTGCATGCGATTGCTGTATTGCTTGACTGGACTTTTCCTCTGCCTGTTCACCGCGCAGGCACAAGACAAAACCCTGGATTATTATCTGGAACAGGGGCTGGTAAACAGTCCCTACCTGAAAGACCTGCAAAATCAGATTCAGTCGAATACCATTGACAGTTTGCTGATCCATGCAGCTCAAAAACCGGTTCTGTCGTTTACCGGGAACTTCTATTATGCTCCGGTGATCAATTCGTGGGGATATAGTGAAGTGATTACCAACGGCCAGAATTTCATTACCACTCTGAATGTTTCGCAACCCCTGTTCAACCGGAAAACGGTTGAAACACAGTACGCGCAAATCGGGATTCGCACCCGGTCGCTGACGAATTTGACACACCTCACCGGAAATGAATTGAAAAAAACCATTACAGATCAGTACCTCACGGCGTATTCCATTCATAATGATATTCAGTTTTACAGTTCGGCGCTGGCCTTTTTACAGGAACAGGATACCCTGCTGAGGCAACAGGTGGAGGGAGGATTTTTCCGCCAAACCGATTACCTCTCCTTTGTGGTCGAAATGCAGAGCCTTGAACTTACCCTTACCGATGCCCGGGGACAATACCGGAAGGAACTTTCGGCCCTGAACCTGCTTTGCGGAATTCGGGATGCCACCGAATATCAGCTTGTTCCCCCGGAACTTACGGAAAAGGCTGTTCCCTCATCGGAGAATTCCCCGCTGTTCCTCCGGTTCACCCTGGACAGCCTGGCAATTGAAAATGAAAAGGATCTGATTGCCAGGAGGTACAAACCCACCGTGAGCTGGCAATCGGATGCCGGCATTATAAACAATAAACCGCGTGAGATTTATAAGAATTTCGGCCTCAGCATCGGGCTGAATTTTGCTTTGCCGGTTTATGACGGACAACAGCGAAAGCTGAATTTTCAGAAGCTAAGCTTCACGGAAGATACCCGAAAAAACTACGAGATCTATTTTCGCAGGCAGGTCTCCGAGCAATTAGGACAACTGGAAGAGGAGCTGGCAACCATCCGGCAGACCATCCCGAAAATCCGAAACCAGTTGCAGCTGGCCGAAACGATTATCCGCCAGAATAAAAGCTTGTTGAATAGCGGATCCATCACCATCAACGATTATATCATCTCCCTGAAGAACTTCCTGGAGATCCGGAATAACCTGAAGCAATATGAGGTGAAAACACTTCGACTGATCAATGAAATCAATTACTGGAAGCAATAATCCAATCCCATGAAACCACGATTCTTACTCCGGCTGTTCTGTTATTCAATGGTTATTTTGCTGACCGGCCGCTGCAATCCGGCTTCGGATGAACAGGAAAGAAAGGTCCGGGCGCAGATCCCCGTAACGGTCACCGGGATTCAGTACGGCAGCATGACCGAGAACCTGGAGTTGAACGCAATCTCCCGGTTTCTTGATCAATCTGTCATTAAATCGCCTGCTGCGGCATTTGTGAAGCAAACCCACGTGAACCAGGGAGATTATGTTTCCAAAGGAGCGTTGCTTTTTATTCTCAAAACAAGGGAAGCGTCTGTTCTGATTGAAGATACAGCAAATCCCATTGCCTTCTCCGGTCTGATCAGAGTGCTGGCGGGGATGGATGGCGTGGTGACCGAATTGATTCATCCCGATGGGGATTTTATCCAGGAGGGCGATGAACTGGGGATTATTGCCATTCCGGGAAGCCTGGTTTTTATGCTTCAGGTACCGTATGAAAATATCGGTGATGTAAGTGTGGGCAAGTCATGTAAGATCCGGCTTTCTAACGGAAAACTGGCGGATGGAAGGATTACAGCACAGCTTCCTTCAGTTTCACTAAAGGCGCAGACACAGCAGTTTTTGATTACCCCGTCCGGTATGGCCGGGATACCGGAAAACCTCATCGCCACCGTCATCATTCCGACGACCGTGCACCAACGGGCCACGATCCTGCCGAAGGCCTGTGTGCTTACGGATGAGATCATGCAGCACTGGTGGGTAATGAAACTGACGGATGATACAACTGCCATTAAGGTTCCTGTTAAAATCGGCCTGACGCAGGGCGACCTCGTGGAGATTCTTGACCCTGCCTTTCAACCGGCAGATCTTTTCCTGGCATCCGGGAATTACGGATTGGGCGACACGGCGTATGTCAGGGTTATAAGCCGTACTGCTCATGAATAAGAAGGAGTATTACCGGTTGTTTCTGAAGCCGATCGTATTTGTCCTGCTCATGATCCTGCTGGCCGGGATCTATTCCTACCGGAAAATGCAGACCTCCCTTTTCCCGGATGTGGTTTTTCCAAAAATCACAGTCATTGCCGACAACGGGGAACAGCCTGTCGATAAAATGATGATCACCGTAACCCGGCCTCTTGAAATCGCCATCAAGCGGGTAAACGGCATCCAGACTGTCCGAAGTTCGACCAACCGTGGAAGCTGCACGATAGAAGCCTTTTTCAAATGGGGGTTGGATATCGATCTGGCCAAAGTGCAGCTCGAATCACGGATCAATGAAATAAAAACCCTTCTGCCGGCAGGCACAGACATCGTGGTTGAAGCCATGAGCCAGAATATTTATCCGGTCATGGGGTACACGTTAGAAAGTGACAAATATGGTCAGGTGGAGCTGAAAAATGAAGCATTGTACCTGATCCGCCCGCGGTTTTCAGAAATAGAGGGGATCTCCAATGTGGTTGTGCGGGGGGGCCGGACCAAAGAATATGTGGTCAAACCTGATCCCCAGAAGATGATCTCGCTTGGATTATCGCCGAAAATACTGGAGGACGTTTTGGCAAACACCAACTTTATCGAATCCAACGGCCTATTATCAGATTACCGGCGGCTCTATCTGACCCTGACCGATTCCCGGATCAGTGTACTGCAGGATCTGCGGGATCTTGTCATCCGTAATGACGGGCAACGGATCATCCGGCTGTCGGATATCGCGACTGTTTCGTTACAGGAACAACAGGAATTTATACGGATCAATGCCAACGGTCACGATGCCGTGATCATCGATCTGGTCAAACAACGGGGCACCAACCTGATCGATTTTGCTGATCAGGTCAAGCAAAAAGCGGCAGAAATCCAGCGGCAGCTTCCTGCCGGGATGGTTCTGAGAACGTATTACGATCAGTCGGTCTTTGTCACGAAATCAATCGACAGTGTGCTGGAAAGCATATACATAGGCCTGCTGCTGGCTATGGTTGTTGTGATCCTCTTTTTATACTCGTTCCGGGCCAGCGTACAGATCATCCTGATCATCCCGGTCATCCTGGCACTTACGTTTATCGTTCTTCATCTTACGGGAATTACACTCAACATCATGTCGCTCGGTGCCATTGCTGCCTCCATCGGCCTGATCATCGACGATGCCATTGTGATCATTGAACAACTTCACCGTATCCATGAAGAAAATCCAGGGAAAAGCAAATATGAAGTGGTCAAAGAGACGATCAACGGACTTTTCCCTGCCATGGTCGGATCTTCCTTAAGTACGATCGTAATTTTTTTCCCTTTTGTGTTAATGAGCGGAGTAGCCGGAAGCTTTTTCAGGGAACTGACCCTTACCATGGAAATTGCCCTGGTATGTTCCTTCCTGGTGACATGGATCGGTTTACCTGCCCTGCATCTGGTGGTTGGATATAAACCGTCCCAACGGGTATTGGCCCGGATTGAAGCTGAAAAAAAGGGGATTCGAAAACAAAAATTGACATGGCTGATCTGGTTTTTTAATAAACCCTGGTATGCTGGAGGGTTTATTGTACTGTTGGCTGGCAGTACGATTTTGCTGATCCCCAGGCTACAGACCGGTTTTCTTCCCATTCTGGACGAAGGCTCCATTGTACTAGATTACCTGGCGCCTCCAGGGACTTCCCTGGATGCTTCGGACGCCATTCT
>Ga0163200_1000418_pt1 | contig 18682 bp, 18 predicted proteins | sample PL_2010_200m_FD_113535 | JGI IMG/M metagenome (GOLD analysis project Ga0163200, IMG submission 113535) | Freshwater microbial communities from Powell Lake, British Columbia, Canada to study Microbial Dark Matter (Phase II) - PL_2010_200m | ecosystem: Environmental > Aquatic > Freshwater > Lake ... | reverse complement strand
TAAAATTCATTGTTGAATAGTGAATCCAGGAGGTCGTTCCCTTTCGACGACTACTTTCTTTTCCGGGATGATTTTGCCTTCGGGCGTGATTCCCATGATTCCGAACGTATTGGTTCCAAGGGAATTCCTGAATATCTGGGTCATGGGGTCATGAAAGTGATGGAGGTGATCTTGCTGGTCATTTACTTACGCTTGACCTTCGACCCTCAACCCTCGACCCTGAAGTGCCAGTGCCTCCTCCACGGCTTCGAAAAATGTCATCGGGCATACCCCCAGGATCCGGTGTAACCGGTTATTGCGTGCTACCACTTCCGAACGCATGCTCCTTACCAGGTGGTTTGCCAGATGGAACGAGGCGGGGGTAAAGAGATACAACCAGATGGAAGCCAGACGGGGAATGGGGAGTGGGAGCGAATAGATCCGTCGTTTCAGTTTGCGAATCCGCGCAAGTTCCTGGAGCATCTCCTGGTAGGTCATGACATCCGGCCCGCCGATATCATAATTCCGGTTGAAACATTCCTCTTTGAAGAGTACTTTTTCCAGGCAATAAATGACATCCCGGATAGCGATGGGCTGGGAGCGGGTCTTCAGCCAGTGTGGAGCGATCATGATGGGCAATTTTTCCACCAGGTGCCGCATCATTTCAAAGGAGGCGCTTCCCGAACCGATAATGATCCCGGCCCGGAGGGTGGTGAATTTATAATTACCCCCGGTCAATATATCCTCCACATTTTTCCGTGAAGCCAGGTGTTTGGACAAGTGGGGATCATTGGCAATTCCGCTCAGGTAAACCACGTGCCTGACCCCGGTGGTGTTCATATAATCTTTAAAGTTATGCGCGGAAACTGCCTCGGCCAGATCAAAACCATTGGATGTAGAGGTCATGGAATGGACCAGGTAATAGGCTCCGTCGATCTCCTTCGGGATCTCATTCAGGGTGCTTTTCTGAATGAAATCCACCTCCACCACCGTGATCCGGTCAACCCACTCCGGATCCACCCGCAACCTGGCTTTGTCGCGTACACAGCAAACCACCTCGTGGCCATTCTCCAGCAGAACAGGTAACAATCGTTTTCCGATGTATCCGGTGGCTCCGGTCAACAGAATTTTCAAGCGTAATGGATTGGTTTCTGGCTTCTGAAATGCAAATATAATTGCAAATATCTAGATTTCTGCATGTTAATAATTTCACAGGAAAAAAAATGTGTTCTATCCTTTGTTGGGATGGCATTCAGATGAGGCCTGTTCTATGCTTCTCAACCAGCATGATAATTCATCAGTAAATTATCCCTATTTTTACCTGTAATAAACTGCCCGACATGGCTCATCCTTCAAAAGAAGAAGCGTTTCTCCTCATTGAACAACTGGTGGAGCGGTTTCATGAACACCGCGAATCGTATAAACGTTCCGGATACAATGAGCACCAGACCAGGATCGATTTCATCAACCCTTTTTTCAAGGCGCTCGGCTGGGATATGGACAACGAGCAGGGGTTCGCGGAGGCCTACCGGGAGGTGATCCATGAAGACAAGATCAAAGTGGGCTCCTCCACCAGGGCCCCCGACTATGGATTTACCCTGTATGGGCAACGGAAGTTCTTTGTAGATGCCAAGAAGCCGTCGGTGGATATCAAAGATGATATCGCTCCCGCTTACCAGGTAAGGCGTTACGGCTGGAGCGCCAAAGTCCCCATCTCCATTGTCACCGATTTTGAAGAGTTCTCTGTCTATGACTGCACCAAAAAACCGAAGCCAACAGATAAAGCTTCGGTGGCCAGGATCAAATACCTGACCTACGACAACTACCTCGACGAATTCGATTTCCTCTGGGATGTCTTTGCCAAAGAGAACCTGCCCAAAGGCCGTTTCGATAAGTATATAGAAAGCGATACACGGCGGAAAGGAACGACAACCGTCGACGATGAATTTCTGAAATCGATCGAGCAGTGGCGCACCTCCCTGGCTGTCAACATCGCATTGCGCAATAAATCACTCAACGAAGATGAGATCAACTACGCCGTGCAGAAGACCATCGACCGCATCATCTTTTTACGCATGTGTGAAGACCGGGGTGTGGAGCAATACGGCATCCTGAAAAAGGCAGCGGAGGAGAGCTCTCTCTACCGAACCCTGTTTGCCATCTTCACCATCGCGGATGATAAGTATAACTCGGGCCTCTTTGACCTCAACGAGGATCAGATCACTGCAGGGATCGCCATTGACGACAAAATTCTGAAAGCCATCATCGGCGATCTGTACTATCCGAAATGCGAATATGAATTTTCGGTGATGCCTGCCGATATCCTGGGTAGCGTATATGAACGGTTCCTGGGGAAGACGATCCGCCTCACCAAGGCCCATCATGCGAAGATTGAAGAGAAACCGGAAGTACGCAAAGCCGGAGGTGTTTACTATACGCCTAAATATATCGTGGATTACATTGTTGAGAATACGGTCGGCAAACTCGTTGAAGGGAAAACGCCGAAACAGGTTGAGAAGATCCGAATCTGCGACCCGGCCTGCGGATCGGGCTCATTTCTCATTGGCGCCTACCAGTACCTGCTCGACTGGCACGTAACCTACTATTCAGAACATCCTCCCACCGGGAAAAAGGAGGCGCCGCTCACGCCGGAAGGCAACCTGGCGACAGCTACCAAAAAGAGGATCCTTACCAATAACATCTTCGGGGTGGACATCGATGCGCAGGCTGTTGAGGTGACCAAACTCAACCTGCTGCTCAAAGCGCTGGAGGGCGAGACCGCAGCCTCCCTCAACCAGCAGATGGATCTGTTTCACGAGCGGGCGCTCCCCAACCTCGACCGCAACATCCAATGCGGCAACTCCCTCATCGGCCCCGACTTTTACGATGATCAGCTGGAACTCTTTCCCGAACAGATGAAAAAAATCAACGCCTTCGACTGGAGTACCGGCTTCCCCGAAGTCTTCGGCCAGGGCGGATTTGATGCCGTGATCGGGAACCCGCCGTATGTGCGGCAGGAGTTGCTGGGCGAGCAAAAGGAGTACTTTAAGGCCCACTATAATATATATCATGGTGTTGCCGACCTCTATGTCTATTTCTTTGAAAAAGGCATTGAACTGGTGAAACAGGATGGACTCTTCGGGATCATTGTGGCCAATAAGTGGATGCGGGCGAATTACGGGGAATCGTTGCGAATGTGGCTGAAAACCAAAGCCCTGTTCCGGATCATTGATTTTGGCGACCTTCCCGTATTTCAGGGGGTTACCACCTATCCCTGTATCGTTATTGCAGGCCATCCTTCCAACGCTCCCGATTTCATAAACGTAACAGAAGTGGCAACGCTCTCGTTCGAGAATCTGACCGACTATGTGTCGGAGAACGAAAAACCTGTCTCAAAGGCCAACCTGAGCCAGCGAGGCTGGCAACTGGTGGGCGATGATGAGGTAAACCTGTTGAATAAACTCAAGCAGAATGCCATTCCGTTGGGAGAATATGTGAAGGGAAAAATCTATAGAGGGGTATTAACAGGTCTCAACGAAGCTTTTGTCATAGACACCGCTACCAGAGAGCGCTTGATTGCCGAAGATCCCAACAGCGCCGAAATCATCAAACCCTTCCTGGCCGGCCGCGACATCAAGCGATACCAGCCACCGGTTTCGGACAAGTTTTTAATCTTTACCCGGCGGGGGATTGATATTGAAGCCTATCCGGCCATTAAAAACCATCTGCTTCCGTTCAAGGACCGGCTGATGCCGAAACCGGCGGGCTGGAATAGAGGGGAATGGAAAGGACGAAAACCCGGTAATTACAAATGGTATGAGATCCAGGATACCATTGACTATTATGAAGAATTTGAGAAGCCGAAGATCATTTTTGCCGAAATTGCGACACACGGACAATTTACTGTGGATTTTTCGAAAAATTATTCGGATACTACTACATATATTCTTGGATCTGAGGAGAGTTTTCTGTTAGGTATTTTAAACTCTCATATATGCACCTTTTTTTTCTCAAAAATTAGTTCGTCAATTCGGGGAGGATTTCTGCGATGGAAAAGGCAATATGCTGAAAAAATTCCTATCCCAGAAGTTAATCAACAATCTCAAGATCAGATCACCAAACTCGTCGACAACCTCCTTTCCCTCAAGGAACAACTCCGCTCCGCGACGCTCGACACCCAGCGTCAGCAGATCCAACGAGCGATTGATCATGCGGAGAGGCGGATTGATGAGTTGGTATATCAGTTGTATGGCTTGAGCGAGGAGGAGATAGGGATTATTGAAAAATTGACATCTTAATCAAATAAAATGATTTATTTTGTATTTTGTAATCATTGTTCATAATTATGCCTATCTCCCAAACGGAATTTGACTATCTGATGAAATTGAGCAAGCGATTTGAAGAAGCCGATGAATTGGTTCTCGGCCCAGCTCCGTTAAATTGGGAAAGGAACATAAATGCCGTTAAAACAAAAGACACATTCATTCTGGATTTTTACCGGGGTAGTTTTGAATTGTTAAAATACACATATAATAAGAGATACAGGCAAATAATTATTTTATTAAGATATGATGCAAAAGGCAGGCATGCCAATCCTGACGGAGAAAATTTTGATGGCCCTCACGTTCATATTTACTAAGGAAGGGTTTGACGATAAATTTGCCTACCCGGCTTCCGATATTGGTATTGAGGAAAGTGATGATATGGAAACCGTGTTGGTAAAATTTCTTAGATATTGTAACGTAAAAAGTATCCCTTCCATTCAAACAACGATGTTTTAATATATGCTGGAATGTAACAAAATTATTGATGAATACATTCGCTGGATTAGAGATAATACAGTGGTAAAAACTATTGAGGAGGGTCAATCTTGCTTGGTATCATCTCCATTTCTTGACAGGCACAATGACCACTTGAATATTTATATTGTAAAAAACGGAAGTAATTATCAACTTACAGATGATGGATATACTATCAATGACCTGAAAATGTCAGGACTTGAGATTAATACGCCAAAAAGAGAAAAGATATTCAGAACTGTTTTGAACGGTTTTGGTGTTAAAACTGACACCAACAATGCACTCTATGTTGAAGCGTCAATAAACAATATCGGACAAAAGAAACATCATTTGTTACAGGCAATACTTGCAGTAAATGACATGTACACCTTGTCACAGGAGATGGTTTACTCTCTCTTTAAAGAAGATGTTGAACTTTATTTAAAAAGCAACGAAATTTATTTCTCAAAAGACATTAAAATCACGGGTAAAACCGGATTTGACCATAATATTGATTTCCTGATAACTGCGTCGAAAACGAAACCAGAAAGATTGATTAAAACTGTCAACAATCCCAAAAGGGACGCCATTTTATCTTCTATTTTCGCTTTTACAGATATCGTTCAGGTAAGGGACGAGAAAACAAATAATTATGTAGTTTACAATGATGTTGAAAAATCAGTCACTCAAGATGTTCTTTCCGCATTATCGAACTATGGAGTGAAACATATTCCTTGGAGCGAAAAAGAAAGATGCATTGAGGAATTTTCAGTAAATTGAGTTCTACCTGAGTGGAACATAGATACCCGTTTTATATCCTCCCATTTGCAGTTCTATTTTTCCGATGAATGGCGTACAGAATGCGTGACTGCCTTTCAAGAATATATTCAAATTGCATCAAATCATAAGCTATGAATACCTTTATCAGTATAGTATCAGTTTCCATAAGGCCTGCATCAGGGGAAAAGGTGTCGGTGGGTCTGTTGATGTCAGATGGCCAACGCTCCATTTTTCATTATTCCAGGAATAAACTAACGATGATCAAATCGTTGATAAATATTGAATTGGCTGGTTTTATCTGGAAATATCTCCAGACCCTGGAAAAGAACATCAAATTTGAAACAGAGACCATCCAATCGGCAATTGATTATCCCGATTTTCAAGTAAACAGCCTGGTCAGTGAACCTTACCTGGATTATTTAAGTACCTATAGCAGGAATGTTATTTCATTTGAAAAACCTGTCCGGATAGATTTGGATGTGAATCAGGAAAGTTTTTCAAAGCTTTTTGAACTATATATTGATGACTGGGAAGAAAAGGAGTCTCAGAGGCGGAATCTTTTTATACAAACTAAAAAGAATTTTTTTCCTACGGTCAGAGTTTATTTTGCTGAAAATATAGAGATTGCCAACCAAACGTTTCAGGATCTTCAATTGCCTGTTATAATGGATCTTTTTGGGAGGAATGAACATCCGGTGTTTGCCCGGTTTATTGATCTTGAAAGAAGAATGGATTTCATTAAATCCGATTATTTTGACCTGACCAGTTTGAAAATCGCAATTCCGGACGGATACGGTTTTCTTTTTTCTGCAGAGCCCATGAAGGAGAGATATCCTACCCAACATACGATATGGCACTCCTTCAAGAAAAATTCTGATTTTGATTTCACCGATATTTCAGAAGTAGAAAGGATCAGAGACTATGCCAAACAACATGGCGTCAGGCCGGTCGAGAATCCATGACTATAATTTTAGGACCTTATTTACCAGGAGTGTTCCAGATCCAAAGGTAGTTTTCACAAAATAGATACCTTTATTGGCATCATTTCCAGTCTGGGTTTTCCCATCCCAGACCAAAACAATATGCTCTATATATATAAAATGGTCTTTCAGGGTTCGGATCTTCCTCCCGTGGAAATCATAAATCTCCGCCCGTACGGGTCCGGGATCGTTGGTTTGCAGGGTGATCATTACCTGCCTGTCAAAGGGATTCGGGAAAACGTTCATATCCGTCAACCTGTGCTCCTCAGTTCCAATGATGATATAGGCAGAATCAGCAGCGATGATCAGGTGGACCGAATCGGCTGTCTTATGGATCTCCAGGGTATCGACCGGATTACTTCCTGTGTTTGTGATCGTAAAGGGGACGCCGTCGAGGAACGATTCCGGCATCCACGCCGGGATTTGGTTTTCATGGGGATTGGATTTTGAGTCTATTAAAGCTATCTGAGATCATGAAGAATGCGGGATTGCCGTAATCAGTTTGCAGTTGGCAGTGGGCAGTGGGCAGTTGGCAATCCGTAGTCCGCAGTCAGCAGTCTTCATTGTTTACTTTTCACTGTTCATTCCTGCATTCCTGCATTCCTGCATTCCAGCATTCCTGCATTGATGCATTTGAAATAAGCTGACAGAGGCGAATATTATTTTGCTAATTTTATAAAAATATTAGCAGAAATAGAACCCTGGCATGTTACCCCGGAAAACTGTCTCAATCGTACTAAGCTTGCTTATTGCGGGCCATATATTCAGCCAGCGTCACCTCTCTCCGGACGAGTTTGATTCCATCTACCATCATGCACTGGCAATTGTAAACACGGATAGTTTACAGGCAAGCTCAGACCTTAATGTACTGATATCTTTTTCGGGGGATTTGTCTCCCTTTCAAAACGCCGAAATCAAATTTTTACGATTTCAGATTATCCGTTCGGACAAAGAGAAATTTACAGCTCTTGAGAACAAGATGTGTTCGGCGCCTGATTCACTTGATCGTATTGATTCACTCCTGTATTCGTCAGAAAAGTATCTTGAAAGGTCCATGCCCGACAAGGCAATTCCATTGCTTCTGCAGGCTATCAGAATGCTTCCGGAAAATTCCGATAAAACAGCATTCTGTATAATTAATCTATGCGAAGCATACCGGGAAAAACAGGAGTACGTCAAAGGAATTTCCATGTTGAATGAACTGCTTACCGACAAATCCTCCCTTTCAGATGAGAACAGGGCGTTTGCATACAACCGCCTTGCCGCGCTGTATAATGAATGGGGCTATCCCAGGATCAGCTATACGGACTCTGTTTTTAAGTATTCGGACTTATGTATCACCTTATCTGAAAAAATTGACAGCAAACCGAACCTGGCTGCATCGCAAAATGAGTTGAGTTTTCAGTTTCTCAGGAAGAAAGAATATGATAAAGCATTGGATTTGTCCGTAAAATCGGTTGGAAATTTTATAGAGGCAGGAAAGCCGTTCCACGCAATGAATGCCTTGATCAACCAGAGCAAAATATTTTTCAGTAAAAGGGATGATGCATCCGCTCTCCGGGTGATTGAGGAAGCGATGGACATGAGTGGGATTGAACAAAACAGGAATCTCTACATGAGATTATACTCCCAGTTAGCCACGATCCATCAATTGATGGGAGAATATAAGGAGGCATTTGGACTTCTTCAAATGGGCTATCAGCTTCAGTCTGATTTTTTTAAAGACAGGATTGACAGGCAGATCAATGAACAATCTGCGAAGTACGATTTACTGACCAAGGAACAAAAAATAAAAGAAGAGAAGGAAAAAAATGAATCCCGGCGAAGAGAACTTCTGCTGCTCGTTATCATCACAGTCAGTCTGCTAGTTGCATTCATTGTCAGCCTTTTTTATTTCAGGTTAAAAAGACAAGGAGCCATCCGGCAAAAGCTGATCGAAGCTGTCGCTGAAACGGAAACCCAGGAACGCAAGCGCATTGCCCGTGATCTTCATGATGGATTAGGGCCTGTACTATCAGCCATAAATCATTATTTTCAGGCATTTCTTGATGCCAAACCTGGAGAAAGGGAGGCCATTCAGAGAAGGTTGCAACAGGTTATTTCTGATGCGATTGATGAGGTATCACGTATTTCGCACAATATCAGCCCTCTCCTCCTGGAGAATCATGGGTTGATCACGGCATTGAACAACTTCATTGCACCTCTCTCCAAGAACAGCAGAATAACTATACGTTCCATCTCCAATTTACCGGAACGATTTGATCTGAAAAAGGAGTTGACGGTTTACCGGTGTATTACCGAGTTATTGAACAACTCGATGAAACATGCCGGAGCAACACAAATAACGGTCAACATAACCAGCCGGGAAAAGATGTTATATGTATCGTATTCCGATAACGGAAAAGGATTCGATCCCGGTTTGAAGAAATCCGCAGGTATGGGATTATACAATATTCAACACAGGATTGAGTCATTTGGCGGTATGCTGGTCATAGAGAGCGCTCCCGGGAAAGGAGTAAACGTCAGTATTGAACTCCCCATATAATCACAAAATGATGGATATTCAGATTGCTGTCATTGACGACCATGACCTGTTTCGGGAAGGTCTGAAGCTGGTATTGAATCAGGTTGAAGGCTTTCATGTGGCCTATGATACCTCAAACGGGTATCACTTTCTGGAAACGCTGAATAATATACCGATTGACATGGCATTGATGGATATTGAAATGCCGGTGATCAACGGGATACAGGCCACCGGGAAGGCGCTTCAGGTGAAACCGGATCTAAAGATCATTGCGCTCAGCATGTTTTCCGATACAAGCCACTACACGCAGATGATCCATGCAGGTGTGAGGGGATTCGTGCTGAAGAAGGCCAATAAGTTTGAACTGGAGCAGGCCATCCGGACCGTTCACCAGGGTGGGAATTATTTCAGCCAGGAGATCCTGAAAAAGCTGGCTTTTCGTTACACGGACCAGCCTTCTGACAGGGATCAACTGACCGGCAGGGAGATAGAGATTATTGCCCTGATCTGCCAGGGACTGACCTCCTATGAAATCTCCGGGCAATTGCATATTTCTGTCAAAACCGTCGAAACCCACCGCTCCAATATCTTTCTTAAGGCAAATGTGAAAAATACCGCAGGTCTGATCGTGTGGGCCATTAAGAACCAATATTATACCGTACAATAGCCATCCTCCTGTATCTCAGGGTTTACCCCGATAAAAAATACAGGTTATCCCTTCCCGAATCCCATAGATCCCCTGATTAATGCTTAGGGTGCAATCAGTAATTTTACGATCTTACCTGCAATAGAATGCAATGATCCATATTGCTATAATCGATCAGAACAAGACCTACCGCGAAAGTCTGAAAACCATATTGGAGCAGATTGAGGATTTCCGGGTAGTGCATGATTCCCCGGATGGTAAATGCTTCAATGGCTCAGATGACATTCCGGTGCATATCCTGATGATTGATGGCAGCATGAGCAAGGGAAAATGTAGTGAGCTGGTTCAAAATACGTTAACGAGTAGCATTTCCATTAAAACAATCGTACTTGCCATGTTCAATGAAGAACTTGATTATGATTACGGGAAAACCGAGGTGATGCTGAAAAGTTCAAGTAAAAGGGAGTTTGAGCTCAGGATAAAAAAAATGATGGCAAATCAGAAAGAATATATCAGTCAACAAACCCTTAAAATCGAATGATCATGAAAATTTTTCAGACAATCGGTACTCGTGCTTGGTCTGTTTTACTTTGCATGAGTATCGTTATCATGCTTGCAGCAGGTTGTAAAAAAAAGACGGATACAGAAAATCCTCCTCTGGAGGTTGCCCCGATCGGCGTGGTTTATGATTACGACTACAATGCCTATAACCTCATTACGATCGGAGATCAGGGATGGCTTCGGGAAAACATGAAAGCAGTCCATTACAGTAATGGCGACTCGATCCCGGAGATCACGGGGAATTCGGACTGGTATAATACCACAGAAGGCGCCCGGTGCGATTACAACAATGATTCCGTGAATGCTAAGGAGTATGGTCATCTGTACAACTGGCATGCTGCCCACGATGCCAGGAACCTCTGCCCTGAAGGATTCCATGTCCCGACAAACGATGAATACAACGGATTGGTGAATTTCCTGGGGGGATACCTGGTGGCAGCAGGCAAGATGAAAGAAGCCGGAACAACGCATTGGCAACCTCCCAATACCGGGGCTACCAATTCCAGCGGGTTTACTGCGTTACCAGGAGGAAGCCGAATCTTTAATGGTGACTTTGGGGGCGACATGGGAACCAGCGCCTCTTTCTGGAGCTCCAGTTATGCCCCGACTTCCGGGGACGGGTATGCCGTGGAGATGGATAACGAAGGTCCTGATATTGCCAATAACTTCGAGATGGAGCAGCAGAGGGGATTGTCCCTCCGGTGTATCCAGAACAGCGGCTCCAATCCGGGGCAGTTCGTCGACAAGCGGGATGCGAAGGTTTACAAGACCATTGAGATAGGGACGCAAACATGGATGGCGGAGAACCTGAACTTTGAAACCGCGGGGAGTTGGGCCTATGACGATAACGAGGCCAACGCGCAAACTTACGGAAGGCTGTATGATTTTACCACCGCCGGTAAGGTTTGTCCCGAAGGATGGCATCTGCCTGATACAGTGGAATGGGACAGGCTGATCAGTCACCTGGGTGGGTATTGGGTTGCCGGTGGTACACTGAAGGAGGCCGGAACGGTTCACTGGGATTCGCCCAATTACGGAGCCTTTAACGGTAGCGGATTTGCCGCGCTGGCAGCGGGCACCAGAGCTCCCAACAGCTATCCAACCGATTATTACTACCTGAAGGTCTTCGCACTCTTCTGGACCGCTTCGCTGGACAAATACGATACCTCTCAAGGGGTATATCAGCAATTGGATTTCCAATCGATCAACGTATGGCCCCTTTCTGAGAGTAAAGATCAGGGATATTCTGTAAGATGTGTAAAGAACAAGTGATCATGAAAACCCTTTGCGTTGCAATGACATGTTTCATGATCCTCACCGAAGGACGGGTTAACGGTCAGCATGACAGAACCAGACAAGGCAGAGGTATTCCCGGGAAAGGGGGCCTTGCCATCACTAACCTTTACTACGACAGCATCACCCAAACGGGTATTACTCTTTTCTGGACGACAGATTCTCCTTCAGATTCGAAGGTCTGGTGGATGGTGCCGGATTCCAATTACCAGCCGCTGGTTTTCACGGACTCACTCTTTTTCACAGATGAGGTTGCCGATCATGAAGTCCCTCTGACCGGCCTTCACCCGGAAACGATCTACAGGTTCCGCATCACTTCGGGGAACACGGAAGGCACGGCAGCAGACACGGGATACTTCATCACCCAATCCACCTCTTCCGGATCCGTGGATGCCTATTTCAACCATACCGTAGATACCACCGTAAGCAACGGTGAAAAGGCAAAGGGCAGCCAGAATTTTGAGGATCTGCTGATGGACCGGATTAATCAATCAACGTACAGCATCGATATCACGCTATGGGAATTCGCTGACCTGACCGCTATTGCCAATGCCTTGGTTCAGGCAAAAGAGCGGGGGGTGAAGATCCGCTTCATTTATAACCACGATCCCAATACCCCTCTGATCGATTCCCTCTTGGTACACGGGATGCCGGTACTGAAGCGGAATTTTGATACGGTCTATGCCATGCATAATAAATTCTGGATCTTTGATTACCGGGGCAATCCGGATGCTGTCACCTGTTACCTGAATACTGGATCCTCCAATGTATCCCATCCCATGTTCCATTCCGACCGGAACAACATGATCTTCATCCAGGATGCCTCGCTGTGCGCAGTTTACACCAGGGAATTTGAGCAGATGTGGGGATCTCATAAAAACTTTCCTGACCCTGTCCGGGCCCGCTTCGGAGCACAAAAAACAGACAATGTGCCGCATCTCCTGAATGTGGCCGGGACCCGGATGGAGGTCTGGTTCGCCCCGACCGACCATGTCTCTTCCAGGTACTGTTCCCTGATCAGGGCCAAGACGACAAAAAGCTTTTTTTTCTCTATATTTAAATTTTCACTGGAGGATATCGGAGATACGCTTCATGCTATTTTCAACGCCGGGAAGAACATCTCCGGGGTATTTGATTTCTCTCATGCCTTCCGCGAAAAGAGTGTTTATCCTCAGATGAAAGGCATCTCCGCAACGGGAGCCTGGAATCCTCCTGCCGATGTGTTTATCGATACCATTGACGGGTTGCTTCATCATAAATATTGTTTAGTGGATGCGGATGCGGAATCAGGAAATAAAATCACTGTGACCGGATCCTATAACTGGGATCCGACAACCGATGCAGGGAATGACGAGAACTCTCTGGTCATTTTCAACGACCGGATCAACAACCTCTGTTTCCAGGAATTCATGGCCAGGTACAGGGAGTCGGGAGGAAAACTAATCGGAATGGTTGAACCGGGATCCGGTGGATCAGGTTGCCTTCTTGAACAAAACTACCCGAACCCTTTCCACTCTGCCACCAAGATCAGGTATCATCTTCCAGAGGCCGGTCTGGTTACTATTATGATATTCGATCAATACGGAAACAATATAGTACAATTGGTAAGAGAAAAGGAGCAGGCAGGAATACATGAGGTGAACTGGGATGCTTCAGTTATTGCTGCAGGTGTTTATTATTACAGGTTGATGGCAGAAGGCTTCAGCCAGACGAAAAAGATGGTAGTCATCAGGTAAATGCTTTTCATGAACCAGTGGACATATCAACCTTTAAAATTCCAATAGGATGAAAACCAAGACCCATCAGTTTGCTGTCGTAACATTTGTTCTCGTCTGCTTCCTTATACTCTTTTCATGCAAAAAGAATTCCACGGATGAAGACAATATCGTTATTTACGACGACGACAGGCCGTTACCTTATCAATATACTGACTGGATGGCTAACCTCCCTGATAGTATCTTATTATCTCAGATAACACTTCCAGGAACACATGATTGCGCAGCTGACAACCACTCCGGAGGCGTTCCCTCAGGGTCTCACTGGTGTGTGGTCTGCCAGGATTTTCGTTTTTCCAATCAGTTGCTGTTGGGTGTCAGATGGTTTGATGTCCGGTACGATAATGTGGATGACAGGCTTCATCATTCATATTTCGTGCTGAGCCGGAGCCTTGATAATATCATTTGCGATGCCAGGGATTTCCTTAGCAGTCATCCTACCGAAACGGTTGTTTTCTTGATTAAAAAAGAATATGGAGGATCGACAGACGGAACCTTTTCCGACAAAGTCTGGAGTATAATACAAAAGTATTCCTCGACACTTTTTTACCAGGATGACAACCTGCCGACGTTGGGTGATGTAAGGGGGAAAATTGTCATTGCCACGCATGATGACAGCAATAGAAACGGCCATCTGCTGGGTCCAAACTATTCCTGGCCGGATAATACCGAGTTATTTTATGGCTACACCACAAGTTTTACATACTATGTCCAGGACCATTTTAGCATCAATCACGTGAGTTACGGTGCCAAAAGCAACGAAATACGCGCCTTGATTGATATTTCAGTTGGCTATCCGGATCCACACCGGGTCGATCTGAACTATACCAGTGCTGAAAAGGATGCAGAAGCAACCTCTATCAAAACAGTGGCACATAATATAAATGGCAATATACGGGACTATTTATTGGCAAACTCTGAATGGCGCCGTTGTGGGGCGCTCATGCTGAATTACGCCGGTGGCAGTGACGACAACCTATGTTACCCGGACTTGGTAAGACTGATCATCCAACACAATGAATTTCCACATGTAAACATCGGCAATCAAACCTGGATGGGATCTAACCTGACTGTCACGAAATATGCGAATGGAGATGCCATTCAAAAGGTCACCGATCCCAATGAATGGCAAAATTTGATATCAGGTGCATATTGCGAATATAATAACGTAGGTAACTCGTATGGCAATCTGTATAATTGGTATGCAGTGACTGATCCAAGGGGATTGGCTCCAGCCGGCTGGCATGTGCCCAGTTCCGCTGAATGGGATGAACTGATACAATTTGCCGGCGGCACTTCAATGGCTGGTTTTAACCTGAAAGATGTCGGCACGCTGCACTGGTGGCAGGACTTGGGGATAGACGCCTATTTTTTCCGGGCTTTTCCTGGTGGCCAACGAGACGGAACTGGCACTTTCGGAAGTGTCGGGGAGAGTGGTTTCTGGTGGTGTTCTTCAGCTATAAATTCATCCAATGCTATAAATTACTGGATGAATTTTGACAATACCGCGGTAATCCAGCAAACTAACTTGAAAACATCAGGCTATACGGTACGCTGCATCAAGGATTAGCATATGGTCACTCCATCCACAAATACCAATATGCTCAATCCGCCGACGGATGCCAGACGGTATTCTTCAACATTTCCGGCAGGGATTTATTATTACATTGACCATGAAGAAATTCAGCCTGATAAAAAAGATGGTGGTCATCAGGTGATGATCTCCCGACCTCGCTCTCCCTGCACTCTGAAGTCAAAGTCAGATGGAGAAAGGATTGTTAACTTAAATCGATAAGACATGAAAATTATTGTAAAATTGCTGTTTCTTAGTCTTCTGACAGGAAACTTACTGTTCATTTATTCATGCAAAAAGAATTCTGCGGATACGCCGGATAATCCACCCGCATTGGGAGTAGGGGACGAGCCACTTCCATACCAGAATACGTCGTGGATGGCTAAAATTCCTGATTCAAAGTACTTGTACGAGTTCACAATTCCCGGTACACACGATGCCGCTGCCGACCTTCATACTTCCGAGCAAGGGACCGAAAAAAATTTCGTGATCTGCCAGGATTATTACATGTCTAACCAGATGATGATAGGGATCAGGTGGTTCGATGTTCGCCTGCATTATTCCGACGGAACGTTGACTGCGCACCACGCCCAGTATTACTTGCACAAAAACTTCAACGATCTCCTGACTGCCGGCCTCGATTTTCTGGCGCAGTACCCTACGGAGACGATGATTTACATGATCAAACAGGAGGATTCTGATGCGTCCCAGGATGATTTTACACAAGCTGTTTACAATTACCTGGTAGGCCGGTCATCTGATCTGAGCCTGTTTTATCTCGGCCATGATATGCCTACGCTGGGCCAGGTAAGGGGCAAGCTGGTGGTCATGACCCGGGAAGGTTGCACGAGTGCTTATGAGAACAAAAGAGGCATGTTTCTCACTTGGGATGACAACACAAAAGGGGAGAATGTGGATAACTGCGATTACCCGCTTTGGGTGCAGGACCATTATAAGTGTCTGACTGTCCCGTACAGCGAAAAGATCGATGAGATCGAACAGGGGATCATCTATGCCAATACGGCCCATAATAACCGTTTGTATATCAATTTCACGAGTTGTGAGAAAGACCTTGATCACTATCTGACGACCATCGCTGAGAACATCAACCCGCCGATTGAGAATTATCTGAATGCTCACCCTGACTGGAATTCCTGCGGAGTGATCATGGTGAATTTTGCCGGAGGGGCCGATGACAGCAAAAAAGCGACGACCCGGTCTATCGTACCGGAATTTGTCCAGGTGATCATAGATCATAACAATTTTATCCAGTAGGGAACGATCGGGTCTCACCAAATTTGGCCAGTGGTGGAGTACAGACGTGTTCTACGGAATGTGGTCTACCGGCTGGGAAAACGCATGGCTCCAAAAACCGGAATATTTCAAGCCGGAAGGCCATTCGGTTCGCTGTATCAAGGATTAGCCTCTAAAAAAACTGGTTGCATCTGCACATTAATAATAATCCTGAGAGGCCAGCAGACGGTTACACACTTCAGCCCACAGTCCACAGTCTTCTGTCACCCTCACACCCTCATCCCCTCTTTACCTTTCCTCCACCAAACCCTACCATTTACCCAATAGGAATTACATTTCACACATTCCCTGAGAATGATGCCCTTTATTATGTTACTTTTGATATATGCAACCATACAGGGCGATTATTGTTGATGACGAACGGCATGTTCGTGATGCAATGGAGTTATTGCTGGAGCAATATTGTCCGGAAATCATCCTGGTTGGAGCTGCTTCTTCTGCTGCCGAGGGTCGCGAACTGTTGAAATCAAATAAGGTTGATTTCATCTTTCTCGACATCTCGATGCCGCATGAAGACGGATTCGCATTTCTGCGTTCCATTCCCAAGGACAATTACATCGTCGTCTTTGTAACGGCCTTTGAAGAATATGCCCTGCGCGCCCTCAAAGCCAATGCGATTGATTACCTGCTGAAACCGGTCAACCCCGAGGAACTTTGTGAAGCGGTTAAGAAAGCGATTCAATACTATGAGCTGAGGACGAAAAAAGCAACGATCCGCTCGATATACAACGAGTCGCTGGACAACCTTCACCAGTAGATCGAATCCGGTTCCAGGCCGATTGAGAAGATCACCATTGCCGAGCAGTTTGGCTTCCGGATAGTGAAAGTTTCCGACATCATGTACCTCCAGGCCGACAGTAATTATACCATCCTGCACATTTCGGGGCTGGACAAGATTGTAGCCACCCGGGCGCTCGGAGAGTTTGAGCACATGCTGGATCATCCGATGTTTTTCCGGATCCATAAGTCCACCATCATCAACCTGAACTTCCTGAAGGCCTATTCCAGCTACCAGGGAAACTTTGCCGAACTGACAGATGGGACCCGGCTGAGCATCTCCCGCCGGAAGGTGAATGAATTCAGGGATGCGGTGAAGGATTTCTCAAGGTCGTTGGAGTAAAAAATCAGTCCTCAGTTGGCAGTCGGCAGTTGGCAAACAAGAGAAGTTATTCGAAGAAATACTCCAGGTAATTATTTATTTTTCCGATCAGGTAGAACGGCAAATTGAGTAGTTTGAAATTTTTTCCTGAAATAGTTTTTAACTCTTCGGTTTTGAGTTTTCCCGAATAAATTCTGACAGCAAAGTGATGTGGCGCCCTGTCAATAAATTGATGAAGCGATCTCATTCTTCCTGTTGGTCCTGCCTTTACTTCTACTGGTATTAAATAATTCCTGTAATTCCAGATAAAATCCACTTCTGCTTGAGCATATGCTTCTTCACGAGTCCAGAAATTTAACTTATATAGCGGAGTGGTCTGGAGTGAAAGTAGTTCCTGTCCTGTAATATGTTCTGCGATTTTACCTTCAAAGACTTCATCTATCTCACTGGTTTCAAGAAGTGTTTTCTGCATACCGGCAAAGAAATTGACCAGACCGGTATCAAGTAGCTGAAGTCGCGGTGATTTTTTATTATCCGGCAAAGCAGGAATTTTTACTGATGTTGATGGATAAATGAGTTGCAGGAGCATTGACTTTTCTAATAATCTGAATGCTTCACCCATTTCCCGGGAACGATAGGATGATTTTGCAAACCCCTGGAACTTTATTCTGCTTCCCGCATAAAGAAACGCATTCCGGATGATAAACCTGATGATGCTTGTCATAGAGGAATTTTTCCCATACTTCTCAACATCATCGATATAGGAAGTAATCAGACTGCTATAGATCCTTGAAACAATTGTAAGATCCCTTGTCTCAATATATTCATTAAGAATACCCGGCATGCCTCCTAACAAAGTGTAAAAATTAAATAATTTCTTGATCTTTTCATGGCCGAATTCCGGAATTGGGAACTCCTGAATCAATTCAAGGGCTTGTGTTTCATTCAGTACGGAAAGAAATTCATAAAAACTTAAGGGGCGAATAACCATAAATTCAACCCTGCCCACAGGGAAACTGATGGATTTATCAATGAGCGATTCAAGAAGAGACCCTGCAGCGATAACGTATAGTTCCGGGGCCTCCTCATAGAAGTATCGGAGTAGATTTACAGCTTTGGGTGAGTTCTGAATCTCATGTTGTTTTCCCGGTTTGCCTGGCACCCCTGATGACGAGAGGTTTTCTGTTCTTTAACAGAGCCCAGGTTTTTAATTCGGAACTAAGGGACCTGATAAACATACGCTTCCTTTAATGATGTACAAATGTACATGTAATCCACCGGACTACACACAGACGGATAAAAATCCAGTCCGCTACTCCAGCGCTTTCCGTGCTCGAAGCACAATCGTATATTAGCGCATAACCAATTAAACTTCAAGTT
>Ga0163200_1000417_pt1 | contig 18713 bp, 14 predicted proteins | sample PL_2010_200m_FD_113535 | JGI IMG/M metagenome (GOLD analysis project Ga0163200, IMG submission 113535) | Freshwater microbial communities from Powell Lake, British Columbia, Canada to study Microbial Dark Matter (Phase II) - PL_2010_200m | ecosystem: Environmental > Aquatic > Freshwater > Lake ... | reverse complement strand
TCCCACGGGTGGAAATACACCCTATACGTATCAATGGCAAAGTTCCCCCAACGGAACCACCTGGACGAACATTACCGGGGCAACGAGTCTGAACTACCAGCCGCCGGCTCTGACAGCAACCACATACTACCGGTTGAACCAGTCTTCGGCTTCAGGATGCGGAACCGTCACGACAAACACAGTTACAATCACTGTGAATCCATTGCCGGTGCCGACGCTCACAGGTCCAAATAATGTGTGTGCCCAAACGGCTGGAAATGTCTACACGACTCAGGCGGGTATGACCAATTACATCTGGACAGTCTCCGCCGGAGGGACTATCACAGCAGGAGGAACATCTACCAGCAACACAGTTACAGTGACCTGGAATACGGCCGGGACTCAGACCGTATCCGTGAACTATACCAACGCGAACGGTTGTACGGCGGCTTCGGCTACGTCGTACCCGGTGACGGTCAACCCGCTTCCGGTTCCCACCATTACCGGTATGAACAACCTGTGTGTGAACTCCGGGTACTATTATTACAACACGGAGACGGGTATGACCAATTATGTATGGACCATTTCTGCCGGAGGAACGATCACATCCGGTCAGGGTACCGCGCAGATTGAGGTCACCTGGAACACTGCCGGAGTACAGAGCGTTACGGTGAACTACACCACCGCGAACGGATGTACGGCTCCTTCACCTACCTCTTTTACCGTCACGGTTAACCCGTTACCCGGGGACGCAGGCGCCATTACCGGAACAACCGCGGTATGCGGCGGAGCACAGGGAGTTGCCTATTCCGTCAGTCCGATCCCCAATACCGTCACCTATGTTTGGAACCTGCCCGCAGGGGCAATGATAGCCAGCGGCAGTGGAACCAATGCGATCACGGTCGACTTTGCCTATAATGCCTCATCGGACGACATCACGGTGTGTGGGAATAACCTCTGCGGAAACGGAACCTCTTCGTCGTTATATGTAACGGTCACTCCGCTACCTGATCCGGCCGGAACCATCACGGGACCCGCCTCAGTGTGTGCAGGAGACAACGGGATCGGTTATACTGTACCCACTATCCCCAATGCGTCCAGTTATACCTGGACCGTACCTGCCGGAGTCACTATTGTCAGCGGCGGCGGCACCAATACGATCATTGTCGATTTCAGCTCTTCTGCCATGTCGGGGATCATCAGTGTTTACGGCACCAACAGTTGCGGGAACGGGACTCCATCCCCCGATCTATACGTAACCGTCAACCCGATACCGCCTACACCGGTGATCACCCTGCTGGGAGATACCCTGCTATCAAGCAGTGCGCCCGCAGGGAACCAATGGTACTTCAACGGAACAGCTATCTCCGGTGCGACCGGTCAAACCTACCTGCCTACCCTGAGCGGTGTCTACTATACTGTGGTAACACTGAATGGCTGCAGTTCCGATCCATCGAATACCATTTATGTAATTATCACCGGAGCACCTACTGCTTCCATCACCAGTTCATGCATCGTATATCCGGTGCCCAACGATGGGCTGTTCACAGTCGCCAGCATCTGGCCTAAAGACGAAATCCTCACTCTGGAAGTATACAACTACCTGGGTGTCAGGATCTACGGTTCAAAGGTTATCCCCGTCCAGGGGAAAGCTGAAAAGATCGTCGATCTGCGGCCGGTGCCCAACGGAGTCTATACCGTGGTCCTGCGGACCGAGGATAACCGGGTGATCAGGAGGATACTGGTGAATAAATAGGGATTAGTGATTAGGGATTAGCGATTAGGGAATTACCTGATTGCCTACTGCCTACTGCCAACTGCTAACTGCTAACTGCTAACTGAGTACTGCCCACTAAAAGCCTCGGGATTTTCCCGGGGCTTTTTTCTTATATTAATCTCATTTTTAATTTATTTTAATTTTTTTTTAACCTCTTTTTAATTTCTTTAATTATTTCCTATATTTGTCCCAATTCGATGTTAAATTTTGGGTTCAAGAAAAATAGTTTTGATATAGACAAATCGGTTTAATTATAAACTAAAACCAATTTTATGAAAACAACATTTACAAAATTATTCTCTGGAAGATGGCAACTGTTTATATGCTTATTTTTCCTGGTATCGTTTGCATTCGGACAAAATGTTCCGGAGTATATGTATTATAAATTTGATGCTCCCGGCAACCAGACAAACTATGCAAGTGCACCGGTAGGGAACAATCCTGCCACACTGGATGGACTTACAATAGGTAGTACTGGAGAGTTCGGCACCGCACTTATCGGGAATGGGTTGACATCTTCTTCAAACAGACTGAATACCGGGTGGGCTACCAATTTGCCCAGTACGGGATGGACCATCTCTTTCTGGGTAAATAATCTTTCGCAAGTTTATTCCAGCGCTGCAATCTATTATTTCGGGGATATCAATGCAGGATCTTTCCGGTGTTTTACGGGAGGTGTTGCCGGCACCGGCAATTTATTAGTACGCGGAGGAGGTTTAACGGATACGCCTATCACCGGAATCCCTGGTACTCCTACCGTTATTCACATCGTTTATTCCGGAACTGCGTTGCTGATATACGTAAATGGAGTATGGGTCAGCCAGCAGGCACAACCTACCGTGACCATTTCGGGAGCAGGGCCTTTCCTGGTCGGCGGCTACAGTTCCAGCCCCAGCTTCGATGCCGGAGCATTACTGGATGAATGGCGCCTGTATAACCGTGCCCTGACCGCAACTGAAATTACCGCTACATGGAATCAGCCACTCCCCCTTGGAGGTCCTCCGATTGTTGTCACTTCTGCAGCTAGCTCTATCACCTCGACTGGCGCAACCCTGAATGGAACGGTGAATGCAAACGGTTACTCAACTACGGTTACGTTTGAATACGGCCTGAACACCGGGTATGGTTCTACGATTACCGCAGCGCAGTCTCCTGTGACAGGAAATACTGCCACTCCTGTCAGCGGGGCTGTCTCCGGCCTTGCTCCGAACACCCTCTATCACTACCGGGTAGTAGGCGTCAATTCAGCCGGTACAACCAACGGGAACGACATGACGTTTACCACCGCTACGGCTCCCCCGATTGTGGTGACCGATGCTGCGGCACCTATCGGGCTTACTACAGCCACATTGAACGGCACTGTGACTGCTCAGAATTCATCAACCACCGTGACATTTCAGTGGGGTCCTTCGCCTGCTTTGGGAAATGTGGTCAATGCAACGCCCGGCACGGTGACAGGAAATACGGCTACCCCGGTAACTGCCGGCCTTACGGGATTAACGTCCGGCAACACTTACTACTACCGCTGTGTAGGCGTGAACGTTGCCGGAACCACCAATGGAGCTACTCTTTCTTTCGTGGCCGGGTGTCCGCAGATTCCACCTGCAGGGCCCATCACCGGACCGACCAGTGTATGTGCCAACAGCCCCGGATATGTTTATAGTATTACTCCCTTGATCAACACCACCGGCTACAACTGGAGTGTGCCTCCCGGGGCAGTCATCACTGCCGGAGCCAATACCCCAAGTATCACCGTGACCTTCGGGACCACCTCGGGAAATGTGAGCGTCTATGGTACCAGCACCTGTGCCAGTGGAGCGCCAAGCAGCACGGCCGTGACGGTTAGTCCGATACCTGATCCTACCATTACAGGTTCGAACAACATGTGCGTGAACTCCGGAAGTTACGAATATACCACTGAAGCAGGGTTTGTCAACTATACCTGGACCATCTCCAGTGGGGGTACGATCACCCAGGGGGCAGGGACCCATCAGATTCAAGTAGTCTGGAGCGGTTCCGGAGCCCAATGGGTAGGGGTTAATTACAGCACTCCTCAGGGATGCTCGGCACTTAATCCCACAATCCTGAATGTCACAGTAAATCCGTTGCCTGATCCGGCCGGGCCCATCACCGGAGCGGGTGAAGTTTGTAACGGGACACAGGGAGTTCCCTATTCGGTTGCAACCATTCCCAACACCACATACTATGTCTGGAACCTGCCACCGGGGGCCAGCATAGCATCCGGTACCGGGACGAATAGCATCACCGTAAACTTTGCTACCGATGCCTCTTCCGGAACAATAACGGTCTACGGGAACAACATTTGCGGAAACGGAACCGGTTCACCCAACTTCCCTGTTTCAGTTATCACTATCCCTGATGCTGCAGGAACAATAACAGGTCCAAGCACTGTGTGTGCCGGATCCTTTGGTGTGGCTTTTTCAGTGCCTCCGATCACCGGTGCGACCGGATATACCTGGTCATTACCAACCGGAGCTACCATTGCCTCCGGTGCCAATACTGCTGACATTACGGTTGATTTCGCGGTTAATGCAGTTTCCGGAAGCTTTACCGTTACCGGAACCAATGCCTGCGGTACCGGTACAGTATCCCCTGATTTCGATGTGACAGTACTACCGAAACCTGATGCTCCGGTTATCACCATCAATGGACTGATCCTTTACAGTAATATTGCTGAAGGGAACCAATGGTACTATAACGGGGCCCCAATCACGGATGCTATCTACCAGACCCTGTATGCTGAATATACAGGCCAGTACTGGGATATAGTGACTGTTGACGGTTGTGAATCCGATACTTCCAACAACATCTATGTAGTTGTAACAGGTATTGGTGAAGGGATCAATTCAACATTTGTTGTGTATCCGGTTCCCAACGACGGCCGGTTCAGAGTTACCTTTACCACCCTATCGGAAGCTATGCTGACCCTCGACGTTTACAACTATCTGGGCGTCCGGATCTACGACACCAGGCTTCAACCTCTTCAGGGAAGAGTTGAACAGGTCGTGGATCTCCGGCCGGTGCCCGGTGGGGTCTATACCGTGGTTCTCCGGACTTCCGATAACCGGGTGATCAGGAGGATACTGGTTAATAAATAGGGATTAGCGATTAGGGATTAGGGATTAGGGATTAGGGATTAGGGAATTACCTGATTGCCAACTGCCAACTGCTAACTGCCCACTGAGTACTGCCCACTAAAAGCCTCGGGTTTGTTCCCGGGGCTTTTTTTTGTTCATAACACGGAATAACTTCATGGGGAATTGCTTGACAGCTTGCCGGGGTCAAGGTAAATTTGGAACTTGGAAAAATACTATATATGAAGAGATACGTACTCCATGTATTCCCGATCATTCCCTCCCTGATCTTGTTGTTTTTGTGTTTTTTTACGACTCAGGGAGTCTTCGCGCAAGGCGTTCCCGAACTTATGTATTTTACCTTTGACTCCCCCGGGAATCAGCAAAACTATGCCAGTGCGCCGGTAGGGACCAATCCTGCACCATTGACTGGCCTGACAGCAGGGGGAACCGGTCAGTTCGGTACTGCCCTGGTCGGAGATGATACAGCCCCTGCGGGCAGCGGATTGAATACCGTATGGAGTACCAACCTCCCGGCCACCGGATGGACCATCTCCCTGTGGTTCAACAACCTTCCAGCCGGATCAGCATTAGCCCAATAACTATGCGGGGATACAACAGCCTCCCAGTTCAGGTTTTTCATCAATGGCATTGCAGGAAATGGAATTATACTAAGGGGGGGAGGTCTGAATGATGTACTTCTATCAGGCGTATTGCCCGGGCCTTCCGTGGTCCATTTCGTCTATACAGGAACGGAGATAAAGGGTTACCTCAACGGAGCCCTGATCACGACGGTGGCACAACCTTCCGTTACCATTACCGGTACAGGCTCATTCCGGGTCGGTGCTTACGGAGATTATAAATTCCTCCCTACTGGAGGATTACTCGACGAGTTCCGGTTGTACAACCGGCCCCTGAGTGATACCGAAGTGGCTTCGACCTGGAATATTCACTTGTTTCCTCCTACTGTCACAACCCAGGCTGCCACATCGGTCACCCAAACCGATGCGGTGGTACACGGAACGGTTACGGCAAACTATAATCCGACCACAGTCACGTTTGATTATGGACTTACACTGGCGTATGGAAGCTCTGTCATCGCAACACCTTCTCCAGTGACAGGATCCACTCCCACACCGGTTACAGCGACGATCAGCGGGTTGAATCCCAATACACTCTACCATTTCAGGGCAAAGGGAGTTTCAGGTGCAGGAACCGTCACCGGAGGGGATAAGACCTTTGACCTGATTCCTTCCCCTACCATCACGGGGCCCAACTCTGTATGCGCAGGTACCGGAAATCATACCTACCGAACCCAATCCGGGAAAGCCAATTATGCATGGACGATCTCTGCCGGGGGAACCATTACCGCCGGTGGCAGTTCCACCAGCGATACAGTCAGAGTCACCTGGAATGCAGCGGGAGCCCGGACAGTCAGTGTGAACTACCAGAATTCGATGGGTATATCGGCGCCATCACCCACGGTCTATCCGGTCACCGTCAATCCCCTTCCGGTTCCCACCATCTCACCCACCCCGTTAATGACCGAGAGTTTTGAGAACGGTGGATCCATCCCTGCCGGCTGGAAGATAGATACCATTGCCCCGGATAACGCGCTTACGTTTCCGGCAGCAACCAGTCATCCCTCGGGATACAACGCCTATAATGGCACTTATCTCGTCCGGTTCAATTCCTATGATTACGGCAACGGCGTGATCCGGCTAAAAAGGACTACACCCATCTCGACAGTAGGCTGCACCAGTGTAAATGTGGACTTTGCTTGGCTGGAGAGCTCAGCGTATTCATCTTCCAACGATCGGGTGGAAGTGGAATGGTCATTGAACGGTACCACATGGAATTCAGCAGGTACCTTTCCCCGGTATAACGCCGTTGAAGGTTGGAAGATCAAAACCCAACCGCTGCCACTCAGTGCTGGAGGACAAGCAACCCTCTATATTGCCTTTAAATTTACCTCCGAATTTGGCAACGACTGCTACCTGGATCTGGCCAAAGTCTATCTGGATAATTCCGCTGTCTGCGTTGGTAGTTCTACCTCTTATCAGACCGAATCCGGAATGACTGCGTATGGTTGGACCCTCTCTTCCGGAGGGACCATTACCAGCGGATCAGGAACAGCATCCATTACGATCTTATGGTCCACCGCCGGGTCCAAAACAGTAGGGGTGAATTATACGAACTCAAACGGCTGTAAAGCAAACGTACCAACAACCACTTCCACGACCGTCTACGCACTTCCTGCTCCAACCATATCGGGCCCGACCAGCGCTTGCACGTATGATACAGGCTTCTATCGGACCCAGAAGAATATGACATCCTATCTGTGGACCGTTTCGACCGGAGGAACCATTAACGGATCAGCCACAGACAGCGTAGTGAATGTGACCTGGACTTCAGCCGGTTCCGGGGGCAGCCGATGGCTCAAGGTGACCTATACCAATCCCAATGGATGTTCGGGTACCAGCGCTTCCTTTAATGTCACGGTGAATCCTGTCCCACTCCCCACCATCTCCGGTCCCGACAGCCTCTGCCGGAATACCGTCGGAACCTACCAGACACAACCGGCTATGACCGGGTATTCCTGGGTAGTTTCTCCGGGTGGAGTGATCCTGGCCGGGCAGAGCACCAAAACCCTGACGGTTCGTTGGGATTCGGCAGGAGCCAGAAGCGTTTCGGTGAATTATACCAATGCTTCCGGGTGCGATGCTCCGATCCCCACCGTATTGCCAGTCATTGTACATCCCCTGCCGGTGCCGACCCTTACCGGACCCGACTCCGTTTGTGCGACCATCACCGGGAACACCTATATTACCGAGGTGGGGATGACCGGTTACCAGTGGACTGTATCTCCGGACGGGGTGAAAACAGCAGGAGGCACAACCACCAGTAATTTTGTCACCGTTACCTGGAACAATAACGGGAATAAAACGGTCAGTGTATCCTACACCAATACCAAGGGATGTACGCCAATTACACCAACGGTATTCCCGGTTCTGGTAAGCCCCCTTCCGGTTCCACAAGCGATTGGGCCCACCACCGTCTGTGCTCAGTCGACCGGCCATATCTACTCCACCCTGCAAGGGATGACGTCGTATACGTGGAGCGTCTCACCTGGGGGTACGATTACATCGCCAACCGATTCAAGCGCCATCACTGTTTCCTGGAATTCCAGCGGAATTCAATATGTGACCGTCAACTACACCACACCTGCAGGCTGTACGGGAGCCATCCCCGGTACCCTGCCCGTTACCGTTTACACCCGGCCCTCTCCAACCATCTCAGGACCAGTTTCTGTTTGTGAAGGCACCGGTGGGCACATCTATACTACAGAACCGATGAATACAGCCTACCAGTGGACACTGTCGGGCGGAGGAACCATTGTTGCAGGAAGCGGGACCAACGTCATTAGCGTTGCCTGGGATTCAGCGGGCTCCCGGCAAGTACTGGTTAATTATACCAATTCGTTCGGATGCAATGCCCTTACTCCTACCAGCTATGCTGTCACTGTGAAACCCCGCCCGGTTCCCACAATCACAGGCCCTACCCCTGTCTGTAAAGGGATACCCGGCAACCAGTATACTACGGAGAGCGGAATGCTCAACTACATCTGGAATGTCTCCGCCGGTAACACCATTCAATCAGGAGGTACCACGGGTAGTAACTTCATCGTGATCACATGGAACGTGGCAGGTACCCAATATGTGTGGGTGAATTATACCAGTCCTAACGGTTGCACTGCCCAGACCGCCACCTTCTACCCGGTCAAGGTCAACACCTTACCGGCTCCCACAGTTGGCGGGCCCGATACGGTGTGTGTTTCTGCTACCGGAAATCGTTATGGAACGCAGCCTGGCATGTTCACCTATACCTGGGGGATCTCACCGGGAGGAACCATAACTTCGGGGACCGGGACTGATACAATAACCGTTACCTGGACCCTGGCCGGAGTCCGGTGGGTTTCGGTCAATTACAACGACAGCAACGGGTGCACGGCAACCGCCCCGTTTGTTTACAACGTGCAGGTCTTGCCTTTACCGGTGCCGACTATCACCGGACCGGCATCGGTCTGCGAAGGATCTTCCGGGAAAACCTACACTACGCAAAGCGGCATGACCAACTATCAGTGGGTGGTATCCGCCGGGGGCACGATTACCGACGGGGGATCCGACTCAGTAAATTTCGTTACCGTCACCTGGGATTCTGCAGGAGTCCAAACGGTGAGCGTCGCTTATACGAATGCCGGTGGATGCACTTCGGCTCCACCTTCCGTATATAATGTGACCGTTAATCCGCTGCCTGTACCCACCATCACAGGAGAGGCAAACGTCTGCGTGAATTCCGGCAGCTATACTTACACCACCGAAAGCGGGATGACAGGCTACCAGTGGACCACCTCGGCATCGGGGATAATCACCTCGGGACAGGGCACCTACCAGGTACATGTCACCTGGCAGGGGACCGGCTCCCAGTGGGTAGGAGTCATCTACACCAATGGGAACGGGTGTACAGCCGCTACTCCTTCCACGCTGACGGTCACGGTGTTCGGGCCTCCCGGTCAGATGGGTCCCATTACCGGAACCGATTCCATTTGTGGAGTTGCCACTGGTATTTCCTACACTGCCGACTCCATTGCCAATGCAAACTCATACAACTGGACCATACCTCCCGGAGCCGTCATCACTTCCGGGGCAGGAACCACTTCTATCCTGGTCGATTACCCGGAATCATCCTCCAGCGGCAATGTGACCGTCACCGCCAGCAACGCATGCGGCAACGGCCCCCCATCTCCTCTTTTCCCGGTCAGTGTGACCCATCCTGCCACACCGGTAATCAGTCTGGAAGGAAATTTGCTTATGAGCGATGTGCCCGCCGGGAATCAATGGTTCCTGGACGGAACTGCTATCCCTAGCGCCAATGGGCCCACCTACCTGGCTCAGGAAGAGGGAGAATACTGGGATCAGGTAATCATCAATACTTGTTATTCTGATACCTCCAACCACATCTATGTGATCATTACGGGGATCGGAGAGCGATCCGAAGGAAGCCTGATCCTCTACCCTAATCCGAATAACGGGAAATTTACCCTGCGATTGGTATTTCCGGAGTCAGATATATTTCATGTTGTTATATTAGATATGTTAGGTTGCCTGATTTATGAAACGACTGTCAGGTCTGAAAACGGGTTCATGGAAAGAACCTTAGATGTACGTCCTATACCAAGTGGGGTATATTTTGTTACTGTATTAGCTGGAAATCAACAAGTCAAACGAAAAATTCTCGTTACGCCATAATTGGTGAGATTCTGTCTCACCCCCCTCTAAATCCTCTTGACAATGGCTTTTTTTTAATTATATTTGAGCGATAATTAAAACCCTATTGCTATGAAATCAATTGTTGCACATCGCGTTCTGGTGATCCTGTTGGTAGCCCTTGCTTCAGGATTGCTTTTTATGCGTTTTAGCTGTAATAACAAGGATAAAGACAAACCAACCGCCAATTTTACTGTGATAGACGGTTATTCCAGAGACATCAAGGTGGGGGATGAGGTAGGTTTTACCTCAGCGTGTATTGCCACTTCCCCGTTCAATGTCGTATGGACATTTCAAGGAGGATATCCTTCGACTTCTACGGATAATCAGGTCATTGTAATATATAATTATTCGGGAAGTTTTACGGTAAAACTTTGTGTTACTGATACTTATGGGACAGATTGCTTGGAAAAAGTCGGATATATCACTGTTTCCAATTCCAAGGATATCGTTGCCGACGCGCCGATGGGAATCGACGATATCTCAAATTGATGATGTAACTTTTCAAAATTGTCTCTGAAGACTTAACCTACCCCATCCACTATCAATTTTTTCGGCAATATAGCGAAGCATTCGACAGGTATTTGCCTTGTTATAATTGCCCTGACCGGAACACTGGCCTACGTGAATTCATTTGGCTGCACTTTTCATTTTGATGATTTTTCAAATATTGTTAATAATCCGGCTGTCTGTGACCTGGCAAACTGGCGCAGCTGGTTGTTTTTCAATCCCCGTCGTCCGGTCGGATTTTTCTCCTTTGCGTTGAATTATCACTGGAACGGCCTGGATGTATGGGGATATCACCTGGTCAACCTGGTCTTTCACATCGGCAATGCGCTCCTGGTTTGGAACCTTCTGATTCTTCTATTCCGCACTCCACAATTAGCAGGAAATCCGGTCACTGCCTGGAGCAATTCCATTTCATTCTTCACTGCCTTGCTGTTTGTTGCGCATCCGGTTATGACAGAAGCTGTAACCTATATCGTTCAGCGGTTGGTCCTCCTTTCCAGTTTCTTTTACCTCCTTTCTCTGGTGTTGTTTCTTCAGGGAGCAATGACCATAAAGACGACGCGGAAATATCTCCTCTACACGGGTGCTGTTCTTTCAGCCATCCTTAGTTTTTTCTCCAAGGAACCCGCTTATACGTTGCCTTTTATGTGGGTCCTGATCTGGGTTTTTTTTCTCAGGGAACGACAAGAGAACAAAAAAGGAGCCGGGATTGCCTGGATAATGTTGATCATACCTGTGGCCCTGGTGGCTCTTTTAAGCCTGCTGGCTCTGTTTTCAGGCACCTATTTCGGGGAAATCCCACCCCGGGAAGGTCATCCTTATTCCATTACCATCATGGAATACTATCTCACCCAGTTGCAGGTTCTGATAACCTATATTCGACTGATCCTGCTGCCGGTCAATCAAACCTTCGACTATGACTACCCTATATCTCAAAGCCTGTCTGAACCTTGGACGCTGGTCAGTTTCCTGCTGCTCCTCTTGCTGCTGGCTGGTTCTTTCTTCCTGTATAAAAAAAATCGCCTTATTTCATTTGGGATTCTCTGGTTCTTCCTTACGATCCTTCCCCAATCTGTTGTGCCGCGCCCGAATGTGATCTTCGAACACAGGGTCTATCTGAGTGTTATGGGGATCATGCTGGTATGGGTAATTCTTGTGTTCAACTTGGCAGGGAAGATAAGGATTCTCATTAAACCGGGAATGCCCGGTAGAACTTCCGTAAGTTCATTCCTGAATCTGGCTTTCTGTCTCCTCCTCATGCAGGTATTTCTGTTCACCTGGTTTACCTGGCGACGCAATAGCGTTTGGAAATCTGAATTATCCCTGTGGACAGATTGCCTTGAAAAAGCCCCGTGCAGTGCCCGTTCCTGGGTGAACCGGGGATGCGCATTACTGGAGAGGCAGGAGTATCATGAAGCTGTGTTTCACTTTGACCAGGCTCTGCAAATCTTCCCACATTACTTACAGGCCCGGAATAACCGGGGTGTTTCCATCATGGCACTAAAGGATTATCCTGGTGCCATTGCTGATTTTACTCAGGTCATCCGGCTGAATAATAACTTTCTGGAAGCATGGGCCAACCGTGGCATTGCCAGGCGCAGAGCAGGCCAGTATGCTTCCTCCATAGAAGATTTTACGCAGGCCATTGCCCTGGATACAAACCGGTCGGACCTCTATTTTCAACGGGGCATAACCTTCTGGCTATCCAGTATGGAAGATTCAGCCACAAAGGATATCGTTCGATCCATGCGCATGGGCAACAGGGATGCGGAAAGGTTCTTTTCAACCAACATTCAGAAGTATTGAAACGGATTCTATCATATCTCCTGTTGTCTCTTGGCATTGCTTTCCCCCTAAAAGGTCAATACTACTCTTCCGGTCAGGATCCCGCTTCGGTCAGGTGGAGCCAGATTAAAACCGATTCGTTCCGGATCATCTTTCCCGAGACTTTCATCTCAAACAGCAAATATCTTCCCGGCATCCTGGAGCTGACCACCAAACACGAAACGAAATCCCTGAAGACCAAGGTCCCCCGGATGCCTTTTCTGCTCCACACCAGCTCAAGTGTCTCGAACGGATTGACCGTTTGGGCTCCACGACGGATTGAATTGTATACCTGTCCGCCCCAGGATATTTACCCTGAAGAGTGGCTCGAGCAACTGGCCCTGCATGAATACCGCCATGCAGTGCAGACCAGCAAGATGAACCGGGGATTCACCAAAGCGCTTTCCTATATCTTCGGAGAACAGGCGACAGGGGCTGTCCTCGGATTGTACATTCCTTCCTGGTTCCTGGAAGGGGATGCCACAGTGACGGAGACCGCTCTCTCCAATGCAGGCCGCGGACGTGTTGCCTCCTTTACCGCCCCCTTGCGGGCACAGCTCCTGCAGAAGGGGATCTATTCCTACGACCTGGCCACCATGGGATCCTACAGGACCTTCACCCCGGATGCTTATGTGCTTGGCTATCAGCTGGTTGCTAAGGGGAGGGAGCGCTATGGATTTGAGCTCTGGGATTACACCCTGGATAAGGTGGCAAGATTACCCTTCATGGTGGTTCCGTTCAACGCCGGGATCAGGCAGAAAACCGGGTTATGGAAAACCGGGTTGTACCGACAAATGATGGAGGAGTTATTGATTGAGTGGCAGCAGCAGGAAGATGCCTCCTGGCAATCTTCCTTCACACCGGTAACCACCCGGGATCCTTCCGATTACACCACCTGGGATCGACCGCAGTTCCTGAACGATTCCATGTTGATCGCAGCCCGTTGGAGCAATGAAGGAGTGCCCCGGCTGCTTCGTATTGACCAGAACGGCAAGAGCAAGAACCTGGTCCGGCTGGGTCCCTGCCAACCAGGGAGTCTGTCTGTCAGGGAAGATGTTCTGGTATGGACCGAGTACCGGCCGGATATCCGGTGGGAGAACAGGAGTTATTCTGTTATCCGGAAATACGAAATTCGAAAAACGAAATACGCATCCCTGCACCACATCACCACGGCACCAAGGCACCATGGCACCAAGGCACCATGGCAACACGGCACCACGGATCTTACAATAAAAAGCCGGTACTTCTCTCCAGCCCTGTCGCCTGATGGAAGCCGGATACTGGCGGTTCGGGTCACGGAGGAGAACCAATCGTTTATCGACATCCTGAAAAGCGACGACGGAGAACTCCTGCAATCCATTCCAGCTCCTGACAATGGGTTGTTTCTTCAGCCGGCCTGGTCGGCGGATGGGACCAGGATCGCTTTTATCCTGCTGACTCAGGAGGGGAAATCTTTGCAGGTAATGGATGCTCAGACTGGCTCTGCCACCATCCTTCTGTCTCCCTCCTTCCGGGAGATCTCCGGGCCGCCGCTGTTTTTCCAACACTACCTGCTCTTTATGGCCGATTATACAGGGATTGAAAACATCTTCGCCATTGACACCCTCAGCCGGCAGCTCTATCAGGTAACTTCAGCGCGTTTCCAGGCAACAAATCCGAATTTTTCTCCGGATGGAGCCACGCTGGTCTACTCCGACTATGGCGCCGACGGCATGATGGTGGTGACGCAGGACGCGGATCCCTCCAGGTGGATCGCGCTGGACAGCATCCCTGTTTACACCTTTGAGCTGGCGGAATCGATGGCGAAGCAGGAGAACGTCAACATTCAGGATAGTGTGATACGAGATATGGGATACGAGATTGGGGCCACACCATCCGGCATCCGGCATCCGGCATCAGATTTTCCTGTTACCCCCTACCACAAAGCCACTCATCTCTTTGACGTGCACTCTTGGGCGCCGGTGTCGATCGATGCCGATAACCTGACGCTGAAGCCGGGGGTCTCGGTCCTCTCCCAGAACTTGCTGAGCACGGCCTTTGCCGGGGCGGGGTATGAATACGACCTGAGTGAACGGACGGGAAAATTCTATCTCAACTTCTCTTACCAGGGATGGTTCCCGGTGATCGATCTGCAGTACTCCTATGGCAAGCGGGCCGGGACTGGGAGGTACATGCAGACAAACGAGACCTTCCGCTATACCTGGAACGAAAGCAACCTGCAGGCTACAGCCAGTGTTCCTCTGAATCTCTCCCGGGGGATCTGGTACCGCCGGATCCAACCCTCTCTCGGAAACTCCTGGATCTATGTGATCCACGACAAAACCACCCCGGAAGCCTTTACCAAAGGGTCAATCAATACCCTGGATTACCGGCTTTACATGCACAATTACATCCGCTCCAATTACCAGGATATGTTCCCGAGATGGGGCCAGAACCTCGACATCGGATACCGCCATACACCCTTTTCCGGCAACAATATGGGAGCCGTATTCGGGATATCCTCCAACCTCTATTTTCCGGGAATTGTACGGCACCATGGCATCAGGCTCTATGGTGGATACCAGCAAAGGTGGGACAATCTTGTTTATGGCTATCAAATTTCGAACCTCATTGCCTTACCACGAGGGACAGAGGTGATCTATCCCGAAGAGCTGATCTCCCTCTCAGCCAATTACAAATTCCCTTTTCTCCGGATCGATGCCAGTCTGGGTTCTGTGCTGTACATCAAACGGTTCAAGCTGAATCTCTTTTACGATTGGTCGCACGGTTGGAAGCCGCAAGAGGATATCTTTTTGGAGACAACAGGCTTCGAATTCACCTCCGAACTGCACATCCTGCGGTTCGTGGCCCCCTTTGAGCTGGGCGTACAGGGAGTTTACCTGCCTGATACCGGAACCTGGGCCTGGCGGTTCTTGTGGGGAGTGAGCTTTTAAGATCTCCGAATGAATCGATTTTGGATTTACGAATGAAGATGCTGGATCCTGGATGCCAGATACCGGATAACAGGTTTATGTGCTGCGAGCGTAATCCAAAACAACTTCCTCGATCCGTTTTTTTACATCAACCCATTTTAACGTTGGATTTAAGACCAGAACAGGCCAGTCGGCAAGATCCGCATCTTCGAACCAGATCAGGCTTTTCAGGACAAACGCACTATTCTCCTGGTTATACTTTTCCTTGTAAAACTCAAGCATCTCTCCCAGTTTGAATTCATCCAGAAGATAATAAATATCAATAAAATCTTTTGACCGCTGCCCACTGGCGGAGATAGCATTCAGTTTCATGGCAATGATATCAGGCAGTGATAAAAGTGAAACCCCCTGAACTACCTCTGGATCAGAGAGGAGCTGATAACGGTGTGCCAGAATGTCGACATTGATATTGCCGATACGCCCTTTCAGGGTATTGGAAGCAGTGGAAAATAATTGATAGGAAAAATCCTGATGAATTTGCTCAAGCAATCCGGATGCATCAAAATCGAAATTGGAAAACAGATCGATATCTATCGACTTCCGGTGTCCAAGGTGCAATGCCAATGCAGTCCCTCCAACAAGATGAAATCCCTGCAGATAGGATTTGTTTTGCAGGGTTTTTATGAGTTCCAAAGTTGGGGATTCGACTGCTTTCGCCGGAAACATTTGAATTCCTCCGCAGGTTTGTTAAAGAGCTTGATTATAAAATTGAAGGTCTTTGGATCGATATATGGAAGGTTGCACAAAACATTCAGGATCTTCTCCTGACCGTAAAATTGAATTACCAGATTCATTTCATCCATCTTCCCAAGGGAGAATATCCGTTCGATGATGAGCCGGCTGGACGAATTTTCATCCAACACGGATAGATCAACATCCCAGAAATAGCCCGGCTCAAGTTTAGAAATAATGGAATTCCTGAAATTCATCTGCACGTAGTTCCTCTTTGTCAAAGATACGAAATTATTTTACCATTTTGCATTTGTCTTACATGCTGACCTGAGATGGCCTCCCAAAAAGATGGTATTGCTGAAGCCTTTGCCGAGTTTGCCAAAAAAGAGGGCCTCAGTTTTTTTCCGGCCGCCCCTTCGATAAAGTAAAATATCAGACTTTATTGGAGGGGCTGGAAATTACAGAAATTACTACCAGAGAATTAGGTTCAGATAACTCCTCTTTACGATTTGATAGCGAATTTTTCAATAAGAAGTACCTTGTTCTTCAAAAATCACTTGCAAATCTTAATACTGAAAAGTTGGACAAAGTATCAGCATGGATAACACAAGGTCCAAATCCCATTTTTGTTGAATCCGGAATTCCTTGTTTAACAGGAAGAAATATTAGTAATGGCAGAGTTGTTTACCTGGATGCTGATTCAATCTCAGATGATTGGAATATAAAACATTTTATAACTTCCTTCCGTTCTACTGGCCGCTTGGATGCGGAGTATTACCAGAGAAAATATGAGGAGTATTCTAAACTGATTAAATCATATACTAATGGATGGGAACCGATTCAGGAATGCTGTGTGATTTATGATCGAAGTTTCATTCCGGATAAAAATAAAAATTATAAATACATTGAGTTGGCTAACATTGGCTCTACTGGTGGGATACAGCATGTTCAATCTTATCTTGGTAATGAACTTCCATCAAGAGCAAAAAGACAAGTGTTTACCAATAACGTTCTGATTTCGTCTATTGAAGGGTCATTGGAAAGTTGTGCGTTAGTAACAGAAGAGTATAATAGAAATATCTGTTCGACCGGATTCCACGTTTTATCTTCAAATCGAATCAATTCTGAGACCCGGATGCTCCTTTTTAAATCAAAAATAATCCAATGTTTGCTAAAACAAAGGTGTTCAGGTACAATTCTTACAGCGATAAATAAAGATGAATTATGTAAGATACCGATTCCTCTAATTGATAATATATCGCAAAATAAGATTGCTTCATTAGTTACCGAAAGTTTTCATTTGAGAAGGCAAAGCGACTATTTACTGGAGATCGCGAAAAAAACCGTAGAGATTGCGATTGAAGTGAGTGAGGATTCTGCGCTGAGGTTTATCAAAGAGAATACAGTGCTGGATTAATCGCATTTCATTCGGATTTGCTCATGAAATGTACGACCAATCGTATCTTGGAGGGGAAGCGTGAATTCGGACTTTGATGAAAGGCCGTGTTTTTCTAATTTTCGGTAAACCTCCGATAAGCTGTACCCGTTTTCAGATGAAAACTTCTCGCTCTGAATAATCAATACTTCAGAGACCTGATCGGTAATTTTCTTCGACTTTTCCATAGTGCAAAGTTAAAAGAATACTCTTGAATGAACAAACGCCTGCGCTCCCCTTCTTATTATATACTCACAAATGAGATCGTTGTAATCCCGGATAAGACTCCTCAGATCCAGATTCTCAGAATAATCTTCGATCCTGAGATGCAACACATTTCTCAGCGTGTCGATACCAATGGAACGTCCATGAGAATGCCACAACGAGTTGTCACCCAATAACCTGGCTATTTCTTCCGCACAGGCCTCTTTTTCCTGAGGTGTGACAAGATTCCCATTTTTATGGGTAACCCAGTCCTTAAACTTGTAGTTAACAAGCCAATTCTTCAACAAGGACACTGTTAAATTTCTTGCCATCTCATAACTACGAAGTTCAGCGAGATCCAGTTTCTGAAGAACCAGAAATTCGGCTTCAGTTAGCGTGCCCTGCCTTGATTTATCTATTAGTTCCTGAACTTTGTCTAAATATCCCAAAGCCGGCACCCAGTTTTTCCCGTTATATACCTGGGGATCAATTGGTCCCAACGAAGACGAATAATCCATGAATATCTTATCCCCCGACATACAGAAAATTGTGCCTGCTGACATAGCGTAATCAGGAACCACAAAATAGACTTCCTGATAATGAAAACGAATAATATTTACCATTTTCTCAACAGTCTCCGCACTTCCTCAGGGAGTATTCAGCAGAATTGTAAGTCTGTCCCGTTCAAATTCACTATCTCTTTTTAGTTGTTCAATAAAATCTCTGAATAACTTTTCCAGGGAAGGATGAATTTCGCCAAAATAGAAAATAACATCAGAATCAAAATGGACTTCAAGTCTTCTCAGCCTTTCGGTTAATGTATCCCGAACAGTCTCATCAAAAATTTGTCTCATCTCAACAAGAATTTTCCTTTGAAATCCTAAAGATAACCCAAAAATAAATTAATCAAACAAGATA
>Ga0163200_1000416_pt1 | contig 18746 bp, 18 predicted proteins | sample PL_2010_200m_FD_113535 | JGI IMG/M metagenome (GOLD analysis project Ga0163200, IMG submission 113535) | Freshwater microbial communities from Powell Lake, British Columbia, Canada to study Microbial Dark Matter (Phase II) - PL_2010_200m | ecosystem: Environmental > Aquatic > Freshwater > Lake ... | reverse complement strand
GGCAGGTACTGACCGGTCCGCAGGTCGGTGCACTTCAACACCCGGTACTTCTCCCCCGCCCGGCTCAGCCACCTCAACTTGAACCCCTCCGGCGTCATCTCGAAGTTCTTCACCGCAAACTCCGACACCGTCCGCTCGTACGGACCGTACTCGATGCTCTGGCCATCGGTCGTGCGCTCGACCAGCTTGTAAGTGTACGTCTGCCCCGGCTGCGCGGTGGGGTCGGCCACGCTGTAGGACGCGCCGATGCCGCCGTTGGGCCAGCCTTGCGACGGAATCAACGCGGCGTTGAGTTTCACCCACACGCCGTCAGTGAGCCGGTACAGATCGAACCCGGCCGTCTTGGATTCCGACGACGTGCTCCAGCGCACTGTCACTTGGCCGTTCTGCGTCAACGCCTGCAACTGCAACAACACCACCGCCGTCGGGGTTTGGTTGAGCACGATGTAGCCGTTGGTACCGCTATTGACGTAGTGAATGTACCAGCCAGATTGCAGATGTAGTTGGCTGTTATTCTCCAACACATTGCCGCTTGTGTCCTTGAACGTGCCGCTGATCGCGCCGTTGATCCTGCGGAAAATCACATAGACGTTGTTGGCTTCCAACGTTCCGAGATCGAGGATGGCGCCGTTGGAAATGGTCAGCGAGCCGAGTCCGCTGAGGTCAATCACGTCGCTGTCGGCGCCGCTGATATCCACGTGGTTGGTCGAATTCGCGTTGAACGTCACGTTGCTCGTCACCGTTATGGTGCCGGGGCTCGCGCCCGGATCGACCGTGCCGCTGACGATGAGCGGGCCATAGATGGTGCCGTTGCCGTGCAAGATTGCCCCTGCGCCTACGGAAACTGGACCAGTCAGAGTTTGGGCGTTCATATTCAGAGTGCCGCTGGTCACCGTGACCGCGCTGGCGGTAACATTTTGGCTGAGGCTGACACCCGCGCTGCTGGTGATGTTCAGGTTGTTGACGGCGGATGGCAGACCGTTACCGGTGACTTGGGCGACAATGCCGTTGTAGGTGTAGTTGGCGGCGTTGGTGAAAATGCGCGTCCCCGTTTGAATGCTGCCGGTGGCGCCGCTGCTCGTGATCCCATCCGGCGAGCCGATTTGCAAGGTGGCGCCCGAGTCGAGCACAAAACTCCCCGCGCCGTCCACCTTGCCCACGCCCTCCACCGCCACCGTGCCGCCGCTGTTCACTTCGAGATCGTTGCCGTCGCCGTTGTTCAACGTCAGCCCTATGGTGTCGCTCACGGTGATCTGCCCGCCGGACTGCACGACCACTTGGTCATTAGTCACGTTCGCCGTGACCGTGACCGTGTGGTTGGTGCGGATCGTGATGGTGCCGTCCGAGGAAGTCGGCGTGAAGGCGGTCGCGACCCAAGTACTCCCGTTATAGTACTCCCATGTGGCCGTGTTGTTCCAGTTGCCGCTGGCGACGGACCGGAAACTGCTTGCTGTCGGCGTAATCGTGAGGGGTGCGGTATCCGGGTAGGTGAGGTCGGGCAGGGAGAACCCGATATTCTGGGTCGCGGCGTTGTTCAACACAAGGGAGGGTGTGGCCACGCCGTCGGTAAAGGTGACAGAGATAGTCTGAGGCGAGCCGGTCAGGGTCACGCCGTTGAACGAGCCGTAGCTACCGTTGGGCGCGGCAGAGAAACCGGAAACGGTGACGTTGTGCGCCCCGGTGTAAGTAGTGTCTGTGGCTCCAGATGTGTTCTTGACCGTCAGGGTGATGGTGTTGCCGGCACCGGCCACGGGAGTGAGGGTCGCCGCTGTGGCGGTGGCAAAAAACGCCCCGCCGCTGGCCGTCTGGGCCACGAACGTGATGTCTCCTGTGGTGGCGCTGACGCGGCTGTGGTATAGTAGCGCACTGGCATTATCCAACTTGTCTTTGACAGAGCCCACCGAGCCGATGGTGCCGGAGGAGTCGAAGACGGCGGTGGCGAACGGGGGGGCGCCGGTGCCATCGGCGGCAATCGCGCCGCCGTAGGTCGAGCTGAACCAGCCAATCGGAATCTTCGCTTCAAACGAATAGGTCGTACCGTTAAGCCCCTGGGCACCGGTGGCATTGGTATCGAGTGTGCCCTGTCCGCTGATATTGGCGACCCGGGCGACGATCGCACCGGTCGTAAACGCGCCTATGAGGGGATAGGGAGTGTTGTATTCATAGAGCACGATTTGGACGACTGGCGAGGCGCTGGTGTCCACATAGAACAGCAGGATATGATCAGCGTACCCAAGGGCCGCTGTGCCCAAGTTCAGTTGCACCCAGTACGCCTGCTTGGGGTTATGACTAGAGGTGTCCGCCGTGTCGAATCGGAAATAGACGTTCTGAATCAGGTTCTGGGCGCTGGCCGGGGATGTGCCGTTGGCCGTGGACATGGCATACCAGAAATAGGTGATGTCGTTTTCGCTGCCGGCCGTAGCTCCGCTGTTGCTTTCGTCCGCCTGAGAATAGACGTTGCCGGTCCAGTCGGTGAATGTTCCATTTATGGTAATCGCGGTGGGCCCCACAAAACCGCCATGGGTGTCTGATGGGGTAAACGCGAGCACGACCACGCCAAGAATAACGAGACGCCAAACTTTCACCGCCAATTTATTTTGCTGCGGAAAACATTTCATATGGGGCACATCTTCTTTAATCGCAAATTGAAAACCAAAACGGCCTGCTACCGCAAGCACAAACTTTCGCGAGCCGTATTTTTTCTCTCTTGCTGATACGTTGTGCTGCTGGTGAACGGCGTTGGGATGACGCGCTGAAGCGGAAGGGGAAAGCCGATGAGCAGCACACGCTGAATATCGGAAACGCTCTAAGCCGGAACGATTCAGTTCAATTTGTCCTTGGTAGGGGCGACCCGCCGGGTCGCCCGCGTCGTTACACAGCGGCGGACGAGCTCCGACAGGAGTCGCGAGTCCTTCTCGGACCGGCGGCTCGTCCCTACCTGCAGTTTTGTTGTATTGGCCCGGGCCCTCTCCCCGGTTGCTAGGGAGAGGGGCGGGCTGTTGAGGCTTATGCGAGTATCACCGCTTAGGTGACGGTGACTTCGGCGGCGGGGCTGAATTTGCCTTCGCCGGTTTCGTTGACGGCGCGGACTTGTAAGCGCAACGTCGCGCCGACGGTCTGGTTCTCCAAGAGATACGTCGTCTGGTCGGTGCGGTCGAGTATCTCGAAGGTGCCTGCTTCGGGGTCGGTCACCAGACAGATTTGGTAACGCTCGACGCGGGCGGCGCTGCTGTACTCCAGTTTCACGCGTCCGCCGCCCAGCGCGGTGACCGTCAATGTCTTGACCTGTTCGGGGGCGTCGGGAGCGCCGGGGCGTTTGAAGCCGAAGGTGACCCAATGCGAGCTCATCGGGTCGAGCAGTTGGCTGAGTTCGCCGATCAGGCCGGTGAGGCGTCGGCGCAACGCGGCCTCGGTCAGGTCGCGGGTGGCCTTGGCGGCTTTGCGGGTGTCGTCCTTGGCGTTGACGCCGGTGGGACCGCTGCGGGCGTCCTTGAGGGTGTTGAAGAGCGCGAGGGCGCGGGCGGCGGTGAAATTGGCCGGGGCGTTCTCGCAGGTGGGGTTGGCGGTGAGGTAGTCATGCATCTTGTCGAGCATCGCCTGCAACCGGTCGTCGCCGTTGGGGACTTCGAGGGATTCAGCGGTGAAACCGGTCTCAGCCCAGGCGGTCGAGGCTTTCGCGCCGAGCAAGGGCTTGAGGAGGTCGCGTCCGAGCATGAGGAAGCCGCGCGTGTTGGAGACGGCGACGCGCAACACGGTGTTGGCGGCGCGCACGGCGGCGTCGGCGGTGTCGTACTGGTCAACGCCATCCGAGAGGGCGTCGGTGTCGGCGGTGATCAAGGGGGCGGTATTTTGTTTCAGGCCGATGGTCGCGCCCAACTGGGTCGCGCCGTCGGCGGCATCCCGTCCCGCGGTTTCGAGGTCAGCGAGGTTCTCGGGCAATCTGTTTGAGGCCATGGTTCTGGCTCCTTTTTTTTGGGTTAGATTGGGTGGGTTGGTGATGTAGGAGGGCAACGGGCGGTTGTAGCGCAGGCCGGGCATGCCCCAGCGCAGACGCGCGTCGCCCCAAGTCGGGTATTCGATGTCGGGCATGGTGGATAGCTCCGGATTGATGGTTTTCTGGTGAAAACAGGGCAGATTGGCGCTTTTTTCCTCCGCTCCCGGCGGGGAGAACGGAAAAAAAGGCTTTCGGAGGCCAGTCCCGGCGGGGAGGACGGGAAAAAAGGCTTTGGGAGGGTTCTCCCAGCCGGGAGAACGAGGGAAAAGTCTTTTCGAGCCTTCTCCCGGCGGTGGGAACAGGAAAAAAGGGTTTTGGAGGATTGTCCCGGCCGGAAGAGCGGCAAAAAAGATTTTTTGTGATGAAGTCCCGGCTGGGAGAGGAGGAAAAAACGTGGTTTCCCCGGCGTGGTCCTGAACCGGGCAGGAACTCCCAACGATAGTCTTGCTCTTGCGCTTTCCATTTCCTCACCGCAACAGAAATGACAACGGCGCAAGCTTACACAATTCACCTGACGGAAAGCAATCACAAACTTTCGAGCCGTTGTTGCAGGGGCGGGTCTTGACACTGCCACCGGTGTAGTGTCGGCTGTCCCCAGCCGAGCCGGCCGGCCCAACAACCCGGTGCGCTGGGGACAGCGCACACTACACTTGCGGTAATCGCGACCGGGCCGTTCGCATCTACCCTCCGACGGTGAGGCTGACTTCGTTGCTCCAGACGCCGACCCGGTAACTGGCGCGGTATTTCCATTTCACGAGGGCAGGGGGAAAGGCGAGAAGTCAGGAGTCAGAAGAATAGCCGGAACAAAACCGGAACAAATTCCAAGATTGCACGCGGCAAACGATGAGGCTAACCGGACGTTGCCCCGCGTCCGCCAACACCACGGTGCGGCTGGGGAAGAATCGGGCTTGAGCGCGAGGGCGAAGCACAGTATTCTGCCGGCATGAAACAGGACCGCATCGGAATCAATCCCGACGTGATGTTGGGCAAGGCAGTCTTCGGCGGCAGGATACCGGCGTGATCAAGAACCCGGAACGGTGGGCGGAGTTTGAGCGGGCCGATGCGCGCCGGCCCGGCCGCGCCTTGACGTACGAGCAGGCGCTGCGGCTGGTGGAGGCGCTCTGGCAGGAAGCGCGGGCGCTGGGCACCGTCCCGCCGGCGGATCCGTGGCGTGGGCTGGAGGCCGACCTCGAGATCGCGCGCACGTTGAATGCCGTGCGTCCCCCCGCCCATGTTTGAGCAACTTCTCTCCCGACTCGGCCGCGCGCTGGACGAGGCCGGCCTGCCGTACATGCTGATCGGCGGGCAAGCGGTGTTGCTGCACGGCGAACCGCGCGCCACGGTGGACATCGACGTCACGGTCGGCGTGGATGCCGGCGAGTTGCCGCGCTTGCTGGACGTGACGCGCGCCTTGCGGCTGTCGGTGTTGCCGGACCCGCCGGAGCCGTTTGTGGCGCAAACCAATGTCCTGCCGGCTCGCGATGCCGCGACGGGCATCCGCGTGGATTTCATCTTCTCGTTCACGCCCTACGAGCAGCAGGCCATTGCGCGCGCGGTGCGCCAGCGCGTGGGGGATTATCCGGTGCGCTTCGCGACGGCGGAGGATTTGATTTTGCACAAGCTGTTTGCGGGCCGGGCGCGGGATCTCGAGGACGTGCGCGGGGTGCTGGCGCGCCAAGGCGCGACGGTGGATGGCGGGTACTTGCGCCAGTGGGCGCGGGAATTCTCCGTGCTGGAAGGGAAACGCGATCTGGCCGGACAGTTGGACCGGCTGCTGGCGGAGTTCCCGCCCCAGTAAGCCGGGCCAGCCGCCCGCGCGACTGCGGGAGATCACCGGGACGGTCGCGCCCTACCCAACCGCGGAGCGGACGGCCCGGCGGGCCGTCCCTACCCACAACGCATTCTCGACAAGGCGTGCCGGCTCTTGTATTTCTAGGGCCGACAGGCCCGAATCGTGGACGAGAACCAGACAACTCCCGCTGCCAAACTGCGCGCGGGCGCCGCGCCAGAGCGTCAGCCCGAAATCGAGTTGCTGCTGGCCTGCGCCCGCAGCCACCTCGACGGGGCAGCGTTGGCGCGGGTTGGGGAACTGGCGCACCGGGAACTGGATTGGGCGTTTCTGCTGCGGCAGGTGCGCCGGCACGGGTTGATGCCGCGCCTCCACGGCCTCCTCGACCGCGGTTGCTGGAGCGGCGTCCCCGAACCGGTGCGGGATCAACTGGACCGTGATTCCCGCACCAACAGCGCCCGGGCGTTGGTGTTGACGCTGGAACTGCTGGAGACCCTCGACGACTTGGCGGCCCACGGGATCCGGGCGATTCCGTTCAAAGGCCCCACGCTGGCCCAGCAAGTGTATGGCGACATCGCGCGGCGCCAGTTCAGCGACCTCGATCTCCTCGCGCGGGAAGCCGATTTCGCGCTCGCCCGGTCGCGGTTCGTGGCCCGGGGTTACCGGCCGCATTACGGCCTCACGCCGGCACAGGAGGCCGACTACCTGCGCGCGAGCGGTCACCTGCCACTCGTTCGCGGCGATGGCAAAATCATGGTGGAACTACACGTCGCTGTGACCCCGAAAGCGTTCGGGTTTCCGCTGGACACCGCCTGCCTGTGGGACCGGTTGGCGACCATCGAGCTGTTGGGGCGGACGGTGCCCGTGCTGGGGACGGAAGATCTGCTGGTCATCCTCTGCGTGCACGGCACCAAACACCGCTGGGAAAGTCTCGGCTGGATCGGCGATATCGCGGCGCTGCTGGGCTTGTCCGGCGACCTGGACTGGCGACGAGTCATCCAACAGGCGCGACAAACCCGCAGCGCACGAATGCTCGACCTCGGGCTGCACCTTGCCAACGATCTGCTCGAGGCGCCGCTCCCGGCAGAACTGCGCCAGCGGATCCCGCGGGAACCTCACGTGAGGCAACTGGCGTCGGAAATCCGCGCCCGGCTCTTCAACGAAGATCAGCCCGTCCCCGGCATCGCGGAAGAATGGCGGTTCTATCTTCGCGTTCGAGAGCGCGGGTGGGATGGCCTGCGGTTTTGCCTGGGCATGGTCTTCTCCCCAACCGTGGCGGATTGGACGCGCTGGAACGTTCCCGCCCCGCTGGCGTTCCTGTACCACGCATTGAGGGCGACGCGACTGGTTGGCAAATATGCGGGCCGCCTGCTGGCGCGCGCCACGCGTGGCCGTGGCTGAAAGCATGCTCCCGATTCGCGTTTTCCCAATCCCTCAAGCAAGTGGTCATCCGGTAGCTCAAGAATGAAACGATAGTCTTGGATCTTCGTTTCAGGGCGGGACGTAGCCACAGCACTCTCACCAAATTTTACGAACGACTGTGCTGATGACGGTGGAAATAAGTCATGGTTTCCGCCAAGTTCAGAATCTGAAGTTCCGCACAGCGCGTGAAGAGCGCATTCTCAGCTTGCACCTGCTCAGAAGTGATCTCTTTCCGCGCGAGACGACGCCAATCCCGTTTCCGATCAGTGGCTTTCGCCACTCGGAAACATTTATAAAGCGGGGGTTGCTTCGATATATTCGCTGCAGTCTTCACGGCTTCAGCATAACGGTTCCATCAAACGAGTCAAGTACAGTGACAGACCTGAAATGAATTTGCGCGCCTCGCCAACGCTTTTACGCCACAGCCACCGGTGCTGAGAGTGAAATGCATTTCTAAACTTCCGATTTGGCGCGTACCAGTGGGGCTAGTAGTCGAGCTTTGGGCGTCTGATTCTCCGTCAACAAGCGCATCACATCCTCCTCCCTAAATCTGACCATGCCATCCACCCGCACGACCGGCAGCCGCCCCGACCGAGCAATCTGTGCCACTTTGCGGATGCTGATGTGCAGGCGGCTGGCCACATCCGCTGTGCTCATGAGTTGGGGCACGAAATTCGCCGGCTCGGCCTCGTCAATCTCCAGGACGACGCTCTCGCCATCCACTCGTGCGCGATGCGATTTGCATGTCAGCGTAATCATGGCCTCACGACGTATCATTCCTCGACCTGCACGATGATCGCGCCTCTAAATGCCCTATGCACGCGAAGGCGGGGCATTGCGGGTCGCTGCTCGTTGTGGTAAAACTAGCGTTGCTGCGCCGGCGTGGTGCTACGCGAGATCCGTGGACGATCTGGCCAATAGCCGGCTTCATGAATCACCGGCAGAGCATCCTATTAGCGTTCGGTCTAGCGGTGTGGATCGTGACGGATTTCGGGTGTCCGGTGTCCGTGTCCAGCGCCACGGAATAGGCCGCCGTTGTTTACTAGTCAGTAACCGGGGGGTGCGGGCTGGCAATTCCCGGATACAACCAATTGAGCAATATCCACGTTAAAACAAGGCCCCCAATGATAAGGATCGCGAACCGCATCCGGTTCTTGATCTTTCTCCGCCAGCGCCGCAGCCGGGATTTGTGTAGGGGGTGACCGCAGTGGGCGCAATTTCGTCGGGTCCGCTCGTTAGTCGTTCCGCACCGGAGGCACTTGATGTATAGCCGCCTTTCGCACCGCACGCAGACAGTATTGTCCCTCGGATTTTCGGCACCACACTTCGCGCATTTAATCGTTGCGATTTTTATGCCGTCTTTTTCCATTTGCCACGGCTCACGATCAGCGCAGGCTATTCCGCCGGTTGAGTGTCATAGTTACCGTGATCTTCTCTAGTGGGTGGCGTCCTATCGCAGTCGGGGTGCGTTGGCAAGGCTCCAGAACCGGCCGCGGTTGCGCTTAAAGCCTGTATACGGCGTCGACGCGCAACGGATGATGACACGTCGGAAAATGCTATTCGCCTGCATCGTCAACTTCCTCGGAATCGGCATCGGCATCGTAAATCTCTGCCACTGGTGGCCGGTTCCACTGCCTGTAAACTTTCGGCGAGAGGCCGGATAAGACACCACTGGCGCAATCGTTGACGCGCTGTGCGGCATCAACGACGACCTTGACGAAAGCGGGGTCGGTACGGGCGGCGGCGGTGTTGCCGGCGTTTATTGCTGACACAAGCTTGCCGGCCGCGACGCTGATCGGGTCCACTTTAGTTTTTCCTGCCATAAAAAATTGAAGTGGGACGGCGCGGCCAGTTGACTTAGCCGTGCCGTCCCAGCCGGCATCGGGACAGCCGCTCGCTCGAAGTGTACGAGCCTGCCCCAGCCATGCCGGTTCGCGGTCGGCCAACATCACCGAAAGTTGGCCGCCACAATTCCGTTGTCGTCCCATAGAGCCTCTCGGTTTGCGGCACCCGGTCCAGACAATGCCAGGATTTCAGCGACAACAGCGGTTTGCTTGTTGTTGTTATCCAAGGCGAATACCATGCTTGGCAGCGAACACCTGTAATTCCGCCTTCGCCTTCTTCAGTTCGGTCTGCACGTCGCGGAGTTCGTCGCCGAGGCTGTGAAGCCGCTTGACGCTGCCGGCGATCTCGTCGCCGAGCGTTTTGAGGCACTTCAGCGGGTGCTCCTCAGTGGGCTTCGCTTCATTGCAACGATTACACCCCACGGCATTGGTGCCGCTGTGGTCGCCCAAAACGGTGCGCCGGCAGGTGGACTCCATTTGCGAGTTGTTACGCGAGTATTTCTTCGGCGGTAAAGGCGTGCCGCTGGTGGCATTGCCCGCGAAGATCGGCATCCGCGAGTCGCGCCATGTCCGCGCGCTCCACCAACTGACCGTGGACGAATTGCTCACCGGCAAACGGTTCCCCGGCGCCATCGCGAACGGCACATATCGCATTGACGTTCACAACGCGTCGGGCGCCAGCGTGAAGTTCCAAGAACTGAGCAAGGACGTCCAGTTCTACCAGATTCCCTATGCTTCGCTGGTGCCGCGCGGCGCGAAGAACGTGCTGGTCGCCGGCCGCTCGCTGGATGCCGACGAGTAGGCGTTCGGTGGGGTCCGCGTGATGGTAAATTGCAACCAGACAGGCGAGGCTGCCGGCACCGCCGCCGGGCTCGCGCTCGATTCAGGAGTCGACGTGGCCGTCATTGATGCCGTCCGTTTGCGCGCAACGCTAAAGAAACAAGGTGCCGCCGTCATTTGATCAAAGGCAGATTCAACGTAAGGAACAACCATGAAACACATCCTCACCCTCACGGCCCTGTTGCTGGCTCCGCTCGCCGCGCTGAATGCCGCCGACAAAGGCACCACATGGCTCGTCAACTACGACGGCAGAACCTTGCCCGACGCCACTTGGACCGCCGGACGCGTTTCAGAATCTGTTGCTCACGAGCTTTCCCGGTACCGTTCAGGTGACGCATGGGATGCGGTCATTGTGAGCGTACTGCTCCCCGCAACCGGTTTGCCGGTGACGCTTTGGTGGCGTACGGGATGCGCGTCTTTGCGTGTTGTTGCGTGTCGGCGCGTGTTGGCTGGACGCGCAAACCCTCGTCTTTGTTGCATGTCGTTGATTTTCAAGGGGGCTCGGCGCAGCGCCGGGAGGTTCGATTCCCGTCGCTCCAACTACCTTGCGACGCCTTGTAATCCATCGTGTTGGTAGTCGCGTTACAACCTTTTCAGAAGCTCTCTGTGCTGCATCACACACCACTCTTGCCATTCGTCACTGAATCAGCGAAAATCTTGGTCAATGGCGATGACTTTTCAGTGGGACAAGAATAAGGCTCAGGCAAACTTGGTCAAGCATGGTGTCAGCTTTGAGGAAGGCACGACTGTGTTTGGTGATCAAATGTCCATAACCATTCCTGACCCTGACCACTCGACAACGGAAGACCGCTTTGTCATTCTTGGTCACTCACACCGTCAGCGATTGCTGGTTGTCATTTTTGCCGAACGCGGCGATAGTATTCGCGTCATCAGTGCGCGATGTGCAACAAAGAACGAACGAAAATGCTATGAAGACCATCCGTAAGACAAACGGTGAACCTGAAATGAGAATGGAGTACAACTTCCGCCGTGGCGTGCGCGGCAAGTACGCTCGCCGTTACGCCCAAGGCACGAACGTCATTGTATTGGATCCCGACGTAGCCAAAGTATTTCCCGATGCGCAAAGCGTGAATCGTTCGTTACGCATCCTAGCCGACATCATCAAGGTACACGGCAAGCACGCCTGATCTCCTCTTCTATTTAAGCAACTGACTGCGAACAATTGTCAGGATGGCAGTCCTGAGTTCTTGTGGGAGATTCGGCCAGGAAGTGGCAATTTCCTGGAAATCGGTTGAGGCAACGGTAATTTTGCTACACTTTTTGCTACAGTGGCCCGACTTGGAGCAAGCCGGCGTTGTATTTGCGTTTGGTTCAAATCCCGCCGCCCCGACCATTTTCACTTTTTGTCCCGGCGCGTCAACTCGCGCCAGATCGTGACTTTCGCCTTTGTTTTCCGGGCAGTTGAGGTGGGGGCGCGGCTGTTTGTCGCCGCGATTGACAGCCTTGCTTCTGCTCCCTATCCTCACAGGCACGCTGAGAACAGTCTTTAGCAGCACCTATTCGCCAACCATCAAGTAGCCAGCATGAAACCAAACATCCTCTCGCTCCTTACCGCCCTGCTTCTGTGCCGATGCAAGTCGCAAGCAATCCTCGCCATGGCGTGCTGCGGTTTTGCCGTCGGTGCGCTCGGCCATTCGGGTGGCAACACGGTGATTCTGGACACCAGTTTTGAATCAAACCAAACATTGCCACCGGCGCCGCAGCACCAGGTGGTTTCCGACAAGGCCCGCACCGGCAGCCGTTCGCTGTTCGGCCAGGTTTCCGAGCCGAAAAAAGCCTGTTTCTTGCGCGTCCCGTTCCAAGCGAAGGCGGGGATGGAACTGCTGGTTTCGTTTCAGGCCTGTGGCGACAAAGGCCCCGGTGCAACCATCTTCATCCGCGTCGGCGAGAAGCGCACCCGCCTAGCCAGCGTGGATCTCAAGCCCGAATGGCAGGAGGTTCGTGCCGCGCACACCTTCGCCAAGGATTCGGAAGGGACGGTCGAGATCATCGCTCCCTCCTCGTATGGCGGCAAGCCGGGTCGCGCTTGGGTTGACGACGTTCTCATCAACGTTCGGCAGCCGATTTTCGCCCGATGGTGAAATAGCATCACGCCTGGCTTACATCCAGGAGTCCGGGGAGCATAACCTTGTCGGGCGACCACCTTGCGGCAGTGAGACCGGAGTTCCTGCCTCTGAGGAACCGCTATCGTTCTTGTGTGTTAGTGTGAGTCCAACTCCACGCCTTCAGGATACAAGCGCGGGAAGTAGTACCCCACACACCTGGCCGGGAAGCCCGCTCGGATCGGTCCCTTCGCGGTGTCAGAAATGACAAGGCCGGCGTCGAGCAAGCGCGCCAGAATCCTTCGCGCTGTCCGCTCCGGTTTGCCGGTCAGCCGGGCCACATCCCCACGCGCCACTTCACCTCGCAAAAGGACTTCGCACAACACGTGGCGCGCCTCGACGGGTGTTCCCTCCTCAACCGCCCAGCGTTCGGCGTAGTGCGCGATTCGCTTCAGCACCGTATCCAGTTCGAGCAAGCCGCTCATGAACTCGACTTGATCAAGCGCGGTCTTCAGGAAGAATGTGCAGAACTGTTCCAGCCCTCGCGCCGACAGGTTGCCACGACCATCGAGGTCATTTTCGCATTGGCGATCTGCGCCAGTGAGCGCGGCGAGATACTCGTCACGTCTTCTCGCGAATCCGCGCGACACCGTCCACAGTCCGTGGCCTTCCAGCCCGGCCTTGATGAAATACGCATGCGTGAACAAGCGGACCACCCGACCATTCCCGTCGAGAAACGGATGAATCCACGCCAGCCGATGATGGGCCGCACCGGCGGCGATGATTCGGTCTAACGGGTCCAGTACCGAGAGGTCATACGCCGCCTCGAATCTTGCCAGAAAGTTCTTCAAACTCCGAAACGTCGGCGCCACGTGCGCCCCCACCTCGACTTCGCAGGTTCGTAGCTGCCCAGGTTCGACGCGCTCCTTTTTCCCGCTCTTCGTGGTCACGACACGGAGTTCGTCCGGGAGTCGATCGTAGAACTCCTTGTGAATCCAGCAGAGAAATGCCGCCGCGCAGATCGATACGTCTTTCGCTCTCAGGCGGTCTTCGATTAACTGCTGCACTTCAATGTGCGCTTGGCTTTCGAGTTGGAGTGCCCGTTTCACCGGATCTTTTGAGTAATCCTTGTGTAACGCCTTCTCGATCTCCGAAGGATGCGTGTTGTGCCCCTCAATCAGATTCGAGTAGTAGCTGTTCATCTGGCGAACCAGTTCGACCACGGAACGCCGCGTCACCGGATGCAATGCGCCTCCCAGTTTCGCCGAGGTCTGCACCAGTGTTGCTGCCGTCTCCCGCAGTTGCCCCGCGCTTGATGGAAACACCGGCTCCATCGCCGCCTGATGGTCATACACTTCGCAAACTTTTTTCATTAGGCTCTCCTATAGCCCCTACTGTGGCCGATATTGTGGCCGATGCTCTGGCCGGTTATTTCTTAAACTGGTAATGTCGCAAGTCATTTTCTGTTGAGAGATTACAGCTATGTCGTCACGCATTCAACAATCTATTTTCATTATCCATGGCCTTTGTATTGGCCGATCTTTTTGACCGATTCACTTGGTGCTCAATTGTGGACTTCCTCAGCCCGCCCCCGTCAGCAGGAGTTCCCCAAGCTCGACATAACAGGCGGTTCTTCGACAGTCGTTGGCTTCTCATTCATTCCACACGCATCTACTGCCCGGCCGGCTTTTCCGACAAGACGATGGAGACGCTGAAGTTTCTCGACGCGGATCAGTCGGCCTTGCTGCGGGAGATCGAGGCAGTGGAACTGTAAACAAACACGGTGGAGGAGTAGCTGCAAGGCTACTCCTCCATCTCATTTAGTGATATGAAAGGAAACACCAACATGAAGCCGGTAGTTTTCGGTCAGCACGACGAAGCGACGATCAAGCAGATCGAGACCTGTCTGGCCGCAGGCGGCGAAAAGGCCGTGCTGTGTGCCGACGGTCACAAGGGCTACGCGCAGCCGATCGGTGGTGTCATGGCCTACAAGGACAAGGTCTCGATCTCGGGCGTCGGGTTCGATATCGCCTGCGGTAACCTCGCCATCCGCACGGATGCCATGGAAAGCGCGGTTGTGCCAAACATCCACGCCATCATGGACGATGTCACGCGCAACATCTCGTTTGGCATCGGTCGCACGAACCAAACCAAGGTGGACCACGAGTTGTTCGAGGACGAAACCTGGAACCTGCACCCGCTCAAGCAGTGGAAACACTTGGCGCAGGAACAGCTCGGCACTGTCGGCAGCGATAACCACTACGTGGATGTCTTTGCCGATGAGCAGGGCCGCATCTGGGTCGGCGTCCACTTCGGCTCGCGCGGACTGGGCCACAAGTCGGCGACGCACTTCCTGAAAGCGGCCGGTGGCAAGGACGGGATGGATGTACCTCCGACAGTCGTCGAAGAGAATTCGCTGATCGGCCAGGACTACCTTGCCGCGATGAAACTGGCGGGCCGATACGCATACGCCGGTCGCGAGTACGTCGCCCGATTCGTCGTTCGTGAAATCCTTAAGGCCAGAATCGAAGAGGAGGTGCACAATCACCACAACTTCGCCTGGCAGGAGGAGCACGACGGCGAGACGTACTGGGTTGTGCGCAAAGACGCCACCCCGGCCTTCCCTGGTCAGAAGGGTTTCATCGGCGGCAGCATGGGCGATGAAGCCGTGATCATCGAAGGCGTGGATTCGCCAGAAGCACGCATGGCGTTGTTCTCGACTGTTCACGGCGCAGGTCGTGTCATGTCGCGAATGGCAGCCAAGGGTCGGTTTGCGTTGGTGGACGGCAAGCGCATCCGCCAGCCGGGTCTTGTGCGCCACAACGAGATGGTCCTGTGGTTGAAGAACAAGGGCGTCGTGCTGCGCGGCGGCGACCTTGATGAAGCGCCGCAGGCATACCGCCGCCTGCCGGAAGTGCTGGCGGCTCATGCCGGCACGATCCGCGTCCTGCACACGCTGCGCCCCCCCCTGGGCGTGGCCATGGCCGGGCGCGACATCGTTGATCCGTACAAAGACTGATCCCATCACATCGGGCGCTCCCGTCTCAAACCGGGAGCGCTCCCTTTTTCCAGACGCGACAAAGGACGAACACCCCCAAGAGAAAGAAATGACATGAATGATGTGTTGAACAAAACAACTATACTGGTGCTCAACCGGAACTGGCAGGCGATCAATGTACGAACGCCAGCGGACGCCTTTTGCCAAATGGCAATCAACGTCGCCACTGGTCTCGACATCGAAGGCCAGGATTCGATGCGCCCGGTAGCGTGGGCTGAATGGCTGCGCTTGCCGATTCGCCCGCAGGACAACTGCGTCGGCACGCCCCGCGGCCCGATCCGTGTGCCCACGGTCATTGTGCTGGCGAATTTTGCCAAGGTGCCGAAGAAGCGCCCGACCCTGTCCGCCCGTGGCATCCGCGAGCGCGATCGTAACCGTTGCCAGTACACCGGCAAACTGCTCCGCCCCGGCCAGGGTGATTGCATTTAGAAGTTGAGCAGGTGGAGGAGGTAACGGGAACTCCAGCCGGCGGCTTTTTGTTTGGCGCGAATCCCCACTTGCTGGATGCGGTCGCGGCGCAGGATGTTGAGCGTCAGCACGCGTAGCGTCGCCAAGTGGCGCGACCGCTTCCAGCAGCAGCCCAGCCGCACCGGTCTGCTGGCACGCTCCCGCGCCCCCAAGTCTTGCCCGCACAAAACCAAGCCGGCCGTCGAGCAACTGGTCCTGGCGCAGCGGCGGCGCACTCCGGGCTTCGGCGCCGAGCGGCTCAAACGCGAGTTCGATTTGCCCTGCGGCATCAGCGCCATCAACCGCATCCTGCGCCAGCACGACCTGACCCGCAAACCACGGCGGCGTCACCAACGCAAGAACGACCTGCGCGCCATCAAGGCCGCCTACCAGCCTTTTACTCGCTTCCAGATCGACGTCAAATACCTCACCGATATCCCCGCCTACTGGCCGCAGATGCGACAACGCGGCCTGCCGAAGTTCCAGTACACCATCCGCGAACTCAGTTGCGGCGCGCAGTTTCTGGCCTACGCCGACGAAGTCAGCGTCACCTACAGCGAGTTGGCCGCCCGGCGCTTACTGGTGCATCTCGAGCGCCACGGGATCGATCCCGCCACCGTTGTCATCCAGAGCGACAACGGCCCGGAGTTCGACGGCACCGCCCGGCACAAATGCGACCGTGGCTTCGTCCACACCATCGAGACGCTGTTTGGAGCCGCGCATCGCTTCATTCCACCGGGCTGCTCCAACGCCAACGCCGATGTGGAGAGCGTCCACAGCACCATCGAGACGGAGCTTTACGACATCGAACGCTTTGCCGACGTCAACGAGTTCCTCACCAAAGCCGCCACCTACCAACTCTGGTACAACGTCGCCCGCCAGAACCGCTCGCGTGGCTGGAAAAGTCCACTGGATCTCCTGGAACAAAAAGCGGGTAGTGGTACAGTTTCATTTCTTGTCCAGCAGGGCAATCATTTCTTCCAAACTCCAAACGTGATCGGTGACGCCAGCGGCCATCGCCGGAGTAACGCGCAAGGTTTGGTGAATCCGGCAGAAGTTGTAATACATAAAGTGCAACGCGATTGCGGCCTCGTGATTCTGAATCTTCTTGGAAAAGCCATTGGTCAGCCGGGTAAAGCGGCGCATCCCCATCCGCATTGTGAGATTCTGCCGTTCAACAAAGCTGGTGGAAATGTCTTTGGGATTCGGGTCGCCAGAGACTTTGATTGTGATACAGCCGGTGCATTTGTCAGGGCTGTAGTATGCCTCACGGCCACGCGGCGCGCCGTACATCTTCACCAGCATGGCATAATCAACCTCACAGCCAAAGGCATCTTCAACGGCTCGCAGATACGCCTTGTGTCCATCCGTCGTAAGTTGGACACGGCTGGCAAGACGGCTTTTCAGATCGTGAATGAACTCATACGCAGCGCCCGCGTCGCGTGTGCCGACGTGCCAGCAAGGAATCAACTTTGTGTCGGCGTCAATCGCCGTCCACGTCCACACATCGCCGTAACCCCACTCGCCTTTCTTTTCTTCCGGTACGTTCTTTTCCTTGGCGTAGCAGAAGCTCCAAATCTCATCGCACTGAATCTTGGCGCACGGCAGATCGCGCAGCGTCTCACTTTGGTACGCGGCACAGGCCGCGCCGAGTTCGATAAGAAGATTCTGAATCGTAGTGCGATGCACTCCGGTCATGCGAACGACGGAACGTAGCGAGTTGCCTTCGACCAACGCGGCAACCACTTGGACTCGTTTCTCTGTTGTAAGCTTGTTCATGGTGCAAACCTAACACATCGTGCTTGAGCGGTCAAGCAGAAACTGCAATTACTTTCTTCTGCGCTTGATCGTTATACCGATCAATTCCTAATTGCTAGGTTTGCACAGATTCAGCGGCAGGGAGCCGTGATGTGCTAACAGTGACAGATGCTCGTCCTAGGGGACTAAAACGCGCAAATGAAGCTGCGCGTCGCGGTAATACCTTCTCACAACTAGCCAGTATGTTTAGAATGTGGAAAAAGGCTTGGCCGAAAAATGCCTGAATTTCCGTCTCAAGCTCCTCTTGTTGGTTGGCCCTTTTCGCCAGTGCGAGTAAATTTTCTTTAAGTCCTGCTGCGTGCATCTGAACGGCTTCGTAGTGATTCAATGGGGGACCAAACACTGCCATAATTCTCTCTCCCGTGGCAGCAGCATACGCTTGGATAGTCGTAAGCATTATGGCTTCGTCTCTACCATTCTCAATCTTTGAAATCGCGCTTTGGGTGTTACCAAGCTTTTCGCTCATTTGTTCTTGCGTCAATCCTGCTCGCGTTCTCATTGCAGCAAGCATCGTCACTACGTTGGTCACACTTTCTATCTCGGCAATTTTTTGCTGTACATCTACCGATACGTTCTCTCCCTTTATGAAATCCCCAAATGACTCATAGCTGCGATCTGTGGGGCGTGTGGATTTGTCTTTTTGTAGTTCAGTAGTCATGGGTTTTGCCTTCGTTATTATTCAGGCGTGTTTGTGGACTCTGCCTTCACTGCTAACTGCCGCATATATTCTACGAACTCTTTTGCGATCATAACGTCACTTGGTTGGTCATCTTTATTCCCAACTGTGATAATATACACCGTTTTCGTCGAATCATCAGCAAAAGTGTACAGACGGGTTTCCTGCAAATTCCCGCCACCTCTACTTTGATCAATTGCAATCACGCCACATGGCTCAGGATGCAGGAAACCTGCCATCACACACCGCGAATTACGCGATACTTCTAACAGTTTCATGTATCGTTTGAAATTGTGCAAAACCGCAGCAAGTTCAGCCGGTCGCTTTTTCTGATACCATTCCTTATCTTTTTCCCACTCGACGCATGGAACTATTTTCCACATTGCGTCGGAACAATATTCCCAACGGGAATATTGTCAACACCAAAACATCATGTTTTTAGCCATCGTATTTTGGCGGCTTTTACTGCGATTTCCTTTCGTTTTTTCGCAGATAGTTTAGCGGCCCTGGCCTTCCCGCCTTTCAATCCTCCAAGTCGTCCGAGTGCAACAGCAGCAGGGTTCTTCTCTGCCTTGGCAATGGGTTGGCCGGTAGCCTGCGCCACGATGGACGCGGCCACCTGATTCAGGTCTTTGTCTGTGCTTGATCGCTTAGGCATGACTGCAACATGCCATAAACGGTATCCGGTGCAAAGCCCAAATTCACTTTTTAGAATTCAAACTGTACCACTACCAAAAAGCGCCTGAGCTTGACGCGCGCCTCCTGCTACTGCATCCTGTGCTTCTGAATCGCCTG
>Ga0163200_1000415_pt1 | contig 18787 bp, 13 predicted proteins | sample PL_2010_200m_FD_113535 | JGI IMG/M metagenome (GOLD analysis project Ga0163200, IMG submission 113535) | Freshwater microbial communities from Powell Lake, British Columbia, Canada to study Microbial Dark Matter (Phase II) - PL_2010_200m | ecosystem: Environmental > Aquatic > Freshwater > Lake ... | reverse complement strand
TCGTTGATGCGGTTGCATCCCGACGCGGTGTTGACCGTGGCCGACTACGTGGCGCAGCCGCCCAACATCATGCTAAGGTAACAATCGTTTGAAAGTAGTCATCACGCTCCGCGTGATAATCATGTGGTTGACAGCCTCACGCGGAGCGTGAGGACTACTATGAAACTCGACTTCAGTAACGAGCGTGTGCTGGCCGTAGTCGCGCATCCCGACGACGCGGAACTGCTCTGCGCCGGCACGCTGGCGCGCGCAAAGGCCGACGGCGCGGCCATCGGCATTGCCGTGCTGTGCAACGGCGCCGGCGGCCAGCCGCCCAAACCGATTCGCAACCTCGCCGCGGTGCGCCGACGTGAGATGGATGCTGCCGCGCGGTTGCTGGGCGCGGAGTTGTTTTGCGGCAACATCTCCGACGGCACGCTCGCCGATGACCGCCCGACGCGGCTGTTGCTGACGGAGATTTATCGCCGGTTTCGCCCATCACTTGTGCTGGCACACTCACCGGCGGACTATCACGCCGATCATCGCGCCGCCGGTGTGCTTGCGGAGGTGGCGTCGTGGTTCTGTGCCTCGCGCGGCCAGAAGACGAAGTCGGCCCCGCTGCCGGTTTCGCCCGCGTTGTGGTGGATGGACACGGTGAACATGAGCGGCTTCGAGCCGGGTTTCTACGTGGACATTTCCAAATTCATGCCGCTGAAGGAGAAGATGCTGGCCTGTCATCGCAGCCAGATGGCGCGCAGCGGCGACAGCAGTTTCTCGCCGCTGCTCGACCTGATGCGCCTGCAAGCCCGCGCCCGCGGCGCGCAAGCCGGCGTCGTGGCGGCAGAGGCGTTCCGGGCGCACCACGCGTTCAAGCGGGCGCAGGCGTGGTGAGTTCGACATGAATGTGATGTTTCTTGGTGATTCGCTGACGCAAGACTGGGACAAGACACTTTGGAAGCAGCGGTTCGAGGCGCTCGGCGCCGTCAACCTCGGCGTCAGCGGCACCGGCACGCCGCAGGTGCTCTCGCGGATCCGGCGCGGACTCCTTGATGGTTGCGCGCCGAGGCTGGTCGTCTTGATGATCGGCATCAACAACGTCTGGCCCGGCTACAGCGCCGCCGACACCGCGCGCGGCATCGAGGCCATCGTCGCCGCCATCCGCCAGAAACAGCCGCACGCAAAAGTGCTGTTGCTCGGCGTGCTGCCGATCTTCGATAAGGACGACAAAGTGCGCGGCTGGATCAAGGCCGTCAACGCCCGCATCGCGGCGCTTGCCGACGACTTGCCCGCCTCGGCGGGCAAGTCCGTCCGGTTCCTCGACCTCGGCGACAAGTTCACCGAGTCCGACGGCGCGTTGCGGGCTGGTTTCTACAGCGTGGACCAAGTCCACTTGCAACCGCCCGCGTACAAACTGCTGGCTGACACCATCGAGCCTCTGATAAAGGAAATGCTGAAATGAAAAAGCTGATTTCCATCTTTGTTGCACTGCTGTTCGCGGCGTTTGCCACACACGGGGTCAAGCCCAACATCGTCGTCATCCTCGCCGACCTGCTGCCGTCACCACTGGCACCAAAGCCGGCAGGGCCGGAAAGACGCGGAAGAACCGGTTGGGCGTCCCAAAAGCTTTTGAACCGGGCGCGCGGACATCAGGAACGGAATCTGAGGGATCGCATTCGTTCGACTTTGCTCATCTGAAAACCCAGTGTTCCCGCCGCATCACTTCGAGGAGGTCTATGCACGGTATATTCAGAGCGCTGCACACATCCGGAATGAAATGCGTTCTCAGGGCATTCTTTTTCGACCGTGCAGGAGTTTCGTGCGTGACAACAACCCATCCGTTCAGCTTGGCCAATGCGATCACGTAGCGGTCGGCCTCATCGTGGCGAGCGTACGGATCGATCATGCCGGGGAACCGGGCAGAAATGGCGTTCGCCTCCGTGATCAAAGCCACATCGTGCTTTTGGAATTGGCTGTTGTTTGCTTTTGCCCACGCCTTGAGGACAGGTGGTGCCACATGCTGGATTTCCTCCGACACCCGTTGGACTGCTTTCCACTTTCCGTTACCAATCAAGGCTTCAACTTTCGGACGTACACCAGGAAAGACATCTTCCGGGTAGCGGCGTACCCACCAGTCCAGATAGATGTTTGTGTCAACCGAGTACATGCATTAGTCCGCTGCCACAGCGGCCAGCCCCATCGGTCTCTCGATCCACCCATGCCGCAACGTCTCCACGTGGCCATAGCCCAAGTCGAGGTAGTGACACGCATCCACGGAACTGATCCGCTCGTTGCTGAGCGCACTCAACACCAGCGAAGTAAACAACGGGCCATTTCGACTGACCGCTTTCTCGGCGGGACTGGCAATCCCAAAGCCCGGACGATCCGGGTGGGAATCGCGGTACGCCTGCCAATCCTCTTTCCACCTTGCGTAGGCCGTTGGCGTCATCACCTGCATCCGCAGCAAGCGCGTCGCGACTGCCGTTGGTGTCACACGAAACCGTTTCGCGATGCGTCGCATTCCAGCCATGTCCCACCGCCCACTCCGACGCTGCGCGACAACATCTTCGTCGCTTCGCAGGGGGGCGCGTGGCATCAGCGCCGCTCCGGCTGCTCCTTCACAGAAGCGCTCGACCTCCAGCCAACTCGGCTCGTCTCGGCTTTCCTCCAAAGCGGGTTTTTCTTCGTTCGCGGCGGCAAGGGCCAGATGAACCACTTCATGCAACAACGTGAACGGTTTCCGCAGTGGCAATTCCTTCGAGCTAACGCCGACCACCGGAAGTGGAAAATGCACAATCGCAGTTCCCCCAACGTCACCAAGTCCCTTGCCCGGCATCTGGCAGACCAACACGCCCAGACGCTCCACCGCCACCCGCCAAACCCGGTACGCGACGAACTCGCTGACCCAACTAAGCTGTTCCGAAAGGGGAACTCCCAGCGCGGATCGCAGCCGTTCGCCGACGTCCTCCACGTTTTCATTCAGATGAGCGCGCAACGCGAATTCTGCCGGGTCGTCTCCCAAGTCAGAATAGAGATGAAGCGCTAACCGGCGACGATGCACAAGCCGGCGGACAGCCAAACGAAGTTCGGGTGGCTCAGATCCGGGCCGCACTCCCGGCAATCGGCGATACTCTGTCGCCAATGGAGGAATCTGGGGCGGTGACGGCAGCGAGAAAATGCTCAACGGTCGTTCATAGAGTTTGGCGAGGCGCTCGGCTTGAGGCAAGGTAGGTTGTATTGTACCGGTTTCCCAAGCGCGGAGCTTTTCCAGAGATTGATGGATCTTCTTGGCGACCTGCTCCAAGGCATACCCCGCCTCTACCCGTGCCCATTCGAGCATAGGCCCATTCACCATCGCTGGAATCGAAGCCGGCATACAAGGAACTATATCACAGTCGTCACGTGTTCTTCTCGTCAATTCTCAGAAGCTTGATCCGTCTCAAAATACTCGGCGATTCTCTGAAGGAAATCCGACTTCAGCGAAGCTGCGAGGTTCAGATTTCTGATGCCTTGAAGTTTATCCAGTAACGTCGAGAAGGTGATGAAACCACATGCCTTAGCCAGAGGTTTCTCCCGCAGTGCAAACGTCGGACGCAGAATCTCTTGCTGAACCTTCTCGCGCCGCTCATCGGGTGCTACGAGAAACAAGTTGATCTCCAAGTTGGGCTGCAACGCCAGCAAATCGCTCATTCGAAGCAGGCCAGAATAAATCTTCGTTGTGCTTTCGACCTCGAATGCAGCCACGATGGAGTTTCCCTTCAGCCACAGAACGTCAATCAACTCGATGGTCTTGTTTGTGACTTCGTTGAACTGCGTCGGAAGCTCTGCAACCATCCGAGGTAATTCGCCGAGCACCTGACCTTGCCATTGTCGCGAACGGTCGTTGCGTGCAACCCAAACGTCGTTGCCCATGTCAGCACCGAGACAGAGCAGGTTGTATTGAATCTCGGTGTGTTTACTTGCAGCGGAAATCTCCTGAGATTCCGGCGTCTGTTCATTGGGAATCTCCAGTTGCGTCTCTTCTGGTTCGGGAACGCTGACAACAACAGAAACTGTCCGCTTACCTTTCCGTTGTTCGGCTTTGAACAACTTGGGCCGGTAGGCCAGTTTCTTGGGATCGACCGGACGTGCAATCGGAGAAGATTGCGCCTGCCTCAGAAGATCCAAGACCAATGCTCCGTCCTTCTCTACCCCAAAGCGATTTGGACTCATCCGAACGAAGCCTCTGAATTTACCACGGTCTTTGGCGCTTCGGTAAAAGTCTACCCGGCCTTCGAGTTCGCTCATCGGGACACCATTCTCCGGTTGCAGAACAACTAATGGCTTAACGTCAAAGCGTACCGGGAAATCAACTCCCTTCCAGATCGGGCGATTGTCCACACTTGGCCCGACAACCTCCAAAGCCCCAACCCAGCGCATGACTCCGGTGAGATAGCAAAGCAGAATGTCCCCCGTCTTCACATTCTTTGCGGTGTTTTGCATACGTGGTCGAAAGCCTGAAACGGACGAGCCAGCTTTCTGAAATTCTTCCCAAGTTGCACCGGTGAACAAATCAAGCCAGCAGTTCATCACTTTGGTTCTCCTCCACACCGCGCAGTCTAGCGGAACGGGAAAGTGGTAGCAACCGGAACTTTGCGGCGGCGTTTAGTTCTGGTACAACTCAGCCATGAAACGAATCCTCTCATTCCTCTTTCCGTGCCTTCTGTGTGTTCCGTGGTTTACCGTCGTTGCCGCCGCAGCCAAACCCGCCACGGCGGGCAAGCCGAACATCATCGTCATCCTCTCGGACGACTACGGGTACGGCAGCGCCGGCTGCTACGGCGCGGACGGCAAACTCGTCCGCACACCGCACATTGACCGGCTCGCGCGCGAAGGCCGACGGTTCACCGACGCCAACACCACCTCCTCGGTCTGCTCGCCGACACGGTACTCGGTGTTGACGGGCCGCTACTGCTGGCGCACGTCGCTGACGCACGAGGTGCTGAGCACATTCTCGCCGTTGCACATCGAGACGACGCGGCTGAACATGGCGTCGCTGTTGAAGGCGCACGGTTACCGGACCGCCTCCGTCGGCAAATGGCATCTCGGCTACGGCACCAGCGACGGCTCGCTCAAGTGGCGCACCGATTTCACAGCCGAACTCTCGCCCGGTCCGCTCGACATCGGGTTCGACTATCATTTCAGCGTGCCGAGCAACCACGGCGACCTGACCGGCATCTTCGTCGAGAACCGGTTCGTCTACGGCCTGCGCTCCGGCAAGATCCCGCCCGGCATGAAACTGCCGGGTCCGGTGCCCGACGACGACAACTTCAAAGCCACCTACACCGGCGAGGACATGGAACGCAAAACCGGACAGCCGATTGACATTGATGCGCCGCGCCGCGTCAACGACCGCGTCATGCCGGTGCTCACCGACAAGGCGGTTCGCTGGCTCGAACAACAAAAAACCGGCACGCCGTTCTTCCTCTACTTCACGCCCGTCGCCGTGCACAACCCGATAACGCCGTCGAAAGAACTTGCCGGAAAAAGCGCCGCCGGGCTGTACGGCGACTGGATTCACGAGTTGGACCGCAGCGTGGGCGGCATTCTCGATGCGCTGGACAAACACGGATTCGCCAAGGACACGCTCGTCATTTTCTCCAGCGACAACGGCGGCGTGAAGGAACCGCAGAAGACCGACAGTGTGCAGACGCAGGCGCTCAACGCCGGGCTTGCGGTGAACGGCCCCTGGCGCGGCGGCAAACACCACGTCTGGGAAGGCGGATTCCGAGTCCCGTTCGTTGTGCGATGGTCCGGTAAAGTTCCGGCGGGCAGCGTTTGCAACGAGATGGTCAGCCTCGCTGATCTTCTCGCCACGACCGCCGCCCTCGTCGGCGACAAACTTCCCGCCGCGAGCAAGGCCGCCGAGGACAGCTACAACATTCTGCCGGCCATGCTCGGCGAGTCGTCCAGCAAACCGCTGCGCCGGGACATGATTGTGCACAGCTCCGATGGCGTGTTCGCCATCCGCAAAGGTCCCTGGAAATACATCGAAGGCATTCCCGTGGACGACATCAAACCCGGCGTCCGCAAAGCCCGCGCCGAAGAATTTCACGCGCAGCTTTACAACTTGCAGGATGATCCCGCCGAAACGAAGGACGTGAGCGCGCAACATCCCGACGTGGTCAAGGAACTGGCGGCGTTGCTCGACCGCTACCGCGATGGCGGTTACAGCCGCGAACTGCCCCCCATCTCCGTGAAGCCGAAGGTAGCGATTGAATTGCCGCCGGTGGCCGGGAAGACGGTGTTGACTGCCGCATTCGACAAAGTCCCGGGCGCGCCGTGGGTGCAGGTGCGCGGCAAGTGGACGGCCAAAGACGGTGCCGTCTGGGGCGCGGAGAAACCCGCCGACCGGACCGCGGCGGCGCTGCGCGGTCCGTTGGCGCAGACCGATGGCGACATCCAGTACGAACTGTCGTTGCCGCCCGCCGGCGCGCACACGTTACGCATCGCTGGCAAGGACCGCGATCACGTCTTGCTGGTGCAGATTTCAGCGCGCAGAGTCACCATTACCGACCTATCTTCCGGCAAGGTGTTGGCCGAGAGCGCGGCCAAACTCAAATCGCAGACGTGGCTGCCGGTGCGCGCTTGTTTCCGCGGCAACGACCTGATTGTGCAAGTCGCGGACGTAGCCGTGAAGGCGTCTGCGCCGCTCATCGGCGAAAGCAAGTCCGCCTTCGCTCTGATGGCGCACGGCGAGGAAATCGGCTTCCGAAAAATCAGCGTTGCCAACAACGGCAGCACGCCCGCCTCGAAAGAGTGACGATGAAGTTTCTTTGCTGTTTGCTAATAAGAGCTGTTGAGGTAGGGGCGACCCGCCGGGTCGCCCGCCAGTTGGCGCACCAACGACGCGGACGAGCCGGCGGCTCGTCCCTACCTGCGATTTTGTTAGGTGCTCTAAGTTGCCTGATCGTTGTCGCCGGCGAAGCCGCGCATTGGAACGTGACTGCCGGCGACGGCACGAACGACCAGACTGCGGCGTTCCAACGCGCACTGGATGAAGCCGGCCGCGCCGGTGGCGGTGTCGTGGATGTGCCCGCCGGTCGCTACGTCATCAAGGGAACATTGTCGGTGCCGGCGGGCGTGACGCTTCAGGGAATCTACCGCGTGCCGCCGACCATCCAGCGCAACAAGGCACGCGAGTTGGGCGGTTCGGTGCTGTTGGCCTACGCGGGGCGCGGACATGAAGACGGCACTCCGTTCATCCGTCTGGCGGGTAATAACGCCGCCATCGCCGGGTTGGTCATCACGTATCCGGAGTGGAGCCAGAAGGACGTGCCGCCGGTGCCGTATCCGCCGTGTGTGTTGGCGGAGCACGCGGAGAACGTCGGCATTCAGGATTGTCTCTTTCTCAATCCTTACGAGGCGATCAAGCTGGTCCACGCGGCCCGGCATCTGGTGCGCAACGTCACCGGCTATCCCATCAAACGCGGCATCTACGTGGACGAGTGCTATGACATCGGCCACATCGAGAACGTCCACTTCTGGCCGTTCGGCGTCCACTACAAACCAGACGATCCCTATTGCCGTTGGATCAACACGCAAGGCGTCGCCTTTGAACTCGCCCGCACCGACTGGCATTACGTGTTCAACACCTTCTGTTTCGGCTACGGGATCGGCTACAAGTTTTCGGAATCAAAGGCGGGCAGCGCGAACGGCAACTTTCTCGGCCTCGGTGCCGATTCGTGCGAGCGCGCGGTGGTCGTCGAACAGGCGCAGCGTCCGGGATTGCTGATCACCAACGGCGAATTCGTCGGCCGGTGGGGCAGCAAGGACGCGGTGTGCGTGGAAATCGGCCCGGAGGCGGTCGGCAAGGTCAGCCTAGTCAATTGCTCCTTCTGGGGTCCCATTGACCGGTGCGTCTGGATGCGCAGTCCCGTCGGACAATTTACCGCGAGCGCCTGTAACTTCGTGGAGTGGGACATCCGCGCCGCCAGTGTCCCTGCCATCCAACTCGACGCCGGCCGGGCCATCGTCCAAGGCTGCACCTTTGCCCAGGAAGGGCCGCACGTGCAGATCGAAGAGCCGGTGAAGTCGGCGTTGCTGATTGGAAATCAGGCGTCGGGCGGTTTCGTCGCCGAGAACAACGCGGGCCAGCGGACACAGCTCGCCGCCAACGAATCATCGTCGGCGGAGTGGACGGACGAGGCGAAACGGCATTATCGGGTGGTTGTCGGCGCGGCGGGCGACGGACAATACGTGCGGCGCTGGCACGGACGTGAGACCGGCACGATGCGCTGGTCAACGGCGGAATCACAGTTAAGACTGCCGGTCGTTCCCGACGAGCGCTACACGCTGACACTGAAACTGAACGTCCCGAAACCGGCGGTCTCGCCGGACGCGGGACTTTATCTGGACGGCAAACAGGTCGCGTCATTCGAGCCTGGCACCACGACCTTGAGGGCCGAACTGCCGCCCTCGCGTGCCGGGCAAATCATCTTGAAAGTGGTTTGCACAGGCTGGATCCCGTCCCGCCTCAATCCCGCCTCCAACGACGACCGCACGCTGGGCGTGCAGTTGTCTGAGATCACGATGCGAGCAAAAGACGCCGGAGCGCGCGTGTTCCAGGCGAACGCAGGCGAGTGGAAATAGGTGGACCAAATCACAATTCGCATTCGATCAACGAGTCTGGCGCTTGGGCTTTCCTTGCTTCTCGGACATTTCCCGTCGGGTGCTATCGCCGCGACTCCCACCAACCTCGTTGTCGAGGGCATCCCGCCCATCCCCGATACGCTCAAGTCCAATGCCGTGCGCTACCTTTCGCTTGGCGGCGCGAACTTCCGCGGCTGGCACACGGTGCGGCGTAAGATTCTCGTCACCGCGCGCGTCGGCGACGTGATACAGCTCCACCTGATGACCGAGCCAAAGAGCAACCGCACGGCGCTTACGCGCTTGACCGAGCCGGTGAACTACGGCTGGTTCCAGCCGCGCACGGGAAACCTCCTCGTCTTCCAGACCGACACGGGCGGCAACGAGCAATACCAGTTCTACGCGCTGAACAGCGGCGCCACCAACCGCGCGCCCGTGCTGCTCACCGACGGCAGGTCGCGCAACACCTGCCCGCTGTGGTCGCGCAGCGGGCAGTGGTTCGCCTACGCCTCCACGCGCCGCAACGGCAGGAACAACGACATCTTCATCGTCAATCCCGCCAACCCGAAGTCCACGCGTTGCGTGATGACCAATTCCTCGCCGGAGTGGTCCATCGCCGACTGGTCGGAGGACGATGCGAAGCTGCTGCTGCGCCGCGGCATTTCCGACGCGCAGAGCGAACTCTGGTCGCTCGACGTGCGGACGGGCGCGCGCAACCTGCTCACGAAGAAGGGCGAGAAGGTTTACTTCAGCCATCCGCGCTTCGGCGACGGCGACGCGGCGGTGTATGCCGCCACCGATGACGAATCGGACTTCCTCGCACTCACGCGGCTCGACCTCAAGACGGGCAAACGCGAACCGCTCACGGCGCACCTCTCGTGGGACGTGGAGGATTTTGAAATCTCGCCCGACGGCAAAACGCTCGCATTCATCACCAACGAGGACGGCTTCAGCCGGCTGCACCTGCTCGACCTCGCCACGCGCAAGGAACTGCCCGTGCCGAAAATCCCCGGCGACCTCATCAGCGACCTCGCGTGGCACCAGAAGAATCGCGAACTCGGTTTCACGCTCAACGACTCGCAATCCGCCAACGACGCGTATTCGCTCGACGTGGACTCCGGCGCTGTTACGCGCTGGACCGACCGTCCGCGCAAGCCGGCGGTGGAGCAGAAGTTTGCCGAACCTGAATTGGTGAAATTGACGAGCTTTGACGGCCTCGCCATTTCCGCGCTCGTTTACCGGCCCGATCCGCAGAAGTTTCCCGGACCGCGGCCTGTGGTCATCAGCATTCACGGTGGGCCGTCATCGCAATCGCGGCCGGGTTTCCGCGGCAGCGCGAACTTTTACCTCAACGAACTCGGCGTGGCCCTCGTGTATCCCAACGTGCGCGGTTCGCTCGGTTACGGGCGCAAATTCCTCGCGCTCGACAACGGCTTCAAGCGCGAGGATCCCGTGAAGGACACCGGCGCCGTCATCGAATGGATCCGCCGCGACGCGGCGCTCGATCCGAAGCGCATCGCCGTGATGGGCACGAGCTACGGCGGTTTCATGACGCTCGCGTGCCTGGTGAAATACAACGGCATCTTCCGCTGCGGCGTGGACAGCGTGGGCGTCGCCAACTTCGTCACCTTCCTGCGCGACACGTCCGATTACCGCCGCGCCAGCCGCCGCAGCGAATACGGCGACGAGCGCAAGCCCGACATGCGCGCCTTCCTGGAGAAGATTTCGCCCGCCAACAACGCCGGAAAGATTCGCGCGCCGCTCTTCATCGTGCAGGGCAAGAACGACCCACGCGTGCCGGTGACCGAGGCCGAGCGGATGCGCGATGCCATCCGTAAGGACGGCGGCACCGTGTGGTATCTCGTGGCCACCGACGAAGGCCACGGCTTCAGCAAAAAGCGCAACGTGGATTTCCAGTTCTACGCCACGGTGCTCTTTTTGCAGGAGCACCTGCTGAAGTAGCGAGAGGCGGTTCTGCGATTTTGGTTGCAAAGCCGGCAGCCATGCTCAAACTCCCCATTCTCGAACGCGGGAAACGAGACATGAGAGACTTTATCGCCACGCAGTTCCGCCGATGTTCCATGGAGGTGGCCGTCCTTTTCTTCGCGCTTGCGGCCGCACCCGAACGCAAGGTGCTCGAAGGCATCACGACAAAGCGCAGCGTTCAGGGCGCGCCGTATGAACTGGCGGGCAAACGCATTGTCTTCGCGAACTGGTACTACATTCAGCCGGGCGACCTGGACTGGCGTACCACTGACGGTAAGAGCGTGTATGTGCACGGAAACGTCGGCCTCTACGACGCGCATCACGTTGGCATCAACGCGCCGCGCGGCATTCGCATCGTGGCGGAGAAACCGCAGGTGATGGGACCGCTCAGCCGGCCGCACCGCATGATCCTCCGCGACGGCAACGTGTATAAGGGCTGGACGGACTCCGACTATTACGAATCAACCGACGCGATTCACTGGGAGAAGAAATCCGCGTTGAAACTGGACCCGGCGATCAAGGACGGCATTCACCATGTCTTCATTGATCCGGTGGCGCCACCGGCGGAACGATTCAAGGCGGTCTGGGTGGGTCACATCACCCGCGCGCAGTTTGAGGCTTTCCGAGTGCAGCGGCCCGACGGATGGGAGCCACGCGCGATTTTTACGCTGGGCGAGAAGGACGAAGTCACTTGCCTGCGCGGCAGCGTCTCGCCCGATGGCATCCGTTGGAACACGCTGCCCGACCCGCTGGTCGTCGAATACTGCGACTCGCTCAACACGGCTTACTACGATCCGGTGCTGCGCGAATACGTCATCTACACGCGTTACTGGTCCGTCGGCCCGCGCACTGACCAGTTGCCGCCGGACATTCGCAACTGTTGGTCCGGCGTTGGCCGCCGCGCCATCGGACGCACTGCGTCGCGTGATTTTCGCCGGTTTGCGCCGTCGGAAATGATTCTGGAGCCGACGCCCAACATGATGCCTTCGGAACAGCTTTACACCAACTGCCGCACCACCATTCCCGGTGCGCCCGACCAGCATCTTATGTTTCCGGCGATTTGGAATGCGTCGGTGGACGACACCACGCGCATCGCGCTGGCCTCCAGCCACGACGGCAAGACGTGGCACTGGGTCCCCGGCGGCGACTTGTTGCGCACGCAAACTTTCGGACGTTGGGACGGCGGCTGCATCTGGGCCACGCCCGACCTCGTCGAACTGCCCAACGGCGACTGGGCGTTGCCGTATCTCGGCCACAACGTCCCGCACAAATACCCGCGCGGCCAGCGCGTCAGCAACACCGGCTACGCCGTCTGGCCCAAAGGCCGCCTTGTCGCTGTCGAAGCGGAGGACCACGGCGAGTTTACGATGATGCCGGTCATCGCCCCCGGCAAGACGCTCAAGATCAACGCCCTCACGTTGCGCACCGGTTGGGTCAAGATCGAAGTCGCCGGCGTCAAAGGCCGAAGCCTGGCCGATTGCGTTCCCATCGTCGGCGATCAGCACTGGACGCGTGTGACGTGGGAAGGCGGAGATGATCTGGGCGTCAAAACTGTGACACTGCGAGTGGAGATGAAGCAGGCGAAGATATTCGGGTTGGAGATGGATTAGAATGACGCGCCATATGCTAATGGTTTTAGGATTACTGCTCTCCGCCGCTGCTGCACAGGCGCAGGCTCCACTTGATGTCGGCAGTCGCAAGCAGCTTTTCATTGATACGCGGTTCATCGCTGCCAGCGAGGGAATCGAACTGCACATGAATCCGGCGCAGAAGCTCGGACGCATTCTCGATGAAAATAGTCAGCCGTCCTCCGTATCAGGTCACACCAGCCGGGTGATTGAGGATCAGGGCAAGATTCATCTTTATGTCGGTGCCGGTGATTTGATTGTGCTGGAGAGCGAAGACGGCCTCAGGTTCAAACGCGTTGGCATCCAGATCGGGCGCGGCGATCTGCCCACGATCTTTCTCGACAAGCACGATTCCGATCCCGCCCGGCGATACAAGCTGTTCTGGCTCCAAGCCAGGAATCCGTTTGATGTCAGGACCGACGGCATCTTTGCCGGCTATTCCGCCGATGGGTTTCACTTTACCACCATCGGTCGCGTGCTGCCGCTCTTGATTGATAACCCGGCGGTCGTGGACTGGGACGAGCGCGTCGGCAAGTACGTCATCTTCACGCGCGTCTTCGCTTACGGCTCTGAGAACCAACGACGGATCACACGCATTGAGACCGACGATCCACTGAAACCGTGGCCTTACAAGCCGGGCGATCCGAAGCACGACCGATTGAGTGTCGAGAATGTGCCGGTGGTGCTGGAGGCGGACAAGGAGGATGACCCGCACTCCGACATCTACTACAACGCGGCGACGATCTATCCGTGGGCGCAAGACGTTTACCTGATGTTCACCGCGCAATTCCGCCATTTCTCCCCGCAGCGAAATCCTTACATCCGCTTGCCGCACGGTCACTGGGAGGACTTTGGGTTGCTTGAGGTCCAACTGGCGGCCAGCCGCGACGGCATCCGTTGGCAGCGTCCCAGCCGGGAACCTTATTTCCCGACCGGCTTGGCCGACGAATGGGACCGCTGGTATGCGGTCATGGCCCCGGGCATCGTGCGCCGCGGCAACTATCTCTATCAATATTACTGCTCCACTGGCCGCACACACGACTCGGCGATCCTGAGGTCCGAGTATGACAAGTCCGCGGCGCACATGGGCGGCATCGGCGTGGTGCGCCAACGGCTCGACGGTTTTATTTCGGCTGACGCCGATTACCGGGGCGGCTGGCTGGAAACGCCGCCGTTGATCTTCAGAGGCAACCGGCTGCGTCTGAACATTGATACCGGCGCGATGGGCACCGCGTTTGTTGAATTGCGCGACGCCAACAACAAGCCAATCCCCGGCTTCACGTTTGCCGAGTGCGAGGAGATCGCCGGCAACTTCATTGACCAATCCGTCTATTGGAAGGGCAAGACCAATGTCTCGCGGCTCGCCGGACAGCCGGTCCGAATCCACTTCAAACTCAAACGCGCCAAGCTCTACGCATTTCAGTTCCTTCAAGAATAAGCCAGAGGAGAAAAACCATGTTCCGAATTATCATGACCGTCGCGATGGCATTCCAAGTCGCCGCGGCGACAGAACAGCGTCCAAACATTCTCCTGATCATCACGGACCAGCAGCGGTTCGACATGCTCAGTTGCGCGGGCAATCCGTGGGTGAAGACTCCAAACCTCGACCGTCTGGCGACCACCGGCACGCGGTTCGAACTCGCCTTCTGTGCGTTCCCGCTCTGCTCGCCATCGCGATTCAGCATGTTCTCCGGCGTTATGCCGTCGCGGATCCATCAGGAGTCCAACGTCGTTGTCCCGGTGCCGGCCGCCGTGCTCGATAACTCGATGGGCAGCGTGCTGGGCCGGGCAGGTTACGAGACGGTGTACGGCGGAAAGATTCATCTGCCGTGTCCCAATCGCCCGCAGTCAGCCGGCTACGGTTTCCAACGGAACCTGACCACCGATTCGCGCGACGAACTGGCGAAACAGTGTGCGGCGTTCCTGGGCGAGAAGCACGCGCGTCCGTTCCTGCTCGTGGCGTCATTCAACAACCCGCACGACATCTGTTCGATGGGAATCCGTGACTACGCGAAGGTTGCTCCGCCGAGAAAGAAAGGCCCGGCACACGAGGACCCACAGGCGTTGGTTTGTCTCGACACGGCGCTGAAACGGCCGGCTGGCGTTGCGGACGAGGAGTTCTTTGGGAAACTGTGTCCGCCGATGCCGACCAATCATGAGGAATCGCCCGGGCTCGCGGACGTCATGGGTTTCAAAGGCGGCATGATTGACTTTGAGCAAACCAAGTGGACGGATCGCGACTGGCAACGGCACCGCTGGGCCTACGCGCGGCTCACCGAGCAGGTGGACGCACAAATTGGCGTGGTGCTGGACGCGTTGAGAAAGGCGGGCTTGGAGAAGAACACACTCGTGGTGTCCGTGAGCGACCACGGCGAGATGGACGCGTCGCATCGTTTGGGGCACAAACAGTTTCTTTACGACGAGGCGATCCGCGTGCCGCTGATTATTTCGTGGCCGGAACATATCCGGAACAATACGGTTGACCGGGAGCACCTCGTGTCCACCGGCTTGGACCTCATCCCGACGCTGTGCGATTTCGCCGGAATTCCGGCGCCGGCAGATTTGACGGGACGAAGTCTGAAGCCGTTGGCCGAGGGACGACCCGTCAGCAGTTGGCGTCGAGGTCTCGTCATCGAAAACGCGAACGGAGTGGCATACCGGGACACGCGCTCGAAATACGTCGTGTTCCACCAGAAAAACGGCCCCCTCAAAGAGGCGGTCATCGATTTGTCCGCCGATCCCGGTGAAATGCACAACGCTGCATCCGATCCAGACGGCGCGAAGCGGCTTGAAACGGGTCGCGCCCAACTCGTGCACTGGTATCAGGCGCACGGCGAGACCCTTGACGCGCGCTACCGATTTGAGAGATGAATTGGCGAAAGGAGCACGAAACGATGCACTGGTTCAAGCAGGTAATCCTCGCACTGGCGGTCGCAACATCCGCGACCGGTGAGAACTGGCTTCAATTCAAGTTCGACAGCCGGCAATCGGGCAACGTTCCGGATCGGACGCTGCGGACGCCGCTTGGCCTCGTCGGCGCGGTCCCGCTGAGCGACTCGATCTTCACCGCGCCGGTGGTCGCCGCCGACAAGGTCTATGTGGTGGACGGGGCCGGCGTCGCTTGGTGTCTCGATGCGAAATCGTTGCGGGTGCTCTGGAAGTTCGCCACGCCGGGCGGCAATGCCAACTGCAACAATCTTTCTTCGCCGGCGCTGGCGGAGGGTCATCTTCATTTCGGCACGATGGCCGGGCACTACTACGTGCTGGATGCCGCTACCGGCAAGGTGCGCAAGGAAATCTTCTGCGGCGACCCGGTTCTCGGAGCGCCGGTCGTCAGCGAAGGGCGCGTCTATTTCACGACGCTCGGATCGCGGGTCTACGCGTTGAAACCCGGCGGCGAAGTCTGTTGGACGTGGGATTTTGTCAAAGAGGTTGTGCAATTTTCCGGCGACCGCTGGAGCGCGGCGGACTGGCTGGCGCACAAGAAGGGCAGCCGTGTGGATTGGCGCGACCAGTTCTGCGCCACGATCGGTCTCGCCGCGCACGGCAAGCGGATCGTCTTGCCGGCGGGCGGACGCCTCGTGTGGCTCGACGACGCCGGCGACAAAGCTCGACTGGCGACGGTCGGTCTGGTGCCCGACTTCAACGGCAAGGAGTATCCCGCGCCGTTCGGTCTGAGTCTCGGCGAGGACGGCGCGGCCTACTTGCAGTGGCATCGCCGCGACAACACCGGACGGGTCGAGATCATGCGGCTGGTGGACGGCCAGGTCCAAACCAATTTTGTCCGCGGCACACAGACTGCGATCAATCTGCCGGGACTTTTGAGCTTCTGTTCGGTGAGTCTGCGGGGGCAGGACGTGTATCGGTGCCGGCCGGAGGAAGGTTTCGGTTTCTGCAAGCATGCGCCGGGTGCGCAAGAGCCGCAATCGCTCGGCGGCTATCCGTCCATTGCCGCGCCGGTGCTGCTGCGCGATGTCGGCATCTGCGGCGGGCTTGACGGCAGTCTCCACGTCGTGCCGCTCGACGGTCGCGGGCAGGCGTGGTCGTTCAAGACGGCATTTGGCCGGGCCATTACTGCGCCCGTCGCTGTGTGCGATGGACGGGTCTATTTTGGCTGCGAGGACGGTTATCTTTATGTGCTGGGTCCCGGCGGCAACGCGCGGTTGCCCGACAAGGACCTCGAACTTCACCGCATTCGCAGCCCGCTCACCGGCAAGCAGGCCGGCGCCGAGCACGATTGGTTCACCAACTACGGCGACCTTGCCAACTCCAACGCCAACAGCCAGGGTTTTCGTCCGCCGTTGAAGATGAAGTGGGTGCGCCGGTACGAGGGTACGTTCAAACATCTGCCGGTCTTCGGAGGCGGACGGATGTACACGCACACGTCCGAAGGACAAGTCTTCGCCGTCGAACAGGAGACCGGCCGGCTGCTCTGGCGGCACTACTGGCCCGGCGTCCATCTGTCTTTCACCGCGCCGATTTACTGGAAGGAGCGGCTGCTGTTGCCGCAGGCCGGGATGAAGCGATCTCTGTTGCGTTGTCTCGACGCGGCCACGGGCAAGTTGCTCTGGGAAACGCCGTTCAGCGGTTCGCCGAGCTGGAGCCGTCAAGGGCCGCCGGTGATTTACAAGAACCTCGCGATCTACGCCTTCGGCACCGGTCGCTACGCTGCGCAAGGCACGGCCAAGCCCTTCCTCCACAAAGGCGAGCCACAGCCCTCAGCCGATGGCGCGGAGGTGATGAGTTTCATTTACGGCCACGACAATCCCTACTATCCGAAGGACAACCGGCCATTGATCCGCGCGTGGGACATCGAGACGGGCAAGGTCGTGTGGGAAAAAGATTTCTCGGAATACGGCACCGGCGGCAACGACTGTGGATTGTGTTTGCTGGATGACGCTCTTTTCTACTCGACCTTTTTCGGCTACACCGCCACGCGCAAAGGCTTGACGGCGGCGCTCGACCCGATGACCGGCAACGTCCGCTGGCTCACGACCGACTACTCTGTCACCGCCGGCTGCACCGTCTCCGGGCACGACGGCCGGCTCTACCTTGGCGGCTATAACGCGCCACACGGTTTGACCAAGGAGCGTTTTGTGTTCTGCCTCGATGCGCGCGACGGCTCGCTTGTCTGGAAATCCGAGCCGGTGCGCTCCGCGGTAAACGCGGTCAGCGTCGGCGAACGCTTTCTGTTCAGCAACGCCTCCGGCGGCGACGGCCATCTGTTCGACCGCGCGACCGGCAAGATCATTTCGCGTTTCAACTTCAAATACGCCTGCACACGTTTCACGCTCTCGGAGCCGTACCTGCTCGGCGCCAACATGGACCTGATTGACCTGGCCAACGGCAACCAACTCGTCTCGACCGGTCCGGCGCTGGAATCGCGCGAATGCGTCGGCAGCGTGGTTTCCAACGGCCGGCTGTTTTACACCGCCCAAGCCAACGGCCTGCAAATGTCACAAGTCGGCGGTGCGGAAGCCCAACACTGGACGCCACCGTGGCAACGATGAAGAGGAAAAAGGATTCCCATGAAAAACCTGTTGACGATTTCGTGCATTCTCCTGTTGAACCTCAGCCTTGCGCATGCCGCGAAGGACAAACCCAACGTCCTGTTCATCGCGATTGACGACCTGCGCGACTGGGTGCACTACCTCGGCGTCAATCAGCAGGTCAAGACGCCCAACCTCGACCGGCTCGCGGCGCGCGGCGTCGCGTTCACGCGCGCCTACTGCGCCTCGCCGCTGTGCAATCCGTCGCGCGCGGCGCTGTTGAGCGGGATGCGGGCGTGTTCCACCGGTATCTACAATAACAACATTGACTGGCGCAAGGTGGTTCCTGCCGACGCGACGACGTTGCCATTGCACTTCAAGAACAACGGTTACTACGTCGCCGGCGCGGGCAAGATTTTCCACGAGAGCTTCCGCCGTGATTCCGACTGGAACGATTATCTGTCCAAGCGCGAGGTTGGCGACGAGGATGACAAGCTGGACAAAAGCAGGAAGGGAGAAGTTGGTAACATTACCGCTATCGCCCCGGAGGTGAGCAACATCACCATTGGTCCCATTGCCGGCGACGACAACGCGATGGTGGACTACTACTCGGTTTCCTACATCATCAAGAAGCTCAGCGAGAAACGCGATCAACCATTCTTCCTCGCCTGCGGCCTGAAGAAACCACACCTGCCGTGGACGGTGCCGAAAAAATATTTCGATCTCTACCCGATTGATTCGATCATCCTGCCGAAGATTCTGGAGACCGACCTCGATGACGTGCCGCCGATGGGCGTCCAATTTGCCAAGCGCAAGGAACACGATGCGATCGTGCGGGACGGCAAATGGAAGGCAGCCGTGCAGGCTTATCTCGCCACGATCAGTTTCTGCGACGCGATGATCGGCCGGTTGCTCGACGGGTTCGACAAGAGCGGCCACACTGGCGACACGATCATCTGTTGCTGGAGCGACCACGGCTGGCATCTCGGCGAGAAGCTGCACTGGCACAAGTCCACGCTTTGGGAGGAAGCCACGCGCGCGCCCCACATCTGGGTTGTGCCCGGCCTGACCAAGGCTGGC
>Ga0163200_1000413_pt1 | contig 18796 bp, 15 predicted proteins | sample PL_2010_200m_FD_113535 | JGI IMG/M metagenome (GOLD analysis project Ga0163200, IMG submission 113535) | Freshwater microbial communities from Powell Lake, British Columbia, Canada to study Microbial Dark Matter (Phase II) - PL_2010_200m | ecosystem: Environmental > Aquatic > Freshwater > Lake ... | reverse complement strand
CGGAATGTAGGTTGCCTCGCTGATGCCCATCAGCGCGCGGACGACGAGAAGCTGCTCGAAGGTTTTCGCGTGCCCCGTGAGCCACGTGAGCGCCGACCAGACCAACAAGCTCACGATGATCACGCGGCTCCGGCTGAAGCGGTCCGCCAGATACCCAGCGAAGGGACTCAGCAGGGCATACACCCAGAGGAACACCGACGTGAGCAGGCCGAACTGCGCGTCGGTCATCGGAATTGCCGCCACCAACGACCCGCGCATTGTCGTGATCATCACCCGGTCGAGGTAGTTCAAGCCAGCCACAACCCAAAGCAACCCTACGACAACCCACGCGCGCAGGAGATAGTTGCTCACTTCAACAACTCCTCGAAACAAGCCATCATCTTGGGGATGGCGTTCGTTTCAAGGAAACTCGTTCGCATCCGCCACGTCTCGTACGCGCCGAGCGGGAACTGTTCCACCGGCGGAATGTAGCCGTACCAGCCGTTGGCCAGTTCGATGTTGAACAGCGGCTTGTGCCGTTTCAACTCCAGCCCGCTCGCCGCGAAAATCTCCCCCGGCCACGCCGCGATCGCGAGGTCGCCGATACGGAAGACTTGCAGCGGCATCGAAACCTCGGCCGGGTAGCCGGCAAGGAGGATTTGTTCGCGGGCGTTGTTGTCGAGCCAGCCGCGCAGCTTGTCCAACGCGCGCCCAGCGATGACGGCGCGGGCTTGCTCGACCTCTGCTGCCGTGGGACGTCGCGTGGCGACAACGCACTCGCGCAGCGCGGTGCGGAGCGGCACGTCATGGCGATACTGCATCCGCTGCACAACTCTCAACACCTCCTGCGCGACATCGTCGGCCACCTTGCGGATGCGTGTGTACGGCGCGGGCGAGTTGGGGCCGACTTTTGGATCCCAGTTGTTGATATCGCCGCTGGTGCCGTTGGAGAGGATACCCACAAACGATGCATCCGCGCCCAGCAGTTCGGAGATCCGGTTGGCGAACGCCCCAAAGTAATCTGCTGAAATGTCGCCGGGGCCGACATCGCCGACGTAGTGGAGCGAGTAGTTGGCCAGCAACGCCAGCGGCCGGCCATCAGCACGCTGGATGGAAAGAACGAACACCTCCGGATCGGTTGGGCCGGTTGGCTCGCCATCGGCGGGATGCGGCGAGTCCCAGTTCATCTTGGCACGGTCAGTGGTTTGGCCGATCTGGTTGGTGTAGGTAGCGCCCGCCTTGACGAACAGGCGCCGGCAGAAGACGTGTTGCGGCACGCTGCCGCTTCCCCACGCAAGTTGCGCGGGCGCGAGGTTGTTGACAGCGCAACACACCGCGTCGGCGATGCGCGGCGGCAGCGAACGCCGATACGGTTCGTCGGCCTCGCTCAGGTGCGCGCCGCAAACGGAACCGCCGGAGTGCGTGTGGACAGCGGAGATCAGAACGTGGTCGGGCGGAAGGCCGGTGTGCCGTTGGATAAGTTGCTTGGCCTCATCGCACACGGGACGATCCAGCACGCAGGTGTCCACGACGGCAAATGCGAGCCGGTTGGCGCCGTCGTCGAGCGCGAGGGCGCGGACGAACAGGTCGTCGTGGATGCGATGAGCCACGCGGGGGCCAAGTTCACCATTGATGATCGCGCCGAGCGGTGGCGTGATGCAAGTTTTCGCCGCGCCGGCCTTGAGTGTGGACTCTGCGTGATTCTGCATATTCTCGCAACCCTTTGTCAGACTTCGAAAGTCCACTTCGCTTGACGTAGCGCGGCGCGCTGCGTGTTTTTCATCAGTTCATACCACACGCTCAGCAGCGACCCGTCGGCAAGCTCGACGGTGCTCGGATAGCCGAGGTCGCCGCCAAGGCCGTCGCCGGAGACGATCATCGGCTCCGACCACGTTTTGCCGCCGTCATCGCTGAGCCGCGCCTGGTTCCCGAACGGCGGGCGGCGATGGCCGTAAGTCATCAAGAGTTTGCCGCTGCGAAGTCGCAGCAGGTGCGATGGCAGGCCCCAGACGCCAATGGAATGCGGCAGCGACCACGTCTTGCCGCCGTTGGACGATTCGGTCTGGAGTGTTTCACCGGCGTTGGTTTTGTTGTGGTTGCGGATTTGAACGATGATGCGACCAGTGCCGGTATCCACGGCGTGAAGTTCATGGTAAGCCGCAGCATTGTCGCCGGGGCGCACGGGAATCTCTGCCAGCCAACGCCACGTCTGACCGTCATCGGTGGACTCGCAGACGCCGACGCGTTTCTCGCCGGTCCAGAGTTCCTTGCCGGCGTAGAGCAGACGGCCATCGGCCAGTTGCACCGGCCCGTGCGGGCTGTTGACGATGCTGCTGTAGCGCGCCGACCACGTGACGCCGCCGTCGGTGGAGCGAACCATCCATTGACCGAGTTCACCCTGACGCTGCTCGGCGTTGAGCCGGTTGTGTGCAGCCTGCCACGCGCCTTTGTCGCCGGACTTCTTCTTTTCGGCGGCCAACAAGCCTTTCTCATACGCCAGTGAGGTGAACGTCGTCACGAGGATCGAACCCTTTGCGGTCTCCAGCACGCCGGAGTCCCGGTCGTCAATCGCGCTGTCGAGCAACACCTGCGGCCATCCCCATGTCGCCCCGTTGTCGTGCGAGACCATCAACTCGACGCGGCCAAACGGGCAGACGTGCGCCTCGCGTCCGCCGGAATAGCTGAGCAACAGGTCGCCGTTCTTCCGTCGGCACACCGTCGGCCAACCGTGGTAATACTCCGGCTGGTGACTGATGACCTTGGTTTCGTGAACCTTAATGGTTGGCGCGGCATTCGCCGACGGTTTGATGCCGAACAACGCCACTGTCGAGACAGCAGCGGTGGTCCTGAGGAATTGGCGACGAGTAAGTGTGTTCATAAAAGTCCAAGCAGCCGTGCTGCGTTGTTGTAAAAGATGTCAGTTCGCGTGTCGGCGTCAGCGATCCGATCCAGCAATGCGATCATTTTCCGGCCAATACAACCGCCCTTAAAATTCGCGCCGTTGCCGTCGTGACAAGGGCAATCGCTGGCGAACAGTAGTTTCTTGCGATGCCGGCGAACGAACCCGGCGGCGAACTCCTCGTCGCGCTCGAATGCGTTGCAGCCGGAACCGGCAGAGAGGTCGCCATAAATGTTTTCGTAGTCAGCGAGCAACCGATCCAGAAGGCCGCCGGGTTTCACAGGGCCTTTCGGATAGATCGAGACCTCCGGCGGCGGCACGTCGGCGCTGATGTGGCTCCACCACGACTGCGCGTGGCCGATGAATTTTACACGCCGAAACCGCTTCAGTAACGGCTCCAGATCTTGCTCGATGCCCTGATTGAAGCCTTTCTTGTTATCCTGAAAGTGAAAGGTGCACGGCCAACCGAACTCACTAATGGTTTCCAGCATCCGCGCGATGCGTGGGTCGTTGAGTGGCATCTGTTGTTTCTGTTCGCCGTAACCGCGGCAACCACTGGCCGCGTAGGCGCGGATGCGCCGCTCGAAATCATCGCGACGCAGGTCCACCTGACAGAACGGAATCACACGTTGCGGATATTGCCGGTGCGCTTCCAGCACTTCGTCGGTCGTCAGAAACACGCCGCCGGCGATATCCTCCAACGGCAGCAGCACGGCCTTCTCACAGCCAAGTCCTTCAATGTGCGCAATCGTGGCCGGTAGATCGCGTTTGCAATGTTTGATGTGGAGGTGGAAGTCAATGATCCTCCTCGGCTTCGCTGCTGTGGAGTTGATGCCAAACAACGCCATCGTCGAAACAGCAAGGAATTGGCGACGAGTGAATGTGGTCATGGTGTGTGAGTTTATACAACCCCTCGGCTCCTGACACAAACCGTAAACGCACGGTTTGATGGTTGCCCAACACGTCAGTCACCGATATGATTCAACCCCATGCGACACTGTTTTGCATTGCTCGTGGCTGTTCAGGTGGTGACTGGCGCGCAAATCGTGTTGGAGGATTTTCGCGTCGAGCCGATGTCGTTACGGCTGGGAGAATCTTTCGTGGTGCGCGCGCGGGCCGTCACGAAGGAGGTCAAGCTGGGCAGTTTCCTGCTTCGCACGGCCAACCCGATCAAGAAGGAAGATGCGCTCCCCGGTTTTCCGATCTGCGCGAACGGCTGCTATTACGTCGCCGAAAACAAGAAATTCCACCTACTCGACAACGGACCGCTCGACCGCGACAAGGCCGAGGGTGCGTTCGCCATCGAGATCAGCACGCGCGGCTGGAAGGAAGGCCGCTATCCACTCGCGTTCTTCGCCAGCAACCGACCGGCTACCGGGCCGTTCGTTGCCGCACGCCACGATTTCACCGTGACGGTGCGCGGTGGGCAAGTGACCATCGAGGATCTCAGCGACAGTTCACCGGCCAAGAGCCGTGTCATCACGGAATTCTCAGTTCAGGACAAACTGTCCGTCCGCTTCGCATCGAAAGCCGTCGCCAGCCTCAAACTCACCGACGCTCTTTACATCGCGCCGTCCGAGGTGTTGCCCGGTTTTTCGTACGACGCCGAAAAGAAGAAATCCTCCCTTGCCATTCCGGTGCAGGGTGACGCTGCATCGTTCCCGCTCGACACGCGCGGCTGGCCGGCCGGCGCGCATCATCTCGTGCTCCAGGCGCTCGGTCCTTCGGGGCGAGTCGTGGATGAACGCCCGTTCGCCATCAAAGTCACCGGGCCGAATGACCGGCTGAGCGTGACGGTTGAACCATCTGACTTGTTTGGGCCAGGAACGCATTTTGGGCGGTTCGCGAAACTCCGCGATGGCACGTTGCTGTGCACAGACAAGTTCTCCCGGGACGGCGGGCGCACATGGCAAGCTGGCACGGGCGGTTTTGGCGAAGGCGCTGAGCAACTGCGCGACGGGACCGTGATCGGGTTGGTGTATCGTTGCCTGCCGATCAAGGAGAAGGAAGGTTGGTATTCAGTGACGCGGTTCATGTCGAAAGACGGCCGGCGTTTTGACAAGGACGAGGCTGAGATGTTCGTTCCGGAGGCCAAAGGCGCGATGGGCCACGGGCCGCATGTGGGGCCGCTGTTCATGCGCTCCATCATCGAACGCAAAGACGGCTCGCTCGTCGCATACATGGCCGGCTGGTTCAAGAGCGACACCGCGTTGTGTCCCTACGGTCGCGGCCGTCCGTATTCGCGCAGTTACGTCTGCGAGTCCGGCGATGGCGGTCGCACGTGGCGCTATCTCACCACCATCGGCTACGACCAGATCGGCAGCGAAGGCTACAACGAAGGCTCCATGCGCCGTCTGCCCGACGGTTCCTGGCTGGCCGTGATGCGCACCGGCAACGCGACCGATCTCAAATGCCAGGACAACCCCATCATGTGGTCGGTCAGCCACGACGAAGGCCGCACTTGGTCGAAGCCGCAACGAACCGGGTTGAAAGGATGCTATCCCAGCCTCGCCGTGCTGAGCGATGGGCTGCTGGTGATGAGCTATGGCCGGCCCGGCGCGATGATCGCGTTCAGCGCCGACAGCGGCCGCACGTGGACTGATGTGACGTGCGTGGATGCTACCATGAGGTCCGGCTACACCGACGTGGTGGAACTCGAACCGGGCCTGCTACTGGTCGGCTTCGGCACGCAACACTATCTGGATCCGCAGAGCGGCGAGCGCGCCGATGGTCTGCGGCTGGCGCGGGTACGATACGCATCACGGCCGGCTCGGCGTTGAAACTGTGGAGGCGGCTTCGACGCGGAACTTGTTGACGATCCCGGACAGGGCGCGGTGGATTTCTTTGTAGCCTCCCGCCTTCATCCGGAGCCGCACGTAGAACTCCGTTACGTCGTGAAAACGAGGTTCGTCCGACATTTCGATCCGCAAGCCGTGCACGGCTGGTCGCTTCGAGAGTGAGGTGGTGAAACGCTTCATAATCCCATGGAGACCACCAAAGTTGTCACAGACTTGTCACGCAAGAAGGACAACTCGCATTCTCTCCGTGGGAAGTGGAGCGGGCGATGGGAATCGAACCCACCTCACCAGCTTGGAAGGCTGGCGCATTACCACTATGCTACGCCCGCCTCGGCGCGCACGCGACACAATCTGCCCGAAGCCCACGCAGCCGTCAAGCGTTCTCCTGCCGCAGGTGAATCGTTTGCGTCGGAAACGCAAACTCCAGCCCGGCTGCGTCGAACCGGCGTTTGATTTCGACGTTAATCTCGTCGAGCGCCTGCAGGAACTGTTGTTGGTCGGTGCTCTTGCACCAGTACACCACGAAGATGTCCAGTGAACTTGCCGAGTACGTCCGCCAGTACACCCACACGTCGTGCGTCAGCGGATGCGCCTTGAAAATCTCGCGCAATAGTTTCACCGCTTCCTGCACCCGTTCCGCCGGTGTGTCGTAGGTCAAGCCGATCGTCATCGCATGACGGATCGTCGGCCGGCGCGCGATATTGATGATGCCGGCGTCCACCACCACCTTGTTGGGCAACGTCACCAAGTGTCCCTCCGGCGTGCGGATTCGCGTGCTGCGCAGACCAATCTCCTCCACGTTGCCTTCAAACTCCTGAATCCTTACCATGTCGCCCACGCGAAACGGGCGGTCCACCAGAATCGTCACCGACCCGAAAATATTGGCCAGCGTGCTTTGCGCCGCCAACGCCACCGCGATGCCGCCCACACCCAAACCCGCAATGGCGCTGGTGACCGGAATGCCGAGATACTGCGCCGTGGTCAACGCGCCGGTGACGATCACGAACACCTTCAACGTGCGGCTCATGATCGGCAACATCATCCCCGCCAGTTTCTGGTCGCCCGCAAACAAGCGGTCCTTGGAGGTGTCGAGCATCAAATCCAGGAGCCGCATCGCCACGTAAATGCCAGCGGCTGCCATGCCCACGGCAAACATCACGCCCACCCCCTTCTCCACCATGCGCGGCCAGTCAAACACATGCAATCCCACATTCAACATCAGCAACACCACCACGACCTTCACTGGCCGATGCAGAATCTCCAACAACTTGTCATCCAGGTCGGTCTCCGTCTTGGCCGTCAGCCGCTTCACCCAGCGGGTCAGCACAAAGTCCACCACCTGCGCCACTACAAACGCCGTCACGATCCACAACACCGTCGCCGCATACTGCCACAACGGGCGCCCCGCCACCTGCCGGTGCAGCACCTCCACGCGGCTCAGGCCAAACGTGTGGTCCGAGTAAACCTGTTGCACCGCTTGTGTTGTCGCTGCCGCAGCAAGAAACAATGAGATCATGATGGTTCCTCCAAACTGGCGCGGATTATACCGACGTCCCCACCGACTGCAAGCAGCACGGCGACATCACCGCCTCCGGCATCCCGTGCAGGATCTTCTTGTCCGCCGGGCAAATCGTCGCCAGCACACCACCCAACTTCGCCGCATCGCCGACGACAAAATAAAACGGACACAACCGCACCCGGCCCGCGAACGTCCGCAATTCGTTCGCCTCGAAATCAAACCACGCTGTCTCCACCAACCGCGACTTCCCGAACCGTTGCAGCACGAACGGATGCTGCGGCCACGACGCCAGCGCCCGCTCAATCGCCGCTGCCCACTCGCCTGCCGACAAGTCGTGTCCCACCGACACGCTGCGCGCGCCCCACGCATGCTCGTGAAACCCGGAAATCTTCAACACCAACTCGCGCTGTTTCTGCGAGAACCGCGCCATCTCCCGCCAGTCGGCGATCCCAAGCTCCGGAATCACCGCGTGCGGCGGCAACGGCGTCGCGTCCACGATCCACGTTCGCGGGAACACCCGTCGCAACGATGCCAGCGTTTCCGCGCCGAGATGCTCGCGCCAGAACGCCTCCAATTGCGGCTGCCACAGAAACGCGAACAACATCTTCTCTTCCAACTGCGGCTTGGGCGGCGGCGTCACCTCGCCGTTCAACATCGCCCACCCATTCGGCACGTTCGCCAGATCAAACAGCTCGAAGAACCGATAAATCGTGGGACAAGCTTCCAGCTTGTCCATCTCCTCCGGCCGAACGACCCGGAACCCGCACTGCGTTCCCAACCACTCCATCTCCGGCCGGTACGTCGCCGCCTCTTCGGAGACAACTACCACACCGCGCTCGCCGAGAACGGAAGCAAACCCTTCCATCATCCCGGTAGCACCGCCGACGATATTGTCGCCTAGTTCGCCGTACGTCTTGCCGAGCCACCCGGTCAACCCGATGCCGCCCGGCACGCTGTCGAGTTCCGAGACGAAGAAACCATCGTCGCTCAGAATCACATCCGGGCGGATCACGCGCGGCACTGCACTCTTGAACCGGTCCGACCGCGACAACGCGATCAACTCCGCCGGTTTGCCGGCGTCGAGGTAATCCGCGATCCACTTCGGTTGTTTCCCCGCAACGCTGTGCCGGTAAAGCGTGTTGCAGGCGCGGTAGAATGCGAGCAGTTGCGGGCCGAGCACTTCTAACTCGGCGAAGAGAGAAGATGGAAGAGAGAAAGCCGACGGCGCAATCCGCCACGTCAGCCCGGCAAACAATCCGCCCGCCGGCAATTGGGCGCGGACGTAGCGGGCGCGGTCGGCTGCGGACAAGGTTTGCATCGCCGCAGACTAAACCGCGATCTGTGGCTTGTCCAGAACGTCAGTCGGCCATTGCATTTCTCATTCGCCCCAGACCGCCGCCAACTCCCGATTCGCCTTCACGCTTAACTCTTCGCCTCAGTTTCGTTTCCCAATTTTGTCCTCGATTTGCTTGTGGATATCGCGGCTGGCTTTGTCTTTCTTGACGGCCCACAAGAAGATCGCTTTGCCGCCGCTTCTTTCCTCCCACCGTTCACCGATGTTCTTCTTGGCTTGCTCGTGCTCGATGAGATGTTCCCCTTTGTATTCCACCAACAACATTCGTCCGTCCACCAGTTCAACGACGAAATCCGGATAGAAATTGCCGGTCGCCGTCGGAAGCGAAAACAATCCGACCACATTCCGCACCCACCGTTTCACTTGCGGGCATTTCTCAATTTCCTTCGCGCATTCCAACTCCTCTCTGCTGTCGAACTCGCCTACGAAATCTTCTCCGTAAAGATGCTTGGGAAACTTGAAGCCGCCCTTGTAGAAGGTTGTCGCGGGGTAGTCCTCGGGGAAAACAAAATCGTACTTGTCGCTCGTCTCAACCTGTGCCGCTTCACCGAACAACCGCATCTGATAGCCCGCGTCGAGCGCCTTCTGCCGGTAGGCTTCGATTTTCCCGTGTAACGCCTTCTCCAGTCCATGCCGGGCCCGCATCAGCGTTGTCACGCTCAGCTTCCGACTGTCCACCAGCCCGCGCACGGTGCGGCGGATGAATTCGAGCAAGACGAGCGGGCGTACACCGTCGCGGCGCAATTCCTTCTCCAACTCGCGAGACAGTTGCAGGTCGGTGACGTTCGTCGGCACATCGTCGTAGGCAAAGGCCGACTGCGTTCCCAGATGGCGCTCGACGAGTCGTCGGCCTTGCACGTCAATCAGATAACTGTCCGAGCGTTCTTCGATCCGAAATTCCTGGTCGCTCAGTTCCGCCGGATAATCGAGCAAGCTCCAACTGTCCGGCGTCAGAAAATGCTCTTCGTCCACCAACTGTAATTCACCGTCCACCCACACGCACAATCGCGGCACGCGGAACGGGGTGGCAATGACCGGCTCCGGTGCCTTCTCCAAAATCTGCTCCCGCCGCGCCGCCAATGACTGGCGAACGGCTTCGCGCTCCGCTTCCGGCAACGACTCGACCAACTTGGCTTCGGCTTCTGCGGAGAGAACGCTGTGCAGTGTGACCTTGTACCCGCCGTTGGCCGTCGTGATGACGCTCACGTTTGAGCGAATATCCTCCGACAACCCGGTCAGTTGCGGCGCTTCGCGCATGACCCACGCCAGTTGCTTCGGAACGGACGGCGGCAGAATCAACGATGGCTGTGCTTGTTCCTGCACGTACTTGGCTGCCTCGACTTCGTCAAAGCCCATGCTCACCAGCCGGTCGTGCATTTGGTTGATGGCCATCGGCCAACTGGTCTTCGACACGTGCGCGTAGGCCCGGTTCAACTCGCCATTCGTCCGCTTTGTGGCATAGGGCATCCGCAACACCCGGCCCAGCAACTGTTCCACGTCCTTCTTGCTGTGGACGGTCGCCACGGAGCAAAACACATACGCAAACGAACAGTCCCAGCCCTCTTTCAACGCTTGCACCGTGATGACGAACTCCACTTTGCAGGCCGGGTCCAACAGATTGATCCCGTCCAACTCGCGTTGCGTGCCCGTAGCGATGGCGATTCGCTCCCGGTCGATCTTTTCGTGTTGCACCAGATAATCTTCCACCACCTTGACCGTGACTTCCTTGTCTTTGCTTTCCGCTTGGATCAACACAATCGGCCGGAGGAAATCCGGTTCCTGGCGGGCCGGTTTAGCCAGCTTCTCGCGCGTCAGCACGGCATCCGTCAGCGCCTCCTGCCACGACGGATGCTCGGTCAGGATGATCGGCAGCTTGATCATCGCTTCGGCTTTCAACACCGACGCCGAAACGAAGTGCAACACATTGCTGTCGTTCGCCGGCGTCGCGGTGAACTCGATGACGCAACCGGCCTTGACCCGCTGCAACACTTCATAGCTCAAATCCGTAGTCGCATTGTGCGCTTCGTCCACGATCACCACCGGCCGGATCAACGCCAGAATATTCGCAAACGAGAACTTGATCTTGCCGGCATCCGCACCTTCCTTGTGACATTCCAATCCCGGCAAGTTAGCCGGCACACTGGCAAAGTGCGGCTCCAAATCTTCCTTGTGCGCGTACACATCGCGCCCGCCGGTCTTCTCGACGCGCAACGCGGCAAACGTGCCGACCACGACGCACGCCTTGTCCCGCAAATCCTGTGGCGTCAATAAACTGAAATCGGTGATGTCCACGATCCGCAGTTTGCCGTCAAAATCCGCGTCGAGGCGTTGCCGGTTCGGATGTTTCGGATGGTGCAGCGTCTCCAAGGTTTGTTTGCGAATCGCATCCGACGGCACGAGCCAGAGCACCAGTGGATTGTGCTCCCGGTTGAGAAACTTCGCCGCCACTTTCACCGCTTGCGCCGCCAGAAACGTCTTGCCCCCGCCCGTTGGCAACCGCAGGCAGACGTAAGGCGTCTCCGGCAACTTCTCCAATGGCGCGTAGCTCTTGCGCCATTCGTCGGGCACTTGCCGGGCCATTTCATTGAACGCCTCTTTCGGATCGCCAAACCGGGCCGCCTCCAGAAACTCCGACAGCTTGGCAATCGTCGTCTTTTGAAATGGTTTCGGCTCAAACATGGTTACGTCGCCTCACCGGTGTTTCACATCGTAGGGAATCTGCTTGAACACGACGCCCTCGCGCCGCAAGCGTTCGTCCCCCAAACTGGTGCATTCCCCATAAATCACTTTCGGGCCGACGTGTTTGGGCAGTTGCGCCAGCAACTTGCCGGTCAGCACGTTGCCGCCGTTCTTGCTCTGATCACCGAGAATGCCATTGAACAACAGATAGTACGCGGTGTCCTTGTGCACGCCCAGCAACGGCGACTTGCCGGCTTTAAGAAGCGGCGTGTGCGTTTCCGAAAACCAGACGTGCGCCGCCAACACCGGGAACCGGATGCTCTGGTTGATATGGTCATTCTCGTCAAAGATCGGCGGGCCGAGCCGGCAGAACCGAAATCCGCCGCCGCCCCCGCTCTTCCAGCCGACCGCCTCCGAAATCCCGCCTTGCTCGCCATCCACGACTTTCTTCAAGCGCGGCATGCAATGCGTCACCGCGTGCTCGCCCAACTCGATCCCGATCCATCGTCGCCCCATCTTGTGCGCCACCGCCGCCGTGGTGCCGGAACCGAGAAATGAGTCGAGCACCAAGTCGCCGGGGTTGGTGGCGATGTGGATGACTCTTTGCAAGAGCGTTTCAGGCTTCGGTGTCTCGAAGACTTGTTCTTCTCTGAACATCTGCAAAAGAGCTTTTTTGGCGAAGTCGTTAGTTCCGACTTCGTCAGCCAACCACAATGTTTCTGGCGTCAGACCAGCCTTCACCTCTGACAGGAATCTTTTGATCCTTGGAACGCCATTTCCATCTTTTCCGAACCAGAGATTACCTTTGCCGATTTCTTCCTGCATCCGTCTTTCCGTGTAAAGCCAACATCTGCCCTTCGGCAATTCGTGCTTTTTTCCGTTGGGCGCAGTCAGAATATAAAATTGGTCCGGTGTGCCATGTCCTGCCTGAGCATTCGCCGACACCGATTGCCAAGGGCCACGAGGATCGTTGTCCGGGTTCTTGTATCGGCTGCGTACCTCATCCGTGAGTTCCAAGTCGTTTCGCAGTTCAGCCCACCGCTCTGGGTTCTTCGCATAAACAAGCATGTACTCATGGTTGTTGGAGAAAACTCGGCGATTCTCTCGCGATGTCCGCATTTGCCAGACGACCGTCGTGATGAAGTTCTTTCGCCCGAAGACTTCATCCATGACGACTTTCAAGTAATGCAGTTCGAAGTCGTCAATGTTGACCCAGATTGAGCCGTCATCGGCGAGCAGGTCGCGGAGCAATTCAAGGCGCGGGTACATCAGTGAGAGCCATGTCGAATGTTCGAGGTTGTCATCGTAATGCGCGAAGGCGCTCTGGGTGTTGTACGGCGGATCAACGGCAGCGCACTTCACGCGCCCCGCGTAGTACGGCAACAAGGCTTTGAGGGCGTCGAGGTTGTCGCCCTGAATCAAGAGGTTCTCGCTGGCCGCGTCGCCGTAGGACAACTCCGCCACCGGCTCCAAGAGCCGGTACGGCGCGCGCGTCGCCGCCCGCACCGCTTCCTCGCGCTTATGCCAATTCAGCGTCGGCATAGTGGTTCAGGTTGTTCCCCCATTTCGTCACCGAGACAAATGCCAAACCGGTCCGGACAAAACGTGCCGGCGTCGTTCGTCAGGAATGGCAGGTCGGATGACATCGCCGCGCAGTGTAATCAGTCCGTGCCGCTGAGACAAGCCCTCCCTGACGGCGGGCAAGCTTTCCAGTGTTGACCAGAAGAGGGACCAGGGTTACTCCAAGAATCCCTTGGGGCATCCGGAAGTCTCCGGTGACGTCCATTTGAAATGGCATCGGCACAAAGGGCCATGCATGGCCGCGCCACGGAATTCGTATGCCATTCCGCAACATGGCCTGCGGCAACCAACGATTTGTCCGCGGAGCCGTACCAGTGACGGCAAGCGTTGTACCCCGGCGGCGACCGCCGCAGGCACCGATTCTTGACTGCTGACGAGCCGTTTGCGCGCAAGTGGCTTGTCTTGCGCGGGTTGACATACGGAAGCGGACGCCAAACCGATGGCTGTGAGGCCGAAAAGTACGTAGTTTTCCGGAAGAACTACGGGCTTTACCGAAAGAACTACGAGCTTCTTCGGAAGAACTACGGGCTTTTTTCATTCCAGCCCATAGTGCCCCCCAGAACTACGGGCTTCTTCCAAGGAAGTACGTAGTTTTGTGAAAGAACTACGTAGGTCTGGCTGGCAACTACGGGGTTCTTGCCGTCAAACCATCGCGGTTAAGACACGAATGACGGCAGAAGGCAAGAGTCAGGAGACAGAAGACGGAAGACTAAAGACCGAGGACTGAGGACAGACAAGGCGATTGGTGTTCGTCTTGCGGTTTCTGTCGGAATCGGGTATAGAAAAATCATGCACAAGGTAACGCGCATCAAAGTCCTTAAGGATTACCGGCTTGAACTGGCGTTCGACGACGGCAAGAATGGTGTCGTTGACCTTTCCCATTTGGCCGGCAAGGGCGTGTTTTCGGCTTGGACGGATTACGGCGTTTTCCAGCAAGTGCGCATCGGCGAGTCTGGTGAATTGATCTGGAATGAACAGATTGACCTCTGCCCCGATGCGCTCTATCTCCAAGCAACCCATCAGCGACCAGAAGACATTTTCCCCGCACTGAAACACGAGCCGGTTTGTGCCTGAGATCTCCCGATTCTTTGGAATCGTGATCAAGATGTTTTTCGACGATCACAATCCTCCCCACTTCCATGCCAGCTACGGCGAGGAGGAGGCGCTCATTGAGATTCGGACGCTGACCGTCTTTGCCGGTCAGTTACCGCCAAGAGTATTGGGCTTGGTCATCGAATGGGCCACGCTCCACCAACAGGAGTTAATGGGCGACTGGCAGCGGGGACAAAACAAGCAATCGCTGGTCAAAATCGCCCCCCTTCGGTAAGCCGCCCGAGAAGCGTCATTCTCTGATTTGCCCCGTGCCGGTGACAACGTACTTGTAGCTGGTGAGGTCTTCGAGACCCATCGGGCCGCGGGCGTGGAGCTTGTCGGTCGAGATTCCAATCTCGGCGCCAAAACCGTATTGGGCGCCGTCGGCCAGCCGCGTGCTCGCATTCCAGAAGACGCTGCTGCTGTCCACTTCGCGCAGGAAACGCTCTGCCGTCGCCTTGTTGTTGGTGACGATGGCGTCGCTGTGGGCGCTGCCGTACTTGGTGATATGCTCTATCGCCTCCCCTACTCCATTGACGACACGGAGGGCGATGATGAGGTCGAGGTACTCGGTCTGCCAGTCGGCATCGTGGCGAATCTCAACACCCCGGTCGGTCAGCGCCTTCTCGATGCGCGGCAGGAAGGTGTTGGCGAGCGGTGCGTCAATGAGCAGCGTCTCGATGGCGTTGCAGACCCCGGGGCGCTGGCACTTGGCGTTGATGACGATCTCTTCGGCCATGTCGAGGTCGGCGTCGCGGTCCACGTACACGTGGCAGATGCCTTTGTAGTGTTTGATAACGGGGATGCGCGATTTCTCGGCAACGGCGCGGATAAGTCCCTCGCCACCGCGCGGGATGCAGAGGTTGATCAACTCATCGAGCTTCAGCAGCTCGTCAATCGCCGCGCGGTCGGTCGTGGGCACGACGGTGACGGCGTTGGCGGGCAAGCCGGGGACGTTCATCGCCACGGCGAGGGCAAGATTGGAGTGGATCGCCTCGGAGCCGCCGCGCAGGATGACGGCGTTGCCGGTCTTGAAACAAAGGACGCCGGCATCAACGGTCACGTTCGGACGCGACTCGTAGATGATGAGGATGACGCCGAGTGGCACGCGGACTTTCTGGATGCGGATGCCGTTGGGACGCGTCCACTCGCTGATGGTGGTGCCGACAGGGTCGGGCAATGCGGCAACTTCGCGGACGCTTTTGGCGATGTCGGCAATCCGTTTGTCGGTGAGCGTCAGCCGGTCGAGCATCGCGGAGGACAGCCCGGCCGCCTTGCCGGCTTCGACGTCTTTGGCGTTGACAGCCTTGATGGCAGCGGCTGAGCGCTCGATACCGTCGGCCATCGCCAGCAGCAGCTTGTTCTTCGTGGCGGTGTCGAGCTTCGCCAAGGCGCGCGCGGCGTCCCGGCTGCGGGTCGCAAGATCAGTCATTTGGGATTTCATAGAATCACCAGGTCGTCGCGGTGAACGATCACATCGCCGTCGCGCACCAAACCGCGAGCGAACTCGGCGCCGTCCGCGCCGCAAATGCTGACGACATCGCCGGGGGCGAAGTCGCCTTCGGTGCGGGTGACGCCTTTAGCCAGCAAACTTTTGCCGCCGTCGCAGAGGGCGCGTTTGGCGCCGTCGTCAACGACGATGGTGCCGGCGGATTTCTGGAAGAAGGCGATCCAGCGTTTGCGGCTTTCAAGCCGGGCGGACTTCGGGAGAAAGAGTGTGCCGACATCCTCGGCGGCGAGGATCGCGGCGAGCACGTCAGCGCGTTCGCCGTCGGCGATGACGAGCGGCGTACCGGCGCGGGTAACGATCTTGGCGGCTTCGATTTTGGATTTCATGCCGCCGACGCTGGTGAGGCGGTCGGTGCCGCCGGCCAACGATTCGATGTCGCGGGTGATGGCGGGGACGATGGGGATGCGTTTCTTGTCGCGGTCCCACAGGCCTTCGATGTGCGACAGGATGACGAGCAGGTCGGCGTCAACGAGCGTGGCGACGAGCGCGCTAAGGCGGTCGTTGTCGCCAAACTTGATTTCGTCCACGGCGACGGTGTCGTTCTCGTTGATGATGGGGATGACGCCGTCGGTGAGGAGTTGGAGGAGCGTATTGCGGGCGTTGAGGTGGCGGTGCCGGCTGCGGAGGTCGTCGTGCGTCAACAGGACTTGGGCGACGTGAAGATTGTGTTTGCCGAAGAGTGCGTCGTAGCCGGCCATGAGTTTGCCCTGGCCGATGGCGGCACAGGCTTGGAGCTGCTCAAGCTTCTTGGGGCGCTGTTTCAAACCGAGCGCCGCCATACCGGCGGCGATGGCGCCGGAGGAGACGAGGATGACTTGCTTGCCTTGCTGGCGAAGCGCCGCAATTTGAGCGACGACCGGCGCGGCGCCAGCGCCGGTGAGGACGCCGGTGCCAACTTTGACGACGAGGCGCTTGACGGCACCAAGGGTTTGTTGTCGCAGCTTCATTGCGGAGCTTACTTATCAGAAGGAGGCGAAGGTGTCGAGTGCCGCCGCGGCGGCACGACAATGAGCGTGGCCACAATGAGGACGAACACGGCAGCATAGAGAACGACAAACGCCGTCTTGCTCCACTCGTGGAACATCAGATGGCCAAGCCAATGTTGCATGAAGCTCTCGTGGTAGGCTCCTCCGCCGGCGCGGACGCGCAGGGCGTTCTCCCAGACCGTCAGCGGACAGGTCACGCTGAACAACGCCTCGGCGAGCACGAACCCCATCGCCACCAGATGCAGCAGTCGAAACGCGATGTTGCGGACAAACTCCCAGCGGCACGCAAATCCGATCCAGATGATCGCGAACCCGACGACGACGAACGCGACATACGCAAAGTGCGCCAGCAGGATGGCATCGGCGACCAGTTCACAAGCGCGCGCGCTCATGGGGCATCACTCGTAGCGCAGGGCTTCGATGGGGTCGAGACGGGCAGCGCGGCGGGCGGGGTAGAAACCGAAGAAGATGCCGATGGCGGCGCTGAAGACGAAGGCGATAACGATGGAAGGAGTGGAGACAAGTGTGGGGGTGTCTGGGAAACCGGGGATGAACTGGGGAAGACGGGGAAGGAGTTTGCAGATACCGATACCGAGGCTGATGCCAATGAGTCCGCCGAGAGAGCTGAGCGTGACGGCTTCGATGAGGAATTGGAGGAGGATGTCGCGGGGGCGGGCGCCAACGGCCATACGGATGCCGATTTCGCGCGTGCGTTCGGTAACGCTGACGAGCATGATGTTCATGATGCCGATGCCGCCGACGAGCAGGGAGATACTGGCGATGGCGACAAGGAGAAGGCTCATGACGCGGGAGGTGGCGGTGGCCATCTGGGCGATTTCCTCCTGGGTGCGAACGGTGAAGTCGTCGTCCCTGCCGGGGGCGATGCGGTGGCGTTGGCGAAGCAGGTCGGTGATTTGTTCGCGGACGCTGTCGAGGTCTTCGGGGGAGTCGGTCTGCACGAGCATGGAACGGACGGTGGTGCCGCCCATGAGCCGTTTCATGGCGCTGGTGTAGGGCATGATGATGACGTCGTCCTGGTCGGTTCCCATCACGGACAGGCCTTTGGAGGTGAGCAAGCCCAGCACAGTGAATGGCACGTTGCTAATCCGGATCACTTTGCCGATGGGATCCTCGTCGCCGAAGAGCTGGTCGGAGACACTCTTGCCGATAACGCAGACCTTGGTGGCGCCGCGCACATCTTGCTCGGTGAAGTTGGCGCCGCTTTCGAGATCCCATTGTCGGATCTGAAAGTAGGTGGCGCTGCCGCCGACCACGTAGGTCAACCAATTCTGGTTGCCGGCAGCTACCTGGAAACTGCGGCGAACTTCCGGGCTGACGGCGACAACATCCTTGATCTCGAGGCGAATGGCCTCGGCGTCGGGGATGGTGAGGGTACCGGAACTGCCCCAGCCGCTGTGGACGCCGCTACGGCTATAACTGCCGGAGAAGACGAGAACGACGTTGCGGCCGAGACTGGCGATCTGGGCTTCGACCTGGTTCTTGGCGCCCTGGCCAACGCCGACCATGGCGATGACGGCGCCGACGCCGATGATGATGCCCAACGACGTGAGCACGGATCGCATTTTGTTCCGCCGTAACGCGCGCAGGGCAATCTTGACGATGGCCAGAATGCGCAGGAACCAGTAGGCGGTTTCGACGAGAAGATTCATGGCGCGAGTTGGACGGCTTGGTCGGCCTGCTTGAGGCGCTGGAGTTCGGTTTCGGCCTGGAGTCGGTTGGCAACGGAGTTGTCGTGCACGATCTGGCCGTCGCGCATGACGACGTTGCGCCTGGCGTAGGCGGCGATGTCGTGTTCGTGGGTGACCATGACGATGGTGATGCCCTGCTCATTGAGGCGCTGGAGCAAGCCCATGACTTCGATGCTGGTGCGGCTGTCGAGGTTGCCGGTTGGCTCGTCGGCAAGCAGCAGCGAAGGCTCGGTGACAAGAGCGCGGGCGATGGCGACGCGTTGCTGCTGGCCGCCGGAGAGCTGGCTGGGATGATGACCGGCGCGGTCGGCGAGGCCGACGGTTTCCAGCGCGCGCAAGGCCCGTTCGCGGACCTGCGCCGACGGGATGCGACGGTGCGTGTACAGCATCGGCAGCTCGACGTTCTCCAAGCCGGTCGAACGGCTCAGGAGATTGAAGTTTTGGAAGACGAAGCCGATTTTCTGGTTGCGGATGTCGGCCAGTTCGTTGCGGTCGAGCGAGGAAACATCGGTCCCGTCGAGGAAGTAATGGCCGCCACTGGCGCGGTCGAGACAGCCGATGATATTCATGAGGGTGGATTTGCCGGAGCCGCTGGCGCCCATGATGGCGACGAACTCGCCGCGCTCGATGGCGAGACTGACGCCGCAGACAGCATGCACGTCCACTTCGCCGGTGTGGTAGGTCTTCTGG
>Ga0163200_1000412_pt1 | contig 18813 bp, 14 predicted proteins | sample PL_2010_200m_FD_113535 | JGI IMG/M metagenome (GOLD analysis project Ga0163200, IMG submission 113535) | Freshwater microbial communities from Powell Lake, British Columbia, Canada to study Microbial Dark Matter (Phase II) - PL_2010_200m | ecosystem: Environmental > Aquatic > Freshwater > Lake ... | reverse complement strand
GGAAGTGACCATGGAGCGATGCAGGATGGTGTTTTCCGGTTCAGGCGGCCAGGGGGTGATCACGGCGGCGATCATTCTGGCCGAGGCTGCCGTGTTGCATGAAAATCTTGTGGCCGTTCAGTCCCAGTCGTACGGTCCGGAGGCGCGAGGCGGCGCCACCCGCTCCGACGTCATCATTGCCGAGTCGCAGATCCACTTTCCGAAGGTTCTCCAGCCCAATGTACTGGTTTGTCTGACGCAACAGGCGTATGCAATTTATTTTTCCATCCTCCGTCCGGGCGGTCTTTTTATAACCGACAGCCGTTACGTCAAGCTGGGCAAGAAGGTGGATGCACGGCAGGTGGAACTGCCGATGTACGAGACCGTGATGGAGAAGATCGGCCGGCCGATCGTTTTCAACATCTGCATGCTCGGCGCCGTAATCGGACTGACAAAGCTGGTTAAACCCGAATCCATCATCAAGGTGCTCGAAACGCAGATCCCCAAAAGCTTTCTCGACATGAACCGGCAGGCCCTCGATCTCGGGCTGAAACTGACCGAAGGACTCAGCAACTGAATTCGCCTGCCCCAAACCAATATTCAGTGACTTGTAATGAAAAGGAATTGGAATCTACCCTTAGTTAGAGGGTGACCGACAATGATGCAATTCGATCTGTTCACATTGAAGCTCTTTGTTGCCGTGGGAGAGGAACACACAATCGGCAAGGCGGCGAATCGCACGGGCATCGTGGCATCAGCAGCGAGCAAGCGCATTGCAGATATGGAATTCATGTTCGGAACGCCGTTGTTGTGCCGGCAATCCCGCGGTGTCACCCTGACGCCGGCGGGGGAGGCTCTTCTTCATCATGCTCGCAGCGTCCTTCGCAGCCTGGAAAAAATGGAGGGAGAGTTAAGCGAGTATAAACAGGGCATCAAAGGTCACGTTCGTGTTTTTGCCAACCTTACGTCCATCGTACATTATCTTCCCGAAGATCTGAGTAAATTTTTACAAAAACATCCCCTGATCAAAATCGATCTGGAGGAACATTTAAGCCCCGTCGTTGTCCGCTCTGTGATGGAGTCGCAAACGGACGTGGGGATTTTCTCGGGGAACATTCCGTCATGTGGTCTTGAGCTATTTCCCTATCATAAGGATCGCCTAATGCTTATTGTCCCGGATGGACATCCTCTTTCAGTCTCGAAAAGTTTACGATTCAAGGAAATACTCGATTACGATATTGTCAGCCTTCCCAAAGGCGGTGCCATAGAACAATTAATCTATATGAGAGCAGCAGAGCACAACAGAATGCCCAAGATAAGGATTTACGTGACCAGCTTTGATGCCGCTTGCCGCATGGTGCAGAGCGGCCTTGGAGTATCCATCATACCCGATGAGTTGGCAAGAACATCAGCAAAGACCATGCACATCAAAATCATTCCTCTCCGCGAGACATGGGTAACAAGAATGCTTTACGTCGGCGTTCGCGAATATCATGCCCTGCCAGTAACAGCCCGACTTCTCGTCGATCACCTGAGCCACAGTCAACCTGCCGTCTCCAAACGCGAAGGCTGACATTCCAAAATACCGCTACTCATATTATTTTCCCGGTCATATTCTCATTCATCCAGAAGATCAGGACGAGGCAACAGATCGAAGCTGTAATCCTTAGATGACGAAAACCGCCTTCGCGATTGGTGGTTTATCACCAATATCAATTCTGAAAGAATATGCGGGAGGTCGTGCAGAATGAGAATCGGGTTTTTGGGTTTGGGACAAATGGGCAAGCATATCGCCCTTAATTTGCTTAAGAGTGGGGAGGAACTCGTTGTTAATGACGTTAAGACGGATAGTTATGCCGAGTTTGAGGCCAGAGGCGCACGTACAACGACCGATCTCGCGGAGATTGCGGCAGCAGACTTCATTTTTTTGAGCCTGCCGAACTCGTCCGTCGTGCGCAGCGTCCTTTTCGCGAATGACGGACTATGCAAACGCTGGAAGGCCGGCCAGACCATCGTCGATCTCAGCACCATCACCTACAGTGCCACCATCGAGATTGCGACAATACTCGAACAGTACGGGGTTGCTTTCCTTGACGCGCCGGTTTCGGGCATGGAGGCGCGGGCCAAGGATGGTACGTTAACCGTTATGTGCGGCGGGCCCCGCGAAACATTCGATCGGGTCAGGCCTTATCTCGACTGTATTGGAAACAAGATCCTCTACCTGGGCGTGTCAGGCAGCGGGCAACTCACCAAGCTGATTAACCAATTGCTATTCGACATCAGTGCTGCTGCGCTTGCTGAAATCTTACCGATGGCCGTCAAGATGGGTCTCGATCCGGAAAGCGTGGCTGAAGTCGTCAACAGCGGTACGGGTCGCAGCTATGCCTCGGAATTCTTCTTGCCGCGTATTCTCGCGGGTGGTTTTGGCGAGGGCTATCCCATGAAGGCTGCTTACAAGGATCTGATTAGTGCAGCTGAGATTTCTGTCAATCTCGGCATCCCGTTACCGGTGCTGGCGGCTGCGACTGCGACGTATCAGCAGGCGCTGCTCAGGGGATATGGCAACCAAAACAAGGGCGGCATGATTCAGGTGTTTGAAGAACTTCTCGGAGTCCGATTCCGCAATGCGCCGGCAAACAGCAAGGATTAAGGAGGAAACTATGTCCTATTCACAGGGTCTTGGCCGCGGCTCGACCAATTACGGGGATCTGGATTTCGCCCGTTATCTGCGCCGCTCTTTCGCGCGGTCGACGTGCATCTTGCCGGAGCTTCTGAACAAACCGGTCGTTGGCATCGCGATGACGCCGTCCGGCTTCAATAATTGCCATCGCTATATGCCTGAGCTGGTCGATGCGGTGTCGCGGGGTATGCTGGCTGCTGGAGCGTTGCCTCTGGCCTTTCCCACGGTGTCGCTCGGCGAGATGTTCCTCAGCCCGACCAACATGATGTTCCGCAACCTCATGGCTATGGACACGGAGGAGATGATCCGCGCCCAGCCTATGGATGCGGTCGTGCTGATCGGCGGATGCGACAAGACGGTGCCGGCCCAGCTGATGGGTGCTGCTTCCTCCGAACAGCGGGATAAAAGCGTCGCTCAACATCAACAATCAAAGGAAAAAGACCATGAATCTTTACACCAAACTGCGCGAACGCGCCGCATCAGGGAAATCGTTGTGCGTCGGCCTGATCGGAGCTGGCAAGTTCGGCTCCATGTATCTCGCCCAGGTGCCGCGCACTCCTGGCGTACATCTTGTCGGTATTGTAGACCTTTCACCGACTGAGGCACAGAGAAACCTCGATCTCGTTGGCTGGCCATCGGAACGTTACAGCGCATCTTCGCTTGATGATGCAATCAAAACAGGTGCGACGTATGTCAGCGATGATTGGCATGCGCTTATAGCCCACCACGAGACAGAGATCATCATCGAATGCACCGGCAATCCGGCCGCAGCGGTCGAGCATTGCCTCGCGGCCTTTCGGCACGGCAAGGATATATACTGGGTGGCGAAGGCGGCTACACGGTATTCGGAAAGCTATCTCCCGCGCGGAAATCCTTGGCAGAGGGTTCATTGCCACTTGGTCTCGCAAGCAAGCTGAAGCTCGTACGACCAGTTGCGAAAGATCAAATGCTTACCTGGACTGACGTCGCGATTGATGGGTCGTTGACCGCTTACAAGATGCGAAAGGAAATGGAAGCTCTGTACGAAGGGTAAAGTGGGAACCGAGCGAGCACCGCGTCCCATATAACTTTTTCCGGATACCACCAAAATACTCACGGCTGAAGCAGAGATTGCCACACCGACAAAGCAAAAGATAAAATACGCGGATATACTGAGACTCCCCTTGGGGGGGGGATGGATATGCTCGGTTATAGGGACACCATCTGATTTACCGTGGTAGCACATAGCCATTAACCTAAGGAGGGACTGAAAAATGGTAAAAAACCATGGCACAGAGAAAATTCTTAAAAAGAAATCAGAACAGGATGACGCAAGAAGTATCTTTTCGCATGCCTTAGCGAGGGTGCTTCCTGAGTCGGCCTTGCGGCATAACGTAATCCTGGATCAGGAGACCAATACCTTAATGGTAACGGGCAGGAAATACGACCTCAATAAGTATCAAAGGATAGTTATTGTCGGTGGTGGCAAGGCAGGCCGCCGCATGGGCGCAGAATTGGTAAATATTTTGGGTGATAGGATCACCGCCGGTGTCTTGAACGTCTATCAAGAGCAAGCCAGAGAGCCTATCTCGGGGAGAATCAAACTCTTTGCTGCCGATCATCCAACTCCGAACGAAGAGGGGGTCAAAGGGGCGCGGCAAATGGTAGATCTCCTGAAGAGTGCCGATGCCAGGACCTTAGTCATTGCCCTCATCTCCGGTGGTGGCTCATCCTTAATGGCTCTCCCTGAAGAGGGAATCAGTTTAGAGGATTACAAGGATATCAGTAAACTATTACTCACCGTTCCAGCCACCATTGATGAAATCAACGCCGTACGAAAGCACATCGATCTGCTCAAAGGTGGCAGGATGCGTGAATATGCCGAACATGCGGGTGGGTTTATCTCATTCGTTCTCTCGGATGTCCCGGTGACCAAGACCGGAATCGTTGATGATCCATCCGTCATCTCCTCCGGGCCAACCGTCGGCGATTGTTCCACTTTCCAGATGGCCCGGCAAGTCCTCACAGAACACAAAATCTGGGACAAGGCCCCACAAGCGGTCAGAGAGTATATCCAGGCCAATCTGGGCAAAAAAGATAACGAGACCCTGCCTAAGGATTCATCCCTCTTGGCCGAGGATAAGAGTCAATACGTCATCATTGCCAACAATGACCAAGCCATGGAGGCAGCGAAGGAGAAGGCAGAACAACTGGGCTACACGGCGCACCTCATCGGCTGGAGAACCGGCACAACAGACGACAAGATCAAGGCAGAAGTAGCTCAAGAGATAGAAAATATCTGGAAGGTCATCACTCCCCATCTAACGGATACAGACGAGATCACCTTTGCGAGCTTTTCTACCGACGGCGTAGATGGCCAGTCGGACCTTGCAGGTGCTATTGCCGATATGGATACCTTGAATGTTGGCAGTAATCAGGGTCTTGACTATAAGAGCCACCTCGCCAGCTATGACTCTGCCACCTTTTTCAAAACGCTTGGCCTCGGGATTGAAACCGGTCCCACCGGCACCAATGTGGCCGATGTAAGCTTGGTTCTCATTACCAATCCGAACAATCCGTACCGAAAAACAGCCTTTATCTTTGGAGGCGAGGCAACGGTAAAGGTCATGTTGCCCGAAGGTCAGAAACTTGGTCGTGGTGGGAGAAATACTCACCTCGCTCTCTTGGCCGCTGAAAAGATAGCTCAAGTTTGTAAACCCGGCAGCCGCTTCGATAGCGAGGCTATCAGAAAAGGCCTCACCGTAGCAGGTATTCCTGAATTTCAGATAGAGATCAGTCAGGTAGGCCGCCTGGGATATGCGAGCGATGTTGGTCCGATCAGCCTCACGCCTCTCGCCGTCATCGGTGTGCGCAACCATTCCGATGTGGAAAAGGCATGTAAGTTTGCCTATGAGCACGCTATCCCCATAACCGCCAGAGGCGCAGGGAGTGGTCTGCCAGCTCAGTCTGTTGGCTTTGGTATCGTCTTGGACATGCGTTCACTCGACAAGATGCAGGTCATCGAAGACCATCCTGACGGTGGAAAGATTATTATTGCTCAATCAGGCGTCATTTGCACCAGGCTGAATAACTTCTTGAAAGGATACGGCGTGTTCCTGGCCTCGTATCCTGCCTCCACAGACATGGCTACCATTGGCGGCATGATCGCCAACAATTCTTCAGGTGCTAATTCCTGCAAGTTAGGCACGACCCAGCATCAGGTATTGGATTTGCGCGTCGTCCTAGCCGATGGAACAAGCTTATGGACCTCGGAGATTGAATCTGGCAAACAACCCTGGAAAAAGATCCTCGAACTCGTCCATCTCAACCAAAACGCTATCGAAAAGAGTTTTCCCAGAGTGCCCAAGAATTCATCAGGCTACAACGTCTTGGATATCCTACAGCAACTTGACGCCGGCGTCCCCGTTGATTGGACCCGACTCTTTGCCCATTCTGAAGGGACACTTGGCGTTATCACCGAGGCCAGGCTGCGGGCAGTGCCGCTGGCCACACAAAAGGCCACCTGCATCGTCTACTTTACCGACCTGCAAAAAGCTTGCGGCTCGATTCCCAAGATCTATAGCCTGTCTCCATCCTGTTTTGATACGGCAGTGACAACCAATCTTGAACTCATCCGAAAGACCTATCCCGGTCTTGGCATACGTGAAGACGCCAAGATCATGTACATCGTCGAGTTTGATGATTTGGACGTAAAACCAGATCCTCGTGACCCGACCAGAAGGATCGGGCAGGTACGCATCATAGAAAAACAGGTTGCCGCCGAAATCATCCAAAGGCAGGTGGATGCCTTACAAAAACTATTAAAAACGGACTATCCCAAAACAGCCATCGGTTTTGACGTGGCCCGAGACCAGGCCAGGCAGGATGCTCTCTGGCAGGGCAGGCGGGGCGCCTTACAGGTCCTGTACGCCTATGACCCAAGCAAAAGACCCTTGACCATGATCGAGTGTGTGGTCATACCCCGTGACGAAGAAAAGCTCTTGGAGTTCATCCGCTATATGGAAGAGGTGTTCAACAAAGAGCAGGTAGTCGCTGGCACTCACGGACATGCAGGAGACTGCAACTTCCACATCTACCTCCTGCTCAACCTCAGCCAACGGCAAGACAGAAAACAGTTGATCACGGTGATGACCAAGATCACGCAAAAGGTTACCGAGCTGGGTGGCAGCATGAGCGGAGAACACGCCGATGGAAGAACCCGAGGCATCATCTTGCCCCACGTGTTTGGACTGGGTCTGTTTGACCTCTTTGTAGATATCAAGGACCTGATGGATCCAAGGGCTATCCTGCACCCTGGGGTCAAGATTATCAAAGGGGCTCGCGATCAGGACCTCCATCAGGCCATCGAAGAGTTAGTCGGCATCGAAGCGGGGGATAGTCAGCTCGATCTTACCAGTTTCCGGGACTTTTCCCATCTCTACACCGGCGTCTGCTCCCGTTGTTCTCAATGCGCCGATATCTGCCCGATCTTCAGCCGTCTTTCGGAGGAATTCACTGCGCGCACCGAGGCGGCTCCCACCTTCAAGCGCGCCCTGGCCGTCGCCGTGGACGGGAAAGGCGACACGACGGGCTTCAAAGAAGATCCGCTGTTCAAGAAGGTCTTCGATCTCTGCCTGCTCTGCGGTCAATGCACCTGGAAGTGCGCGACCACGGCCAGTATGCGGGATATGGTGATCAAGATCCGGGAAGAGAACCGCAGCAAAGTCATGGCCCCGATTCTCGAGTTCGTGATCTCCCACCGAACGTTATACAATCTGGCGATCAGGTTTGCCGGGCTTACCCAGGGTCTCTGGGCCAACAAGCTGAGCCGCAAGGCGATCTCGGTCCTGCCTCAGGGGCTCCTTCCCTCCCCCATGCCAGAGAATCGCTACATTCCACCGATGGCGACGTCGAGCATCGAATTCCGGTATCGGGAACTCTGCGGCATCCCCGCCTCGCGGGCGGATATCGCCTACTTCTACGGCTGCAGCTCGGATCTCTTCGCCGTGCCCATCGTGGACAGCTTCATCAATATCACCCGGAACAATGGCTGGAAGGTATCGCTTCCCGCGCAGCGCTGCTGCGGCGAGCCCTTTGCGGCTATGGGCAATATCGAGGAATACCACCGGATGGCCAAGTACAATATCTACCAGCTCCTGCCGTACAAGTACATCGTCGCGCACTGTCCATCATGCATCATCGCCTTCAAGGAATACGCCAGGGACTTTGCCCGCATGGGAGATACGGTCTACGAGAAGAAGGCGAAGGAGATCGTGGAGAAGTTCTATGACCCGGCGCAGTTCGTGATGAAGGTCATCGGGCCGGAGAACCTGAAACCGGGCAAGGACAGGGGCAAACGGAAAGTGGCGGTGCACCTGTCTTGTCACGAGAAGCTTGGCTACAAGGTGACCGCCTCCGCAAATCACACCCAGGACTTCCTGAATCTCATCCCGGGGATCGAAATCGTCGCCATGAAGGGCGCCGACGAGTGCTGCGGCCTGGGAGGACCATGGGGCCTTGCAGGACACTATGATTTGTCTGTCAAAATGCGACAGGAAAAGATTGCCAATATTACTGATTCCAAAGCCGATCTCGTCACGAGCTGGTGCCTGGGTTGTATGATACAATTAAAAGATGGTCTCGGGCAGGCAGGCAGTGCCATTGAAGTGCGACATCCCCTGGAACTGTTAAACGATGCTTACTCTCACGGGGGCTAAGTGTTGCATTGGAGTAGCCCCTCTTTTGACCGGACACCTGGAATTTGGAAATAAGTTGTAGGAATATAGATATAGTGCTATCACTACAACCAGAAAGAAGATGTTGATGGGACCCGTTGAAATCATTACATCAGTGCAACGTCGACGGCGATGGTCACCTGGCGAGAAGAAGGCCATCGTCGAGGAGACCGAACAATCCGGGATGAGCATATCGGTGGTGGACAGGTAATCGGATCGAGGAGGGATCATGAAAATCAGAAGCTTGGACCATCTGGTCCTGACCGTGGCGGACATCGAAAAGACCTGCCGGTTCTACACGCAGGTGTTGGGCATGGAACTCGTCACCTTCGGAGCCGGCCGCAAGGCGTTGGCTTTTGGCATTCAGAAGATCAACCTGCACGAAAAGAGAAAGGAATTCGATCCAAAGGCAGTCCATCCCACGCCAGGCTCCGCCGACCTTTGTCTCCTCACGGATACACCATTGGAGCGGGTCGTGGGCCATATCCAAGCCTGCGGGGTTGCCATCGAGGAGGGGCCGGTGACGCGGACCGGAGCCACTGGTCCGATTCTGTCCGTTTATGTCCGTGACCCAGACGGGAATCTCATCGAGATCGCGAACACGATCGAGGCTCCGTAGGATCAGGGGTCTGTGTCCGGCCGTCCGCTGTCGATCACCGACCCGGGCCAGCAAGCCATCTCCAAACACGATGCCTGACTTTCCAAAATAACGATACTCATATCATCTTTCCGATTCTATAGTCTAAACCATAGAATCAATAGAACGGGGAAATTTTATCTGCATACAGGGGGTCAAATCTGTTGACAATCAACAATTCAAAGGAGGTGTGTGTATGAAAAGAAGTGGTTTGTTTTTGGCAGTGGTCGGAATTTTCGCTCTGTGCATGGTGGCATCAAATCCTGCTTTTGCTGCCCCACGCCAACTCAAGTTCAACACGTTTTCCGTTTCCGGAAGTCCATGGCATAACGCGATGCTCAAGTTTGCCGAACTGGTAAAGAAGCAGACGAACGGAGAGATTGAAGTTCTTGTCTATGCAGACGCGAAACTGGGTGACATGTCTCAAACACTGACAGGCCTGCGAACAGGATCGCTGGACATGGCCTATTTTGATGTAGGTGTTTCCAGCTTTTTAAAAGAGTACAAGGCCATGCAGATCGTCTGGTGCCCCTACCTATTCAAAGGCAAAGCGGATGCGACGCGAATTTTGAATAGCCCTATGTTTCGTGAGTATATCAACGCTCAGGCCCCGAAGGCGGGTATCCGCATATTTACAATCGCCGGTGACAGATCCCCCAGAGCCTTCCAGACGGTAAAGGGTCCGATCAAGAAACCCGAAGATCTGAAAGACATGAAACTTCGCATGATACCGGTAGATATCTCCATGGAAACGGCCAAAGCAGTGGGAGCAAAACCAACTGGAATGGGAATGTCGGAAATCTATATGGCACTGAAACAAGGAGTGGTAGATGGCCAGGATAACGGTTTTGATTTGTCCATTCCGCCCAAGTTCCATGAAGTGGCCAAGTATTGGTCGGCCACCGATCATGTGTATTCCGTTACAGGATGGTACATCGGTGAGAAGGTATGGACGAGCCTGACCGATGCAGAGAAGAAAATCTTCGTCAGCGCTGCGATGGACGCCGGCAAGGTGGCGACCGACCAGGTGCAGAAGATGGACAATGAGAGTATTGATACATTGAAAAAGGCCGGCTGCACCTACGTGGTTCCCGACCGTGAAGCCTTCCAAAAGGCTATGGCGAGTGTGCCTCCGCTGTTCGACGGCAAGACTTGGCCAGCAGGCTGGTTTGAGAAAATTCAAAAGATGCAGAAATAGTATCTGTTCAAATACCTGCGGGGACTTGCATCATGTACGAGAGACTGCTTCGTCTGTCACAGTGGTTGGATTGGGCGCTCAAATGGTACATCGTTTTTCTCATGGCTGTACTTGTGGTGCTGACCTTTGCGCAGGTATTTTTCCGGTACGCCATTAGGTCACCCCTGACCAGCACCGAAGAATTGTCAAGACTGGTGCTGGTCTGGGTAACCTTTATGGGCACGGCCGTAGCGGCGCGTCGTAAGAAACTCATCCGCATCGAAGTGTTCGAAGAACACTTTCCTCCGAAACTGAGATCATTTCTTTCAGCGATGTTCGATTATATCCTGATGCTCCTGTGTGGTGTCATCGTTGTCAAAGGTTGGGAGGCGGCAGAGATCACCGCTTCCCAGATGGTGGTGGGCACACCGTTCAGTTATGCCTGGATGGTCGCCTCTGTGGTCGTAGGGTGCGCTCTTATGTTTATCTACATAGGCATCAGACGACTCGGCCATTTGATTGGCAAGGAACAGGGGGTGACCAAATAGTGGTAGCATTTCTGTTCATATCATTTGTTCTTCTGATGCTGATAGGGCTTGATGTGGGTTTCTCCATGGTCTTTGCTTCTTTTATGGGCATAATCGGGAAAGCCACGCGTCCCGTTGATATGACCCTGATTCCCCTGATGATGGTGTCCGGTGCCGATTCCTTTCAGCTCGTGGCGATTCCGTTGTTCATTTTGGCCGGCGAATTGATGAATCGGGGAGGGATGACGAAAAGGCTCGTAGAGTTTGCCCTGGCTTTTATGGGGCACCTCAAGGGCAGTCTTTCTCAAGTCACGGTGGTGACGAATATGATCATGGCCGGCGTCTCCGGATCCGGAATAGCGGATGCGGCTGCGACCGGTGCCATTCTCATCCCGGTCATGAAAAAGGACGGGTATTCGGCGGAATACAGTTCGGCCGTTGTCGCGGCGGCGGCCACGATCGGTCCCATCATACCGCCATCCATCCCGATGGTGGTATACGGCGTTCTGGCCAATGTTTCCGTGGCTAAGCTATTCCTGTCCGGAATGATTCCCGGCATTCTTTTGGGGGTCGGGTTCATGATTGTGTGCTCCATTGTTGCCAAACGCCGTAATTATCCATCTAAACCGCGTTCCACCTGGAGGGAGCGTGTCCGCGCGACCGCTCGGGCCGGATGGGCATTGATGATGCCTCTGATCATCATTGGAGGCATCGTTTTTGGGGTCGTGACGTGTACGGAGTCGGCGACGGTCGCTGTTGTTTATGCCCTCTTTATCGGTCTTTTCGTTCACCGGGATTTGACGTTCAAAGAGATGATCGAGGCAATCTATGAAGCGGGAATAACCAGCGGCATCGTCATGATACTTCTTGCGGCTGCAGGCGTCTTTAGCTGGTTGCTCGCTGAAGCCAAAATCGACGCTGTGGTGGTGGAATTTATGCTGGGCATCACGAAGGATCCGACGGCCATGCTTCTGCTGATCAATATATTGCTCCTGATCATCGGTTGTCTCATGGAACCGTTGCCGGCGATGATCATCTTCTTCCCGGCGCTCGCCGCGCTGGGCCACCAAATCGGGATAGATCCTGTCCACTTGGGATTGATCATGGTGCTGAATCTGATGATCGGAATGCTCACCCCGCCGGTGGGTTTCCTCCTTTTCGTTGTCTCGGCCATAGGCGACGTGCGTATGGGGCCTCTGGTTCGTGAAGTATTTCCATTCCTCATCATGGCGTTGGTGGTTTTGCTGGCAGTCACCTTTTATCCCCCGCTGGCCACGTGGTTGCCCAGCCTGATGCCATAGAAGGCGAGAGGGTCCCGACTCAGGTGAGAAAAATGACGCGAACGAATTGCCAAACTTGGTCAAGGAGAGAACAGTGTCACTGACCGTCTACCCCGTAGTTCCATCGCGCATGGTGATCGATTTGGGTCGCATGACCTATATGCGCAATTATGGAGAGTCACGTTGGTTGCCGTGCCCTTTTTTCATCATAAAAGGCGGCGAGGAAGTTGTCATGGTGGACACCAGCGCACCTGCTTCCATCATGTCCAAGCTCCGGACTGAACCGGTGGAGGACGTCATGTCTTTCGAGGAAGGCTTGGCCCATGTCGGGCTTAAGCCTGGCGACATCTCCCGTGTCGTCCTGACCCATCTGATGTACGATCATTGCGCTAACGGTTACAAACTACCGAACGCTAAATTCTACGTCCAAGCTGAAGAGCTCGGATACGCCCGCAATCCTCATCCTTTGTTTGCTGGCGCATATCATCAAGAACTATTTGAGGGATTGAATTTCGAGATTGTTCATGGCGATTTTGATCTCCGGCCCGGAATCCGATTGATCCATACTCCTGGGCACAGTCCGGGTTGTCAGTCGGTGGATGTGAAAACCGCTGCGGGGACTGTGGTCATCGTCGGTTTCTGCTGTATCAAGGATAATTTTGAAACCACCGGCGGATCGGCATGGCATTCCGTGCACCAGCCGGAAGTCATTCCACCTGGAATCCATATGGATTTTCAAAAGGCATATGAAAGCGCGATAAAAGTAAAGAATCTTGCGGATATAATTCTGCCCATACACGACCCGAGTTTGTTATCTATTGAACATGTGCCTTAAAAAAGAGCCATAGGGTTTTCTCGTCGATCACCGACCCGGGCCAGCATGCCATCTCAAAACGCGAAGGCTGACTTTCCGATATAACGCTACTCATATCATCTTTCCGATTCTATAATTCAACTCATAGAATCAATGTTGCTTAGGCTGGACTGCCTAGCTTAGCGGCAATCATCACCGTCGTCACAATGGGTTGGCTATTTCTTCCGGAATGGAAACTGTTGTCGGTGAGGGGAATTGTCACTTTGAAGGGTAATTTAGCGATCCATTGAAGTTAAAAAGAGGTAGCTTCATTTATATTTCAAAGGAGGTTTTTCATGCTTCTCACCGGAATTAAAATAGTAGACTTGAGCCGTATACTTGCCGGACCGTTTTGCACCGTGATTCTTGGAGATATGGGAGCGGATGTGATAAAGATCGAACCTCCTAATGAAGGCGACCCTCTAAGAGGACAGGGCGCTATCAAGGATGGTTTGAGCTGGTACTACGCTTCGTTCAATCGCAACAAAAAATCGATCACTCTTGATCTATACTCTGAAGAAGGTAAAGCAATTCTTGCCTCACTGATAAGCCAGAGTGATGTTGTGGTGGATAATTTTCGCCCTGGCGTTATGACAAAAATGGGATTCTCTTATAAGCGTCTTCAAGAGTTAAACCCGGGCATCATACACTGCGGTATCACGGGGTTTGGGGCTACGGGACCATATAAAGATCGGCCAGCATTTGACTTCATCATCCAAGCAATGAGTGGATTTATGAGTCTAAACAATAAAGAGGGCGCAGAGCCGATGCGGGCCGCACCACCTATCAGCGACTTGATCGCTGGCCTTTACGCGGCTCTCGGTATAGTCGCTGCTTTGTACAACAGGGTGAAGACGGGCAAAGGAGATGAAGTTCAATTATCGCTGATGGATGGCCTGATCAGTTTTTTTGGTTTCATGAGCACCAATTTTTTTGCCACTGGTATTTTACCCATCAGGACAGGGAACGATCATGCTATCGTGGCTCCATATGGAATCTTCAAGGCAGTAGATGGGGATGTCGCGATTGCACCAAGCAATGATCAAATCTATAAAAAATTTGTTGCGGCCCTTGGACTCACTCACCTAAACGATGACCCGGATTTTGCAACGAATGATCAACGCATGATCAACCGCGAGAGGATCAAAGCAATCGTCCAAGATAAGATTAGAACCCAGACGCGTGATTACTGGGTCGATTATTTAAATCGAGCGGGAATTCCCTGCGGAATCATAATGAACTTGCAAGAGGTGTTCCAAGATCCTCAGGTTTTGCATCAGGAAATGGTTTTGGAAGTAGAACATCCTGGTCATGGAAAAGTCAGGATGACTGGATTTCCGGTTAAGGTTGGCTCGTCTCCATGCAAAATTCGCATGCCGGCGCCAAGGTTAGGCGAACATACTGAAGAAATCCTTAAAAGCCTTAACTTTAATCAAGAATCAATCAAAATACTTAGGGATAAAGGCGTGATATAAATTTTGGTAATTAGGTGTAGTCCAACATACGTTAACACATTTTGCGAATTTTATACGAGGTAATGCATATTGCAGAGAGGAGAGGCGATGAGTGAGAACGAAGTCCAAATCGTTGAAGTTGGTCCCAGAGACGGACTGCAAAATTTGAAGGAGTTCGTTGATACGGAGAAAAAGATCTCGTTAATAAAACAACTGGCCGAAAGCGGGATTCGAGAGATTGAGGTGGGAGGATTCGTCCATCCCAAAGCGATTCCCCAATTTCAGGACATCAAAGAGATGGCCAGAGGCGTCCTTGGCATCAAAGGAGTCAAGTTGATGGCCCTTGTTCCCAACCTGAAGGGTGCGGAGAACGCTATCGAAAGCGGTATCAATAAGATTGTATTCGTATTTTCCGTCAGTCGGTCTCATAACATGAACAATGTGAAGCGGACACCCGAAGAGTCCCTTGAAGAATTACAGAAGATCAAGGAATGGTCATCTTCTCAGCCGGATGTTGATGTGCGCGTGAATCTGGCGACCGTTTTCGGCTGCCCCTTCGAAGGGAACGTAAAAAACGAAGATGTTTTCCGCTGTATTGAGGGAATCGGGAAAATCGGGATGTCAGAGATAACCCTATGCGATACTGTTGGTTATGGAAATCCAAGACAGGTCGAAGAAATCACCAGTACATGCCTGAAAGAATATCCCCGGATCATGTTTGGTGTTCATTTTCACAATACGAGAGGTTTAGGGTTAGCCAATAATCTTGCCGCATACAAATCGGGTATTCGATCTTTTGACTCCTCCATCGGCGGACTGGGTGGATGCCCATTCGCCCCCGGGGCTTCGGGGAATGTGGCCACAGAAGATGCGGTCTTCATGTTCAGCGAGATGGGGATTGAAACGGGTGTAGATATTGGCTGTCTCCTGAAAACATCGCAATATCTAAAAGAAATATTACCCGATGTTCCTTTATCCAGCGCCCTGTTCCGGGCTGGATTGCCGGTACAGACTGGTTCGGCCTGCTATCATTAAGGCAATGCGGAAGTATTATAAAAGTTTTAAACTTCTAAAACAATTGAAGCAGGGTGGCATTGAAGCAGGGTGGCTGTCTCGGAGGGGGACTGTCACACGTGGCCTTAATTTGAATTTCATGGGGTAGATCGATTAAATCAACAAAGGTTTTTTAGTCTTATCAAGTTGTCACGTATCGAGGTTTTACTGGGGGACGGAAAAAAATGAAGATAAAAAGTCCAAAAGATTTCTGGGCAGGGTTGATGTTCATTGCCTTCGGCCTGTTTTTCCTGTTCGTCGCGCACAACTATAAGATGGGCAGCTTGACGCGTATGGGGCCGGCGTATTTCCCGACCGTGCTTAGCAGCCTGATGGCCGTGATTGGCTGCATCGTGCTTTTCCAGTCGCTCGTGTTGAAGGGGGAGAAGGTGCCCGCGATGTCCATCCGGCCAACCTCCATCATCTTCCTGTCGCTGATCTTGTTCGGCTATCTGTTCAAGGCGATCGGTATGGCGCTTGCCCTGGTGATTCTGGTCGTCGTCTCCGCGTTTGCCGGACACGGGTTCAAGTTCAAGGAGGTTGTCATTCTTTCCGTGGTGATGACGATCTTCTCCGAGCTGGTGTTCGTGAAGGGCCTCGGTCTGCCCTTCCCGATCTGGCCTATGTTCCTGAACTGAGGAGAACAATATGGAACTGCAATTCCTGCACAATCTTTCGCTCGGCTTCAGTGTCGCCTTCCAATTTTGGAACATAGTGTACTGCATGGTAGGTGTGATGCTCGGTACGCTGGTCGGCGTGCGGCATCGGCTCGGTTGCGACCGTCGCGATGTTGCTGCCGGTGACCTTCGTCCTTCCGCCGACCACCTCACTGATCATGCTCGCCGGCATCTATTACGGCGCGCAGTACGGCGGCTCGACGACATCGATCCTGGTCAACATCCCGGGTGAGCTGGGTGCGGTCATGACCTGCATCGACGGCTACCAGATGGCGCGCCAGGGCCGGGCGGGTCCGGCGCTTGTGGTCTCCGCGATCGGTTCGTTCTTCGCCGGCACCGTGGCCACCGTGATCTTGGCGATGTTCGCCCCGCCGCTGGCCGAAGTCGCGCTGAAGTTCGGGCCCGCCGAATACTTCTCGCTGATGGTGTTCGGCCTGGTGGCTGCCGTGGTGCTGGCGCACGGTTCGCTGATCAAGGCGATTGCGATGGTGTTCCTCGGCCTGCTGCTCGGCTTGGTCGGCACCGACGTCAACTCGGGCGTGATGCGTTACACGTTCGGCATTTTGGAACTCGCCGAGGGGATAAGCTTCGTCGGCTTGGCGATGGGCGTGTTCGGCATCACCGAGATCATCACCAACCTTGAATTCAAGGAAGCACGCGAGGTGTTCATCAACAAGCTCGGGAACCTGATGCCGTCGAAGGAAGATTTCAAGCGCATGTGGGCGCCCATACTGCGAGGTACGGCGATCGGTTCGGCACTCGGCATCCTGCCTGGCGGCGGGGCGCTGCTTGGCTCGTTCGGCGCCTACGCGCTGGAGAAGAAGGTTTCCAAATACAGAAACGAGTTAGGTAAGGGCGCCATCGAAGGGGTTGCGGCACCGGAGGCAGCGAACAATGCCGGCGCGCAGACCTCGTTCATTCCGATGCTCACGCTGGGCATCCCGTCCAATGCGATGATGGCGCTGATGATCGAAGCGTTGATGATCCAGGGCATCGCGCCGGGTCCGATGGTGATGTCCCAGAGGCCGGAACTGTTCTGGGGCCTGATTGCCTCGATGTGGATCGGGAACTTGATGCTCGTGGTCCTCAACCTGCCGATGATCGGCATGTAGGTCAAACTGCTCACCGTGCCCTATCGCGTTCTTTACCCGTCGATCCTGGTGTTCATGGCGATCGGCGCGTACAGCCTGTCTAACGCCCCTTTCGATGTGCTGATGATGGCGTTATTCGGGATTCTCGGCTATTTTTTCTACAAGCTCGAATGCGAACCGGCGCCTCTGGTCCTCGGCTTCATTCTCGGGCCGATGATGGAGGAGAACCTGCGGCGAGCGATGGTGATGTCGTCCGGCAACCCGATCGTATTGGTCACCAGTCCGGTCAGCACCGGGTTTCTCATCGCTGCGACTATCCTGCTCTGCATCGTCCTCGCACCGAGCATCCGCAAAAAGCGCGAGGAGGTTTTCGTCGAAGATTAGCGGGACGGCGTACATTCGTACTGCAAAGGGTATGCGACGCGTGTCCTTTTCAGTTTCAAGGAAGAAAAAACCACGAAACGTCGATCTCTGCTGTTTTTATCAGTTCAGTTCCTTATATGGGGGGCGCTGTTTTACCTGACGCGTTTTGCTTTCAGGAAAGTCTTTGTTGCAGTAAAAGGAAAGCTCATTTGATATTGACAATGAGCCGGAACTCTATAAAGTGGCTGCGTAAAGTGGGCGGTGCCGGGCAGTGATCTTGTAGTAACATTGCAGTAATTTCCCGGGGAAAAGGGATATTGGGGGGTATAAATCGGGACTGATCGGGATAGGTAAAAACAAACAAAATCTATTGATTATGCAAAGTATTTAAGTAATGTCGCTGTCTCGCCGGTTCCTATGGTTCTGGGCTCATAAATTTATGTATTTTGACATGCGAAAGATGCGCAGGGACCACGGAGGTACGTCATGAAGATCCATGAATACCAGGCAAAGAAACTGTTGCGGGATTACGGGATTCCGGTGCCCCGCGGCGAGGTTGCCGCTACCCCGGAGAAGGCGCGCGGGCTCGCGGCGGAACTGGCAGGACGGACCGTCGTCAAGGCGCAAATCCACGCGGGCGGACGGGGAAAGGGCGGAGGTATCAAGCCGGCCGCGTCGCCGGACGAGGCCTGTGCGGCCGCCCGGGCAATCCTCGGAATGCAGCTCGTGACCCACCAGACGGGCCCGGAGGGAAAAAAGGTACGCAAGGTTCTGGTGGAAGAGGCATCCGCCGTCCGGAAGGAACTCTACCTGAGCCTCGTCGTCGACCGCTCGCGGGGAAAGGAGTGCGTGGTCTTCATGGCCTCGGAGGCGGGCGGCATGGACATCGAGCAGGTGGCGGCGACGGCCCCGGAGAAGATCGTCAAATGCGCGGTCCATCCCGCCGTGGGGTTCAGTCCGTTTCAGGCGCGCAAGCTCTCCGCCGCACTGGGGCTGAATTCAGAGCAGCAGAAACCGTTCGCGGAGATCGTCCGGAACCTGTACCGGCTGTTCCTGGAGAAGGACTGCTCGCTTCTGGAGATCAACCCGCTGGCGATCACGGAAGAGGGCCGTCTGCTCGCCCTCGACACGAAGATCAATTTCGATGATGACGGACTCTACCGCCATCCCGAGATCCGGGAGCTGCGGGACCCGGACGAGGAGGAGCCGCTGGAGGTCGCCGCCAAAAACGCCGCCGTGAACTACATCAAGCTGGACGGAAACGTCGGCTGCATGGTCAACGGCGCGGGGCTGGCGATGACGACGATGGACCTGATCAAGATGGCGGG